>Ga0302326_10030747_pt1 | contig 10741 bp, 6 predicted proteins | sample Palsa_T0_3_FD_202264 | JGI IMG/M metagenome (GOLD analysis project Ga0302326, IMG submission 202264) | Peat permafrost microbial communities from Stordalen Mire near Abisko, Sweden - Palsa_T0_3 | ecosystem: Environmental > Terrestrial > Soil > Palsa > Peat permafrost | place: Sweden: Abisko...
GCGTGCTGTGCGGCGACTGCGTGCGCATGTGCTCTGAAATTCAGGGTATCGGCGCCATCGACTTCGCCCATCGCGGCCACGATGTGAGCGTGCAGCCAGCCTTTGGTAAACAGCTTGGCGACGTGGAATGCGTCAACTGCGGCCAATGCGCCAGCGTCTGCCCCACCGGCGCCCTAACGGTAAAGTCGGAGGTCGACCAGGTTTGGAATTTGCTCGCCGATCCAACCAAGACGGTCATTGTGCAGATTGCGCCGGCGGTGCGCGTGGGGTTGGGCGAGTGCTTCGGCCTCAAGCCCGGAGAGATCACCACTGGGCGGATCGTTGCCGCGCTCAAGCACCTCGGCTTTAATCAGATCTACGACACATCGTTTGCCGCCGATCTGACGGTCATTGAAGAAGGGTCGGAATTCCTTGAGCGCAAGACGCACGGCGGTACTCTGCCCCTGTTCACCTCCTGCTGCCCCGCCTGGGTGAAGTACGCGGAACAGTACTTCCCTGAACTGCTGCCCAATCTTTCCACCTGCCGTTCGCCGCAGGCCATGTTCGGCTCGCTGGTCAAGGCCATGCTTCCCGAACAGCTTGGCATCGAGCGCAAGAATCTTAAAGTTGTCTCCATCATGCCGTGTACGGCCAAGAAGTTTGAAGCGCAGCGCCCGGAGATGGGCGTGGATGGCGACCCGGACGTGGATAACGTGCTCACCACGCAGGAGCTGGCGCAGATGATTCAGTCTGCCGGCCTCATCTTCGACAGCTTGCAGCCCGAGTCCTTTGACATGCCCTTCGGCTTCTACACTGGCGCGGGAGTCATCTTTGGAAACTCCGGCGGAGTTACGGAAGCGGTTCTGCGCTACGCCGCGGAAAAGGTCACCGGCAAGAAGCTGGAGCAGGTTGAATTTGAGCAGGTGCGCGGCGATTCAGGTCTCCGCGAGGCCACCGTCGAGGTCAATGGCACGGAACTGAAGCTGGCCGTTGTACACGGATTGCGCAATGCCCGCGTGGTTGCCGAGCAGGTTCGGGCGGGCAAGAGCCATTACGACCTGATCGAAGTGATGGCCTGCCCTGGCGGGTGCGTGGGTGGCGCGGGACAGCCCGTGACAACTTCACGCGATGCACGGGCGCTCAGAACAAAAGGCCTGTACAACGCGGACAAGATGTTGCAACTGCATAAGTCGCAGGACAACGTGTTCATCACCGAGTGCTACGCCAAATTCCTGGGAGACATCGGCGGCGAGAGGGCGCACCATCTGCTGCACACCATCTATCAAAGCCGGCGCCGCATCGCCGATGAATCGCTTCCGCTGATGCAGTCGCCCGGCGAAGACAAACTCAAAGTCAGCGTTTGCCTGGGAACCAACTGTTTTCTGAAAGGCTCGCAGGAAGTGCTCAATGGAGTGCTGCGCCATGCGGAGCGGAACGGACTGGAAGGCCGCCTGGATGTGCGGGCAGGCTTCTGTTTCGAGAAATGCGAATGCGGTCCAACGGTGATGGTCGGCGGGGAGCACATTCCTCACTGCACGGCCGAAAAAGCGATTGAAGCGGTAAACACCAGGCTCGAGAGCGACAGTTCGGAGTTGGCAACCGGCACGGATCAGGGACGTAAAAGTTCCGACTGAAGCTCCAGAACAGGAGAATATTGTGGATACGCAGGAACGTGCGGATTTTATCAACCCGGAGGAGATTGAAGCTCTATTGAAGGACCACCAGGCCCCAGCGCCGGCACGGGTCCGCGAGCTGCTGGCTAAAGCGCGCGAGCTGCAAGGGCTCTCCATGGACGAAGTCGCTTGTCTTTCGTTTGTCGAGAATCCCGAACTGCTTGCGGAAATCTTTTCCACGGCCAAGCGGATTAAGGAGGAAATCTACGGATCGCGGCTGGTGCTCTTCGCGCCCCTTTACATCTCCAACCGCTGCTCCAACGACTGCACCTACTGCGCCTTCCGCTCCACCAACACGGACCTCAAGCGGCGCACGCTGTCGCAGGAAGAAATTGCGGAAGAGACCCGCATCCTGATCCGTCAGGGACACAAGCGGGTTCTGGTGGTTGCCGGCGAAGCCTTGCCGCCACAGGGCTTTCAATACATTCTCGATTCCATCGCCACCATTTATGCCACCCGCGTCGCTCCCGGTGAAATCCGCCGCGTGAATGTGAACCTGGCGCCGCAACCCACCGATCGGTTGCGCCAGCTTAAAGAGGCGGGCATCGGAACCTACCAGCTTTTTCAGGAGACCTATCATCGCCCCACCTACGCGGAGGTTCACCTGAAGGGCCGCAAGCGCGACTACGATTGGCGCGCGACAGTTTTCGACAGGGCCATGGAAGCGGGCATCGACGATGTCGGCATCGGCGTTTTGTTCGGGCTTTACGAGTGGCGCTTCGAAATCATGGCCATGATGCAGCACATTCGCCACCTGGAAAAGAAGTTTGGCGTCGGCCCGCACACCATCAGTTTTCCGCGCATGGAGCCCGCGGTCGGTTCCGAAATTGCCGCCCGGCCTCCTCATCCGGTCAGCGATGCCGACTTCCTGAAGATGATCGCCATCATGCGCCTCGCGGTGCCCTACACGGGAATGATCATGTCCACGCGCGAGAGCGAAGGTGTCCGCCGCGCCACGTTTGAAGTCGGGGTTTCGCAAATATCAGCCGGCAGCCGCACCGATCCCGGCGGCTATAAAGACGGCGAAGGCGATCCCAACGGCAGCCAGTTTCAACTCGGAGATCACCGCACCGTCGATGAGGTTGTCGGCGACGTGATCAAGCTGGGCTTTCTGCCTTCATTCTGCACCGCGTGTTATCGCACCGGGCGCACCGGGCAGGACTTCATGGACCTGGCCAAGCCGGGAGAGATCAAGTACCACTGCCAACCCAACGCGCTTTCCACGTTTCAGGAGTACCTCACCGACTATGCCGGGCCTGTGACCAAGTCAGCCGGCGAAAAGCTCATCTCCATCGAGCTCGAACACATGGACGAACAACAAACTGCCTGCGCGCTGCCCATGTTGAATAAGGTCCGGCGCGGCGAACGTGACGTTTTTGTTTAGAACCAATGAAAGGGAATCATCATGATACGGGCAACCTCGAAAGGATTTCGGCTGCACATCGGCTTTTTTGGACGCCGCAACGTTGGTAAATCAAGCCTGCTGAATGCCATTACCCAGCAGCAGGTTTCCATCGTGTCGGAAGTGGCGGGCACAACCACCGATCCGGTGGAGAAGCCGATGGAACTGCTCCCCATCGGCCCGGTTCTATTTGTGGATACCGCTGGAGTTGACGATGTGGGAGCGCTCGGCGCGCAGCGCATTGAGAAAACGCGCCAGGCCATCGGCCGCTCCGATATCGGCGTGCTGGTTGCCGAAGCGGGCGTGTGGAGCGAGTTCGAGGAGAAGCTGCTGGCTGAGCTCCGCTCGCACGGAATTCCCGTGCTGGTGGCCTTGAACAAAGTGGATTTGCACCGCCCGGATCTGGAACATCTGATTCGCTTCGAGCAGGAAGGGATTCCCTATGCGAAGCTCGTTGCCACAACCGGAGAAGGCGTGGATGCATTCCGCCAAAAGCTTTGGGAGCTTGCGCCGGCGGAGTTTGCCGAATCCCCAATGCTGCTGCGCGACCTGGTTGCCGCGGGCGAAACAGCGGTGCTGGTCATGCCCATCGACAAGGAAGCGCCCAAGGGCCGCATCAAGCAACTGCAAGCCCAATCCATTCGCGATCTTCTCGACGGCGATGCTTCCTGCGTAGTGGTAAAGGACGCTGGGCTTGAGAAGGCGCTCGGCAATCTGAAAACTCCTCCGAGCATCGTCGTCACCGACGCGCAGGTATTCGAGCAGGTTGCGCGCATCGTTCCAAACTCCATTCCACTCACCGCGTTTTCCATTCTTCTGGCGCGGCTCAAAGGCGATCTGGTTGCGCAAACCAGGGCTGCGGTTGCCGTGGATTCGCTGAAACCAGGAGACAAGGTGCTGGTGGCCGAATCCTGCACGCACCACCCCATCGAAGAAGATATCGGCCGGGTGAAGATTCCCCGCTGGCTGCGCCAATACGCCGGCGGCGATCTTGAATTCTCCTTTGTCAAGGGGCGCGATTTTCCTGAGGATCTTTCGCCTTACAAACTGGTGATTCACTGTGGAGCCTGCATGGTCAATCGCCAGGAGATGCTCAATCGCATTCGCGAGTGCCAGCGTCAGGGAGTGCCCATCACCAACTACGGCCTGGTGATTGCCTACGCATTGGGAATTCTGGATCGCGCCCTGGAGCCGTTTCCTGAAGCGCTGGCCGCGTACAGGCTAGCGCGTGAAGAAAATCGGAAATCGTCCGCGGCAGGCAACTCGCCTCAGTTGCGTGAGGGCGCAATGTGCCTGGCCAGCTCAGAATGACTGAATTGACCAAACTTGACCTTCTCAAATGGCTCCGCGAGAGCAATCCCTCGCGCCTTGCGGAGCTGTATGAAATGGCCAACGCTGTGCGCAAAGAGCATGTCGGCGACGCCGTGCATTTGCGCGGCCTGATTGAGATTTCAAGTCACTGTGTGCGGCAATGCATGTATTGCGGACTGCGCCGGGGCAATCGCAACCTGACGCGCTACCGCATGACTGAAGCGGAGATCCGCGACTGCGCGAGCCAGGCCGTATTGCTCGGATACGGCACGGTCGTGCTGCAGGCCGGGGAAGACTATCTGCTTACCGCCGGGTGGATCGCGGAGATGGTGCGCTGGATCAAGCGCGAGACAATGCTGGCAGTCACGCTCAGCCTGGGAGAGCGGCAGGAAGACGAATTGCGGCTCTGGCGCTCGGCTGGCGCGGATCGTTATCTGCTGCGGTTTGAAACTTCAAACGCGGCGCTGTTTCGTGCAATTCATCCTTCCCGCGCTTCCGGCGGGCCTGACCGCCTGACGCTGCTGCGGCTGCTCAAGCGCCTTGGATATGAGGCCGGCGGCGGCGTCATGGTTGGCATTCCAGGCCAATCGTATGACAGCCTGGCTGAAGATATTCTCGCGTTTCGCGGGCTCGATCTCGACATGATCGGCATTGGCCCCTACATCCCACATCCCGCCACGCCTCTGGGCTCGGGCGCGCTCCGTCCGCCGATTGCCCCCTCTGAACAGGCGCCGGCCAACGAAGAGATGGTCTACAAGATGATTGCCCTGACGCGCATTGTTTGCCCGGACGCAAACATTCCCAGCACCACGGCGCTTGCCACCATCAACAAAAGCGATGGGCGGAAGTTGGGGCTCAAGGCCGGCGCCAATGTGGTGATGCCGAATCTGACGCCGGTGAAATACCGCAGCATGTACGAGATTTATCCCGCGAAGGCATGCATCGAAGAGAGCGCGACGGACTGCAATCAGTGCTTGCGCGGCCAGATTCACTCTCTCGGCCGTTTTGCGGGACGCGGCCCGGGAGGACGCGGCGCGATCGAGACGCCGAACCAGTCTTCGCTTCAGACTTCTCTGCCCGATGCGCCCGCGCAGTTTGTCCAGCTTGTCCAGTTTGCCCAGTTGCACTCATGAAGAGGTAAGCCATGCCACAGGACGAAGCGGTTCAAGAGATTGTGGTTTGTCTAGGGAGTTCCTGTTTTGCGCGCGGGAACTCTGAGAATCTGGCCATCATCGATGCGCTGATTCAGAGCCGCGGATTGAACGCGGCCGTTCGCTTGACGGGCAGGCTGTGCCAGGATCAATGCACGCAGGGTCCCAATCTAAGCATCGGCGGTGTGCTCCACCACGGCGTAACCGCGGCCAGATTGCGCGAACTGCTGCTGCAGCCTGGCGCTCCGATGGGGGAAGAACATGGAACGCCTTAACTCCATCTACACCCAGCAGCGCGAATGCCAGGATTGCCACAAGTGCATCCGCGAGTGCCCGGTGAAAGCCATTCGCGTACAGGACGGCTATGCGCGCGTGGTGCCTGAACTCTGCATCATGTGCGGCAATTGCGTTCTCGCGTGCCCCAGCAACGCAAAACGGGTGCGCGACGATTTGCCCACGGCCAAAGCTCTATTCAAGGGCGGGCGCAAGGTTATCGCCTCTCTCGCTCCTTCATTTGTCGCGCAGTATTCCGGCATACGCGCGGCCCAGTTGATTCATGCTCTCAAGCAGCTGGGTTTCTTTGCCGTATCGGAAACCGCGCTGGGGGCCCAGCAGGTCTCGGCCAGCGTCGCATCGCTGATGCGCAGCGAGCCGAAGCAGATATGGATCTCTTCCGCTTGCCCGGTCGTTGTCGACTTCATCGGCAAGTATCATCCCGAATGCCAGTCGCATGTCTTCAGCATTCTGTCGCCCTTGCTCACGCATTGCAAAATGCTGCGCGCGCATTATGGCGACGACATTGCGACCGTTTTTGTCGGCCCCTGCATTGCGAAGAAGATGGAGGCCGAGCAGCATTCCGAGCTTCTAAATGTCGTGCTCACTTTCGAGGATCTGGACCGCTGGCTGGAGGAAGAAAACATTCAACTGGCGGAGACCGCCGAAACTCCTGCCGATCGTTTTCAGCCCGAAGATGCCGAAGAGGGCGCGCTCTATCCCATCGAGGGTGGAATGGTTCCCAACGTTGCAGGCAAAAGCGAGGTCAATGGTTCGCATTTCATGACCTTCTCCGGGCTTGCCAACGTCGAGCAGGCGTTGAAGGGGATTTCCGAGTGGAATCCCGAGCACAACATCTTTTTTGAACTGACGGCGTGCGCCGGATCGTGCGTCAATGGCCCCAAGGCCGCGCGCAACACATCGGTGGCGCGCCGGCGCTACGACATCGTCCACTACGCGAAGCCGGCCACCGGGCTGCCGCGCAAACTCTCGGTTGGAATCGACGGGCATTACGCCGCTTCTCCCGTCGCGCGCAATGAGTATAGCGAGCTGCAAATGCAGGAAGCGCTGCGCACCGTGGGGAAGTATTCCGCGGAGGATGAACTGAATTGCGGAGGCTGCGGCTATGACTCCTGCCGCGACTTCGCCCACGCGCTGATTGCCCGCAACGCCGAGCGCATGATGTGCGCCACATATACCCGCAAGTTGGCGCAGAAAAAAGCCAATGCGCTGCTCCAGAAAATGCCGTCCGCCGTGGTCATTGTCGATGGAGATCTGAAGATCATCGAGTGCAATTTGAATTTCGCGCACCTGTTCGCCGCCGATGTGGAAAATCCCAAAGACCTTGAAGGCAGCGCGATTGACGCCGTGATTCCCTTCTCCTATTTGTTCCGCCGCGTGCTCGAGTCGGATGAAGATATCGTGAGCCACGATATCCGCTATCAGCGCAACATCCTCAACACCAGCATCTTCACCATCGAGCCGCATTCCGTCATGTGCGGCATCTTTCAGGACATCACCAAGCCCATTTTCCAGAAAGAGCAGATCATCGGACGCGCCCGCGAAGTCATCCAGAAAAACCTCAAGACCGTGCAGCAAATCGCCTTCCTGCTCGGCGAAAATGCCGCCGATTCGGAGATCATCCTCAACTCCATTGTGCGCTCCTTTAGCCCCGAGGAGGTCGACGACAACGATGCCGGGGGAAAACAGTGACCGGCGCCGAGAGCTATATCGAGGTGGACTCCTGCCAGCGGGCCAAGCACGGCCAACTGATCTCCGGAGATGTTTTTCTCTCTCAGAAAGTCAAACAGGAAGGCCGCATCGTCTCCGTCCTTTCCGATGGCCTGGGCAGCGGCGTAAAAGCCAGCGTGCTGGCCAGCATGACCGCGACCATGGCCTTGAAGTTCGCGGCCAGCGCCATGGACATTCGTGCTTCGGCTGAAGTCATCATGGACACACTGCCCATCTGCAGCGTGCGCAAAATCAGCTATTCCACCTTCACCGTCGTCGATATGGCCAACACTGGAGAGACCCGCATCATCGAGCACGGCAACCCGCCCTTCCTGCTGATCCGCCCCAACGGCGAACTGAGCGTTTCGAAAACTTCGCTGCGTCCCAAGCGCTGGGAAGATCGAGTCATCAGTTTCTCCACCTTCGACGTGCAGCGCGAGGATCGCATCGTCTTCTTTTCCGATGGCATCACGCAGGCGGGGATGGGCGAGTTTCGCACCCCCCTCGGATGGGGAATGGAGAATGTGGACAAGTTTGTTCGCGAAAAGATCGATCGCTATCCTTATATCTCGGCCCGCGAACTGTCGCGCCTCATGGTCGCGAGAGCGGAAGAGGTCGACGGCCTCAGCGCCAAGGACGACATCACCTGCGGCGTGGTTTACTTCCGCAGCCCCCGCCAATTGCTGGTCATGACCGGCGCTCCTTTCAATCGCGCGCACGATCACGATTTGGCCAAGATGGCTGAACATACTTCCGGGCGCAAAGTCATCTGCGGTGGGACGACGGCCAACATCGTTTCACGGCTGTTGAATCGCCCTGTTCAGATCGATATGCGGCAACACTTCGATGCCCGGGTTCCGCCGGCTGCCCGGATGGAAGGCTTCGACCTGGTCACGGAAGGCATACTGACTTTGGGTGAAGTGCTGCGGCTTCTTGAAGAGGGATTCGCTCCCGAAGACATGAAGTCCAATCCGGCCGTGCGCCTGGCGACCATGTTTCTCGATAGCGATATTGTGAAGTTCGCCGTCGGCACCAGGATCAATGAAGCCCATCAGGACCCAAACATCCCGGTGGAACTCGATCTCCGGCGCAATATCGTCAAGCGAATCGCGCACCTTCTTGAAAGCAAGCACATGAAGCGGGTTCTCATCCAGTATCTCTGAGAACAGAAGAAACCTGCCACGGGGCGGCGCCCGGGGCGGATCTCCAATCACGCGATCCAAATTAGCCATTCAACTAAATATTCTTTTGAAGCCTGTCACATTATTCTCTGAAATGCAACAACACAAGAGCGAGGGCCTTTGTCGGCTCAATGCTGGAAGGCGAAGTTAGGAGGAAACTCATGACAAATCTGCATTTTCGCGCCTGCGCGCGCCGCGCATCGCGGTGCGCTCAAACAGCCGTGTCCCTGTTGGTGATGAGCCTTGCGGCAACGGGTGCTGGCTGGGCCGGTCCGGTTTCCGCCACGCCGGGAACATTCCAGGGAGTCATTACCTTCAACGCCCCCTTTGTACCCACCTCGATGGAAGTGGACGCGCGCGATTCGAGCAACCAGTACACGGCAACCGCGTACGCCGCGCAAAACGATCCGTCGAACTGCCCCGCCGGCTCGCCCTACTGGTGCTACAGCATCATTGTGGAATCGGCTTTGGCCAACGCCTACTACCTGCGGCCCATTGCGTATGTGTCGGAAAGCTCCCCGCTCTACCTCGCCAACCGCGTGCCGTTTTCGCCCTCGCCTCTGGTTTCCATCACCTCGAGCGCAACTGTTCCCTACAACATCGCCTTTACGCCCGGAGAGATCTCCGGCACCGTCACCGGCGCCGACATGAACAACCAGCCGTTGCAGGTCAGCAGCATGTATTTCAGCTTTGAAGATATTTCCAACACCTTTGAAGAGCCATGCGGAGGTTCCCTTGAATTCTGCCCCTTCAATTCGGTCTTCCAGAGCAACGCGCCCCCGCTGCCTGCCCCAGCTGACTACCAGGTCTATCTCAAGCCTTCAAATACCTACAACTATCTTTCCCGCGGTATCGGATTCCAGGAGGCAGGCGGAGCCACAACCTCGATTCAATTCAATGGCAATCAGCCGTTGAGCTCCACCCCGGCGGGAGGCGCAAACGTCATTCAAAACTATGCGTTGAACCAGGCGGCCGCCATCACTGGCAACATTAGCGCGCCGGGGCAATCGATCTACGACTTTGAAGTCAACGCGGATGGCTATACCACAACGCCAGGCAGCTTTTACGAGCTGTACAATTACCAACCCCAGTACATCCCGTCCACGCCGCTCTCTCAACCCCTCACCTACACCGCCCGCATCTTCAACTTCACTGACTTCACGCAGCCCATCTATATTCAGCCGGTCCTTACCCTGTCCACGGACGGCACAACGCTCCTGCAATATCCACCCACGCCTGTCACAGGCCTCAATTCAGGCGCTACGCTGGCGGTGAATTACACCGGTACCGCGGCCAGCATCAGCGGGCGCGTCACCTTCTCTCCGCCTTACCCCGCGAGCAATATTTACCCCGGCATTCAGGCGGAAACCCAGGACGGCGGCTTATCCCAAACCACCCTCGTCCCCGATCAATTGGGCGGCACGTACACCCTGCCCGCCTTTGGCGACACCTGGCAATACTGGCGCTTTGGCTGGAACTTCAAGCTGGGCAATCCGAACTTCACCTCGAATTACTTTGTCGGGCAGTTTCTCACCACCCCCGTGCTGCCGGTTGCCAACGGGCAGAATGTCACGGGCAACAACTTCACCTTCCAAACCGCGCTGGTCAAAGTCTTCTTTACCGCGCCCACCGGGACCACCATCTCCAATCCGCAGCTTGCCGTAACCACCGGCGGCTACACCGGCGGAGTCTTCGCTCCCGACTACGTGGAAACAGGTGCGGCGGCAGGCCTTGGCTTCAACTCAGTCGCAAACGCCGAGTCGGATACGGTGCTGCGCGTGCATAGCGTGCCGTTCCAGATCACGCCCTCGGCCGTTATCAATCCAGGGGGGACGCCGGGCACCGGTCCCACCACTTTCAGTCCCATCGTGCTCAACCCCAATCCGGGAGACATCATTATCGTTGGCATTCCTGGCACCCTCAGTCTCACCGTCAGCTCGCCGCAGAACGGGGCAGTTCTGTCCGGTTGCCAGATCCCGGTTACCGGCAGTTCCACGGGCGCACCGGACATCACCATCACGGTGAACGGGCAGCCCGTGC
>Ga0302326_10030749_pt1 | contig 10741 bp, 13 predicted proteins | sample Palsa_T0_3_FD_202264 | JGI IMG/M metagenome (GOLD analysis project Ga0302326, IMG submission 202264) | Peat permafrost microbial communities from Stordalen Mire near Abisko, Sweden - Palsa_T0_3 | ecosystem: Environmental > Terrestrial > Soil > Palsa > Peat permafrost | place: Sweden: Abisko...
CCCCGGCCGCCCGGCCGCCTTTGACGCTAATCTCGCCGCCGGTGAGACCAACGGTGCCTTGATGTTTGCCTCCGAGGCTGCGGCCAGTCCACTCCACTGTGCTCTCCTGGGGATTCACCACGTAATCGCGATCTTCCACTCCAGGCAGTCTCCTGGCCGCCCCGGGGTTCTGCTTGACGGCATACCCTGCGGCGCGCCAATCCTCCAGTCCGCCGAAATAGTTATAGACATGCGCAAACCCCGCGGCATGGAGTTTTTCCGCGGCGGTGGTCGAAGCGAGCGAGTGACTGCTGGAACCATAGGTCACCACAGGTTCTTCGTAGAGAATCCCGGCGCCGTCCACGCCGCCGGCCTCGAGGCCGTGGAGTTTCCGCACCTGGTCGAGGAAGGTGACCTCGTAGACACAGGCGTTCCGTGCGTTTGGCAGATGCGCAACCGCAAAGTCCTCGGCCGGCACTGTATCGAGCAGAACGAAGTCGCGCCCTTCGTCGAGCCACGTTTTCAGTTCCTCACGGGAAATGGCGGAGATTTGCATGGGTAAGTCTGGGGAGGCCGGGCCGAAAGGCACCAAAATCCTCGCGCGCGCCACGGAGAATAACTGGAATGCCGCGAATGTGGAAAGCAGTTTCGCCTTGACTGTTTTATCGTTTGCTGAGATTGTGTGTTAGTTTGAATCAAGGGATTTCGTAATCGAAGAACTGGTCACGGTTCTTGACACGGGGAACGTTCAAAACGACTCGAAGGGGCGCAAATCGGCGCCGATACGCGGGATTTAGGTTTACAAGGTTTACATCATGGCATTTGACATCAATGAAGCACGGGCAATCGTGGAAGACGCAAAGAAACGCGGCTTGATCCGTGGTTCGGACGCGAAATCAACCACCCCGGGGCAGCCGGAATCAGAATCCGCTTCGCAACAGGATGCGGACATAGGGCACTTGCCCGATTGGCTTCAGAAGGGCATCCGGGAACCGGGACCCACGGAGCAGGCGGAGGGATAAACCGCGAGCGCCGGCGAAGAATTCCACGCGTCGCCGCCCGGCTTGGTCCGAACGCCGCCAGAACCTGGCGAACCGCCAGACTTGGCGAACTTAGGCGGCCCTTTCCCTGGGCTTGAAGAGGGATAGCCCAGGCAACGGAACTATAACGGCATCCGCCCTGGGATCCACTGTCATCTCGAAGGTGATTTTACGGTCGATGACTTCTTGTAGAGCGGTGTCCGCAAAGCCCATCCGGGGCGTAACTTCGACGAGCGGTCGATGTCCCTGCATGAGTTGCCGCACCCTCCTTGAAACAACGTTGACCAATATTTGCGGCGTCGAAATGACTCTGGATGCCTCTTCGAGAAGTTGACTTTGCATCCGCACAGATGTCACTCATTCACGAATAGTCAAGGAAAGGGCGGCAAATTCGGGCTTCTTTCCTTGATTCGGGCCGGCCACCCGCCGGGCGGTCCGCCACCGTATTACTCTCGCCGATGCCCCTCGGAATCGTATTCGTAAACCTTGCCGTCCTCTTCGCCGGCGGTGGTCTTGTGTGACCCGTCGCAGAAAGGCTGATTCCTGGACAAACCGCACATACAGATCCAGACGGATTTTTCCTGCGGTTTTATCTCCAGTGGCTTATTGGCTGATTTCAAAACTTTTCGCATGCAGCCAGCCTGAGACAAACGGCGCCCACGGTCAAGGCCTCGAGCAATAAACCTTAAGCTTGGAGTACGCGGTGGCGTTGCGGTCGAAAGTGGCCGCTGTTTCGCGCTCCGCGCAGGACGGTGTTCGACAGAGCGGCGCAACCCGCGAGAGCCATGGCGGCGTAAACTTCGCTCCGGCGGATTTTTATCCTGCGGTCCGTTTCAAGGGGAGATTCCCGAGCCAGCAACGCCAGGGTGCGCATGCCCAGATACCACGGAAGGATGCAGGCAAATCGGATTCGGACATTTTTGAGGCTTTCGATATAGCGGCCGCCATCCTCGAGGTGACGCCTGGCGGTAAGGAGCCAGCGGGAAAGAAGCGGCCGAACCTGGCGGGGGGAGTTTCGGAGCGAATCGGGAGAAAGCCCCAGTTCCGACAATTCGTCCGCGGGCAGATAGCAACGCCCGGCCTTCAGGTCCGCGGGCAGGTCGCGCAGGATATTCACCAACTGAAGGCCTTTGCCGAAATTGGTTCCGAGGGCGCACATTTCCTCGATGCCGAGGCTGGAACAGTTGCCGATATGGAGGAAACAAAGCCGGGTCCAAAACTCGCCGACACAGCCGGCGACGAGGTAAGTATATTCGTCGAGTTCGGCTGGGGTGCGCAAGGCTTCGAGCCGGGCGGGATCGCCAAATCGCCGCAGGTCGAGGTCCTGGCCGTGGACGATCTTCCGCAGCACGGAGACAATCTCGCTCCTGTCGGCGGCAGGGGCTGTCGCGAGCCAGTCGAGGCAGCGGCCCGCTTTCTCGATCAGGATTTTCTCGCCGGGATGCGCGGGGACGATCTCGCTCCGTAGCAGAAGCATTTCTTCGGGAGTCGCGCCGCGCTCGATGGCTTCCTTGAAGGCATCCAGATGTTTGAGGCGCACCTGGACGGACGCGCTCGTTTCGTCGGCGATGGTGTCGCTTGCCCGCGCCAGGAGATACGCGAGGGTGACGGGGGGGCGCAGAGATCGCGGCAAAAAGCGGATGCTCAGGTAAAAGGAACGGGAGACAGACGCAAGGAGTTCGCCTCCGAATTCGTCGACGAACCGCGTTTCCATTAAGGAGCCGATATTTCCTTTAGTTCGATGCGCTCGGGCGAGAAGCAACCCAATCCAGCGTTGGCAGCCGATTGCAAGTAGGTGGCGCGGCCGGCGACCGGGGGAAGATTCTTCCCCTTTCGCCATTCGTCGATTCGGCGCAGGACGGTGGCATCGATTGCGACGGGATCCTTGCTCGCATAGAGGGTGCCGAAATCGAAACTATAGTTCGGCTCGGCGGCAGGCCCTCCGGCGTATTGCGCGAGCAGTGCGTCCATGATGTGAATGACGATCTTGGGGCCAATGCGCGGGTCGGCGTAGAGTTCACAGAGGGCCGGGTCGCCGAATGCCGGAGGTTGAAGGATGCGGCGCCAGTTGTCGATGTCCGGAATGGTGACGTTGTAGATGCATCCGGCGACGCCGCAGGGAGCATCGCAAAAGACGGGGACGTTGATGATGCGGTCCACGTCGTGAACCAGGATTTTGCTGAAATGGCTGTCCGAACTGAGTTGAGCCTGATCCTGATCCGACCCGGAGGCCTTGTTCGCGGCGAAAAGCAAATCACCCCAGATCAATCTTCCAAGGATCGGCACTGAAAAGACGGCCTGGCGCTCGAAGCCGATGCCCGGTTCGATGGAGCGGACGGCATAGGCGACATCGCTTTTGCGGTATCCGGCAGCCACGAGGCCCGCCTCGTCGCGGCCCCAGACGACGATGTTTCCCCGCGGATGGCCCGCCTCGACGAGCCCTTCGACGATGGCATCGACGACCGCCTTGTGCGTCGAAAAATATCTGCCTCCCGCCGCGGAGATTTTGATTCCGACCCGCTCGCCGGGCTTGACGAGCGAAGCCCACGCGCGCGAGATGTCGGGCTGGCCCGTGGCCTGGCAGACCAGGGCATCAACCATTCGACGGATGGCTGGCTTGTTCTGCTGGAACTGGTCGAGCGCGTCCTCGTCGTGGGCAAAATAGACGATCGATTGCGAAAGAGGCGCGGCCGCCGGAGATGGGACGGCTGCAAGAAAGGCCGGGAGGCCGGCCAAACAGAGGAAGAAGCCGAAGGAACGGGCGCGGCTCATCGAACCCTCACCGCGCCTTCGGGTCGCGGCCTTCGTCGAGATCGATAAAGTCGAAGGATGTCTGGATATCCGTGCGATCCGCGAAACCACTCTCCAGGAGGCGCTTTTTCACCATGGGAGTTCCTTCATCGTTCCAGCCGCGTTTACGCATGAATTCATTCCAGACTTCGATCTCCTCGTCGCCAGGTTTGCGTCCCTGGCCGAAGGCCCACTCCAGTATCTCCTCGTCCGTTCCGCCCTGCTTGACGCGCTCCACGAGCGCCGGGTATTCGATCCAAAGGAAGCTGATGCACCGGCCATCGAAACCCGTCCCGAGATTCTGCTGGTAATCCTTGGGAAGGCGTCCCGCCCGGTGGGAACGGATTTTGTCTATCATCCGTCCAAAATGGTAGATTCCACCCACCTTTTCGTACGGGCTTCTCACATCGGGAAGATTCATTCTGGCAGGCTAACAGAGTTCCGCTCCGCCACAAGGGACGAAGCGCGCGAGCCGCCCGCTCTAATCGTGAACCCCGGGAACCGCTCCAAGGCGCAAGAAAAAATCGACTCCGGACGGCTTGTGTTTTGCGGCGGAAGGATACTAAATCACTCATGGATTCAAAGACCCATGTTCCCCCCGTCGGCTGCCGGATCAAATTTTGGGGGGTGCGCGGATCGATTCCCACTCCTGGACCAGGAACGGTTTTATACGGCGGAAACACCTCCTGCGTCGAGGTGCGCGCGGATGGGCAAATCATCATACTGGACGCTGGAACAGGCATCCGGGCTCTCGGGCTTGCGCTGGCCGCGGAATTCAAGAAGGAGCCGATGGATCTTACCGTCCTCATCTCCCACACGCACTGGGATCACATCCAGGGTTTTCCGTTTTTCATGCCCGCTTACAATCCGGAGAACAAGCTCCGCATCCTTGGATACGAAGGCGCCCGCGTCGGCCTGGCTGCGACGCTGGCGGGGCAGATGGAGAGCCCCTATTTCCCCATCGCGTTGCAGGAAATGCCGGGCAACATCGTGATCGAGGAACTCAAGGACCTGAATTTCCCGATCGGCAAAGTCAAGGCAAACGCGTGGTTTATGAATCACCCCGGGATCGCCGTCGGCTTCCGCTTGTTCACGAGCGGCGGCTCGATCGCTTATGTGCCGGACAACGAACCGTTCGGACGGCAGGGCGTCTCCCATGCCGAGGGAGCCGAAGTGCCGCCGTTCGCGATGGATCGAAAGCTCATCGAGTTCATCCATGGCGCCGACGTGCTCATCATCGACGCCCAGTACGACGAAGCCGAATACAACGCGCACGTCGGCTGGGGGCACGGTTGCGTGAGCGACGTGGTCGGCCTGGCGTTGGAAGCGGGGGTGAAACATCTTTTCCTGTTTCACCACGATCCCGGTCATGACGACGAATTTATCTCCGACATGGTGGACCGCGCCCGGGAACTGGCCCTTTCAAAAGGGAGCGCCCTCGAGATCGACGCGGCGCGGGAGGGAGAAGAGATTTTCCTGGCGGGCGAGCCCGAATTGAAAAAGTAACGCAATGATGTCGAAACGCCTCGCGCCATCCGACATACCTCATGACGAGGCACACCGCGAAAGTCAGAAACAACTGCCAAACGGACAAACACACCATGAAATACGCACTCCTATTCTATCAAACCAAAGCCGATCTCGCCGGACAAACCGGCCCCGATGGCGAAGCGAAAATGGGGGCCTGGATGGACTACATTGGCTCCATTTCAGAGGCGGGGATTATGCGCGGCGGAGCCGGTCTCCAGCATCCGTCAACGGCTACAACCGTACGGACCGAAAGCGGCAAAAACAAAGTGCAGGACGGCCCTTTCGCAGACACCAAGGAGCAATTGGGCGGTTTCGTCACAATCGAAGTGGCGGACCTGGATGCCGCGCTGGAATGGGCATCCCGCGCTCCCTGCGCAAGCAGCGGCAGCGTGGAAGTTCGCCCGACATTGCCCGAATCGTAGAAGAGTTTGGTCACCCGTCGGAATGGCCGGGTGATCTTTCCACTGCTGCTGATGGAGGCCCATGACACCATCGAGCATATCGCGAGCGAATGCTACGGCCGCCTCCTGGCTGACGCAGGATTCCTTAAACCCGCGGTCGCGATTTGGCCGCCGCTGCCATCCGCAACATGAGAAGAAACGCCTGTGCCGTGCGGCCCGGCGGGCGCGCGCGCGGCCACACCACGGCTACGCTACGCTGGGGCCGCGGGGGGCAAAGCGAACGGTAGGTGAGCCGTTCACCACGAGTTTCTCCAGCGGCCATCCTGGGGATGAGCGAGATGCCGATCCCCGCGCGCACGAGAGCGCGAATGGTTTCTATCTGCGCGCTGCGAAAGCTGACTTGCGGGTGAAAGTCGCGGCGGTTGCAAAAGCCAAGCACCTGGTCGCCCAGGCAGTGGCCGTCCTTCATCAGGATGAAACGCTCGGCTTCGAGATCGGCGGCATTCACGCTCCGCTTGCGGGCCAGGAGATGGCCGGGTGGGACGGCGAGCAGCAGTTCCTCCGTGAAGAGCGTTTCCTTCACGAAACTCTCATCGCGGATCGGCAGGCTGACGATGGCGAAATCGAGTTCGCATACCGCGGCGAGTTTGAGCAATTGCGCGGTGGTATCCTCATGCACCACGACTTCAAGGCCGGGATGTTTTTCACCGAACGCGGCGATGACCGGGGGAAGAAGATAGGGCGCGATGGTCGGGAGGACTCCGACGGCCACCGCGCCGTGGGCCAGGGCTTGCGCGTCGCGCGCTTCGCGTGAGGCCGCCTCCGCTTCGTCCAGGATGCGGGCGGCGCGCAGGACAAAGCTTTCGCCTACGGCGGTGAGCTTCACCCGGCGCTTGAGGCGGTCAAAGAGTTTCTCCTCGAGTTCCTCCTCGAGCTTTTGGATCTGCTGGCTGAGCGAAGGCTGCGAGACGTGGCATTGCTCGGCGGCGCGGCTGAAGTTGCCGGTGCGCGCGACGGCTACGACATAGCGGAACTGATTCATTTCCATAGGCTGTGCCTATGATAGCGATAGGAAGATAGTATTTCAACTATCACTCGTCACAGGGCATTCTGGTGTTCGCAACCTTAGCACCTCCAGAGGAATACCATGAACGACGAAACCAAAGCTCCACCCCAACTCACCACCTCCGTCGGCGCGCCCGTCGGGGACAACCAGAACTCGCTCACCGCCGGCGCGCGCGGTCCCGTGCTGATGCAGGATTTCTGGCTCTTCGAGAAGATGGCGCACTTCAACCGGGAACGCATCCCGGAGCGCGTCGTGCATGCGAAGGGCTCCGCGGCTTACGGGACTTTCACCGTGACCAATGACATCACGCAACATACCATGGCGAACGTCTTTGCGAAGGCCGGCAAGAAGACGGAGATGATCGTTCGTTTTTCAACCGTGGCCGGCGAGCGGGGCGCGGCGGATGCCGAACGCGACCCACGCGGCTTCGCGGCCAAGTTCTATACCGACCAGGGCAACTGGGATCTCGTCGGCAATAATACGCCGGTCTTTTTCGTGCGCGATCCGCTCAAGTTCAGCGACTTCATCCACACGCAAAAGCGCGATCCGCGCACGAATCTGCGCAACCACACTTCGGCCTGGGATTTCTGGTCGCTCTCGCCCGAGTCGCTCCACCAGGTGACGATTCTCTTCAGCGACCGCGGCCTGCCCCGAAGCTACCGCGAGATGCACGGGTTCGGCAGCCATACCTACAGCTTCATCAACGCGGCCGGCGTGCGTTCCTGGGTCAAGTTCCACTGGGTCACCCAGCAGGGCAACGCCTTCTACACGGATGCCGAGGCCGCGGAGGTGGTCGGGCAGGATCGCGAGTCGCATCAAAACGACCTCTTCCACGCCATCGAGACGGGAAATTTCCCGCGCTGGAAGTTATGCGTGCAAATCATGCCGGAGGCGGCCGCGGCGACTTATCATGTCAATCCGTTCGACCTGACGAAAGTCTGGCCGCATGGCGATTATCCGCTGATCGAGGTCGGCGAGATGGAGTTGAATCGCAACCCGGAGAATTACTTTGCGGAGGTCGAGCAAGCCGCCTTCGCGCCGGCCAACGTGGTGCCGGGAATCGGCCATTCGCCGGACAAAATGCTCCAGGCGCGCATCCTCTCTTATACGGACGCGCATCGCCATCGGCTCGGGGTCAACTACCAGTCGCTGCCGGTGAACGCCGCGCGTTGCCCGGTGATGGGTTACCATCGCGACGGCGGGATGCGCTTCGACGGGAACTCCGGGGGCGCGGTGAATTACGAGCCGAACAGCTTCGGCGGACCGGTGGATTGCCCGGCCCTCAACGAGCCGCCGCTGGCGATCCACGGTGACGCGGCGCACTATGACCACCGCGATGGCAACGACGATTACACCCAGCCCGGAAATCTTTTCCGACTGATGAATGCCGGCCAGCGCGCGCGGCTTTTTGCGAACATCGCGCGCCATATGCGGAGTGTGCCGCTGGAAATTCAGCTCCGCCAGATCTGCCATTTCTTCCGCGCCGACCCGGCTTACGGAGCAGGCGTCGCGCAGGCCCTGGGAATCGACATGTCCAAACACATGCCCTCCGACCTGCACGGCAACGGCTCGGAGGCCAAACGCGAAGTGGCGAGCGTCTAGCCGGGCCGGGCGCCGAATCGCGCAGTGATTATCTACCGGACCAGCAGGATGAAAATCAACTGGCCCCGGCCGCAGAGCGGTCCGCGAATGAAGACGGGGCTTTGAACGCCGAGTCTCGCTTCGGTCTCGGCGAGCATCCGTTTCTCCTCGAAAACCTGGAGGTGCAAGCGGTAAGCCATGTCTGCCTTCGCGGCGGAGGAGACCCTGAGGGAAAAGCTCTTGCCCGGCAAAAGCCAGCGCTCGACGGGTGAATCCATCCGCTCCGTGTGCTCGCGGATCAACCGAAACTGATTATACCCGAAGATGCTCCTGAGTTTGCCGCGCAGCAGGGCGATCTCGGGCGATTGCTCCCCGGCGTGCGGCAGATTCGTCCCAAGAACGATCCCGCTCCAGATGAAATCCATCGCGTTCGCGGCCGGAGCCAGGGCAAGCAACGCCAGGGCGCACAACACGACGCCGGCAACACGCGGTAGCCGCATGCCGGCAACACGCGATAACCGCGTCTTCATTTGAGATCGGCGGTCTCGGGAATGTAATCCAAACCGTCCAGCCAGAGGACGGTCACGTTGTCCTTTTTCGAGTGGAATGCAGTGGCGGAAATGCCGGGATCCGCGGACCGCGCGTTATAAAATTGGGCCATGTATTCGGTGGGCGCAGCCGGGACCTGCTGCGGGCCGACCGGAATAAGGAAGTGGAAAAGCAGTAATGCCATCGCCAGGGAGGAAGCGCCCGCCCAAATGAACCGCGGCACAAACCATGGAGATCGCCGCGCACGGGGCGGCGTTTTGGTTTCCGTCGCGATGCGCTGGAGCAATTGGTGATTGAAAAAATCTTCGTTCAGAAGGGGAGGCGCCACGGAGTGGCGGCGAAGAAGCACGCCCAACATGAGGACGCTGGCTTTGTCGCCGGCGGCATCCTCGCCTAAAGTCGCTTCAAATTTGAGCCGCTCTTCGGCGTTAAGTTGGCCATCCACCCATGCCGTGAAGTTCTCTTCAAATGTCTTCATAGATGTCTTTCAAGAGGGTTTGCATCTTCTTGCGCGCGTAGAAAAGCCGTGACATGACCGTGCCGATGGAACAACCCAGCGAATCAGCGATTTCCTGGTATTGCAGCCCGTCGATTTCTTTCATGACGAGGACGGCGCGGTGCTCGGGGCTGAGTTTGGCGATGGCGGCGTCAATACGCTGCCGAACTTCCATCCGTTCGAGCCTTCTGGAGGGTGACGGTTCGGCCCTGGGAGCCGTAGCCGCGCCGGGCTCGACGCTGGTAAGGGCGACCGTTTCATCGAACTCGGTGACGCCTTCGATCTGCTTCTTGCGAAGCCAGTCGATGGTGACGTTGGTCATGATGCGGTAGAGCCATGTGTAGAAGGAGGATTGTCCACGAAAACGATCAATGGACTTCCAGGCTTTAAGAAAGCCGTCCTGGGCCAAATCCCAGGCATCTTGCTCATTCCGGACCATATTGTATATCATTCCGTAAACCTTCGTTCGATAGCGCGTCACCAATTCCCCGAACGCATTGGCGTCGCCTGCCTGGCATTTCGCGACCAGTTGGGCCTCTTCCTGCGCAAGTGCGACCAACTCTTCGGGCATTGGGTTAGACGAGATCAGAAGGGCCTTATTCGGAAAATTGCAGAGAAAACTTAAACCCCAGCGGAAACAAAAGGTTTCCGGGGCAATGGATTTTTTTCAATGGCGGAAATTTCAGGTTTGGGCCCGAAAACTTAGGTTTGCCCGAAACGCCTGCGCCATTCGGAACGGAATTCGCCCATGAGAGCAATGATACCGTCCCGGATCTGGAAGAGCCGGTGGTTCAACGCGAGATAGCGCTCCTGGTCGAGACGGATGTCGCTTCTTAACTGGACGCCGGCGTCCATCGCGTTGGTGATCGCCTTGAGGGCGCGTTTTAGGTAGGCGATCGTCATCCCGATCTCGTCGACGTCGTCATCACTCAAGGCGGCGGCGAGCTTGGCGCTGGCTATGGCCGATTGAGTCGCAAGTTTGACGGCCGAGGGATGATTCTGAAGATCGCCAAGGTCGTCAAAGAGGTGGTCGATCCACACCGTCAGCCCAAAGGAAGCGCGGTAGAGCGGGTGGAGTTCAAAGCTCTCCGCGCCCTCGGGCGGCGGGTCGGCGGGGAGCGCTTCCGCGTCCTTCCCCATTTCCTCGTCGAAAAGCGAGTCGATGTTATCGGCCCAATCCTTTCCCTCATCGTCGAGCAGATGATACCAACCCATCTCGCGGGCGATGATCAGGTCGCGATTGGGGTCGTCGATGTATTTCTCGAGGAGTTCCATGTAGCGCTCCGTCTTGCGATCCTGCTGCTGGAGG
>Ga0302326_10030750_pt1 | contig 10740 bp, 8 predicted proteins | sample Palsa_T0_3_FD_202264 | JGI IMG/M metagenome (GOLD analysis project Ga0302326, IMG submission 202264) | Peat permafrost microbial communities from Stordalen Mire near Abisko, Sweden - Palsa_T0_3 | ecosystem: Environmental > Terrestrial > Soil > Palsa > Peat permafrost | place: Sweden: Abisko...
CCTCGGCCTCTTGCGGAAATATTGGATGCTTTTGCTCGCTCTGACCATCCTAGGCGCGGCGGGTGGATTCATGTCAGTGGTGTTGAGCGCTCCCAGGTATCGCGCCAAGCTAATGATGGAGGTGCAGAGCTCTAACGTCGATTTGACCAAGATAGGGGCTCCCACCAGTGGCAGCGATCCGGACTACGAAGTAACCATTCAAACCCAGATCGGCATCATGAACAGCGGCACGTTCTTAAAAAGAGGCGCCGAGCGTATGCAATCGGATGCCGTACCGCTGGCGCCGACCGGCCGGGATATTTTCTCCCGATTGCGCCAGCGCATTCGTCCCGCTACGCAAGATCCCCTGGAGGCCGCCCGCGTTGGGCTCAACGTTGCGATGATGACCTTCGACGCCCGGCCGGTCGTCCGCACCAGACTCATGGAGCTGACTTGTGAATCCACCAGCCCCGACGTGGCCGCGCAATTCTTGAATGCCATGGCCGCCGAATTCTCCGACGACGGCTCGCGGTCGCGCATGCAAACCGCGCAGCATACCAGCGAATGGCTGGCGGCTCAGATTGAAGAGACCAAAGCCAAGGTCCAGGAAGCCGAAGATCATCTCCAGGATTATGTGCGGTCTTCCGGCAACGTTTTCGCCGGGCAAGCCGGACAGGACGTTACGCTCGAGGACACCCGGCTGATGGAACTCAAGGGCGCTCTGGCCAAAATCCAAATCGAACGGGCCGCCCGGCAGACTCGCTATGAATTAACTCTGAAGAATCCTCCGGAATCGTTAGCCGAAGTTCTGGACGACCCGGTTTTGAAAAACTACCAGGGGCAGATGGAAGATCTGAAGCGCCAGAAAGCGGTGCTCGAAACCGTCTACACGGCCAAGCACGAGAAGGTACAAAAAATAGACGCGCAGATTGCATCGGTTCAGAAAGCATATGAAGCCGAGCTTACAAGCGTAGTCCGGCGGATCAAGAACGATTACGATGCGTCGGTTCGGCAGGAAAAGCTGTTGAACGGCAACTATGAAGGACAATCGCAGCGGGTGGGTTCGGAAGCCGGCAAAGCGGCCCAATACAACTCGCTCAAGCGCGAAGTGGAGACGCAGCGCACCATGTATCAGAATCTGCTGGTAAAGCAGAGCGAAGCCAATATGAGCAGTTCGGTGCCTATCAATCCGGTCCGGGTGGTAGAAGCCGCCGTACCGTCGGAGACTCCCTACACGCCTCGGCCGGTCTTAAATATCGCATTTGGCACCATGATCGGCATCGCGCTGACGGGCGGGCTGGTCTTCCTGAGTGAGCGCCTGGACAGCAGCATCAAGTCGCCCGGAGGGTCCCGGCGCATGTTCAACGCGCCTGAGTTGGGAGTGATTCCAAATTTGGGGCCCAACGCCAACGGGGTTGCAAAGACAACCTGGCGCGGCATCGCAAAACCTCGCGGGGTGAATGGGCACGAGGACCCCGCGACAGCCCTGGCCACCTGGCAAAGCGGCCCTGCGTTTATCGCCGAGTCGTTTCGCGGAACGCTGGCTTCCATCCTGAGGAACCAGGCCACCGGCAAGACGCAAAAAATCATTATGATCACCAGCCCCGGTCCAGCCGAAGGAAAGACTACGGTGGTGCAAAATCTGGGAATCGCGCTGGCTGAGACCGGCCGCAGAGTGCTGCTGGTGGATGCCGACTTCCGGCGTCCTCATCTGCACCGCGAATTCAGTCTTCCCAACGAGTGGGGACTGATTGATTTGTTATTAGAAGATCAGCCGCTGAGCGAATATCCGACCGAGCGCCTGGGAGCCTTCACCGGCCTGCCCGGTCTTTCGATTCTTGCCAATCGGGTCACTGAAAACAATGTCTCCAAGGCGCTCTATTCGCCGCGTTTGCGGACTATTCTCGAAAGCCTGACCAAGCACTATGACATGGTTTTGGTGGACGCTCCGCCGCTGCTGAGCGTGGCCGACGCGCGCATCATCGCGCCCCTGACCGATGCCCTGATTCTGGTGCTGAGATCCGGCGTGACCAACCGGGAGAGCGCCATGGAAGCCTATCAAAGAATTCAGGAAGACGGTCTCACGCTGCTAGGGACCGTGCTGACCGATTACAATCTCAGCGGCGATCGCAAGCGCCGATATTATTACGACTATGGAAGCCCCAGTCAAGTCTGATCCCTCCGTCGAATCCGGCGTGTTAACGTCCGGCGCGAGCCTGCCCGCGGCCCCCCCATTCCGGCTATCGGACTGGCTGGCGGGCAAGTGGGACATGCTGGTGCTGGGTGCTTTGCTGCTGGTCGCATTTTGGCCCATTCTAGTCGGCATGTACTGGAGTTGGTTGCTCGAGAACACCTACATGGAACATGGGCTGCTGGTGATTCCAGCGGCCGCCTACATGGCATGGACCAAGAAGGCGCAGCTCATGGCGATCCCCCGCCAGCCGTCCGGCTGGGGAGTGGCGCTCATGCTTTGGGGCGCGCTCCAAGCCGTTCTCGGACTGGCAGCGCAATGGATCTGGGTGGGCCGTATGGCTTTTCTGGTTTCGCTGGTGGGTTATATCGCAGCCGTGTTCGGGTGGCGGACGGTCAAGGAGCTGACCTACCCGCTGTGCACGCTGATCCTGATGATCGCGCCCCCCACCTTCATTTTTACCCGCGTCACTTTGTCCTTGCAGTTGCTGGCCAGCCGTTTGGGCGAGCTGTTCCTCGAAGCGCTCGGGTACTCGGTTTTGCGCGAGGGTAACATTCTCGAAATGGTCGGAATTAAGCTATCGGTGGAGGAAGCCTGCAGCGGCATTCGCTCCTTAATGGCGATCATTTTCATGTGCGTCTTGTACAACTACTTTTTCGTGCAGGGCCGGTCGACCAAAGCCCTGCTTCTGGTGATGGCGATACCGATCGCGATTCTGGGAAATGCGGTGCGAATCCTGGCCACCGGGGTAGCCGGCCAGTATAATCCGGCGCTGGTCAGCGGCGCGGCGCATGAAGCTTTCGGTTACGTGACGGTGATCGCCGCGGCACTGGGCGTGGTCGCCTTACATCTCATGCTGCAATCCATCGCCAAAGCCTGGAGGGCTCATCATGCTTAGGTCCGACAGTAGCTCCGAGACTACATCCAACAATAGCTCCGAGCGGGCTAAAGCCAGACTATTCACGCCGGCGCGGCTCGGTTTATTCGTGGGAGCTTGCCTGATCCTGGTGTTTCAGGCCAGCGCCTCGCGCATGCTCAAGATCGATGAAGCAAGCATCGGAGTTCCCGGCTTACATGCCATTCCGATGGAGCTGGGCCCCTGGAAGGCCCCGTCGGAACAGTCCATTGGTCCGGACGTGGAATCAGCGCTGAAGCCGGACGAATACATTCTGCGTGATTATGTCGATGCACGAAGCGGGCGATCCGTCGATCTTTTCGTAGCGTATTTCAAGTCGCTGCAAAATGCCTATGGCCCGCATTCGCCGCGCATTTGTTTGCCCGGCTCGGGCTGGCTGATCAGCTCCTCGAAAATCGTCAACATCGTTGTGCCAGGCTGGCCCCAAGGCATTCCGGTCAACCAATACACCATGGAACAAAATGGCCAGCGCATCCTGGTTTTGTATTGGTACCAAAACGACCGCGACGTTTGGGCCGAAGAGTTTCACGCCAAGCTGCGGCTGTTGCCGGATCTGATCCGGTACCGCCGTTCCGACGTCAGCCTGGTGCGGTTGATTACGCCTCTCACTGCCGCTTCTACGCCCGATAGCGAAGTGGCCGAGTGCACGCGATTCACCGAGCGTGTTTTTCCACAACTTGCCGAGCATTTTGCATCCCTGCATTAAAAAGGCAGCGTCGCCCGCAGTTCGCGGTTTAGCATGCGCATCGTTTATCTGAATCCGAGCGGTACACTGGGCGGGGCCGAAACCAGTCTGCGTGAGCTGCTGGCCAGCGTTCGGGCGGCGGAACCTGCCTGGGAGCTTTGGCTGGTGCTGGCTGCGGACGGTCCTCTGGCCGCGATCGCGCGCGATTTGGGAGTTCGGGTGTTAGTAATGCCTTTCCCCCCAGAGTTGGCCCGGTTGGGTGATAGCGGGCGCTGGGCAGCTGTGGCCGGTATGCTGCGAGCGGCGCTGGCCGCCGGAAAATACGCCCGCGCTCTGGCTCGCTGGCTCCGGCAGATAGAGCCCGACATCATTCACACCAACGGGTTCAAAATGCATCTGCTGGGAGCCTGGGCACGTCCCCGCCGCTCCCCTTTGATCTGGCACCTGCACGACTACATCAGCTCGCGCCGCCTGATGCGCCGCCTGTTATGGCCCTTTCGAAAGTCCTGCGCCGCCGTGATCGTCAACTCCGACAGCGTGGGCCAAGACCTGAAGAGCGTGATGCCCAACCTGCGCATTGTGCGTATCTACAACGCAATCGATTTAGACCGCTTCTCGCCCGTGGGAAATCAGATTGACCTGGACGCCAAGTCTGGGCTCGCGCCCGCGCCGGCTGGAACCGTTCGCGCCGGGCTGATCGCGACTTTTGCGCGCTGGAAAGGGCATCAGGTTTTCCTGGAGGCGCTGGCGCGCTTGTCCCCCAGCCTGCCGGTGCGCGGCTACATTATCGGTGGTCCCATATATCAAACCGATGGCAGCCAATGGTCAGTGGCCGGGCTGCACCAGGCAGCGGAGGCGTTGGGCCTCGCGGGCAAAGTCGGGTTCACGGGTTTCGAGGAAGATGTTCCGGCGGCGATGCATTCGCTCGATGTAGTCGTGCATTGCAGCACGGAGCCCGAGCCTTTCGGGATGGTGATCATCGAGGGCATGGCTTCGGGCAAGCCAGTGATTGCCGCGCAAGCCGGCGGCGCCGCCGAGCTTTTCACAGACGGCGAGAACGCCCTGGGGCATCCTCCCGGAGACGCCGCTGCGCTGGCCCTTCAGATCGAACGGCTGAGCAAAGATCCGGAATTGCGGGACAAACTTGGCAAGGCCGGCCGAACCACCGCCGAGCTGAATTATCACGGCCGGCGTTTAGCGGCCCAGTTATTGGACTTGTACCGCGACTTGGCGGGCGAGGCGCCGGCCAGACGCGAAGCCAAAATGCAATCGTCATTGCGGGCGGCTAGCGAATGAATGCGGTGAATCTCACCTCGACCCAAATCTCGGACCGCACGTCCGAAACCCCCAGCGCGAAGGGCCGTGTGCGCGTACTCCATTTACACTCAGGCAACCTGTATGGAGGCGTCGAAACTCTGATGCTGACACTGGCCAATCTCCGGCATTTGTGTCCGGCCATGGAGCCGCACTTCGCACTCTGTTTTGAAGGGCGCTTGAGCGGCGAGCTGCGCTCGACCGGCGCTCCCGTGTACGACTTGGGCGCAGTACGCATCAGCCGTCCATGGACGTCCTGGCGCGCGCGCCGCAAATTGAAAGAATTGCTCAAGCGCGAACGGTTTGACGCCGTGATCTGTCATCAACCCTGGCCGTTGGTGGTCTTCGGGCGTACTGCCAGAGCCGAGGGACAGAAGGTGATTTTCTGGGCCCACAGCGGCCACGCTGGAAACAGCCGCCTGGAACGGATGGCGCGGCGCATCACACCGGATCTGGCCATCTCCAACAGCGCTTTCGTGGGAGCCACGCTGCCCAATCTGTATCCCGGAGTAGCGGCGCCGGTGATGTACTATCCAGTGGCGCTCACGGCCTCTCCAGATGCTCCGGCCTGGCGAGCGGCACTTCGAGATGAACTTGGGGTTGATGACAAAACGTCGGTGATTATCCAGGTAAGCCGCTTTGAAGGGTGGAAAGGCCATTTGCTCCATTTGAATGGCTTGGCGCGGCTCAAATCGCGCAACTGGGTGTGTTGGATGGTGGGAGGTCCGCAGAATCCGGCGGATCAGCGGCAATATGACGAAGTGGTAGCGGAGGCCAAGCGGTTGGGCCTCACCGATCGCGTCCGCTTTCTGGGACAGCGTTCGGATGTCCCGCGACTGCTCGCCGCAGCCGACATATTCTGCCAGCCGAACCAGGGTCCGGAGCCGTTCGGCATCGTGTTTATCGAAGCGTTGTGGTCCGGGCGGCCGGTGGTCACGACTGCCATGGGCGGAGCGCTCGAAATTGTCACCGAATCTTGCGGAATCCTGGCCGAACCGGACAGCCCCGATAGTCTGGCCGCGGCGCTGGACCGGTTAATCGAATCCCAGGATCTGCGGACACGCTTGGGACAGGGAGGACCGGCTCGCGCCCGGCAATTATGCGATCCGGCCGCGCAAATGAACGTGTTAGCGGAACTGGTTCGACGAGTGAAGTGGCCCTCGTGAAGCCAATGCGGGCGCTGGATCGCCCCGGCACGAGTATGGGCGCGGCACGCACCAGTACGGGCCCGGATTCGCCCTGGGTATTGGTGGCAGGCGGCTTCCACCGGCACGGCGGCATGGATAAAGCCAATCAGGCATTGGCGCAATATTTAGTCGACCGGGGAACGCCGGTGCATCTGGTATGTTTCAGCATCGACGCCGACCTGGCAAGCCATCCGCTGGTAACCGTGCACGCTGTGTCGCGGCCGGCCAAGTCCTATTTCCTGGGAAGGCCGCTATTGGATTTCACGGGCCGAAAGATCGCCCGGCGGGTGACCCGCCGCTGGCCAAAAGCACGTGTACTGGTGAACGGAGATAGCTGTTTGTGGCCCGGCATCAACTGGGTTCATTACGTCCATCATGCCTGGGACGAAGGTCCACCCGAGGGACCGCTGTGGTTTCGCGCCAAGCAATCGCTCAATACCTGGCTGGTCCGCAGGCGCGAGAAATCAGCCGCGCGGATTGGCCGGCTTTTCATCACGAATTCCGACCGGACTAGCCGCGATCTTATCGAACGATTAGGCGTAGAAGGCGGGCGCGTCCACACTATCTATCTGGGCGGGGAATCCGAATGGGGTCCGGTGACAGTAGAAGAAAAGGCCGCCAGCAGAAAATCGCTGAATATTCCGGAAGGCCGCCCGATAGCGGTTTTCATCGGATCCATTGGGCATGACCGCAGAAAAGGATTCGACGTTCTCCTAGAAGCCTGGAGAAGATTGTGCGCCGATCCCGACTGGGACGTGGACCTCCTGGTGGCCGGCGGCGGCAGCGCGCTCGGTATGTGCCGCCAACTGGTGTCTGAGTGGAAGCTCGAACAGCGCATTCGCATCCTGGGTTTTTCCAATAACGTGTGGGAGCTTTTGGCCGCCGCCGACCTGCTGGTGAGTCCAGTGCGCTACGAAGCCTACGGACTGAATGTGCAGGAAGCCATCTGCCGGGGAGTGCCGGCCATGGTTTCGTCCGCGGCCGGAGTAGCCGAACGATACCGGCTGGAAGATGCGCCACTGTTGATCCCCGATCCGGAAAATATCGACGATCTAGCGGCCAGATTGAAGCAATGGCGATTGCATATGCCGGAGTGGGCAGCGCGCTTCAAAATTTTCGGCGACACACTGCGCAGCTATGGCTGGCAGGACATGGCGGGCCGGATCGTTGCCATGGCGAATGAGCAAAGCGCGCACGAACAAAGCGCGCACGAACAAAGCGATGGACATGGAACACCCCTTTAAACCCGAATACCTGTGGCGGCCGAGCCAGATTCTGCGGCGGCTTTCATTTACGCCCTCCGAGACCGCCGTTGCGCTCTCTCTGCCCTGGAAGTGCACCATCAAAGCCTGCTCGGCGGAAGTTATCGGCCGCTCTATAGCGACGCAAGGCGTTTATGATTTGCCTCTCACCGAAGCCCTCACGCGGCTGGCCGATCCGGGCGAGACGGCGCTCGACCTGGGCGCCAATATCGGGTACGCCAGTCTGGTCCTGGCGCGCGCGGTAGGGCCGCGGGGTCGCGTCATCTGCTTCGAGCCGAATCCGGCGCTGCTTCCGCTGCTCAAGGCCAATGTTGAAAACTGGAGCCACCTGCCGGTCGCCCCGATTCAAGTCGAGGCGGTAGCGGTTTCTGGGACCAATGGCGACGGTATGCTGGGTTTTCCCGACGAGTATGCGCGTAATCAAGGCGTCGCGACACTGGAAATCTCGACCGGTGGCGTGCCGGTCAGTATTCGCCGCCTGGATTCTTTCGATATCTCTTCAGTCGGCGTAATGAAAGTGGATGTGGAAGGCCACGAGACCAGCGTCTTCAGCGGCGCCGAAAGCCTGCTGGCCGGAAAACGAATTCGCGACATCATGTTTGAAGAGCACGAGGCCTACCCGGCACGTTCTCACCAGATGCTTTTGGACCATGGCTACCATATGTTTCGGGTGACGCGCTCCACTTTCCGGCCCCTGCTCTTGCCGCCGGAAGCGCAATCCCGGCAAGTCTTCCTGCCGCCGAATTTCCTTGCAACCCTCGACCCGATACGCGCCTCCGCCCGCTTCGCAGCTTGGGGTTGGTCGGCGCTATCTGGAAAGCGGCCGAAAAATTAGGATGCAGACCGTGAAAGAAATGACGGGAGCCCCGAGCGTTGAAGAACGCGCCAGTCAAAGCCAGGGCATCAGCAACGACGCCATCCTGAATATGGTGGTGGCTGCCCTCGATCGCAGGAAGATCTCGGGGGCCTGCGTGGTGGATGTGGGTTGCGGCGCCGGGAATTTTTATCACTTTGTGCGCGACCGCTTCTCCCGCTATGTGGGAGTGGACGCGGTCCAATACGAAGGCTTTCCGCGGCAGGCCGAGTTCTGTCACCTGGACCTGGATGGTGGCGGGATTCCGTTGCCCGATGCGAGCGCCGACGTGGTAGCTGCCATCGAAGTCATCGAGCACCTGGAAAATCCGCGAGACTTTATGCGCAAGCTCGTGCGCCTGGTTCGGCCCGGCGGCTGGATCGTCGTTACCACTCCCAATCAGCTGAGCCTGCTCAGCATCGCGACATTGCTGACCAAGCATCGCTTCCAGGCTTTTCAGGATGTCCACTATCCCACTCACCTCACTGCCTTGCTGGAGGTCGATTTAAGGCGCATCGCGGGCGAGTGCGGTTTAGGGAGCATCGCGATTGAGTACAGCTGCTCGGGCCGCATTCCGCTCACCAACCGGCACTATCCCCGCATGTGGTCCCGGCGATGGCCGAGCGCTTTTTCGGAAAACGTGCTGGTGATCGGTCAAAGGAAAGACTGAGATGTTTGCCATATCCCTCTGTCTGGTAGCTCTCTTAACAACCTACTGGGCGGGGAAGAAGCGTTCAATGGGAATGGGTCTGGTGGTCATGCTGTTCTGGGGATATTTCTTCGGAATCATGAAGGCTAATCTGCTGACTACGTACTCGTTCTTTATCTTTGATGCAGCGGTGCTGGGCTTCTATCTTTCTCAGAAAGGTTTGATGGCGGGCGACCAGCGGTCGTCTGGTCTCAAAATTTGGGCTTGGCTGTTTATCTTGTGGCCGGTGGTGCTGCTGGTGCTTCCATTTCAGCCGTTCCTGGTTTCCATGGTGGGGTTGCGCGGCAGCATTTTATTTATCCCCATGCTGATGGCAGGCAGCCGTTTGCGCGGAAACGACTTGCGCCAGCTCACGCTCGGATTCGCCGTCTTGAACCTGATCGCGCTCGCATTTGGCGGGGCCGAATATTTCTTGGGTATGCAGCGCTTCTATCCGGTGAACGCCGCTACATTGAACATCTACGGGGCGGCCGACGTGGCCGGCGGATTCCACCGCATCACGGCTATCTTCGCCACGGCTCATTTGTACGGCGGAACTATGGCATCCTCGGTTCCTTTTCTGATCGCCGGATGGGAATTTGCTCATACCCAGAAAACGCGCTGGTTCATTCTGCTGGGTACCGCGGCGGCGCTCATGGGCGTTTTGCTCTCCGCCACCCGTCTGAATTTCGTGATCTGCGGCGCTCTGATTCTGGTAACGGTGCTCAATGGCCGGATGGCAACGCGCAAGCGCGTGGTGATTGCGCTGCTCATCTTAGCGATGATCGGAGTGGCCATGCGAAACTCGCGCTTTCAGCGCTTCAAGAGCCTGTCCGATACCGAAAACGTGGAAGAGCGCATTTCCGGCAGTGTCAATCGCAGCTTTTTCGAAATCCTGGTCGAATATCCCATGGGGAATGGATTGGGCGGCGGCGGAACCAGCATGCCCTATTTTTTGGAGGGCCAGGTCAGAAACCCCATCGGATTGGAAAATGAGTATGCCCGTATTCTCAGCGAACAAGGCGTTATCGGTCTGTTGTTGTGGGTGAGCTTCGTGATTTGGTTCTTGAGCCGCTTCAAGAAAGTTTTCGCCAGGGGCCCGTGGGCCACTTGCCGCCGGCTGGTATGGTGCCTGAGCGTCATCGGACTGGGCACGGGAGCGATCGGGATAGGCATGCTCACGGCGGTGCCCACCACCGCCATCCTGCTGCTGGGTATCGGATGGACAGCGACGGACATGCGGGAGGAAGCGCGCGATACGCGTAGGCCCGGGAAGGTCCCGTCCCGGCTCCAGCCACGCCCCTACCGCCCGGTTCCGGCGCTCGAAGCGCGCTGAACGTTCCTGTCTGTTAGATCGAAAGCAATTGTGAGTCTCGAATCAATAAAAGGGGCCAAATGCCTAGCGGGTTAGATGCGCTGATCTGCTATGCCGGCAATGCCGTCGCTGGGCGCGGCGGGCAAGGCGAATTCCTGCGGCAGATGGTGTACGCGCTCGATCAGCTTCCGCAGGGGCGCGTACTCAGCCGCGGCGCGAAAGCGGGCCGGGCAGAATGCGTCAACCTCCAGTTCCAGGGCTGGCGCCGCCGGGCTTTTGATGCGATCGCGGCTCTGCCTGTTCTGCGCCGCCGGAACGATCTTTTGACATTGCTCAGCGACGTCGATTTC
>Ga0302326_10030751_pt1 | contig 10739 bp, 14 predicted proteins | sample Palsa_T0_3_FD_202264 | JGI IMG/M metagenome (GOLD analysis project Ga0302326, IMG submission 202264) | Peat permafrost microbial communities from Stordalen Mire near Abisko, Sweden - Palsa_T0_3 | ecosystem: Environmental > Terrestrial > Soil > Palsa > Peat permafrost | place: Sweden: Abisko...
CACGAAGCTCTTCAGGTCGCGAACGCATACCGCAATACCAAATTACTCAATTACTAAATTTCCCAATTACTCAATCTTCTCGCTACGCCATTACCGGCTCCGCCACGCGCGCCTTATCGTACGGGCAAGGCCTGCCGTCCAGATGATCTTCAAACTCTCTGCGGAACTTCTTCACGAACGCAATCGTCGGCATTGCCGCTGCATCGCCTAACGGACAAAACGTCCGGCCCAGCATGTTCTCCGCCAGATACTGCATGTTGTCGATGTCTTTCATCACTCCGCCGCCCGAATGAAAACGCACCAGCGTCTTCTTCAGCCAGTCCGTGCCTTCACGGCACGGGATGCACCATCCGCAACTCTCGTGCTGGTAAAACTTCATGGTTCGCAAAGCGAATTTCACGATGCACTGTGCATCGTCGATCACGACCACGCCGCCCGAACCCAGCATCGAACCAGCCTTCGCGACGGAATCGAAATCCATATTGACCTCGATCTCATCGGCGGTGAGGCAGGGACAAGAAGCGCCACCCGGCACAACCGCCTTCAGTTGGCGGCCGTTGGGTATGCCGCCACCAACTTCATAGATCATCTTCTTCAGGCTGTAGCCCATCGGAAGTTCGTACACGCCGGGCTTTGCCACATTACCGCTGAGGCAGAACAGCCGAGTCCCACCGTTCCGCGGCGGACCAAGTTTGGCAAACCATTCCGCACCGCCCAGAATAATGTGAGGAACGCAGGCCAGCGTCTCCGCATTATTAATAACCGTGGGACCGCCCCACAGTCCCACAACGGCAGGAAACGGAGGCCGAATCCGCGGAATCCCGCGCTTGCCTTCGAGCGATTCCATCAGCGCCGATTCTTCGCCTACTTCGTAAGCCCCCGCGCCGCCGTGCCAGTAAATGTCAAAATCGCGCCCGCTGCCGAAAATGTTCTTGCCCAGGTATTCCTTGGCGTAAGCATCGCGAATCGCCTTCTGCATGATGATCGACAGGTATCGATATTCGCCGCGGATGTAAATGTAGCCGCTGCGCGCTCCCACCGCCAGGCCACCGATCATTACTCCTTCGATCACGGAGTGCGGATCATGCTCGAAGATCAGCCGGTCTTTGCACGTGCCCGGCTCACTCTCGTCGCCGTTGCACAGCACGTACTTCGGCATGGCCGACTGCTTGGGCACGAACGACCACTTCATCCCGGTCGAGAAGCCAGCTCCGCCGCGCCCGCGCAGTCCCGAATTCTTCACCTCATTGATGATGGCGTCCGCTTCCATCCCAAGCGCCTTCTGCACGGCTTTGTAGCCGTCCAGTTCGAGGTACCGGTCAATATTCGTCGCGCCCTGGCCAAAGCGCCGGGAGACGACCTTCACCTCGTCGGGATGAGAGACCAAGTCAGCCATAAAGATTGAGTAATTTTGTAATTTAGTAATTGAGTAATTTAAGCACCTGCTCGATCAGCGGTTTTCAAATTACCCAATTACTAAATTGCCCGATTACCAAATCCCTTTTCATCGGTTCCTATACTCGTCCAGAACCCTATCCATCTTCTCCGCCGTGAGGTTCTCGTGAAAATCGTAGTTCACCTGCGCCGCCGGAGCCCAGCTGCACGCCCCAATACATTCCACCTCTTCCAGGGTAAACAAGCCGTCGGGTGTTGTTCCCTTGTGCCCGACGCCCAGTTTCTTCGCGCAGTGCTGGAAGATTTCTTCACCGCCGCGAACCAGGCAACTGATGTTGGTGCAAACCTGCACGTTGAACTTGCCGCGTGGTTTGGTCGTCAGCATCGAGTAATAACTGATCACATTCCGCACTTCCAGTTCCGTCAAATCAAGCCGTCCAGCAAGCTCCAGAACCACCTCATCGGAAAGAAACCCGATTTCATCCTGCGCATAGAGAAGAGTAGGAACCAGCGCCGACCGCTTCGTCGGATAGTGTGGAACCATCTCCGCAAACCGCGTCTCGAATTCTTCAGAAAACTTCACCGGTCAATTTCTCCCAGTACGATGTCAATGCTCCCAATCGCCGCCACCACATCCGCAATCAATCTCCCCTCACACATCTTGGGCAAGGTCTGCAAATTCGCCAGGCAAGCGGCCCGCATATGCACTCGATAGGGTTTGGCTGTGCCGTCACTCACGATGTAGTAGCCCATCTCGCCCCGCGGCGACTCCACCGCCTGGTACACCTCGCCCGCCGGCACCGCGAAGCCCTCAGTAATGATCTTGAAGTGGTAGATCAGCGCTTCCATCTGCGTCTTCATTTTCTCCCGGTCGGGCAACACAATGCCGGGAGCGTCGGCCTTGATGGGGCCTTCCGGCATGCCGTCCAGAGCCTGCTTCACAATCTCATTCGACTCGCGCAGCTCCCGCACGCGGCACATGTAACGCGCGAATACGTCACCCTCCTGCGCCACCGGGACTTTGAACTTGAAGTTCTCGTAGCCCGAATAGGGCATATCGCGGCGCAGATCGAGGTCCACGCCACTTCCCCGCAACGTGGGACCGCTCGCGCCTAACGCAATCGCGTCTTCTGCGCTCAGCCTGGCCACGCCCTTCGTGCGCATCATCCAGATCGGATTCCCCGTCAGTAGGTTTTCGTATTCATCCACCCTCTCGGGGAAGCGCCCGGCGAATTCGCGAACCCGCTCGAAGAATCCCATAGGCGGATCGAGCGCGATGCCTCCCACGCGAAAGTACGAGGTCATCATGCGCTGTCCGCTCACCATCTCGAACATGCGCTGCACTTCTTCGCGCTCGCGGAAGCAATAGAGAAACACTGTCATGGCGCCGACGTCCATCGCGTGCGTGCCCAGCCACACCAGATGGGAATTGATGCGCGTCAACTCGTTCAGTAGCACCCGCAGCCACTGCGCCTTCGGCGGAATCTCCAGCCCCAGCAGCTTTTCCACGGCCAGCGCGTAGCACAGATTGTTGGTCAGGGGGCAGAGATAGTCGATGCGGTCCGTGAGCGGCACCACCTGCTGATAAAACTTGGCCTCGCAGGTCTTTTCGATTCCAGTGTGCAGGAAGCCAATATCCGGCATGATCCGCACGATCGTCTCGCCATCGATCTCCAGCAACACGCGCAGCACGCCGTGCGTGGAAGGATGCTGCGGCCCCATGTTCAGGATCATGGTGCGATCCTGGCCGGGCTCGAGAACGGGAGTGGTCGCAAGGTGAGCCATAACCAAGCCTAGCGGTAGCCCTCCACCGGATAGTCTTTTCGCAGTGGATGACCTTCCCAATCCTCAGGCATCAGGATGCGCCGCATATAAGGATGCCCGGTAAAGCGAATTCCGAACAGGTCGAAGACTTCGCGCTCAAAGTAGTTTGCCCCCGGCCACAATGAAGTCAACGATTCCACCGCCGGGCTCGCACTGTCGAGCCGAACTTTAAGGCGTACCCGCTCCTTTTTAGGAATGGAAAGCAGGTGGTAGATCACTTCAAATCGTGGCTCCGCCGGATACCAGTCCACACACGTGACGTCGGAAAGGAAGTTGAAAGCGCACTCCGCATCGTCGCGCAGAAGAGCGCAAGCCTCGCGAAGGTTCGCACGATCAATGTAAATCGTCATCTCCTCGCGGTCGAACTTCACTTCCGTAACCGCCGACGGATTCCACGCCAGCAGCCGCCCCACCGCCGGATGACCCTTCAGTTGCTCAAGATCGGTGATGGCAGGGGCCAAAGCCACTAGCGTTCCCCTCGCCGGACATCGGATCGCACGACGGAAGGACCCCAATCCAGAACGCCCTTCTTCCAAACGTAAAAGAAGCCGACCAGAACAATGCCGATGTATATGAACATCTCCCACAGACCGAAGTGCTTCAGATCGCGCAGAATCACCGCCCAGGGATAAAGGAACACAGCCTCGACGTCGAACAGAATAAACAGCATTGCCACCAGGTAGAACTTCACCGAGAAGCGCCCCCGGGAGTCGCCCACCGGGGGCATCCCGCATTCATAGGCGGAAAGCTTGGCCCGAGTCGGTTTCCGCTCCCCGATCAGCCAGGAAAGCGTGATAATGGCAGTCGTAAGTCCGACCACCAACAGGCTATGAATCAGAAACGGCAGGTAGCCAGCGAAATAATTGTCGGGCATAGGACAAGCTATATATAATTCGCGCCAAGCATTCGATTAAACGTTTAGATTAGGTGCTGGTGCGCGCGAGTGTCAAGGGAACCAGGAACTATTTGGCGATTGTGCGATCGGGTCATTGAGCAATTGAAAATTTAACCCTGATATTCAAGCAAGAGTTGTAAGCTCAGGGTGCTTCGTGGTTTCCAATTGCCCAATCACCCAATTGCCCAATTACTCAATTCTTTATGATTTTTGGCTTCAACACCGACGTTAAACACGGCGACACCGTCTACCACGTGCAAAGCGAAGCGCGCGAGAGCGAAGAACTGCTCCAGACTCAGGTGTTCGTGCGCGGCAGGTGCGTGGGCAAGCGCGCCGTCTCCTACGCGGCTTCGGCCACGCAAACCGCGGTCGGCGATTCCCAAAAAGAGCAGCAACTCCGCGACCAGCATCGTCTGGTGCTGGAAGCGATCCGCGAAGGCCAGTTGGAGAACGTCCTCGACCACGCCGAAACCGAGGCCTTGGCGGCCATCAAGCAACTCGACCTGCAATGGGAGAACGCCGCTTCGGTTCACGCCAACCGCAATCTGACCATGCAATTGTGCGTCACCGAAGCCGGAGCCCCCGTGTCCGGCGCTCGCCTAACCTTTCGTTTCGCCCGTCCTGAAGCCGCGCCTTTCTACACCCAGGCTGTTTCCGACGCTGCCGGCGCCGCCAAGATCTCGATCGAAGTCGAGGAATCCGCTTTACCCGACTCTTCCGTGCTCGTGCAAGCCACCCACGAAGGCCGCACCGTAACCCGCAAATTTGCCTTGCGCAAAGCCGAGTAGCGCTGTTGTTTGTCGGAAGGATTTCAAGCCAAGGATGTCAAGCCATGTGGGGACGGCCGCCTCGGCCGTCCAGCCGAGCGCAGCGAGGCGTCTGTCCCGCCCCGTGAGAGAATACAGTTTTCAAAGCGTGCACAGATCTCTGGTCTTGGTCGGAATGCGATGAAACTGCACATCAATGGCGAAGAAGCCACCTTTGCCGCAACGCCCGTACAAGGCGCGTTCACCCTCGCAGCGCTGATCGAATCCTTGGGCATGAAGCCCGACCGCGTAGCCGTGGAACTCAACCGCGATATAGTTCCCCGCGATCGCTGGCCCGAAACGCCACTGAAAGACGGTGACCGCCTCGAAATCGTCCACTTCGTCGGCGGCGGCTGCGGCACCGGGCTTAGACCGCCTTTGGATTGAGCGCGTCCTAAAACAAACTTGTCATCCTGAGCGGAGCATCTGCTTCACGAAGTGAAACGGATGCGGAGTCGAAAGCCTGCCCTGAGCGAAGCCGAAGGGGATCCCTTGCTTGCCCGCGTCACCAGCTGCTCGCAAGGGCATTTCTACTGCTGAATCGCGTTGCTAGTCTCTTGGTGGGGCTGTCTGTTTCTGCGCTGCGGCCAACTGCTTGGCCCGTATTTCCTGCATTCCCTTCATCATTTGCGGATGGCGCGCCCATTCGAATCTGTTTTCCACATGAGCAGTTCCTCCTGCATCGAGGCATCGCTGAATCAGACAAAGACCGCCCCCTAGGCATTCGCCTGGTTAACCCTACTCTACGAATCTCTTGTTGACACTCGCCAGCCCACGCCTAAAATGTTTGAAACATTCGGCTCGCGCGTTGTTTCAAACATAAACGGGGAAGAATGCCAGATCGCTTCTCATCGCATGACGTGATTGCCCTGACCGGGGTCACCGCCCGCCAGCTTCAGTGGTGGGACGAGCGGGGCGTGGTCAGGCCAGAGCGGGTGGGCCATCGCCGTCTTTATTCCATGCAGAACGTCATGGCAATAGCCGTCATCTCCGAGTTGCGGCGCAAGAGCTTCTCGCTGCAGGGAGTCCGCAAGGTCATGCGTTTCCTCCAGCGCGAGTTCGGCAAAGGCCTGGCCGAAATTGTCAGCCGCAATTCCGACGTTCACCTGCTCACCGATGGCAAACGTCTTTACCTCGAGACCTCGGCGCGGCAGATCGTAGACATCCTGAAGAATTCCAGTCAGCCCATTCTGGGTATCTGCCTCAGCGACGCAGTGCGGCAGGTGCGGGCTGAGGTGGTGGCGAGGAAGGGCAGTACTTCCGTAATAGCGTCGGCAGAGCGTCGACGTGCTAGAAAAGCTTCTTAGGCAGAAAGTGTCGGTCGAAGTATTGGTCTGACATCGGACCACAGGAGGAGTGCATGGTCGGCGAGCTGGACATTCTGAGTGAATGGATTCCCGAACAGATGCAGCCCGGAACAGTTTTTGTTCTGGAAAACGCCGGCGAAGTCGGCGAGAAAGAAGATCCCTACTGGGCCGTGCTGGCCTGCCCATCCTGCGGCATGCTCGGCCTGATCACGCGCCGCCAAATCAATGGCCTCATCCCAGTTATCTGCGGTTCCGAACAATGCTCCGCGCAGTTTTTTATTCGCGAAGCCGAAGTCGTCGTGCGCAAACCTTTCTAGCCTGTGTGGAGCGGGCGCCCCCGCCCGCGTCTAGCCACGAAGAAGAATCAAGCCCCATAAGAACCCTAACCAACCCTACACCCGAGTCAACTCCACTGGAACCTGGTCGACGATTTCGATGCCGAATCCTTCGAGCGCAGCCACACGTTTGGGCCTGTTGGTGAGCAGGCGGATGCGACGGAGGTTCAGGTCGGAGAGAATCTGCGCGCCGATTCCGATTTCGCGCTGCGTCTGGCGCTCGTTGTCGAGCAGCGCGGGCAGCTTCCGGCCGCGATGGAAGCTGAGCGCTGCTCTCTCGCCAACTTTCTCTACAGCAAAGCCCTTGGAGGTTTGGTGTAAGTAAATAAGCGCGCCTCGTCCTTCGTGCGCGATTGCGCGCAGCGAGCCTTCGAGCGTGGCATGACATTCGCAGCCGGTCGCGCCGAACACGTCTCCCATCAGGCAATGCGCGTGCATGCGCACCAGCACTGGCGCGCCGCTGTCCTCAACATCGCCGCGAGGCAGTTCTCCTTTAATCAGGGCCACGTGCGATTCTCCGCCATCGATCTCGCTCTCGTAAGCGATGAGGCGGAATTCGCCGAAGCGTGTGTCCACCAGCGCTTCACCGACGCGATGCACGTAACGTTCATGCGCCATGCGATAGCGGATCAGTTCGGCGACAGTCAGCATCTTCATGCCATGTTGCTTGCAGAACTCGATGAGGTCTGGAACGCGGGCCATGGTGCCATCGTCCTTCATGATCTCGCAGATGATGCCGGCGGGAATCAGCCCGGCAAGCCGCGCGAGATCGACGGAGGCTTCGGTTTGTCCGGCGCGCACCAGCACTCCGCCCTTGCGGGCGCGAAGCGGGAAGACGTGGCCGGGGCGCGCCAGGTCTGAGGCTTGCGTCGCGGGATCGATCGCGACCTGAATGGTGCGCGCGCGATCGTAGGCGGAGATGCCAGTGGTCACGCCTACGCGCGCGTCAATCGCTTCGCAGAATGCGGTGCCGTATTGCGAAGTGTTCTCCGCGCTCATCGGGCCGAGGCGCAGGTGATCGAGGCGCTCCTCGGTCATGGTGAGGCAGACCAGGCCGCGTCCATACTTGGCCATGAAGTTGATGGCTTCGGGCGTGACCTTCTCGGCGGCGAGGGTGATGTCGCCTTCGTTCTCGCGGTCTTCGTCGTCAACGACGACGATCATGCGGCCGGCGCGGATCTCCTCGATGGCAGTGGGAACGTCGGCGAAGGCTTGCGGGCTCATGATGAGGTGATTGTAGCAAAGGCGTTGGCGAGTTGGTTAACCCGGAGGCGCTTGGGGGAATTGGCTGAGTGTTCCAGCCGGAACATTGTGCTGAATGTTCCAACCGGAACATAGAAGCGGTTTTGCGATTGTACATACAAAATGTTCCAACTGGAACATTCGAGCGATTTTACCGGAACACTGTGGAAATCTCGGAAAACTCGGAAAACCACCTTAAAGCTATAGTTGGTGGGCGGCAAGCGGCTGCGGCGGATGGGGTTAGTGACCGAGGCGGAAAAGTAGTAGAAAAGACACAGGGCGAAGGAAAAGCGGTTAAAAACAGCGAACGAGGCTGGCGGTCGGGGGTGGGGAGTGCTGATTACTTAGACTTACGGGATATTGGGGGAGCGTCCCGTCTGTCCCCGGGTTTCCCTCTGGGGTGGCCCATTCAAGCCCGGTTTTGATTTCAGTGCATTTTGAGAACGAATCGAGTTGATGGGTAAGAACCGGGAAGCATAAAAATCCCCACACAACGAAAACCGCGTTGTGTGGGCCACCCGCCAGCTGGAAGGAACTCGAAACAAAGTTCGCGGCGACCGTCGCAGATTGCTTTCCAGCACCAAGAGTGTAAGACCCGCGGGTGGCCCACTCAAGCCCGGTTTTGGCTTGAGTGGGGATGTTCACATGTCACAGACTTTGTCCGGTGAACAAACTAGATTGTCCTCATGCCTTGGGGACTGACACGTTTTCACCAGAGTGGTCAAAGTCATTTCGTCACTTTCTGCTGTTACCATCGCCGTCGTTTGCTTACCACCGATGAAAGCCGACGAATCTTCGAGTCAGCCTTGGAGCGGGTGCGGCGCAGTTTCAGGCTTAACGTTTACGGGTATGTGGTCATGCCGGAGCATGTTCACTTGCTGCTCAGCGAACCGCAGCGGGATATGTCCGGCAGTCTAGCTGCCCCACTCAAGCCAAAAGACGGCTTGAATGGGCCACCTGTCGGCTTGAATGGGCCACCCCTCAGCGAAACAAAACAAGATACGTTGGCCGATGCGCTGAAGTCGTTGAAGCAAGGAGTATCGCGGCGTTTGATTGGCGATGCGGAGCATTTCTGGCAGAAGAGGTACTACGATTTCAACATTCGAAATTATCCGCAGTTTGTGGAGAAGCTTCGTTACATTCATCGCAATCCGGTGAAGGCTGGGTTGTGCGAACGTCCGGGAGACTGGGAGTGGAGCAGTTTTTGCCACTACGCAACTGGCTGTGAGGGACGGGTAGAGATCGAGTCAGAATGGACGGCACGAAAACGCGAACGAGCGGCGGGAAAGGTCTGTCCAGCTCTAGGACTGCCCCACTCAAGCCAAAAGACGGCTTGAGTGGGCCACCCGCCCGCGATCCGCCTGCGGTTTCATCGCTTTTTACTTTTAGGTACTTTCGCAGGCGCGTTCTTCTTCAATTTGTTCTGGTTGTAATCAATCGCGGCACGGACGAGGGTTTTTAGAGCACGCTGATTAATCTTGTCGCCCTCGAACAAATCGATCGCTCGCCACATGTTGCCTCCGAGGCCCGCGTTGAAGAGCTTGTCAGGATCTGGGAGGCTCGCCCCGTGGGAAAAGGTAAGCTTCACCTTATCCTTGTGGGCGTTGCCGACCGCGATCATTCCGTCGCGAGACCACACTGGGCTTCCCATCCACTTCCATTCCTCGATAATCTCCCGGTCGGCCTCAAGGATTGTTTTGCGGATGCTGGCGAGCGTCTTCCCGCGCCAGTCTGTGAGGTCTGCGATCAGTTGGTCAATACGTTGCGATGGATCCATTGGATCTTATGCCTCCAATTGTTGTGCCGTTTTCGTTGCCGTTTTCGTTCTCTTCGAAAGAAGTCGTCGAACAACGTGGCCTTTCCACATCCACAGTCCTGAAATCAGCAATACGGGGAAAATAACATACCGAATAGACCAAGCATAGTTTGGAGTGTCCGTCGGCGAATCGTAGATGTAACCGATTATCGGAATGCCAAAGATAATGTGAATCCAGCGAAAAATCGAACGTTTGGTGGCTTCTTTCATAATTAATTTGTCCTCCCTTTCTGAGACGGCCCGTCGGGCGTCTCGATACCGAACTGCTTGGCGTATTCCGCGTTCAATCGCTGCCAGCCGGCGAACTTCATGGCGTCGGCACCGACGATGCGTCCAAGCGGCTTACCCGCGAGGAGCCGCTCAAGGACGTCGAAGGAGATGTGCCAGCCCGCAGCGCCCCAGGAGATGAAGCGGCGATCGATGCTGTGCCACAGCGTGAGGCGCGTGCCGTCACCGGAGGCCTCGAGTTCCCAGCGCATATCGCCGTATTCAAGCGCCTTGGGAGCTTCGGCTCGCGTCACTTTTGCTTCGATCGGCGTGGGTCTTCCCACCCAGGTAAGCTTCACCGTTCCGACCGCACCCAGACTCTCATCGGTCACAAAGGGAGCCCACTCGCGCAGATGCGCTGGGTCGGTAAGCGCCTGCCAGACTTTTTCCGGCGAGTGGTGCAGTTCGCGGACGAGGATGAGCGTCCACTTGTCTCCACCTTTCTGTACCCGCGCCAAGTTGGCGGGGCCCGGTGCGTACAGCTCAGGTTCGGTCATCTTCTGTTCCTTCGTCTTCCTCGTGCTGGCCTTCCTCGTGCTGGTGGCGGCCCTACCAGCGCTTCAGCTGGGTGAGCTGAATCAGGTTGCCGCAGGTGTCGTTCAGCATCGCGATGGTCGAGCCGGTCACTTCGGTGGGCGGCATCGTGAACTCGGCGCCGCGGGTCTTGATCCGCTCGCAGTCGCCCTTGACGTCATCGGTGAAGAACATGGCCGCAGGCTGGCCCTGTTGAAAGATCGCCTGCTGATACGCTTTGGCCGCGGGATTGTTGTTCAGCGCGAGCTGCAGCTCAGTGCCGTCCGGCTCCTCGGGCGAGGCTACGGTCAGCCAGCGATATGGGCCCTGACTGAAATC
>Ga0302326_10030753_pt1 | contig 10739 bp, 9 predicted proteins | sample Palsa_T0_3_FD_202264 | JGI IMG/M metagenome (GOLD analysis project Ga0302326, IMG submission 202264) | Peat permafrost microbial communities from Stordalen Mire near Abisko, Sweden - Palsa_T0_3 | ecosystem: Environmental > Terrestrial > Soil > Palsa > Peat permafrost | place: Sweden: Abisko...
CGGGCCGCCCGAACGACGCTGCGCCGGCTCCCGGGAGCCGGCGCAGCGCTATCGGCGCGCACGGGCGGTGCATCGTCGTCAGGGATGCACGGGCCCGCTGGGCCCCTTGTCGAGCCGCAGTGACTGCATGATGGCGAACGTGGTCGTGTTCGTGAATTCCGCGATGTCCGCGGCGGCCAGCACGCCGGTGTACTTGGCGATGACGGGCGCGGCCGCGGCCTCAGTGACGGCGTTGAGGTGTCCTTTAATCCCGAGCCAGACATTCGCTCCGGCATTCACGTAGAAGGGCACCGGGTTGACCGACGCCAGTGCATCCCTCGAGCTAGCCTCGATGTCAGCGATGTACTGCTGGTGCACCGCGACATCGTCACGGGTGGCCAGCCGGCCCACGTGCCCGGAGATGAGGTGCGTCCAGGGGTAGGACAGCGCGATGGCCGGAGCCCCCATGTAGCCGATAACGTCCTCGCTGAGGTTGGTGTTGTAGATGGGCACCCAGCCGGCGTTGACGACATCGATGAACATGAGGGTGTCGTGGTCGGGGAAGTGGATGTAGATGTTGTCCGGCGTGTGGTTGGGGCCGTGCCAGGCCAGCTCGACCCGCTCGCCGCCCACCTCGAGGGTGTAGCTGTCTCCGAAGGTTACCTCCGGCGCCGGCCGGGACGGGTCGTCGTCGCGCAGCAGCAGCCGCCGGGTGTCCTCGTGCCCGATCCGGACCACGTCGGTGTCGAATAGCGAGGATGCGGCGCCGTGGTCGGCGTGGTGGTGCGAGTAAACCAGGTGGGTCACCCGGTTGGTCACGCCCTCGGCGGCGGCGATCTCATCGACGGCGCGCTGCAGGTTGTGACCGATAGACGGGGGCGCGTCGAACAGCACGACCCCGTCCGGGGTGGTCAGGAACGCCGAGTTGTAGACGCCGTCGGTGACCCAGTACAGGTTCCGCTCGACGCGTCCGACGTAATAGCCCTGGTCGTTGAGGGCCGGGCCGAGCGCTGACGGGGGGACGGGCGCGTAGTCGGGCACGTCGTCGGATGCTGGTGATGTCACAGTATCTCCCTTGAATCTCGCACGGCCCTGGTGGCCGTGCCGTCGCGACAGATCCAGGCTCGCCGCCGGACAGGTGAGAGGTCGTCACCGGATCTTGGTGATTGGCGCGCCGTTAAGCGCCGTACGCTGGCAGTATCGCGCCGCTCACCGGCGCTGCGGCGTCGCTGACCAGGAATGCGATCACCGCGGCGATCGCCTCGGGCGCGGTCGCGTGCGCCAGAGCCTCGGCCGGGAAGGTAGCCCGGTTTGCGGCGCTATCGAGCAGCTGCGGTGCGACCGCGTTCACCCGGATGCCTTGCGGGCGCAGTTCGATGTCGAGGACGCGGGTCAGGTGGACGAGAGCGGCCTTGCTGACGCTGTAGGCCGCCATGCCCCCGGCTGGCTCGATCCCCGGGCGGGCGGTTACGTGCACGATGGCACCTGAACCCTGCTGCCGCATGTACGGCGCGACCGCCTGGCTCAGCCAGAGCGCGGGTCCCAGGTTGACATCGAGCATGAGCTGCAGCGTCTCGGGAGTCGTGCTGAGCGCGTCGGCGAGACGGAACGTGCCGATGGTGTTGACCAGCACGTCAGGGGGCCCGGTCTCGCTGGCGATCCGGTCGATGAGCTGCTTCGCCGAAGCCGGGTCGGTGGCGTCGCCCACCTCGCGGCGGATGTCGTCAGGGAGGTCAGCCAGCCCGCGTTCGTTCCGGTCGACCGCCACGACCGTGAGGCCGCCGCCGGCAAGGGCCACCGCCGTCGCCTGACCAAGCGCACCGCCCCCGCCGGCCACGACCGCTACCTTCGCGCTCATGGCGTCACCCGACCGGGGATCGCGACGGCGGCGTGCCCGGCGGCCCGCCCCACGCTGCTGCTCATCATGACTTCCTCCTCATCTCGCCGGCGCGGCGAGGCTTGCGATCGGATCGGTGGCCGGACTAGCTGTCCGCTAGCAGACCCAGGGTTCCGGTAAGACAGGTGAACGGCCATCACCGGATCCTGGTGATTCGCGCGGGCCGGACCGCAGATCACCATGATCAGGTGACCGCCGCTCACCGTGACGGCCGCTACCGTGGGGCGCGTGTCCATTGACCGCCGCTTGAAGGAGCAGTAGCGCCCGGCGTCCCGCCGGGAGAAGGGAGCGAGCTCGGTGAGCGAGGATTCCAGCCGCGCAGGGTGGCTGTCGCACGCCCGCTCTTACCTGCGCCACGCCGACCCGGTGCTGGCGCGGCTCATCGACGACCGGCCGGACTTCGACCCCCGGGCGTGGATGACCCAGCTGCCGCCGATGGACCTGTACGGTGCCCTGCTATTCCAGGTCACCGGCCAGCAGCTGTCCGTCGCGGCGACCCGCCGGACCGTGGCCCGCATCCAGGCCCTGTTCGGCGGCCACCTCCCCGAACCCGCCGAACTGCTGGCCGTAGATCCCAGCGAGCTCCGTCAGGCCGGCCTGTCCTGGCGGAAGATCAGCACGCTGCGCGACCTGGCCGAGCGGCTAACGGACGGCCGATTGGACCAGGGCGTCCTGAGCGCCCTGCCCGACGATGAGCTGATGGCCGAGCTCACCGCGATTTCTGGCATAGGCCCGTGGACCGTGCAGGGCGCCATGCTCGTCGCGCTGCAGCGCGAGGACGTCGTCCTGCCCGGTGACCTGGCGCTCCGCAAGGCCGTCCGGGCCGCCTATCAGCTGGACCACCTGCCCACCCAGGAGGAGGTCTTGGCCGTCGCCGAGAAATGGCGGCCCTACCGCAGCCTGGCGACCAGCTACCTGTTCTCGGCCGCCTTCGAGGCAGCCGAGGCGCGGACCACCTCAAGACCGGTGCGATAGGAGCCGTTCGCCAGTGGCGATGAAGCCGGCATAGCCCCCGGCAATGCCACGACAGGCAGCACCACCTTTCCATTGACGGCGACCTGGGGTGGACTGGAGAAGACCGAGGAGGTACAGGTGATGAGAGGAAGCAGATTCTGGGCCAGGAACCCGGACCGTCGGCGGAAGAGCGAAAAGGCGGACGAAGCCCTCGCTGTCATGCTCACCGCGACGGACCGCTGCGACCGCTGCGGCGCCCGGGCTTACGTCCGGGTCCTGCTGCCCAGTCGCCTGGAACTGCTGTTCTGCGCGCATCACAACCGGCAGTACGCATCCGCCTTGACGAAGATCGCCGTGGAAATCCGCGACGAGACCAACGGGCTCCCGCGCGTCGCGGCGTAGCCACCCTGCGCGCTGACCAGCATGGCGGTCAGCTGCCAGGTCAGCTGACTCGCCGCGCGGCAGCGCGCTCGTGCTCGGTCGTGCCGCCCCAGATGCCATAGACCTGCCCGGTGTGCACCGCGAACACCAGGCATTCGCGCCGAACCCGGCAGGTCGCGCAGATCTCTTTGGCCTTCGACGCCTGCTCCCGGGCCGGACCGGAATCCGAGATCGGAAAGAACAGATCGGGGTCGGCAGACCGGCAGGCGGCCGCCCGCCGCCACTGTCCGCGGGTGACGAGCCGCGGCGTCCAGGGCTCGTCGGCCCGCGGCAGGCGTTCTTGGACTCCGCTCACCAGCCCGCCTCCTCGACATCGGCCGTCGCACCGACCACTGCGGTTGACGTCATTCAGTTCACCGCGCCGGGCCGCGGCGGCATAGTAGGCACTGGCTGTCGTCGTATAGCCGTCAGTTATGGGTCCACCGGGCCGTCAAGCATGGCGAACTCACGCCGGGCCTCCGGCCGACGCGGACACGCGTCCAGAGGCGACGGCGGCGCCCAGGGACTGGTGGTCACGCTCGTTCTGGTCGGCGTAGGCCGCGGCGAACTCGGCGATGGCCTGGTCGAAGACGGCGGATTGGCCGAGGTAGGCGGCGATGGCGATACGGTCCCCGGACCGGGCATGCGCCCGGGCCAGCGTCCAGCCGCATAGCTCGCCGTAAGCGCGCATGCCCGCCGCGGTCATCGTTTCGATGCCGGCGGAGAACTTCCCGTCCCGTAGCTGGCGGATGTAGTAATCATGCGGCCGACCGTCAGGATCGACCTGGGTGCGCTGCCAGCCGAGGAAGATGTCGCTAGCGGCCTGCATGAGCCGCTGCCCGGCTACCACCCGCTGGCCGTGGTTGGCGTATCGGCTGGCCCCGGCGAAGTCCTCGAGCACGGACCGTTCGGCTTCTTTCACCTGCAAGAACAGCGGGTCCGAGGCGTCGCGCCCGAGCATGAGGACGATCCAGCAGCGGGTCCCGACGCTGCCTACGCCGACCACCTTGCGGGCTATGTCGGCGAACTCGAACTGCTCGAGCAGGTAGCGGCGGTCGGTTTCCAGGGTGCGCCGGTAGCCGCCGATCAGGCTCCTGAGCTCGGTTTCCAGCTTCGCCTGGTCTGCGGAATCGGTGACCAGGTCGGACAGCGGCACGAGCAAAGGCGGGTCGGCCACGATCCGCGGCCTGCCGTCCACCTGCCGGGTCAGCTTGGCGAACGCCTGCAGGCTGTCCCGGGTCCGCGCCTTGGCCACCGCCGAGTCCGCCTGCTGCCGCTCAGGGGCGGCGAGCTGGGACCCGAACTGCTCGCGCATCGCCCCGGTTTCCGCCCGTGCGTACCAGACGGCAAGATCTCCTTGACCGGCGAAAACGCGCATCGCCTCGCGGTACCGGGCGACCGCCGCGGTCACCACCTTGCGGCGCGGCCCGGGCCGGTAGCCGTTGCCGCGCCCGGCCACCTCCAGGCTCGCCGCGAGCCGCTTGACGTCCCACTCCCAGGGGCCCGGCAGGGTCTCATCGAAGTCATTGAGGTCGAAGACCAGGGCGCGCTCGGGCGAGGCGTAGACACCGAAGTTGGACAGGTGGGCGTCGCCGCAGGCCTGCACGGCCAATCCCGATACGGGCGTGGCCGCGAGGTCGGCGGCCATCGACAGGGCCGCGCCGCGGAAGTAGCTGAAAGGCGAGGCCAGCATCCGGCTGTAGCGGACCGGTACCAGGTCCGGCACCCGCGTGGCGGCCTGGCGTTCCAGCAGGCCCACCGGATCCGGGCGGTCCGCAGCCGGGTCATAGGCCGAATGGCTGTCCCTGGGCACCGCAGACCGGGCCGCTCGGCCCCGCTCGGCCCGTTCGGCCGGAGTCAGCCGGGCCGCCGCCGAGTCCAGGGCGAACCGCCGGCTGGACCCTGGTGGCACTGAGTTACGCGTAGCCTTCATGAACTCCATCCTGCGGGGTCAGCAGGCGTCTGGCCAAGACGCGGGACCGATAAGCCCACAGGTCATCCCGGCGAAGGGCCGTCGGCGCCCGGTCTCGCTCTCGGGTGACCGGCGAGCTGGGTCCGCGACGTCACGTTGAGCTTGCGGAAGACCTTGCGGAGGTGATAGTCGACCGTGCTCGGGCTGATGAACAGCTGCGCGGCGATCTCGCTGTCCGACGCGCCGGCCCTCGGCCAGCAGCGCCTCGCACCGGGCCCGCAGCCCGAGCGCCCACGGCGTGCCGGCGGCGAGCGCCCGTTCGGACAGGGTTTTGCGGGCGGTGGCCGCGGCCTCATGATCGCCGGCCCGGACGGCGGCCTGGATCAGCTCCGGCAAGGTCGCCTCGGCCGTATACGCCGGGTCGTTATCGATCACGGTCTGCGCGCTGGACATCGCCGCCGCGTAGTCTCCGTCGAACAAGTCGGCCAGCGCGACGATGTACAGGCCGGTGTCTGCCGGACCGCCCTGGACTCGCGCGGTCGGCCCACTTCATGTCGGCCTCTCGGAAGTGGCCGGCCATGCATTCCGAGACCGCGTGGAAAGCCAGCGCGACCGGCAGGGTGGTGAACGCCCCCGCGGCATGCGCCATTTTCACCCAGCGACAGGTCGAAGGCGGCCTGGTCATCCCACAAGCTGCCGGCGGCCGCGGTGCCGAGCGCGAACCAGCGAAGGCCTACCGCGGGATCGAGGTCCTCGGCGAGCAGCGCGGTCACGGCGGAGCGGAACGGCTCCACGGAGGCCTGGTAGCCGAGCGTAAACCGGGCGCTGTATCCCTCGAGCAGCAGGTCGGCGACTGACGCCGAAGCCAAGGGGACAGGCGGGAAGGCCCGCGCCGCGCGGGCGATTTCCCGGGTTTGCGGGGGCCGGCCCAGATGGCCGCCTGCAGCGCCATGAGCATCGTGTCCCGGGCCATCCGGTCGTCGCCCGCGAGGGCCTGTGACGCGCTGGCCAGGATGCGGGCCGCTTCAGCGGCGTTGCTCTGGGCGAAGCGGATCGCGCCCTCCAGCCGCTGCGCCTGGCTCTGAGCCGACGTACCGGAAAGCCGCGGTAGCGCGCTGCCGAGTGTGTTTTGGGCCCCGACCGGGTCGCCGGCCATAAGCCTGGCCTCGGCCAGGGCAACTTCCCGCTGGGCGCGCCGAGCGTCGTCCGGCGTCAGGTCGGCCGAGCGCCGGAGCAGCGCGGCCCGGGCCGCGTAGCCGTGGGTGCCCACACGTTCGGCCGTGTGCTGGAGCTCGGCCGCGAGCTTCTCGTCGGGGCCGACGGCCGCTGCGGCCAGGTGCCATACGCGCAGCTCCGAGCGGCTCTCTTCGGCCAGCGCACGGTGTGCGTGCCGACGGTCAACCGCGCTCGCGCCGTGATACACCGCGGACCGCAGCAGCGGGTGGCGGAACCGGACCGAGTCGCCGGGAAACTCCAGTACGCCTGCCTCAGCCGTTTCGGCGGACGCCGCGTCTGGGTCGAGGCCGGACTGTGCCGCCGCACGCCACAGCTGACCCCGTTCACCTCCCGGGTCGGCTGCGTGAGCAGCGCGAACGCCTGGGCGTCTGGCGGCAGGCGGCGTACCTGGCGCAGGAAATGATCCTGGAGCCGCTGACCCAGCGGAAGCGGTTCGGGCCGCACGGCGCGGCCGGAGAGCTGGTCGGCCGTGTACTGGGTACCGAGTTCCACCAGCGCGAGCGGGTTATTGCTGGTGTCCGCCAGGATGCGGTCGACGGTCTGCGCGTTGAGGGCTCCATCGACCACCAAGCCGAGGAGCTCACGCGCCTCGGCGTCGGGCAGGCCGTCCACCCTGATCGTCGGAAATTGCTCGAATACCGGCCGTGCGGCAGGCTCGCCGACGCCGGCGATGAAGCCCACGCAGTCCGCATACAGGCGGCGGGCGACGAAACCGAGCACCTGCGCCGATCCGGGATCGAGCCAGTGCGCGTCATCGACGATGCACAGCAGCGGCTGCGCTTCACCCGCCCGGGAGAGCAGAGTCAGCGCCGCCAAGCCCACCAGGAACCGCTCCGGCGCAGATCCTGCGTCCTGTCCGAACGCGGCCCGGAGCGCGTCCCGCTGCGGCGTACTCGAGCAGCGTCGACTTGCCGACCCCAGGCGGACCGCGAAGCACCAGCGTGCCGGAAAGGCCACCGCGTCCCGCGTCCACGACCCGGTCGATCGCCGCCCGCTCGGTCCGGCGGTCAAGCAGCACGAACTCCTCCCGCCACAGATCATCCGCGCCTCGCGGTCCGGCCCGGTCACTGAGAACCATCGGGGCAACCGCCTTCCCGGTCCCTTCTCATCCTGGTCACAGCTGGGTGAGGCGGCATCGTCTAATCTGGGCTATTTCTCTCCCCGTCCGATCACGGTGCCGTGCGCGTCGTGACGGCGGCTCAGGCGTCGAGGCGGCGGACTTCGAGCAGTTCCAGGCCCAGCGCTTCGATCTGGGCCAGCAACCCGTAGAGCGCCGCCTGGTCGGCCAGCGCTCCGGTGAGCACGGTCTGCGTTTCGCGCGCCTGGGCCTGCAGATCGGGAAACGCGCCGAGCAGCGTGCCGCCCAGCTGTCCGCGGACGTGGATTTCGTAGCGGACCGGTCCGGTCGCTTCGTCCATGACGTCATGTCCGTTTCTGTTCGCCGTCTCAGCCGAGCGGCACCTTATGGTTCCGCCTGGCTGGGTGAGCCGGCATCGCGCGATCCTGGTGATCCGAGCCGCGCGGGATGTGCTCGCGGGCCAATGCCAGGCGATTTGTTCGTGACGAGCGGCCAAATAGACGGACTGGCGTCGTGCGAAGATCGGGGTCATGGCACCCGCCGAAGGACCGGACGCCGCGGCCGGCCGGGGCCCCTTGGGGCCCCCCAGGGGGGTTTGGGGGGATGGAATCCCCCCAAAATCGGGGGGGTCTTGGGGGGTCGGCCCCCCAGCTAGCAGAGTCGTCTCCCGCCCGGAGCTGACCAGGCGGCTTGGAGCGGCGGCCCGGGTGACCGTCGTCTCGGCACCGCCGGGTAGCGGGAAGTCGGTGCTGCTGCGGTCGTGGATCGGCGAGGCGGGCCTAGAGGAAAGCACCGGATGGGTATCGGTCGGACGTGACGATCATGATCCGCAGCGGTTCTGGCTGTCGGTGCTGGCCGCACTGCGCCAGACTTCTGCGGGGTCGCGGCTGGTCCGGGAGCTGACGGCGTCGCCCGACCTGGACGGGTGGGCGGTGGTGGAACGGCTGCTGAAGGATCTGGCGCCGCTGCAGGACCGGCTCTGGCTGGTCCTCGATGACGTGCACGAACTGGGGTCGGCGGAGGCGCGGCGGCAGCTTGAGCTGCTGCTGATGCGCGGCCCGCAGGAACTGCGGTTCGTGCTGGCGACCCGGCATGATCTGCGGCTGGGGCTGCACCGGTTGCGGCTGGAAGGGGAGCTCACCGAGATCCGCGCGGCGCACCTGCGGTTCAGCCTGGCTGAGGCCGGGGAGCTGTTCGCCGCGGCGGGAGTAGAGCTGCCCTCCTCTGCGCTTACGTTGCTGCATGCGCGGACCGAGGGCTGGGCGGCCGGGCTGCGGCTGGCCGCCCTGTCGCTCGCCGGGCACCCGGACCCGGAGCGGTTCGCGGCTGAGTTTTCTGGCAGCGAGCGGACGGTAGCGGACTACCTGCTGGCCGAGGTGCTGGAGCGGCAGAGCGATGAGGTGCGGCGGCTGCTGCTGCGGACCTCGATCCTGGAACAGGTCAATGGCGAGCTCGCCGATCTGCTGACCGGAGACGAGGGCGGCGAGCGGGTCTTGCAGGAGCTGGAGGAGGCGAACGCGTTCGTGGTCGCGCTGGACGTGGCGCGATCCTGGTTCCGCTACCACCGGCTGTTCGCGGACCTGCTGCAGCTGGAGCTGCGCCGAAGCGAATCGGGTGAGATCGCCGCGCTGCACCATACGGCGGCACAGTGGTACACCGACAACCGATACCCGGTGGAGGCGATCCGGCATGCCCAGGGGGCGCGGGACTGGGGACTGGCCGTTCGCCTGCTCGGCGACCACTGGCCCGGCCTGCAGCTGAGCGGGCAGGCGGCCACCGTGCACGCGCTCCTGGGCAGATTCCCCGCCGAGGCCCGCACGGCGCACGCTGAGCTCGCGGTGCTGGCCGCGGCGGACGAGCTCGCGGCGGGATCGCTCGCGCAAGCAGAGTGGTTCCTGGGGCTCGCGGCACGGGGGACGGCGTCGGTGCCGGCTGACCGGCGCGGCCAGCTGGACGTGCTGCTCAGCATGGTTCGGCTGCTGCTCGCCCGGCAGCGGATGAACCTTCCCGCGGCGGCCGAAGAGGCGCAGCGGCTGCGGGTCGTGGCCGATGCTTCAGATACGGCGCCGCCCGGCCTGAGTGAGGAGCTGCGCGCCCTGGCGCTGATAAACCTCGGTATCACCGAGTACTGGGGCGGCCACCTCGCGGAGGCGGAACCGCACCTGGATCTCGGCATCACGCTGGCGCGGCGGATCGCCCGGCCGTACCTGGAGTTCCTCGGCCTCGCGCATCGTGCGTCGATCGCCAGCGTGCGGTCATCGCCTTACGCGCTGGCGGAAGAGCGCGCCAGGCAGACGATCGAACTGGCCCGGCGGCACGGCTGGACCGACGAGCCTGCCGCCGGCATAGCCTACATAGGGCTCGCGGCGGGGCAGATCTGGCGGCGGCGGCTGGAGGAGGCGGCAGATTGGGTGCGGCGCGCCGAGCGCACCCTCCGGGCGGAAGCCGAGCCCGCAACGGCGATTGCGATCCGCTATGTCCGCGCGCTGCTGGAGCTGGCGCACGGCCGGGACCAGGAGGTGCTGGTCACCTTCGAGGCCACCGAGCGGCTCTCCAGGCTGCTTGACGCACCGGACTGGCCGCTGATGCGGACCCGCGCGTTGCGGCTGCACGCCCTGGTGCGGCTGGGTGAGACTGGGCGCGCCGAGCAGGACATCGCGGAAATCGGCGAGCAAGGCCGCGCCAGCGGCGAGATACGCATGGCCCTAGCAGCGCTGCGGATCGCCCAGGATGACCCGCACGCGGCGACCGTCGCGCTCGCGCCGGTGCTGGATGGTGCCGTACCCGTCCCCCCGACGACCTGGCTAGCGCACGCCTGCCTGCTGGAGGCAATCGCCCGGGACGCACTCGGTGACTCGCCTGCCGCCAGGGACGCCATGCGGCGCGCGCTCGAGATAGCCAAGCCCGATGGGGCGCTCACGGCCTTCCTCTTCCATCCCCCCGCCCGGGAGCTGTTCGACCGCTATGCCCCGGATCGGGGTGAACATGCAACCCTGGCGACCGAGATCCGTAGCCTGCTCCCTGCAGAACCAAAGCTAAGGGCGGATGCGGGACCGCCCCGGCGAGCAGGCTCCTTCCGCCTGGTAGATCCGCTTAGCAAGAGTGAGATCCGGGTGCTGCCTTACCTCCCGACGAACCTGTCCACGCCGGAGATCGCCCGCGAGCTGTCCCTGTCGGTGCACACGGTCCGGACGCACGTGCGCCACCTGTTCGCCAAGCTCGGCGCGCACGGTCGCGCCGAGGCGGTGGAGCGGGCCCGGGCC
>Ga0302326_10030754_pt1 | contig 10739 bp, 9 predicted proteins | sample Palsa_T0_3_FD_202264 | JGI IMG/M metagenome (GOLD analysis project Ga0302326, IMG submission 202264) | Peat permafrost microbial communities from Stordalen Mire near Abisko, Sweden - Palsa_T0_3 | ecosystem: Environmental > Terrestrial > Soil > Palsa > Peat permafrost | place: Sweden: Abisko...
ACCAGATGCAGGGCTATCTCTTCAGCCCCGCTGTTGCGAAAGACAAGCTCGAAGAGCTTCTCAAAATTGAAAGTGAAACGGTAACCCAGCGCTCATTGCAGCTTCTGGATCCCGACATCGGGGAATTCGCTGAGCGGCGCCTTGCCCGGCGCAAGTCTATGACCTCCGATTGATCAGGCGCGCAAAGCGTGGTGATCCCAACGGCTATATTTCTCGCGTGCGACTGCTCTCTCATGTCTATCCCAAAGCCTTGGAACAATTTTTGCGTGGGCCCGTATCACGCGACTTGTAGCTCGTGATACAGACGGATTCGATGCCAAACCAGTTACCATGATTTTTATTATGCGTAGCGTCGTGAATAAGCTGTTTCGCATGCAGCCCGTGAAAGTCCGGTCCGGGAAATTGGCGGAATGCCTCGGTAGCTACCTGCGTGATATTTGCGGCGACGCAGCGGTCGACGCCCCAGAGACTTTGAGCGGGGCAACGATGGCACGCCCCCACTACGAAAGGCCAGATCGGCCCTTCAACCAAACTCCTAGTTGCTCCGCGCTCAGAGCCGGTGCAAATAGATAGCCTTGGGCGTAGTCGCAGCCCATGCGGGCGAGTAGCTCCAGTGTCGCCTGATTCTCGACGCCTTCTGCCACTACGTCGAGTTTGAATTGACGCGCGAGAGTGATAATCGTTGCCACGAGCCGTTGGTCAGCCTCGTCGGCCAACATTCGCATAACGAAAGATTTGTCGATCTTAAGCTCATCGGCTGGGATCCTCTTGAAGTAACTCAGCGAAGAATATCCGGTGCCGAAATCGTCGATCGATATATGCACGCCGATATCGCGCAGCCGCATCAGCCGCGCGGTGGCCTGGTCGAAGTCCGCGATCAGCGCTCCTTCGGTGATCTCGAGCGTCAGGCCCCCGCTCTTCACTCTCCACGCGGACACTGCGCTGCGCACCATTTCCACAAAATCATGGTGATGGAGCATCCCTGGAGTAATGTTCACCGCCACGCGCAGGTCTTCGAACGCGACCGCCTGCTGCAGCGAGTGGCTGAGCGCGTACCAGGTTGTGTCCTGGATCAAGCCAGCTTCCTCGGCCAACGGAATGAACACATCAGGTGTCGCCACCGGCCGACCGTCCCGCAACCAGCGCATCAGCGCTTCCACGCCGACCGCCCGGCCGTCGGCGATGCGCAGTTTCGGTTGGTAGTGCACCTGCAGCTCCCCCGACCGTAGCGCCCCCGCATAGGCATCGCCCAGCGCCCAGGGCGTGAGCACTTGCTCGGCACAACTGTCGTCGAACACCTGCAGTCGCGCGGCGCGCGCACGCACTGCCGCGGCTGCCAGCTGAGCCTTGCGCAGCAAGCTTTCGGCGTCTGTGCCCTGCAGCGGATAAAGCGCAATGCCAATGTTTATCTCGGGTGTCATGGCCACAGTGGCATCGATCACCGCCTCCTCGGCCGCGCGCGACAGCTTTTCGGCGGCCAGCACCGCGTGTCCGCGGTTGCGAATTGCGCTGACCAATACGCAGAAGCAGGCATCGCCGAATCTGAGCACGGTGCCACGCTCACCCAACGCCAGGCTGAAACGTTCGGATAAGCACTGCAGGAGCGCGGCACAGCCCTCGAAGCCAAGCCGTGCTTGCAGGCCGCTAAGATCGGCGATATCGATGAGCAGCAGTGCGAGTGCGCCGTCTGCGCGCGCTATGGCGGCGGCCAACGCGGCCAACAACTCCCGGTGGGACAAGCCGCGCACATCGCTGAGGGCTCCGCCGGGCGCCGTGACGCTCAGAGGAAGTACTCCTTGGGATCGATGCCATACGCCCCGCGCTCCAGGCCACGCGTAATCCACAAGGTCGGCTCTGCTTTGCCGGTGTTCTCATCGCATGTGAGTAAATCAATCGTCGTGAATTCGTCACGAACCCGCTTATGCGCATCCAGGATAAGCATCACTTCGGGACGCAAGCGCCTGAAACGGTTCTGACCGATCACTATGCCCACTTCGCCGGTGTTTAGTTCCACGACCGTGCCAGTGGGAAACACACCTACCGCCTGAATGAATAGCTCCACCAATTCCGCCGGAAACGCAATGCCGCCGAGGCTCTTCAGCTCACGCACGGCGTCATAGGCGGACTTGGGTCTGGCGTAACTGCGCTCGGAGATCATGGCGTCGTAACAGTCGACGATGCCGGCGATACGCCCCACCAGCGGAATTTCATCGCCCTTGAGCTTGTGCGGATATCCCGAGCCATCGAAGCGCTCATGATGGGTCGCGATCATCGTCACGACACGATTATCAACATTGGGCGCGGCACGTAGTAGCTCTATGCCATGGTCCACGTGCCCATAAATCAATCTCCATTCCTCATCGCTCGGCGCCCCACGCTTTTTCAGCAGTTCCGTCGGCAACCGGGTCTTACCTATGTCCAGAAGCATGGCGCCGGTACCGACCGACTTTAGCGTCTCCTTGTCGAGGCCCAAGTGCCGTCCGAAAGCGAGAGCCCACACCGAGGCGGCCAGCGAGTGGCTGTAGAGGTAATCGTCCTTGCTCTTCATGTGGGCGAGCCAGCCCATCGCATCGCGATTGCGGAACACACTGTCCACCATGGAACCGACGACGATTTCCAGATGTGGCACGTCTAGTCCGCCGCCGCGCCGCAGGTTGTCGAAGATGGTGCCGACAGCGTTTTTGGCCTCTCCGTAGGTCGTCGCGGCCAGTGTAAGCTCGGTCTTAAGCTCCACCGGATCCTTGACCGGCACATGGTCCACAAAGGCCGTGGGGTTTGTCGACAGTTCCTCGAGCAGATCGGACGAATCGGGCGGCTCGGAGTGGCGGCGTGCTGGGGTGAACGCCTTGCGCGCCACCGATTTAAATTCCTCAGCTTCCGCGGCCGAGACCTCTACGTACACCACCTTGCACAGCCGACGCAGCGTCTGCAGCTCATCGTCGTTTTCAATGGCGAATCCTTGAAAGAGGAACGGTGTGTCTGTCCACGGCCGATCGAGACGCGACACATAGATGCCCATCCTGAGCTGTTCCGCGGGCAGCTCAATGATTTGCTTCGACGTTTCTTGAGTCACGATGAGGTGGCCATGGAGCCTGAGGCTCGAATAATTATATCGAGCAATGCACTACGGCCTGGGCCGCGTATCCCAAAAAAGGATGGCCATCGGCGAAAAACTGTGAATCCGCTCACGGTCGTTAAACCGTCCGACTTGTGTCATCGACGCCCGAATCGCAATCTGACGGCGGCGACCCGGTCACGACCGGCCTCCTTACAGCGATACAGCGCGCGATCAGCGGCGCTGAGGAGGCGCTCTGGAAGCTTCTTCGGCTTGCGAAACACGCTCTCTATAGCCGCCACTCCGATACTGGCCGTGATGCGCATCCGCGTACCATTGCTGCAAAACGGCTCCTTGGAGATCTCTTCGCGCAGCGTTCGGCCGACGAGGAGCGCCTTGTCGAGACCAGTCTCCGGCATTACAACCGCGAATTCCTCGCCACCGAGCCGCGCTATCCAGTCAGTTCCGCGGCGCAAGCGCTGTTGTATGCGTTGCGCACACTGCCTCAGCACGGCGTCCCCTGCGGCGTGTCCGTACTGGTCATTGACACGTTTGAAATAGTCTATGTCACACATGGCAACCGCGATGGGATGCCCGAAACGCGCAGCCCGCAGGATCTCCCGAGGATAGTGAATCGCGAAGAACCGCCGGTTGGCGACACCGGTGAGTTCATCGGTCGTGGCAAGGCGGCGGCCTTCGACGAACGCCGTGCGTAGAGCCGACTCCAGATCGCCGGTACGCCGCGCTGCCGCGAAGCGCGCCTGAAGGAGCGTCTCCGAGGCATTCGCGTCTAGACACTCATCTGCGCCAGCGAGCAGCGCCGCGTCCGCTTCCCATTCACCGGTCCCAGTGATCGCAATTATTTGCAGCAGCCGCGATGTTCCGAGTTCGCGAAAGCACCCCACGAGATCAAGACGATTGGTCACCGCAAGGGCGTGATGCCGGCTGGCCATCAGTCCGAGAGCCTGCTCCTTGGAGGATGCGACCGCGACATCGAAACCCGCGACGTGCAGCGCAAGGCGCAGCCGTTCGCCATGCTCCGCGCCGACCATCAAGAGCGAGCCCGGTGGCGGTTGCACGCGCAGCATGACCGTCATTACGGTCGCGGTCGTATCCTCTTCGCCGGCGTTAACAGCATGGGAGGTCGGGCCGTGAGGCTTCAGAATTCGCCGCACCAGTTGTGTCGGCGAGTCGTCGATGTCGATTTCGCAGCTAACGTCATCCGGCTGCATAATCGGAGCATTTTGCGCAGTACGACTCATCTCGCTTCGTCAGCTCCACGGGATTGACATCGAAAGTAGGCAGACGCGCAATCCTCGCGCCGATACCATCGACCACGAAGTGAATGACTGCTCGTTCCCCAACATTGCGTTGAGACGCCTATCACGAGTTTAGAGTGGGCTTTGACGGTTGCTGGCGACCCTTGGCTGAAGGAAGAACTGAAGCTTAATGGGCGTGAAGTCGGCCACTTGAGTATCCCGAGGCCGTGTCTTCGTTATGAATCAATTTGACAACTTCGCCGAATCAGTCTTATGTCAATCGCGCTGCCGCCCGCCGCGCCTATCGGGGCGCTATTGCTTGGTCGGCGACGCTAGTCGCCGCTCGGCGGCGAGTCCGGTACGTTACACGTGGTCGCGGCGGTCACGGGATCTGCCACACAGGCATCGTCCTGGCCACAGCAAATCACCGCCGCGCCGGGCACGCCGCATGCGCCGCCGTGCGGCGTGCAGGCACGACAAATGCCGTAATTGCATAGCGCGGGAGCGGCCACCGTATTGCAGCAGTGTGGCCCTGTCAGGCTGGAGGGCACGCATTCGTTGGAATTAGCCTCCGTGGGCATCGGCGTGACCTGCACGCAGACAGGCGGCGGCTGCGTAGTTGTCGATGTCTTGCAGGTCCCACTCATGCACGTGCCCGATTGGCCTCCTTCAGTACACATCGTTCCGTTCAGAGGCTCGTGTGTACACGCACCTGCCACGCAGGCGTCGGCGGTACACTCGTTGTTATCGCTGGGGCATGCTGTGACGGTCGAAGGCGTCACCATCAGCGATACGGAAGCATTGCTGGCTCCGGCCGCGGTGTGCACGACGACATCGTACCTACCCGGCGGCACGCAAGGATTCACGACGGAACTCAAGGCAGTCTCGTCACCCGCCAGAGTCACCTGGGTATATTTGGTGGCGCCGCTGACCAAATCTATCTGGGTGACGCCGCACACCGCCGCGTTGAATCCCGTTCCGCTGACGACGAAGTTGCCCCCGGCGGCGACTGAGACAGGACTCACTTCTGTTACAACTGGATTTGCCACCGTGACGGTCGCCTGTGCCGGTGTGGCTATCGCGCACAGGTCGCCACCACTGAGAGTGTAGGTGGTAGTCTTGCACGGGTGGACGGTGCGAGGGGAGGTGGCCGCCAAGCCGCCCGGTGTAATCACGGCGCTCGTTGCGGTACCGACGATCCCCGGGGTAAGCGTGGCAGAGTCCCCCGGCGCCGGCGAATTGGTTGCCGATAAAGTGAAACGGGGCGGCTGCACGGCGGTCGTGATATCAAACTTAGTGGTGCTGGTTGCCGTACCAGGGTTGACGTAGCCCAGGAATACAAAGATCGAGCCGCCATTTTCATCGATGGCGACGTTGTAGGGACCGACCGGCACCGGCGGAAGAGTCGCCTTGAGTCGGAAAATGTCTTGCCCGAGTATTGGATCGGCTTGGAGATTGGATAAAGGCGTTTTCGCCCCGTTGCCATCCACGACATAGGCTTGGGTGACATTGACGAACAGTCCCGAGAAATCAATTTGCGAGCAGGCGGGAACCGCAGCCGGCGTGATCGAATTGATGTAGGGATTGAGGGAACCGCATGCGCTGAGCAGCACCGCAAGCGGTGGGGTGATCCCGGATGCGAACCGTAACTTTCGCCCGGCGGATGCACACGAGGACACCCCAATTAGCCTCATTAAGCAACGCATCCTGCGCATGGCTTATCTCGCTAAACATCCGTGTACCGTGCGATCATAGTGCGCCATTTACGCAGCGCGGGAAAGGCTCTGTTTGGGGCAGCCTTGTTCTACTTGCCAAGACAGACGGTAGGGGCTTGCCTTAATAGTCTAATAGGCACTTGGTAACAGGCTGATTTATATGGGATTGCATTGCCGTTCTATTCAGGCACCAAACCCGTGTAGATGAGGCTCTCTAAGCTTCTTGCCATGACGGCCGACCTTGAATGGTCCATTTTGACGCGCACGCTCGTACGCCTCGTCAATTGCTGTCGATGGCATTATCGGTGGCTACAAGCTCGCGAATGTATTTGCACATGAGAAAACCAATGCGTGGAACGCCCCGCTGCTTCAATGCCGTGGCAATCATTGCGGTGCTTATTGTGCTTGTCGTTGCAGCGCCGCAAATACGAGCCGAGGGTCTTTCCGCGCAACAGGGCGCAGAGCTCCTGAAGCAGAACAAAGAGATCCTGAGTGAGTTGCGCGACATTCACTCCCTGCTGGACCGGCTGTCCAAGGATCGAGCCGTCGACGACGTGCGCCCCTCGACGCCGCGCGTTCGCGTCGCGGTATCACTGACGGAGCCCGCGATTGGCAAAAGCGACGCGCCGTGGACCTTAATCGAATACACGGATTATCAATGCCCCTTCTGCCGCCAATTCCACGCCGCGGCATACGAAGACATCAAGAGGAACTATATTGATACTGGAAAGATGCGATTCATCAGTCGCGACTTCCCACTGGACATGCATGAAAACGCTGCGCGCGCAGCCATCGCGGCGCGCTGCGCCGGAGAGCAGGGAGCCTTCTGGGAATTGCGAAGCGCAATGATCACGAACGCGGACAAGTTACAGGCGCGGGATATCGACTCCTATGCGGCACATTTGAATCTGGATGTAGGCAAACTTGATGCCTGCGTAAAATCCGGGCCCTATCAGGCGCAGCTGGAAAAGGAACTCGCGGAAGGCCATAAGGCCGGAATCACCGGAACCCCCTCCTTCGTTCTGGGGCGAACCGGCACCGATGCGATCGAAGGGGTTCGCATCGTGGGTTCGATGTCTTACGCAGCGTTTGATGCGAAGTTCAAGGACGCCGTCGCTGCGCCAGCGACCGAGTAGCCATCGGGCTGAAGAGGCGATGAGCGCTGCCGAGGCCGCGGGCGCGGGAGGCAGTAACGTCGCTTACGGCGTGGTCATGGCGCCCGCTGATGACTTAAGGCAAGGCCGCCCAGGATCAGCACCTCGGTCACCGCCATGCTCGAGGTGGGGACCGCCCCGAGCAGCAGGCAGGCCCAGACCACTAATTCTGTGACAGAAGTCCTATTTGCAGACATTACTTACCGCTGGCGAGCGCCGTCAGCCGCGAATTGTCGCGACGGCCTACGAGGTTTCCTGGTGGGAATTAACAACGTTGATGACGTCTCTGACTCGCTCTTCGATCGAGAGTTGGGGATTGGAGATGTTGGCCTTGGCTTCGGGGCAGCGCTCGAACCGCAATACCAGTTACAGCATCTGCAGCACGTCAAGATGCGCGTGCGCCTGTGGTGGTCGTTCAACGCTGTAGCGAACCTCGGAATCTCGCTGGGGCTTGTACTACCGCTGTTGGGTCGTCCCGGTCTGGCAATGGGAGCGAGTGGGCTCTGGGCAAACTTCCTGGTGTCCTTGCCGTGCGCGATGACTTTGCTGTGGCTGGCCTGGAGTCGCCGGTATCTGACACTCTATCTGCCGTTGGCGCGAGTCATGGTACCGATTTCCTGCGCGGTGTCGGCGCTGTTCGCGGTGCGGTCGATGGCGCAAGGTCGGCTCGACGAACTGGCGACCGTGGATATTTCCCTCATGGCGCCCTACTTTTTTGCGGGGCTGTTATTCCGTAGCGCCCTGTGCGCCAGTCTGATGACAACCGCGGCGTTCATCGTTGGGGCGGTGTATTTGGGATTTCCTCCTCCGGTCTTGCTAAAAGATGTTCTGATCCTGGGCATAACTTCCGTTCTGTGCGCAATTGTCTGCCGTGATGCGGAACAGATCAGGTCGTAGAAGCTTTCTCGAGACAGCAATGCTTGCTGACTTTGGAGCGCGAGATGCTCTTTCCGGATTGATGAATCGTAGGGCCTTCGACGAACATCTGCTGCGCGTGTGGAAGCAGGCGCTTCGCGATGGACGCTCATTGGCGGTGCTTATGATCGATATCGATCATTTCAAGGTATTCAACGATACCTTCGGGCATCAGGCGGGCGATGCAATGATCCGCTGTGTCGCCCAGTTGCTGAAGGGCTTCGCGCGCAGACCGCTGGATATCGCTGCGCGATATGGCGGTGAGGAGTTCGCGCTCATCCTATACGATCTTCCTCAAGTGAATGTTGCAGATGTCGCTGAGCGCGCGCGCGCGGCGGTAGAAAAAGCCGTGGACGGTGGGTCCGAAGGGAACCTCTCTGGAAACCAGACGATCAGTATAGGCGTCGCAATGGTAATGCCGATGATCGACCGAACACCTGATGGCGCTGTGCAGCTGGCAGATGAGGCCTTATACGAAGCCAAACGCACCGGCCGCAATCGTGTCGTGATGAGGGGGGTTGAGGATTACAGTCGGCTGACGACCGGCTCGTTTCGGACCGTGGCTCGTACCGTCTAATTAGTCCATGCCGCGCGCACTCGGCGGCGTTGTCAACTAGCGGTACTCGGCCGGCACCCACTTCGCACGATATTGCGGAGAGGCCACGGGCGATTGAAAGTTGCTTGCTTGCCCTTTTTAGGCGCACTCGCCGCCCGATTTGAGCCGTCGAGCGCGGTCACGATGTCGGCTTGCCTGTTTGCTCCCGCACCAGGTACTCGGCGTACCAGCTCGGCCAGTCAGCATCTGGGTGGCCGATCCGCTTCTCGTGCTCGCCGTGCGCCGCTTCCGCGCGCCTGAGCGCCGCGGCGAGTTCAGTCGACGAGGCGAACGTTATGTTGTCGCCATCTATGCGTCCAGGCAGCCGTATGGTGACCTCCTGGAGCAGCCACCCGTTGCCGTCCGGATCACTGAACGAAGCGAATGATGCGTAACTCCGCCGCTGCGCATCCGGGCCGCTGAGACGATCTGCGCCGGGGTCGCGGTGGAACAGTTCGCTCACCTGGACACCGCGATGAATGAGCTCAGCGCGCGCTGCCTCGATATCGGACACGACGAGATAGAGGCCCTGTGCCGAGCCCGGTACGGCCGATGTGACTCCAATGCCGAATTGGATCGAGCATGGCGAACCCGGCGGCGTGAACTGTACGATCCGGAAATCGTGGCCCCTTACGAGATCGGCGTCGAGCCTCCAACCTAAGCTGTTGTAGAAGCGCTTGGCGCGATCAACGTCCAAGACAGGAATGACCACGACCTCTAGCTTCAAGTCAACCGTCCGCGCGCTTGCGGTCTCAATTGCAGACTCGTTGCGCACCTGAGTACTGTTCATGTCGAGCTCCTAAGATTTCAGCAACACCGGCACGCATGCGACTGCACAAAGGTGCTGGTGAATGCTGCTCATTTGCCTGTCGCTCAATCGGGGGCCTTCTTCGGGCTGCCTTCTATCATGCGAAGTATTTGTGATCAATGCTCCATCAGAACTCCGCGATACCTCATCTCATATCAGGCTCCGGTCCGACGGACTTTTCCTCCTCGCACGAGGTCGGCTGCCCCGTTGCTCCATTTCCCGACAGGCGGAAAAGGATGCACGATAAGTTTAAAGCGTGGCTAGCGCGCCCGCTGCTGACTGAGGGCGACGCCGCCCAGGATCAGCACCCCGGCCACCGCCATGCTCGCGGTGAGTGCCTCACCGAGCAGCAGCCAGGCCCAGATCACGCCAAACAGCGGAATCAGATAAGTGACCGTCGCGGCCCGCGGGGCGCCGATGCGATGAATCAAGCGGTAATACAGTACGAACGCGGCGCCCGTGCACAGCACGCCGAGCAGTAGGGCGCTGAGCCAGGACGCAGCGCCGATCGGCGCCCTCGGCCGATAGGCAATCGCCAGCGGCAGCATCAGCAGGCTGGCGCACAGCAGCGTCGCCCCGGCCACCGCGCTGGCGGGAATGCCGACCAGCGAGCGGCGGATCAGATTGGCGCCGAAGGCGTAGAGCAATGCGGCCAGCGTGCCGGCCAGCACCGCGGGCCCGACGCTGGCACCGCCGACTTTGCCGCTCGCCAGCACCGCGACTCCGGCGAAGCCCGCGCACAGGCCGAGCGCCCGCAGCACGCTGATACGCTCCCGATACAGCGCAAAGGCCACCAGTGCAGTGAATGGCACCGTCATGGAATTGCTGATCGCGCCGATCCCGGCCGGCGCGCGCTCCGCACCCCAGGCGAACAGCGCGAAGGGCAGCGCCGAGTTGATCGCACCGATGGCGGCAAACCGCCACCAGCCCGCGAGCGCCAGTTGCGTGCGCGCGCGCCAGGTGAATGGCAGCAACACCAGCGCGCCGAGCGCCAGACGCACTTCCACCAGCGCGAACACACCGAAGTCCGCGGCCGACACGCGCATGAACAGAAAGGAGCCGCCCCAGATCGCACCCAGCACCGCGATTTCGAGCGGCGTGAGCCAGCGCCAGACCAGCGGCCGCGGCGGCACCGAGGCGTCACTCATTCGGCGTGCCACTCAGATGACGATCCATCCCGTTCAATCCTGCAGCGCCGTATAACCCTGGCGCTGCAGCATTTCGATCAGGCCGTCGTG
>Ga0302326_10030755_pt1 | contig 10739 bp, 9 predicted proteins | sample Palsa_T0_3_FD_202264 | JGI IMG/M metagenome (GOLD analysis project Ga0302326, IMG submission 202264) | Peat permafrost microbial communities from Stordalen Mire near Abisko, Sweden - Palsa_T0_3 | ecosystem: Environmental > Terrestrial > Soil > Palsa > Peat permafrost | place: Sweden: Abisko...
ACGCTGGGCGGCGCGCAGCCGCAGGAGACGCAGGCGAAGTCGGAGGCGGGGTTTACGGTGACGGGGTCGATGGCGCTGCCGAAGTGAGGATTTGAGCATAGCGCCAATTGGCTCTATAATAGGCGACATTATGGTAAATGAGCTGACGGCGATTGTTGACGAGCTTGGCGGCGAGGCAGTTGTAGGCCGCTCCATTCGGAGCGGGGAAGACATGAGCGCGGCCATACGCGAGGGGTTTCAGCCCGCGGTCGTGGACGCCCTGCTGGACAGCTCCGGGCTTACATTGCAGGAAGTTGCGACGAGCCTCGACCTTTCCACGCGCAGCCTGCAGAGGCGCAGGCATCAAGGGCGGCTGGCGCGGTATGAGTCAGACAGGCTGTACCGGCTGGCGCGGCTGCTGGCGCTGGCCGACTACTTCATCGGCGACCGCGAGAAGGGGATCGCCTGGATGAAAAGGCCAAACGTCGTCCTTGGGGGCATTCCTCCACTCAGCCTGCTTGACACTGAACTCGGAGCCCGTCAGGTGGAAAACGTGCTCGGCCGCATCGCGTACGGCGGAGTCAGTTGACGAGAGTTTACCGGCTCCTCCGGGAACCCTTCGCTGCCAATCCATTTGAAGGCGAGGGGAGCTACCGCTTTGGCGGCCGCTGGTCGAGCGTCGGTACGCGCCTGGTCTACACGGCTGAACATCTCTCGCTCGCGATGCTGGAATACATGGCGCACCTTGACGCGAATGGTTTGCCGGGCGACCTGGCGCTCGCGCAGGCTGAGATCCCCGACAGCATGAGTCGAAGGCAACTGCGGCCCGCTGACCTGCCGGAGGAATGGCTAAGATTCCCTGCGCCATCGGCGATCGCCTGCATCGGCGACCAGTTCATCCAACAAGCGGAGACGGCGCTGCTGATCGTGCCGTCTGCGCTGGCGCCAGTGGAAGACAACTGGCTCATCAACCCGGCGCATCCTGAATTTCAGCTTCTCCGGATTCTACCGACAGAGCGCTTTCAATACGATCGGCGGCTGCTCCGATCCATATAAGCCAAAGGCCCCGTCACTGCCGCTCCAGATTGGAGGGTCGCGATCCGCTACGCTTTTGCATTCGTGACCAGCCTCACATTGCCCACCTGCCTGGCCCGTGGAAAATTGCAGGCAAGGATGCTTGTGGACGCGGCGAGGCTCAGCGTGGTATCTGTCCTTCATCCCTTCAAGCCCATCCGAACGCGGAGGCAAATTGCTTTTAGGCGTCCTCAAGGAATCCGCTCCCGGCGAAACCCGCGTTGCCCTGCAGCCCGAGAGCCTGAAATCGCTGCTGGCGCAGGGCATTGAGGTCGTGGTCGAGGCCGGCGCGGGACTGGCTGCGGGCGCTTCCGACGCGGCTTATGCAGCGGCAGGCGCAAGATTAACCGCGGACCGCAGCTCGATTTTCTCGAACGCCGATGTGTTGCCGGTGGTGAACGCGCCCGATGCATTGGACCAGGCGCAACTCAAGCCTGGCGCGGTGGTCATCGGATTCCTAAGGCCGCTCGATGCGCCGGGCGCGCTGATCACCGCGATCGACCGGCCGGTGACGCTCTTCAGCATGGAGCTGGTGCCGCGCATCAGCCGCGCGCAATCAATGGACGCGTTGTCGTCGATGGCGACAGTGGCCGGATACAAAGCTGTGATCGCAGCCGCCGATTTGCTGCCGCGCATGTTTCCCATGATGATGACAGCGGCCGGCACCATTCCGCCGGCGCGCGTGTTTGTGATTGGCGCGGGCGTGGCTGGATTGCAGGCGATCGCGACGGCGCGGCGGCTGGGCGCTATGGTCGAGGCATACGACGTACGCGCGGCGGCCGGCGAGCAGGTGCGCTCGCTGGGCGCGAAGTTTCTGGATGTGGACCTGGGCGGCATCAGCGGCGAGGGCCAGGGCGGCTATGCGGCTGAGCTGACCGAGGAGGCTCTCGACCGCGGCCGCGACCTGATCACGCGCACGGCCGCACATTCCGATGTTGTGATTACGACTGCGCAGGTGCCGGGGCGGCCGGCGCCGCGGCTGATTCGCCGCGCTGCGGTCGATGCCATGCGGCCGGGGTCGGTGCTGGTGGACCTGGCCGCGCCGGCCGGGGGCAACTGCGAACTGACGCAGCCCGGAGTGACTCAGCATATCGGCGGAGTCACTCTGCTGGCGCCGTTGAATCTGCCCGCCGAAGTGCCCGGCGATGCGAGCGCGCTCTACGCACGCAACATTCTCAACTTTCTCGGGCTGATCGCGAAGAAGGGCGCGCTCACGATCGATCTCGCCGATGAAGTGCTGGCGGGGGCTTGCGTGGCTCATGAGGGAAAGCCGGTGAATCCGCGCGTGGCGAAACTGCTGGAATCCGTCAAGGCTCCGGCATGAACCTGCAGAGGCTAAAGCCCGCCATTTTAGCGGCCTCTTCGGCACGACTGAAGTCGTGCCCTGACACAAAGCGCTGACAACTCGGTCCTTGAGAAACCCATGAATCCCGCTGTCCTGATCGCTTCGGTTTACGTCTTCGCGCTGGCTGCTTTTCTTGGCTACCAGGTCATCAGCCGGGTGCCGCCGCTGTTGCACACGCCGCTGATGTCTGCCACCAACGCCATCTCCGGCATCTCGCTGATCGGCTCGCTGGTGCTGGCCGGCGCGGTGAAGGGTCACGAGTCCGCGCACGTGCTGGGATTTGTAGCCGTCACCGCGGCCACCATCAATGTGGTGGGCGGATTCGGCATCACCGACCGCATGCTGAAGATGTTTGGCAAGCGCAAGCCCGAATCGAAGATGGGCACCAAGGCGGTGGCGAAATGAATGGCGCCTACCACCTGACGACCTATTTCATGGAGGCGACGTACCTCATCGCATCCATCCTCTTCGTGCTGGCGCTCAAGGGCATGTCGCGTCCGGAGACGGCCCGGCGCGGCATGTTCCTGGCCGAGGCCGGGATGTTCGCGGCCATCGTCGGCACGCTGGTGGGCGCGCACATCGTCACCTGGGTGTGGATTATTGCCGGGCTGGCGCTCGGCTCCATCATCGGCGCGTGGATGGCGGTGAGCGTGCCCATGACCGCCATGCCACAGCGGACTGCGCTCTCGCACGCGTTCGGCGCACTGGCCGCGGCGCTGGTGGGCGTGGGCGAGTTCCTGGTGCACGCGAGCGAGATGTCGGTGGTCACGCGCGGCGCGCTGGGCTTTGAAGTGATGCTGGGCGCGCTCACTACCACCGGCTCGCTGATCGCCGCGGGCAAGCTGCAAGGCGTCATCGCCGGCAAGCCGGTGCAGTTTCGCGGGCAGAGCGCGATCAACCTGCTCATCTTTCTCGCCATGGTGGGCTGCTTCGTCTACTTCTGGATGCATCCCGCAGTGGTCGCCGTCTTTTACACCATGCTGGGCGTGGCATTTCTGTTCGGCATCATGCTGGTCATTCCCATTGGCTCGGCGGACATGCCGGTGGTGATGTCGCTGTTGAATTCTTACGCCGGCCTGGCCGCGGCCGCCACCGGCTTCGTGCTGCAAAACAATGTGCTCATCATCGCCGGCACGCTGGACGGTTTTTCCGGCTTCATTCTTTCCGTGCTGATGTGCAAGGCCATGAACCGGTCCATCACCAATGTTCTATTTGGAGGATTTGGCGCGGTCATCGCCGAGGCAAGCGCAAACACCGGTGGCGTGATGCGCGAAATCTCGCTCGACGATGCGGCCATGCAACTGGCCTTTGCCAGCCGTGTGGTGTTCGTGCCTGGCTATGGCCTGGCCATCGCGCAGGCGCAGCACGCGGTGCGCGAATTGGCCGAGCTGCTCGAGGCGCGCGGCGTCACCGTCAAGTACGCCATTCATCCGGTTGCGGGAAGAATGCCGGGGCACATGAACGTGCTGCTGGCCGAGGCCAATGTGCCCTACTCGGCGTTGTATGAGATGGAGCAGATCAATCCGGAGTTCCCGACGACCGATGTGGCCGTGGTGATCGGCGCCAACGACGTGGTGAACCCCGACGCGCGCGACAATCCCAAGTCAATCATCGCCGGCATGCCAATCCTGGAAGTCGACCGCGCACGCAGCGTAATCGTGCTCAAGCGGGGCCAGGGACGCGGCTTCAGCGGGCTCGAAAACCCGCTCTTCTTCAAGGACTGCACGACGATGCTGTACGGCGACGCGAAGTCGAGCCTGAGCCACCTGGCGCAGGCTGTGCAGCACGTGTGATTGCAGATTTGGAGCGATGATTTCGGCCTTGGAACCTGTCTTCAGAGAGATCCGGCCGCCGAAATCGCTCAAAGAAGCCCGTCGGAATTTAATTTTTACACATAATTTTTGTCGCACAGTACAAATTCCTGTGCTATTGTTTCTCCTCAGCGAACGGTTCAGGTTTCCACACACTGCGTAACGGGTGACCGGAGCCTGTTGCCGCCAACCTGAAAGGAGAGCGAAAATGGCAGAGAAGAGAGAAGTCAAAGCGGTCCTGACCCTTCCCGATATCGGGCTCAAAGACAGCGAAATCGAGCATCTGAAGACTCGTTTTCACAACGATTTGGTCGAGTCTGCGCGGGCTGGTCTGTACGCTGACGAGATCATCATCGTTGTCGTGGTCGTGGTCATCAGGGGGCCCAGACCCAGAGAGGAGTAGTCCGCAGGGGACACTTCAGATGTCATTCGAAACCGATAAGAACAGCCGAAACTCCTGCGCCTGGCGCCTGTTTGTCTTCCTTCTCCGAAGTCCGGTTCCGGTCATCGATGGGACCAGGAATCTGGCGTGACAGGCGCCAGGTCAGGAAACTTCGATTCGAATCCCGGGAGGTCCGATGCACGGTAACGATGGGCTTCTGCTTTTCACCGCCAGCTCCGGCAAGTCCAAGCGGCAACCGGAAATGCCTGCGGGACTCAGCGTGTGCCTGGTGAGCGCCCCAACCGTGACTGACTTCGACAGCACAGACCAGGCAGGCACCGAGTATATAAAGCTGCTGGCAGAGCATGCGCCGGTGGGCATTTTGAGCCTGGCCGCGGTCCTGGAAGAGAAAGGGACAAGCACCACGATCGTCGATCTCAACGAGTGGTATTACCAGTACCTTCGGGCTCGGGGGGATGGCCTGGATTTTGCCACATTCGCGGCCGGCAAGATGGGTGAATGCTCGTTCAATGTAATCGGATTCAGCACCATCTGCAGCAGCTATCCGCTCACCTTGCGAATCGCCGAGCGCGTCAAGAGAGCAAACCCGGCCTGCTTCCTCATTCTGGGAGGTCCCCAGGCTTCGGTCGTTGACGAATCGACGATGAAGGCCTTTCCGTTCGTGGACTGCGTTGTCAGAGGCGAAGCGGAGCACACGTTCCCATCCGTTCTGGCCGCTTTAGATCGTCCTGTCGATCTTGAGCTCGTGCCTGGCATAACCTTTCGGAGGGGAGCGGATGTGGTCCGCAACCCCAAGGCGCCCGTGATAGAAGATCTCGACAGCCTGCCGTTGCCCGCCTTCCATTTGTGCCCGCATCTCAAGGCCGCCCAATATATACCGCTGGAGTTGGGAAGAGGCTGCCCATTCGCATGTACTTTTTGCTCCACAAACGACTTCTTCAGGCGCAATTTTCGCTTGAAGTCGCCGCAGAAGATGATTGAGCAGATGAAAGCGGTGAGGGACGCCTATCAAATACGGACATTCGATTTGATTCATGACATGTTCACGGTCGATCGCAAGCGCGTTGTCGCTTTCTGCGAGGCCCTGCTTGCCAGTGGCGAGGAGTTCTATTGGAATTGCAGCGCAAGGACGGACTGCATCGACGAAGACCTGATTGCGTTGATGGAAGAGGCTGGATGCAGAGGCATTTTCTTTGGAATCGAGACGGGTTCCGCGCGCATGCAGAGCCTCGTCAACAAACGCCTGGATCTGTCGCAGGCGATGCGGATGGTGGAATGCAATAACACGCATGGCATCCGCACGGCGGTTTCACTCATCAGCGGATTCCCGGATGAAAACCGCAGCGACTTGCAGGACACTGTGTCCTTTTTCGTGGATTCTCTGCGCTGCGACTACGCTGAACCTCAGCTTCACATTCTGGCCCCACTGGCCGGTACACCGATCGAGGTTGAATATCGCGATCGGTTGCGTTTCGACAACATTATTTCGGACATGTCTTATCAGGGCTGGCGCCAATCCCCTCCCGATCTGGATCTGATTCGCGCTTACCCGGACATCTTTCCCAACTTCTATGCTGTTCCAACTCCGGGTCTAGATCGGCAGCACCTGAAGGAGCTGAGAGATTTTCTCTTGAATGGGGCAGTGCGATTCCGATGGCTATTGATTGTACTGCACCAGCAAGTTGGCGACTTGGTGTCGGTCTTCGATCGCTGGCGGATCTGGCGTCAACACTTTGCCGCCACTGCCCCATCCTCGCCTGACGGCCCGCCCTATTACTCGTCGCTGAGTTTTCGCGTTGACTTTTTGCGCTTCATTCAGGAGGAAATCTACGTGACGCCCCGTGCCGGCAATGCTGCGCTGGGGGCAATCCTGGAATATGAATTGGAGATTAACGACTCGTCGGACTCGGAAAAATCCGCTCAAGCAGAGGGTTCGCAAGGCAGGCGAACAGCGATGAACTCGAGTTCAATTCCGGTTACATCGAGCACGATAAGGGTAAAACGGGCAAAGAGAGATTATCGGGCACTGATGCAGACGATGAGACGCAAGGAACCGTTTGCCGAGGTTCCCGTGCAGAGCGTGACCCTGGCCTTGCGCAGAGCAGCGTCAGGCCGGCTCGATGTCATACAACTAAGCGATATGTCGGCGCAGATCGTTTCGATGTGCGATGGCACAAGAAGCGTGAAGACAATCTCCGATGAATTGTCGTCGAAGTGGGAAGGCCTCGACGGAATTCCTCCCGACAAAGCATGTCTTTTTGGGCTGGAAATGCTGCGAGCGGAGGGCTTGATCGAGGTGCTCTCGGTCGCGGATCAAGAAGCGGAATTGTCGCGCGTCTGAAGGCTCAGGACCGCTCGATCGTAATCGATCGTTACCCTGAAGCGGCTTAAGAAGTTGTAGCCGAGAAGTCCGCCTAGATTCAGATGCGTGGCGCGATTCACGGTCGCAAGACCGATCACCGCCACATCGATTTCATTTACGATCAGGTCGCCGATCTCCAGCGTGTCCAGCTGGCTCAGAGACGTTGCAGCTCGGCTACTTGCACTCACTGCGGTTGCGGCCTTCGCATGTCCATACTTTATTTTAGCGATCCTCGCCGCACTCGGCGTTACCACAGTCACGGAAGCGCCTGTATCCACTGAAAAGTGGAACGGTCCTTTTCCGTTGATCTTGACGTCAACGACAATCAGCGGTTGAGTGCGAAGAAGCTCGATTGAATAGACAGAACTCATTTTTGTCCATCGTATCAGTTCGATTCTTAGTGGACCGGAAAACGCTGTTTCGATTCGGTAGCTTTGAACTGTCCGCTGCGGCTAGCTCACTGTGAATTGCCTAAAAAAAGGGCGGCAAGGTTATGAGCCTTGCCGCCGCCCGTCCCTGGGTTTTCTTGAAGGTGTTGCAGTGCTGCGTGTTGCTCAAACCTGATGGAACTCTGCCCCGAAGGCGGCTGGATCTATGGCGTACGGCAATTCGCACCACATCCCGCAGGGGCTGAAGCCCACGATTTTCCTCGCCTTCCAGCGGCCCGGCTGAAGCCGTGCCCTTTCAAAGCCGAGTTGATGAAACCAGTTCCCTTGCCTTATTCAGCCTGTGGTGAAAGTCAAAATTCCGGAAAGAGCATCCCTCAGCGGCTAAAGCCGCGTTCATTTTGCGGTGCTTACGGCACGACTAAAGTCGTGCCCTTTCAAGACCAGACTTTCACCACAGGCTGTTATCCCTGTTCACTGCTCACTGTCCGCTGTTCCCTGTTCCCTGTTCCCTGCTCCCTGCTCTCTGTTCCCTGTCCGCTGAGTTTACTGAAGCAGCTTGGTCACTTCCTGCTGGATGGTGTTGGCCTGGGCCAGGGCGGAGATGCCGGTCTGGCTCAGGACTTCGTACTTGGAGAGGTTGGATGTGGCCGATGCGTAATCCGTGGCCTGGATCGCGTTCTGCGCCGAGACCACGTTGTCCTGCTGCGTGCTCACCACCTGGCTGATGGAGTTGAGCGTGTTGATCTGGGCGCCGATGTAGCCATCCTGCGCGGCCACGTCGCCGATGGCCAGGTTGATATCGTTCAGGGCCGTGACCGCATCGGTCTGCGTCAGCAGGTCGGTGCCTTTGAGCGACACCCCGCTGGCATCTGTGTAGCTGATGGTGGCGATGCCGCCCTGCGAGCTGAGGTCTGTGGTGAGGCCCGTATTGAGCGTGCCGCCGTAGGTGGTTGTCCCGCCGACGATGGCCGTTGTCGCATCCTGGATGCCGCCGGTCGAGGCGATGCCGGTGCTGTAGTAGTCCTGCGCGGTGGTCACGGGGCTGGCGACGGCGTAGGTCACGGTTCCCGCGGCAGTGGTCTGATCGCCGTTCCCGGCGGCGGCCACATAGGTCACTCCGCCCACCGCACCCAGGGCTGAGTTGGGCGAGGTGAACACGATGTCCTTTGACGCCTGGTTGTAGGTTGCGGTCACTCCGTAGTCGCCCGCATCAATGGTCTTGGCCAGGTCTTGCAGCGTATCGGTCGTGCCGGTGCCGCCCAGCGTGATGGTGTTGGTGCCGATTTTGAGCGTGCCATTGAGCACGTCGGAGACCGACTCGCCGACGCCGCCCAGGGTGAGGGTGCCGATGGTGGCGACGCTGGGCGCGTCGGTCAGCGGCGTGCCCGCGATGGTGACAGCCGTAGCTGCTCCGGCCACTGAGTCGGAGGTGATGCCCACCCCGGCCAGAGCCGTTTGCACGGCCACGACGCCGCCGCCCGCGCTGGTGATGGTCAGCACTGCGCCCACCACGGTAGCGGTGACGCCTGCGCCGGCCGCAGTGGTGGCAGCCCAGTTGTTGATGGTCTTGGCCAGGTCGGTCAGGTTATCCGTGGTGCCTGCGGTGCCCAGGGTGAAACCGGTAAGCGTGCCGGACTGGCCGGTGATGTTGAGCGTGCCACCGGTCAGGATGTCGGTCGCGTTCTTGAGCGTGACCGTACCCACCGTGCCGGGCGCGTTGCCCTTGGGCGCGCCCGCGGTGACAATCACGGGCAGGTTGGCGCCGGACTCGACTGTCAGCACAGTGTCAGTCAGGTTGGCGCCGCTGACGCTGGCCGTGGAGCTGGCGGAGGTAAATGTGAGAGTGCTGCCGCTGACCGTAGCCGTGATGCCATAGCCCGCCGCGTTGATGGTGGCGGCCAGGTCCGTGAGATTGTCGGTGGAATCGGCCTGACCCAGCGTGATGGCGTGGTTGGTGCCGTCGGCGCCGGTGATATTGAGCGTGCCGGCCAGCGGATCCTGGGCGGTGCCGCCGACCGTGAGCGCGCCTACTTCGCCGGCATTGGCGCCAAGGCCCAGACTCGTGCCGGAGATGATGATGCCGGTATCCGATGAGCTGCCGCCGCCATAGAGCGCTGCGCTGGCGGTAGACTGGGCACCTGCGCCGGCTTGCTCCGCCGTGCCAAACGTGGCTGTCAGGCCAAGGCCGGCGTTGTTGATGGCGGCGATCAATCCCTGCGTGGTGTCGGCATAGGTGGTGCCGGTGCCCACGGTGATGGTGGCTGTGGCCGTGGAAACCGCGCCCTGCGCGCCGCGCTGCAGATACGAAACCTGGATGGACGTGCTGGAGCTGCCGCCGGCCGCTAGGCTGTCATTGATGGTGGCCAGCTTGCCGTCGTTGGACAAGTCGATGAATACGTTGGTGCCGTTCTGGCCGCTGCCGTCGCCGTAATCCATGGCGCCATCGCTGTCGCCCACACTCGACGAAGACAGGCCGCGAATGTTAAGCTGGTCGATGGAAGAGCCGGCCGTGGACGAGTCGCCGGTATAGATGGCTACATCGCTGCCGGAAAAGACCTGCTGCTGGTTATAGGTGGTCGTCGATCCAATGTTATTGATTTCGGCCAGGATCGATTGATACTCCTGATTGGCCGCGCTCTCCTGGGTGGAGTCGAGGGTGCCGTTGGAGGCTTCGGTAGCCAGCGTAATGGCGCGGTTGAGCAGGTTGGTCACCTGCGAGAGCGCTCCGTCGGCCACTCCCAGAAACCCCACGCCTTCCGTGGCGTTGGTCTCCGACTGCGTGAGGGCCGTCGAGTTGGCCTGAAGACCATTGACAAGCGAGAGGCCGGCGGCGTCATCGGCGCCGGAGTTGATGCGTGAACCCGACGAAAGCTGCTGCAGAACCGTCTGCAGGCTGGCATTCGTATTGTTCAGATTGTTCTCCGCGTAGATCGCTGACAGGTTGTTCAATACACCGAGGGCCATGGGAATCGCTCCTTCTTTGGATGGCATCTCCCCGGCCAGCGGCCTGTTTCCTGGCTTCGCGTGTCCATGCCCGGCTGCCGGGCGGGTATGTTGCCATCCACCCACTTCATCGGAGCGGCCCTGAATAACTTTAGTCATATTTTTTAATGGAGCCGGCGGCCTGACTGTAGCAAGACGATTCAGCTTGTCCGGAAGCGGGGCAGTTTGTGTCGTGGTGTGATGCATTCGATGTTGCGTTGCGCTGCAGGAGCTGTCTTGCTGCGCGACGGGCGATGCGGCTCTGAAGGGCCGACAGTCGAGAGCCGAGGGTGCACCCTTGGATGTGGATAGGAAAGGAGGACGAGGGTTCAGAGTTGTGCCATCCCAGGTCCCAAAGGCGGGACCTGGGGCACCCATTTTCGTGCGGAATCCT
>Ga0302326_10030756_pt1 | contig 10739 bp, 4 predicted proteins | sample Palsa_T0_3_FD_202264 | JGI IMG/M metagenome (GOLD analysis project Ga0302326, IMG submission 202264) | Peat permafrost microbial communities from Stordalen Mire near Abisko, Sweden - Palsa_T0_3 | ecosystem: Environmental > Terrestrial > Soil > Palsa > Peat permafrost | place: Sweden: Abisko...
CCGACATGCAGAAATCGTCGCTGCCCGCCAACTTCGCGGACCTGCGTCTGGGCGACAGCGTGCGGTTGGTGGCGCATCCCGTGGCCGACCGGCGCGCTGCCAACTTCGCCGTCGAAAGCGTCAACGCGCCGCGCAGAGTCTATGGCTCCGGCAAGGCGCGCGTCGAAACCACCATCGCGGGCTACGGAACCGAACAAGCCAAGCGCCGCGTCTCCCTGATGCTGAATGGCCGCGAGCTCGATGCCAAGACCATCGACGTTGCCGCCAGTGGGCGCGCCACCGCGGAATTCCTGCCGGCGGATCTGCCCTTCGGCCTGAATCGCGGCGAGGTCCGCATCGATTCCGGCGACAACCTGCCCGACGACGATCGCTTCTATTTCTCGATGGAACGCGCCGAAGCGCGCCGCGTGCTCTTTGTGCACGAAGGCCGCAATGCGCGCGACGCGCTGTATTTCCGCACGGCTCTGGAAGCCGCAGCAGAATCGGCCTATGCGCTCGATGCCGTGCCCGTGGAGCAGAGCGCCAATCTCGACCCGCATAAATACGCGTTCGTGGTGCTCTCGGATGTTGGCTCGCTGCCCGCCGGCTTCGAAGACGCATTGCGCGATTACGTGCGCGCGGGTGGATCGCTGCTGGTGGCCTTAGGACGCGAGTCGGCCTTGCGCAATCGCGTGCCGGTCTTCGATGCGGCCATCATCGAGCCGCGCTATTACGCCCGCGATGCCGAGCGCTTCCAGACCGCGGCGTGGTTGGACGCCGGCCACCCCTCCATTCACAACGCGCAACGCTGGGACGACGTCAAGTTCTATCAGGCCGTGCGCATCAGTCCGGGGGCGGCGCACGTGGCGGCGCGCCTCGGCGACGATACCCCGCTGCTGCTCGAGAAGCAGCTTGGCGAAGGCCGCGTGTTGGTCTTCGCTTCGACGTTCGACAACATCTCGAATGACTTTCCGCTGCACGCTTCCTTCGTGCCGTTCATCGAGCACACGGCGAACTATCTGGCGCGCCAGGAAGAAGGCCCCAGCAATTACCTGGTGGGATCGTACCTCGAATTGCGGCAGGCCAAGGAGCAGGGCGCGGCGGTGGAAGTCCTCGACCCTAAAGGCGAGCGCGCCCTGACCCTCGACGAGGCCACCCGCGCGCAGAATATGCCTCTCTCCATGGCCGGCTTTTACGATGTCAAGCGGCCCAATGGGCGGCATGAACTGGTAGCGGTGAATGCGGACCGCCACGAATCCGACCTGGATATGATTTCGGCGGACACGCTGGCGTTGTGGCAGAATACGGCTCAGGGGCAGCAGAATGCAAGTTCCGGAGCGGAAGTCGACGGCCGCAAGCCAATGGAGTTTTGGTGGTATGTCCTGATAGCGGTTCTGGCGCTGGCGGTCGCTGAATCGTTATTGGGCAACCGCCATTTGACGGTAGATCAGGCTCAGTCATGAAAATCTCGTGGGAAAATCGTTGGTTGGGCGCCAATCTTGACTGTGATACAGCTTCCAAGAGAGGCGGGGAAGGCGGTTTCGCCTGCCATGTGGGGCAGACCTCCAGGTCTGCGCGGGTCCTCCAGGACCCGCTTCTGAAAGGGGCGGCATGAATCCATTAACCGGATTGACCGAATACTTACGCCGCGTCGAGCGGCGCTTGCGCGTCCAAGCCCTTACCAAGGGCGCGGCCATCACGGCGGCGGCGGCGTTACTCTTCACGGTGCTCGCTGTATTGCTGGCGAACGCCTTCGCGTTCTCCAATCCCAGCGTAACCACCGCCCGCGTGTTGCTCTTCCTGGCGCTGGCCCTCGCGCTGGGCATCGGGCTGGTGGTCCCCCTGCTCCGCCTCAATCGCCGCAACGCCGCGCGCGAAACCGAGCGCAAATTCCCCGAGTTCGAGGAGCGCCTGCTCACCTTCACCGAGCGCGCCCGCACCAATCCCGAAGATCCCTTTCTGCCCTTGCTGGCTGCCGACACGTTGGAAGTCACACGCCAAGCCGAGCCCGCGCGCGTGGCCGGACGCAATCGCATTCTCAGTTTCATCGCCGGCGCAGCAGGATCGCTCGTAGTGCTCATTTGGCTGGGCACCTCTGGCCCCGGATTCCTGGGTTACGGAACTCAGTTGCTTTGGGGCCGGCTGCCCAAGGGTGACCTCGCGCCGTATTATGACATCACGGTCGATCCCGGCAATCGCACCGTGCGCCGTCTAGCGGATCAACTGATCGGCGCGCAATTGAAGGGCTTTCAAGTGCAGCGCGTGCGCATGTTCGCCAGGTACGCCAGCTCATCCAAATGGGAGCAGGCCGACATGCGTCCGCAAGTCGGCGGGTCGGGCTATGAATTTCTGATCGCCGGCGTACCCGAATCGCTCGACTACTACGTGGAGGCCGGTGGCGTCCGTTCCAAACAGTACCGCCTCAAGGTGGTCGACCTGCCCGGCATCAAGAAACTCAAAGTCACTTATCATTTCCCAGGCTGGAGCGGGATGAAAGACAAAGTCGAGGATCCCGGAGGCGATCTGCGCGCCGTCGAAGGCACCGATGCCGACGTGGCCGTCGAAACGGACCGGCCCCTGCTCAACGGCGCGTTGCTTTTCGACGATGGAACCAAGGTGCCGCTACGCGCCGGCGAAAATGGCCTGCGTATCGCCAGCGTGTCCATCCGCAAGGACGGCACCTATCACATCGCCGCGGTCGACCAGGGCGAGGACGTGCGCCTCAGCCCGGATTACTTCATCGAAGCTGAGAAGGACGAGCCGCCCACCGTGCGCATCACCCGTCCGGAGCGCGACGCGCGCGTGAATCCGATTGAAGAAGTGACCGTGGCGGTGGAGGGCCAGGACGATTTCGGCCTCAACGAGCTGAGCCTGCATTACTCCGTGAACGGCGATGCGGAGAAGACCGTCTCGTTCCTGAAGGCTAAAGGATTGAAGAGCGCCGCCGGCTCCACCACCATCGCTCTGGAGGATTTCAAGCTCTCGCCGGGCGACTTGGTCAGCCTGTATGCCACCTCACGCGATGCCCACTCCATTGCCCGCACCGATATGTTCTTCGTGCAGGCGGAGCCTTTCGAGCGCCGCTACTCGCAATCGCAGGAATCCGGTATGGGCGGCGCCGGCGGCCAACAGGAAGACAACAAGATCTCCGAACGCGAGAAGGAGATCATCGCCGCCACCTGGAACCAGATCAAAGACACGTCCGGCGATAAGTCCTCCGCAGCCGAGAACGCCGGCTTCCTCTCGGGTATCCAGTCGAAGCTGCGCGACCAGGCGCACTCGCTGTCCGATCGCATGAAGGCGCGCCAGTTGGGCGGTGCCAGTGAGGAGTTCAAGACATTCACCGCCGATATGGACGAGGCGGTAAAGGCGATGGGGCCGGCTTCGGATAAGCTGCGCGGCTCGCAATGGCAGAACGCGCTGGCGCCGGAGCAGAAAGCGTTACAGCATTTGCTGCGCGCCGAAGCCGTGATGCGCGATATTAAGGTGGCCTTCGGCAATCGCGGGGCCGGCGGCGGGGGGGGCAACAGCGGCGCCGATCGCGACTTGCAAAGCCTGTTCGATCTGGAGCTGGATACCGAGAAGAACCAGTACGAGAGCGGGCAGCGCGCCGGTTCCAAGGATCAGCGGCAGCGCGAAATCGACGAGGCCCTGCAAAAGCTCGAACAACTCGCGCACCGTCAGCAGGAATTGGCCGAACAGCAGCGCCGCAACCAGCAGATCTCCCAACAGCGCTGGCAGCAGGAGATGCTGCGCCGCGAGGCCGAGGAGCTGCAGCGCAAGATGGAGCAGCTCTCGCGAAATCAGCAGGGCCAACCACAGTCCGGCCAGCCGCAGTCGGGCCAGCCGCAACCTGGCCAGCAGTCCGGGCAACCGCAGTCGGGCAAGGGCGGCCAGCAATCCAGCCAGGGTGGCCAGATGTCATCCCAGCAATTGCAGCGCGCCATCGAGCAGTTACGCCAAGCCCAGCAGGACATGCGGCAATCCGCTTCCACCCAGAGTGAAGCGGACTCGCGCCGCGCAGCCGAGCGTTTGAAAGAGGCGCGCGACTTGCTCGCGGGCCTTCGCCAGCAGCAATCCGCCGGCAGCGTGGACGATCTGGCGCGTCAGGCCGAAGCCCTAGCCGGCCGCCAGCAGGAGTCCAACGCCAAGATGCGGCGGGCTTTCGGCGCGCCGGGCCAGCAACAGGCGCAGGGAGTCACGCCGCAGCGGATCGAAGAATTGGCGCGTGAAAAAGAGCAGTTGGCCAACGACTACCAGCGGCTGGAGTCCGACATGGGGGCAGCCGCTCGGGATATGCGGGCCACCGACCGGCCTTTGTCCAGCAAGCTGCGCGATGCACTGGGGCAGGTGCAGCAGAACGAGATCAACAATCGTCTGCGATTGAGCGCCGACTGGCTGCGCACTGATAGGGGCCCGCAGGCCACCATGCGCGACGCTGTCACGACCCAGGCCTTGAACAACCTACGCGACCAATTACGCGAAATTCAGAAGTCGATGGGTGACGGCCAGCAGGGAGCCGGCGATAAGGACCGCCAGGCGCTCGAACAGGCGCTGGCGCAGACCGAGGGCCTGCGCAAGGAAATGGAACGCGGGATGCGCGGTCAGCAACAGGGTCAGCAGCCTGGCCAGCAGAAAGGTAATCAGCCGGGTCAGCAGAGAGGTCAGCCGCAAGGCCTGCAACCTGGCGGGCAACCGGGCCAAGAACCTGGCCAACAGCAAAGTCAATCGCAAACCGGGCAATCCGGCGAAGGGCAGCCCGGCCAGATCGGCTCCCGCGCGAATGGCTCCCAGTACGGCTCGCTGCCGAGCCTCGGCCCGGCCTTCGGCGATGGCGGTGACTTCCTCGGGAATTACCGCCACACGTTGCGCGAGTTGGAGAACAACCCGCAGATCGGCAAGGATCTGCGCGATACCATCCAAAATCTGTATCGGCTCGATCCGCGCCTGTCCCCCGGCAATCCCGAATTGATGAACCGCATCGAATCGCAGATGCTCACCGGAGTCGAGCAGATCGAACTCCAGTTGCGCCGCCAGCTTGATGACCAGGGCGGCGCCGTGCGCAGCGGCTCTGCCGAGCCGGTTCCACAGGGCTACGCCGACGCCGTGGCCGAGTACTTCCGGCGGCTAAGCAAGGAAAAATAGAAGTGCCCAATGAAATGCATGCTTGAACGAAGCGTAATCCTGGCCGCGTGTCTCCTGGCGGGCCTCGGTGCCTCCATGGCCGCCAGCCTGCCAAGCTCCTGCATTCTTCGCTCGGCGTGTTCCATCCCTTGCATCTTTTGCGTATTCATGCTAATCTCTATAGGCAATAGGGGAATTCTCTATGGCCACCCTCATCGAAGATACGCTCAGCGTCCGCGAGGACTTTGAACTTCAGCACGACCACTTGGTCCGTGAAGAAATCGAAACCTTCCGCCACAAAGCTAACGCCTTCCTGGCCGGCGAAATCCCGGAAGACGAATTCCGGCCGTTCCGCCTCAAACATGGCATCTACGGCCAACGCCAGCCCGGCGTCCAAATGGTGCGCTGCAAGGTTCCCGGCGGCCTCATGACTGCCGCCCAGATGGAACAACTGGCGCGCATCAGCGAGAAATTCGCAGGTAGCAAAGGCCACATCACCACCCGCCAGAACATGCAATATCACTTCGTGCCCCTGGCGCAAGTGCCCGACGTCATGCACATGCTGGCCGACGTTGGACTCACTAATCGCGAAGCCTGCTACAACACCGTGCGCAACGTCACCACCTGCGCGCTGGCGGGCTTGAGCCGCGACGAAGTCTTCGACGTGCGGCCCTACGCCCAGCGAATCGCCTACGCATTTCTGCGCAAAGACCTCACCGGCAATCTGCCGCGCAAGTTCAAGATCGCCTTCGATGGCTGCCGCAACCACGATTGCATCGCGGGCGCAATTAACGATATCGGTCTGCGCGCCGTCCTGCGCGCTGGCCGGCGCGGATTCCGCGTGCTGATCGGCGGCGGGCTCGGACCGCTGCCCACCGAAGCCCAACTGCTCGACGAGTTCCTGCCCGAAGAGCGCCTGATGAACCGTTGCGAAGCTGTCGTGCGCGTGTTCAACAAGTACGGCAACCGCCAGAACCGCAACAAGGCGCGCATGAAGTTCGTGCTGCGCGAGCGCGGCATCGACTGGCTGCGCGAGCAGATCGAGCGCGAGTACGCCGATATTCTGGAAAATGGCGGCATCGCCTGGCCCGAACTGGTGCCGGAAGGCTTCGGCGGATTTACGTCGCACCCGCCGCCGCTGGGTCAGGGCGCGCTGCTGCCGGTCATTCATACCAACGGCTCGGGCGATCCGCAATACGACCGGTGGCTCGAAACCAACATCGTCGAGCAGAAGCAGCCCGGATACGCCACGGTGGTGGTGCGCGTGGACCAAGGTAACCTGACCAGCGCGCAAATGCACGGCCTCGCCCGGCTCGCGGAGGATGCCGCCGACGGCCTGTTGCGCATCGGCATCGACCAGAACATCCTTCTGGGATTCATTCCGCTGGGCAGGCTGCGCGGCCTGCATGCGGCCCTGCGCGGGCTGGGCCTCGGCGAGGCGGGCGCGGGCGAGATTGGCGATGTCATTACGTGCCCCGGAGCTTACTCCTGCAACCTGGCGCTCACCAAGTCCATGAACCTTGGCGCGGCGCTCCAACAGGTCGTGCGCCACTATGACGATCCGCATGCGCGCAAACTATCCATCAAGGTGAGCGGCTGCCCGAACTCCTGCGGCCACCACTGGACCGCCGATTTCGGCTTCTACGGCAACGCCCGCAAGGTCGATGGCCGGGAGGTTCCGTATTACCAGATGCTCCTGGGTGGCGGCTTCGACGACGAAGGAATTATGCGTTTCGGACTGGCTGTGCAGAGCGTGCCGGCGCGCCTGGCGCCCGAGGCCGTTTCCCGCGTGCTAGATCACTACCTCTCGAACCGCGCGCCGAACGAGACCTTCCGTCAGTATGTGATGCGCCACAAAGTGGAGACCTTCCGCGGCCTCACCAACGACCTCGCCAAGCCCGCCGAATTGCACCCGGAGATCTATCAGGACTGGGGCGACGACACCGCCTACTCGCTGCAGCTTGGCCGCGGCGAGTGCGCCGTCTAACTTCTTAGTGGCCAGGCGTCCACCGCGCGGGTCTCCAGACTAGCTCCTGCCCGCTGTGCTATGATTTTGGATGCGCGGCCAATCGCACGCTCACGGAGAGGTGGCTGAGTGGTCGAAAGCAGCGGTTTGCTAAACCGTCGTAGGGTCAAAAGCTCTACCGGGGGTTCGAATCCCCCCCTCTCCGCCAGATCAATAACTTACAGGCATTTTCAACGGTGTAAAACGGGGCGTTTCGGATGCCAGAAAGGGCCTTGCAAACATTTTGCAAACGGGCGGGTCCCCCTGGCTGGGCTGTCCCGATCTAGTCTCCCAACCCCATCGCTTCGCACCCGATTATACTGAAGTGTTCTTTCGCCGCCACCAGGAAAATCTACATGAGTGCAATTGCGACAACCAGTCAGTTGAATCGCTCAATCGGGTTCTACGAGTCGAGCCTCGGCAAGAAGGTGGTGATGGCCGTCACCGGCGTCATCCTGTTCGGATATGTGCTCGGCCACCTCATCGGCAATCTCCAGATCTATTTGCCTGACACCCAACAAATCAACGATTACGCCCACTTCCTGCATGCGCACGTCGTCCTGCTATGGGCCGTGCGTGCGCTGCTGTTCGCTTCCGTGATCCTGCACATTACCGCCTCCGTGCAATTGTGGCGGCTAAAGCAGAAGGCCCGCCCCGAAGCTTACGTTAAGAAGGACGACGTGCCCGCCAGCTACGCCGCCCGCACCATGATCTGGAGCGGCCCCATCATCGCCGCCTTCGTCATCTTCCATGTGCTCCATCTGACCGTCGGCGGCGTGCTGCCGCTGCACACCCTGCCGGACGGCGACATGGACGTGCGCGCCAACGTCATCGGCGGATTTCAGAACCCGGCCGTGGCCATCTTCTATATCGTCGCCATGGCTCTGCTCTGCATGCATCTCTACCACGGCCTCTGGAGCATGTTCCAATCGCTGGGAGTGAATCATCCGCGCTACACGCCCATCATCAAGAAATTCGCGGCGGCCTTCGCCTGGTTCGTGGCTATCGGGAATATCTCCATCCCCGTCGCGGTGCTTACCGGCGTGCTGAGGCTGCCATAGAGGAGCGCATATGGAACTCGACGCCAAAGTCCCCGCCGGCCCCATCGAGACCCTCTGGGACAAGCACAAATTCGATCTGAAGCTGGTGAATCCAGCCAACAAGCGGAAGTACAATATCATCGTGGTAGGGTCGGGACTGGCAGGTGGGTCCGCGGCCGCCACGCTCGGCGAGTTGGGTTACAACGTCCAATGCTTCTGCTTCCAGGATTCCCCCCGCCGCGCGCACTCCATCGCCGCGCAGGGCGGTATCAACGCCGCGAAGAATTATCACAGCGATGGCGACAGTATCTACCGGCTCTTCTATGACACGGTGAAGGGCGGCGACTTCCGCTCGCGCGAAGCCAATGTCTACCGCCTCGCCCAAATCAGCGTCAATATCATCGACCAGTGCGTGGCGCAGGGTGTGCCCTTCGCGCGCGAGTATGGCGGTATGCTCGACAACCGCTCCTTCGGCGGCGCGCAAGTGTCGCGCACGTTTTACGCCCGTGGCCAGACCGGCCAGCAGTTGTTGCTGGGCGCTTACCAGGCGCTCGAACGCCAGATCGGCGCAGGCCAGGTGAAGATGTACCCGCGCCACGAGATGCTCGACCTGGTGGTGATCGACGGCCACGCTCGCGGCATCGTGACCCGCGACCTGATCACCGGCAAGATCGAATCCCACGTGGCCGATGCCGTCGTCCTGGGCACCGGCGGGTACGGCAATGCTTACTATCTTTCCACGAACGCCAAGGGCTGCAACGTCACCGCCAACTGGCGCGCGTATAAGAAGGGTGCGCTGTTCGCGAACCCCTGCTTTACCCAGATCCACCCCACCTGCATCCCCGTCACCGGCGAATATCAATCGAAGCTCACCCTGATGAGCGAATCGCTGCGTAACGACGGCCGCATCTGGGTGCCGCTGAAGAAAGGCGACCAGCGCCCGCCCAACCAGATCCCCGCCGCCGAGCGCGATTATTACCTGGAGCGCCGCTATCCGAGCTTCGGCAACCTGGTGCCGCGCGACGTCGCCTCCCGCAACGCCAAAGCTGTTTGCGACGAAGGCCGCGGCGTGGGCGAGTCCGGCCTGGGCGTCTATCTCGATCTCAGCGAGGCCATCCAGCGCTTGGGCAAGCACGTCATAACGGAACGCTACGGCAACCTGTTCGACATGTACGAGCGGATCACTGGGGAAAATCCCTACGAAGTGCCCATGCGCATCTATCCCGCCATTCACTACACCATGGGTGGGCTGTGGGTGGATTACAACCTGATGAGCACCATCCCCGGCCTCTACGTCACGGGTGAGGCGAATTTCTCCGATCACGGCGCCAATCGCCTGGGCGCAAGCGCGCTGATGCAAGGCTTGGCCGATGGCTACTTCGTCCTGCCATATACTATCGGCGACTATCTCGCGAGTTCCAAGGTGCCCAAAGTGGACACCAGCCACGCGGCTTTCCGCGAGGCTGAAACGCAGGTGGCCTGCCAGACGAAGCGCCTGCTCGATATCAAAGGCACGCGCTCGGTCGATTCCTTCCACCGCGACTTGGGCAAGCTGCTTTGGGAATACTGCGGCATGGCGCGCACCGCCGAAGGACTTCGTGCGGCGCTGGAAAAAATCCCCGCGCTGCGCGCGCAATTCTGGCGAGACGTGAAAGTTCTGGGCGTGGACCAAGAGCTGAACCAGTCGCTCGAAAAGGCCGGCCGCGTCGGCGACTTCTTCGAACTGGCCGAGTTGATGTGCCTGGACGCGCTGGAGCGCAACGAGTCCTGCGGCGGCCACTTCCGCGAGGAATATCAAACGCCCGATGGCGAGGCCCTGCGCAACGATGCAGAGTATTCCTACGTAGCGGCCTGGCAGTATCGCGGGGAGGGTCAGCCGCCCGAGCTGCACAAGGAGCCGCTGCACTTCGACTACGTACATCCCAGTCAACGGAGCTACAAGTAACATGAAACTTACCCTCCATATCTGGCGTCAGCGCCATGCGAACGAAAAAGGCCGGATGGTGCGTTACGAAGTCCCGGACGTCAATCCGGAGATGTCGTTCCTGGAGATGCTCGACGTCCTCAACGAACACCTTATTGACAAAGGTCAAGAGCCGGTGGCCTTCGACCACGATTGCCGCGAGGGCATCTGCGGCATGTGCGGTTTCATGATCGACGGCGTGGCGCACGGTCCGCGGCGTGGCACTACCGTATGCCAGTTACACATGCGGCACTTCAAGGATGGCGATGAGCTATACCTGGAGCCGTGGCGCGCGCGGGCATTCCCGATTGTCAAAGACTTGGTAGTGAATCGCAGCGCCTTCGATCGCATCGTCGCCGCCGGGGGCTTCATCAGCGCGCCCACCGGCAGCGCCCCGGACGGCAACGCCATCCTGGTCCCCAAGGAAGCCGCCGACGTATCGATGGACGCGGCCGCCTGCATCGGCTGCGGGGCGTGCGTAGCCATGTGTCCGAACGCCGCCGCCGCGCTGTTTACGGGAGCCAAAATCACGCACCTGGGAGTGCTGCCGCAAGGCCAGCCCGAGCGCTATCGCAGGGCGGTCGCGATGGTGGCGCAGGCCAGTGCGGAAATGTTCGGCTACTGCACT
>Ga0302326_10030758_pt1 | contig 10738 bp, 8 predicted proteins | sample Palsa_T0_3_FD_202264 | JGI IMG/M metagenome (GOLD analysis project Ga0302326, IMG submission 202264) | Peat permafrost microbial communities from Stordalen Mire near Abisko, Sweden - Palsa_T0_3 | ecosystem: Environmental > Terrestrial > Soil > Palsa > Peat permafrost | place: Sweden: Abisko...
GCGAGCCGCGTTTCAGCAAAATGTACTCTGTATGGTGCCGAGTCATCGTGTGCCGCATTAGTTAATACCCGCCTCAATGCGCGGAACGTAGAGCCCAACCAATCATTCTTTACGGGAAGTCCGTGGGCTCAGTTCGGGAGCCAGATGCAACACTGTCCGCGCCCAACGGTCACCCGCGGTGTTAACATAAGCACCATGTCTCAGACGGTGATTGGGTGTGTCGACGGGCATACTATTCCAGGAGTTGATGGCCTGCCCAGTGTATGAATGCGGCGCGCAGTCTTGAAGCGTCCTCTTTCGACTGAGCAATAGTTGCGGGCATCGGGCTTTTTTCCATAACCGGGAATACAGCACGCGCACACGCAATTTAGCAGCAATCAATCGGGTGTTGCGTTATGAATGACTCTCTTGGGATGCCACGTAGTGTCGTCGACGCGTTTTGAAGTTGCACGCGCACCCTATCGTGGCAAGGCACGTTTGTTGGCATACATGGACACTCCCCAGGGCAGAGACGTTTCGGAACAGGCGCGCACACCTGCTGTGATATGTTGAAGTCGACACCACTGTGCAGAGCAGAATTCACCCGTAGCGACTCTTCGATAAGTTAGCTATCGGTAATTCCCATCGGGAGCATGCTACTGACCACTACAAGCACACCGTTAGATCTTCCTGGAATCAGACGCACCAGCGATCTGCCGACGTTGGCTGCGCGAAGACTCCTGGGTTTCTTTGCGACGCTAATAATGATCTGCGCGCTTGACTTCAAGGCCGAGTCGAGCGGGGCCGCAGCGCTGATTCAAGGGTTCACGTATCTCGTGTATCTGATCTCGTTGACTGTAATATTGAGTGCCGCAGCGCGCTACCACATTCGAGTGGGCAGCCTCATCGTGTTGATAATTGCAATTCTTCTATTCGTGACCGAGTCGTCGCTGGTCGGTCTCTATGATAACCAAGTGCCCTATTTCATTTTCACCAATTGGTTAGGACCATTCATCTACGCGACGGCAGCGCTTGCCACATTCGTTGTCCTGCAGGCAACGCGCGAGAACTTGGCGTTATTCCTATCCATTGTCAGAGCGGCATGCCTGTTTTTCGCAATGTTCCATTTTTTTGTCGTCCTTTGGGTTAGAGGAGGAATCGACTTCTCGGTGTCGCGTTTTGAATGGCTCAATGCAGCGGTCATTCCGTCTTTGGGTCTGATGGCCGTCGCCATCGTCTGCCGCTTGCGCAAGTCCGAGATCGTGATCTTAATGCTTCAACTCATCTTCACGATGATTTCGGTCACCCGCACGTTGCTTGTAGTTATGGCGGCGCAAATTGCCATTGTCTTTGTGGCACGGCCAAGTCTGCTCACGGGGCGAGCACCGCTGCGGGCCATCATAATTCTTTGCTTAAGTGCCGTTACGTTGTTGGGCATTGACACTTTGGCCGGCACCGGACTGACGTCTCGTTGGGTTGACCGCATGACAGTGTCGGAGAGATTCGGCTATGACCCCACGGCCCTGACTCGCAATGCTGAGACGGAGTACATGCTGCAGGCCTTTGGCGCTTCCACCGGAAGCGTACTCTTCGGCAACGGACTTGGGGCATATACTCGGCTGGTCGGGCGAGACGCCATTATCGTAGGCGAAGCCATGGGGTACGGAGTTGTAAACTTCGGCGACGTCGGCATTGGACATGAGAATCATGTCAGCATTTTGTTCGTAGCCGGCATCCTGGGCGGCGGCGGATTATTACTCGTTCAGATCTTGAATGCCTTTCAGGGAATCATGCTCATTCGGACGCTAACGGACACGGCCACCGCCTATGACAATGACCTCGTTCGCATTGGTGTTTGGGGCGCTATAATAGTAGTAGGGGTATTTACCGTCGGTTTCCTCGGTGGAACGATCAATGACCGACCCATGTGCCTGTGGTATGGAATTGGTACAGGCATGCTGTATTGGGCGCGAGCTACGGCGAAGTCAGCGCAAGGATCCGCGGCAGAAGGATCCCGCCGAAATAATCTGCAACCGGTTAGTTAGCCGGCATCATCGCTCGAGCCACTGCAAAATCAGAAACGCATCACTCCCTTTGTTTCGATTTCAGAAAATACAGTGGGAGTATTCGTTTCCCTACGCTCCGTGAATAACGATAAATGCTGTTCAGAAGGCGCATAGACCAGTTTTTAGGCGCCAGCATCGGATCAATCAGTACTCCAAAATCTGGGTCCATGCGAGTGGCATACAGTCGGCCGGCAGCAAGACTAGCGAAATGCGCGTTTGTTTGACCAACGATCTGGGTACAGCAGCTCAACATGTAGATATTCTTTATTGCAGAAAATGTCTCCTGTGGCGCAAGCTCCCGATGCGCGATAAGAAATTTATGGTTCGCGTTATTGTACCGTCTCTCATTAACATCGAAATGGATATTGAATAGTGTCTCGTCTAGTGCAAGCTCCCGCATAGCGTTCGGTGAATCGGAAGAAATAAATACGTCTTTAATGTTGTGCCGGGCAGCCACTGCCTCAATATGACGACGATAGACAGCCGAGTCGACATAGGGCGTTTCCACATATTTGTCACCTCGCCGAAAGTGCACGCCAATCACGCTGCCCATAGCCTTGATCTGCGCCAAATAAGGTGCAATGCGAGAATAGTATGAAGCTTTAAGGCGGAAGCTAGAAAAGATGATGCCATCGAGGAGAATTGCGCCGTCTGGAATGCCATCAACTTCTATCGGAAGTGCGGAATAGACCAGTTCTCTGAACGCCTTGTTCTCCCAGCACGCCCAAAAATCGAAGTAAACTACTGGACGTGAATCGCCTTCTAGGCACATAAGATCAATCGGAGGGACGGATTTTGAGATAGCGAAAGTAGCCTCTGTCAGGGGCTCGAAGACGTTTTCATATGGAAAAAAGTCCTCATCGGGGAACACGGCCGTTCGGCCGGTCATCAGGCCCACTCTAATCGCCAAGAGCCGTCGGCTGATCTGGCCACCCAGCCCATGTGGATCATGGGTAAACAGAATGAAGCGACCGGAATGTCCAGACTGATTGTGCGCAATGCGGCTTCGCAACGCTCCGATGCGCCTTTCCAGCTCGCCCTTTAACGCGACCATCGTGACGGATTCAATAATTTCACGGTCGTCGTCGCTCGCACAGTAAAGGGCCACCGCTTGGGCATATTATGGTTGCGCACGTGGCGTGTCGCTTTGGCGTGTGCCATGTGAATTCCGCCTTAAGCTCAGTAGGTGGCTTACTTGTCTCGTAGGGCGTCGGCCAATACAGACAAACTATGCTCCCGCATTTTTCTAACCAGGGACGCGGAATATTCCGGATCGACCCGGCGAGGATTCCATTTTAGAAGTGAAGACACCGCTTCGCTCATGTCATCAAATGGCAGTGCTAGAGATGGATGCGATAAAGTTTCACTGAGCGCATCGATATAGGATCCCTTCCTGACGACTACGGGCACACCAAGCTGCACGGCCCGGCCGTGGATTCCTGAGGATTGGTTGTAATCGGGCGCATAACAACTCCAGACGAGATCTGCAATACCATACAGGGCGAATAGCTCCGCATCCTCGATACGACGGTCGAGCAGCACGCCCCCAGCCTCCTGGAACCGCTTGGCGGCCGCCTTAGAGTCGCCCAACACACGGCCGCACGCGACAAACAGATGCGAAGCACGGAGTTCCGGAGAGGACACCCAGAGGTCGACCAGATACTCGAAGCCCTTTTCTCGGTATTGCATGCCAAGAGCCACAAGAATCAGGCGATTGTCGGCTTGCCCCCGGATTTGAGCCTGCAGGGGCTGTTCATTCTGAAGCTCAGGGACGCCGAGATACTGGAGATCCCAGAGTTGCGGATCGTATATCCAGTTGCTAGCCACTGAAGAAATCTCAGGGGCAATAGCGAACGGAACGACAATAAGGACGCTAACGTTTCGTAGTCGCGCGACCATGCGAAACAGGGTTCGTCGAACTGAGGATTTGAAGGAGCGCTTGATAAAGCAGTCCCCTGGACGAAATAACAGGCCGATCGTCTTTTGTCCAGTGAGCGAGCGAAGACCTGCGGCCAGCAAAGCCCTCGCCGTTTCGATAGCAGACGTGTCGAACATGGAGTAGAACCAAGTGCCGCGGCGCTGTACAACGCTACTCGATCGCGGCAAGAATCGCATCGACACGCCTAATTCGCCGGCAACTGCCGCGAACAGCCGATCGTAATCATCAAAGTGCCCATCGCCGCGTACCGCGATATATGTGATGACTGGAAGCCCGCTCACGTCAGCGGGGGTTGGCGGCGTCGTCTTGAGCCGTGCATCGCGCTGAACATGTTCTACCGCGATCATTTCCATCATCTGACAAGTAACCAGTACGTTTCACTGACCGCAGAGCGAAGCTCGCTACCGTGCGGAAGCGCCCGTATATTAAGTGCACGACAATTCATTATCATGGTCAAAGCGCTGCCGAACGCAAGCATCCCGCTTGAAGCAAGGGCGACGCCCAGGCTGCCGAGGAAATGGCCGAGAATTCCTCCAAGCAGGCAGATACCGCCCGCTGTCAAGCACGCGCCGTACAGGTTCCACCTGACGTAGCCAACGCCGATTCCGAGCAGGTACCCGGGGGCGGCTATCAAGTTGACGAGCCAGCCCATAGAAAACACAATCAGAAACATGATGAAAATTCGCTCGGCGTGACCGAGCCAAATCAGCGAAATAATTGGAGATGCCAGCGCGACCGATGCCATCAGCGGCACGCCCAGGATGATTGAGATCCTGAGGGCCTTTTGATAAAGCGCCTCAAGACGACGCGGCTCCGACTCCAGCAAATGGGCGAAAACCGGCACCAGCGGCAGACTGGGCGTCACGATGATTTGCCGGAGCTGCATGATTAGACGTTGAGCCATCTCGAGAAATCCGACGGCTGCGAGGCCGCCCATCGACGACATCAGGAATTTAACGAGTGGATCGTAGGTCATTCCGACAATGGACACGGCCTGCAGCTTTATCCCGAAGCCGGTCAACTCTCTGAAGGCGTCTTTGCGCCAAACGAGCGGCAAACGCAGTGTCCAGGAGCCAAAGTGATTCCGGACGACAAGGAACCAGCCGGCGACAAAGATGACCGCGTACTGCGCAATCTGTGCCCACGCGAGGGCGGGCAGTCCGTGATCTCTTACAAAAGCCAAGGCCACCAGCAGTTGGACAACCAGGCCGCTCACCATCAACAGGCTTTTTTGGTCCGACCTGTGCTGCCCTACGATCGCCCCGGTGGTCGCACTAGTGGTTCCCATCAATACGAACGAGGCCAGGGAAAACGGCAGCAGTGCCCGCCCGCTGCTGAGCGCCGCACCTTTCATTACCCACGAGAGGCCGAAATACGCCGGTACCCATAGGACCAGTGCGATGCCGAGATAAAGAGCGGCATTTGTAATGACTGCTGTTTGGACAAAGATCAGCTCGCGAGAGGCATTGTTTCTCGCTTTTGCAGCCGCAACGAATCTGCTCAGGCCGCTCGCCGCTCCAACGTCTACAAGCCGACCGAGAGAGGTCGTAGCCAGAACTAGTGACCAAACGCCCAAGGCTTCTACGCCCAGCGCGCTGACAACCTTTTTGTATAAGAAAAATAAGGTAAGGCCCGATACGACAACTTCGCCTACGGCATAGAGGGAATTTCTTCTAAGGTTCAGTTCCATGGCGTCTCAGCGACCTCATAGGCCGGCGATGGCGCCATTTCGCGTAGATGTATCACCTGGCGCAGTTCGCCGCGACAATAGTCACGCCGCGACCGGGTTCCAGGATACAGACGATTCGCCAGCTCGACTTCAACGGCGCTCAGCGCCGTTTTGGGCGCTCGTTGAAGACGCTGCCAATCACCTTTACACCAGAGCGGACTAGGCCATCCATCGTGCGTCTGAGCCGTGCTGGGCGCGTATGACCTCGCCTCGAGAGTATGACCGCAGCGCCAGCGCGCGCCGCCAGGATTTCTGCATCCGCTGAATCGGTGGCGGCCGGAGTATCGATGATGATGAGGTCAACCTGGCTCGCGAAGCGGTTCAAGATGAGCTCGAATGCTTGCCCGGTCAGCAGTTCTTGCGGATTTGGCGGCTGCGCTCCGGTCGGTATTACGAGCAGACTGAGTTGCGGATGCACCCGGTGGGCAATATCCGGGCCGGCACGTCCCGTCAGTAAGGCGGAAAGGCCAACTTCATTGGACAAATTGAATAGCTTATGCTGTCCGGGATGGCGCATGTCCGCGTCGATGAGCAGCGTGCGTTGCCCGGCTTGAGCAAACACAGTCGCCAGATTGGCCGCAAACCAGCTACGGCCGTCGCCGCGCTGAGGACTGACGATCGCCAGTACATTTCGATCGGTGTTATTGAGCCATCCGAATGCCAGTCGGCTTCGCAGAGTGCGCAGCGACTCGACTACCGCATACTGCGGCTTGTAGGCTGCAACAACCGCATCCGCTACGTTTCCCTGTGGGCCATAGCTGAGTATCGGATAGTTGTACTGCCTGCCCAGGGCGAACTCGATATCTTCGCTTGTGGCCAGTTTAAGTCGGATCGCAGCATCGCCAAATTTGATCCCGGATTTGACCGCAGCGATCTGGATTTTCTCGGCATTCGCCGGCGTGAGCCTGCCCGCAGCCACCAGGATCGCGCCGATGGCACGGGGTCGATCGACGGCGGTGCCAGTTTCGATAGGTGAATCTAATGCTGTCGTGGTCATCGGCAGTGCTTGGGTTGTTCGAATCTTAGCCAACGGTTGCGAATCCAATGCTGCAGGTAGCCGCTGTTCATATTGAATCGGGGAGCCAGCGCCCGCTGATCGTGCCAAGCAATGGTACGGACAGCAGCCTCCCAAGTTCGTCTTCGCTCCTGATCCGCGGACTGATCAGCTCGAGCAGCAAAACCGCGGCAATGCTTAGCACGGAGCCCGCCAGGATGCCGGTGAGCAGGACAAGAACGACTTTGGGAGTGGAGGGCCGTAAAGGTTCGGTGGCAACAGTGAGTGTCTGGACGTTGGCCTGCTGGATCTGGCTTTCGAGACTGCTCTGCGAGAGACGTTCGGAAACAGTGTCCAGGTTCTTTTGCGCCGAGTTCACGTCATTCTGCAACACATCCAATTCATCGCGATTATGCTTCAGTGCCAGGACGCGCTGTTTTTGCGCCTCCAGGGCGGCACGGAGGTCGCTCTCTCGCCGCAGGTTGCTCTGAGTTACATTTCCCATGGACGAGACGACCTTGGCTGTTTCTTGAGCAATGCGGTCGCGCAAGCTGACAATCTCAGCTTCGGTTGCCTGGTACTCGGGATGATTAGTGCCCAGATTGGTGGCGATGTTCTTGAGTTTGGCCTCGTCGATTGCCAGGCTGGACTTCAAACCCGCAATAGCCGGGCTCTGCAGGACCTCGGGCAAAGCCTCGTTATCGCCCTGGACCTGGCGTTGGCGCGATTGACTGTCCTGCCGCTGGGCCTGGATCGCGGTTAGCTGCGTCGACAGTTCGGCCAGCCGAGCGCTTTCGATATCAAGCTTAGAGTCCGTGGCCGTGATCTCGGCTTGCTTCTGAAAGTCAGACAGTCGTTGTTGCTTGGCCTCCAGATCATTGCGCAGTTCGCGCGAGCGCTCGTCAAACCAGTTGGCATACTGCTTTGCCGGTCCGACTTTCAGTTCGATGGAGGTATCGAGGTAGGCTTGTGCAAACGCATTGGCAATTGCCGCCGCCGCCTGTGCGCTCGGCCATTTCACGGCGATGCTTATTACGTTGCTGTCGCGTGAAGGTGTGACTGTTTCGTGAGCAAGAAGCCCACCAGCCAACCACGCAGTCAGATCGCCTCTACCCTGCGTTGTCAATTGCCATTGTTCTTTGAAAGCTGGAACCTCATCGAGCTTGAGTAGTTTGACGACACGCTCGGCCACGCGTTCGCTGCCCAGGATATCGACCTGCGTCAAGAGATATCCAGCGGCCGCTTGGTCTGGATTGACGGCACCGGCTATAGGGTCCAACTTTGGATCGACGACAACTGACGCAATCGCGGTGTATTGCCTGGGCGCGAAATGCGCGTAGGCGGCCGCTGCCGCGACGCAGCCGGCGAACAACATGAAAGCGACCAGCCATCGAGCGCGAAGGATGAAAAAAAATTGCTTTAGTGTCATGGTGTCAAAAGCCAAGGCTCTGGAATATGTGAAATTTACCCTGCGGCGAGGCTATGGATCATAACAAGACTACGCGGCGGAAATTGGCTCCCCGTGCGGAACAAGCATGATTTGTGCCTTGCGGAAGATTTTTCATTTCAGCCCCGTCCCAATGGCCTGTTCGATCTCCTTTGTCTGGGTCTGGGACACGGCCGCGCTTGGGCGAGCCGGTGCCAGCGCCTTGAAATCTCCCAGAAATTCAATATTGGCCTTGGCTCTCAATGATGCAATACGCGCCCCCGCGGCGTCCTTGGTCCGTTCTTGGCTCAGAGTTGTCTCGACAAGTGTTCGCACCGGACCCTCGTCGATTGGCGCCGCGTACTCACTCGTCAATTGCACCAGTTCAAGGTGACCGCCGTTCGTAAATAGCGCAGTGTCACCGGGGTTGATCGCGCTCAATTGCCTCAAGGATTCCGCTGAAAGCTGATCGGACGCTGCTGTCTGTTGATTTTTGACGTAGCGGAGATTATTAGCGTCCAGATATCCAAGTATTCCATCAAAGCTCATGTTGCGCGCAACTTGCTGTTGTATGTCGGCGATCTGGGTTGCGCTCGCCTGAAAGCTCACCAGGCGCCAGTTGAAAAAGCGCCGTCCCGAGGCCAATTCAGGATGATGGTGCAAGTAATCATCGACCTCTTGATCGGTTGGCTCCGGGACGACGCCAACAGCACTGCGCAGCCACCCGACCGCCAGCGCCGCTCGTCTCGCGCTTTGCGTGGCTTGCATTACTCCCGGATCCCGGTCGATTTTGGCCGCGTGGGCCTTTTGCAGGATCAGCTCTTGGTCGATCAGTTCGTCCAGCGCAGCCGCGGTTGTGGGCCAGGGATGATCCGAGACGCCGAGGATTGGCGGCCGGCCCATTTCCTGATCGACCTGCGCGAATGTAATGTCGGCCCCGTTTACTTTCGCCGCGACTGCCGGCGCAGCCAGACTATGGCCTAACTTGTCGCAAGCCACGAGAGCTAAAGCGGCTGCAGCCAGAGTGAAAACACACGCACGCGTTGACTTCGTCATACGGGCACAATGATCTTCAGAATCTGTAAATCGATGCGTCATTGGCTGGGCGCCGACGTGCCTGGTGTATTGACGTTCGCGTATTCAATCTTGGACGCGGCCCGCAGTTGCTGCAGATAGATCTTGAGCGCTGCCTTGTTCCGCTGCCTGGTCAAAAACTGTCCGATCTCGCTGCTGACCTGATCGAAGCTGAGGGGACTGTTCTCCAGACCAGTGAGCAGAAACAGCTGGGTTCGACCGCTCTCCGACTTAGCGATCACGCTGTCTCCAGTGCCGGCGGCAGCAAGTTTGGGCAGCAAGGACAGGGGAATCGCTTCCGCCGCGCGCGTTATCTCCTCCGTCTGAAAGACTATCTTTTTATCGCTCAGGATGGCTCGCACAGCGTCCACCGAACGAGCCTTATCTATCTCCGCCTGCAATTCCCCGGACAGCGGTCCCTGTTCGACGTTAAATACAACAGCGTGGTAGATGTTCCGTTCGCTGAACAATGCGGGGTTGGCGTCGTAGAACCTGTGCAGTTCAGAATCGTCGATCGGCTCGCTGGGATAGATATGCTGCTCTGCATAGGCCTGCACGAGGATTTCACGACTCCCCGCGTCCATGCTAGTCATGACGTCGCGGTCGCGATCGAGCTTGGCCTTTTGCGCCGCCTGCACCATCAGTTCCTCATCAATCAGCCCGCTGAGTGCCTGTTGTTGCGCAGCAGGGCCGGTGTCGGGGGCATGGATCGCGAGCAATGCCTGATTGAGCTGCGAGATCGTCAACTCATGCCCATCGATTCGCGCCACGACCTGAGTTGCGTTCGGTGAGGCGGTTGCGCCAGAGCCGCAGCCACAAGTGAATCCGACGACGCTGAGAGCGAGCGTCGCAATCCCCAGGTTGGAAGGTCTCATGGAAATCAACCCATACTCCGCTCAATTCGCTTCGGCCTCATAGCCAATGGGTAGTCACGACTGTGAGGATCATAAACTCCAGCCACGCAGAGAGTCCGGGGTAGCTGACTTAACTGCATCGATTCCCGCATGCGTCATGCGGCGCGCAATCCCGCCAAGGAATTTAGTAAATCAGCAGAGCTGCTACTGTTACCGACGCTGCTAAGAGATTTTCGCCTCAATTCGTGGCATGAGATGACCATGATTGTCCAGCCTTGGTGCAGCTCGCTTGATAATTCTGAAAGTTTTTCTCCTATTAGGTTAAATACCACGTTGTACCGCGGTGACCAGCGGACTAAACTTATTCTGGATCAGTTAATCCGTCACACTGCCTTGCAGTCGTGACGGGTGAGCCTCGGGTAGGGAAGGCGATTGACTTCAAGGGAAGGATCTCGAGACATGAAAAAGACTGCAATTGTTTGCCTTGGAATATTGGCAACGTTCGGCATGATGGCAGCGGCGCAAGCGACCAACACTCTCACCACCGACGGTTCGTTCTCCGCCGATTGTGGCAAGCCCCACAATCCGCCCGGCGGGCCTCCTTCGGGGCCGGGGGATGCTTGGGGAACCTTTGGGGGGCCGGGAAAGGTCTGCGCTCCCATTCCGGAGCCCTCCAC
>Ga0302326_10030760_pt1 | contig 10738 bp, 11 predicted proteins | sample Palsa_T0_3_FD_202264 | JGI IMG/M metagenome (GOLD analysis project Ga0302326, IMG submission 202264) | Peat permafrost microbial communities from Stordalen Mire near Abisko, Sweden - Palsa_T0_3 | ecosystem: Environmental > Terrestrial > Soil > Palsa > Peat permafrost | place: Sweden: Abisko...
AGGGCGGCGGCACGGGAAAGAAGAACTGGCAATTCTGGGTCAACGGGAACTACGGGGATCGAAGCTTTGCCACATTCGAGTTGCATGCGCAGGACGTCGTCGTCTGGCGCTTTACCACGGAACAAGGGAAATAACGTCGATGCACTCCATCTTGCCTGGCCGCGCCCGCATTGCGTGCGCTCTCCCGGCCGATCTGCTCATCATCGCCTGCCTTGTCGGGCTCGACGTTGCCGCGCGGCTCATGCCGCACGCGCCCGATTTCACGCCGGTCGCCGCGACTGCGCTGTTTGCGGCGAGCCTGCTTCGCGTTCGCGCCTTGGCCGTGCTGGTGCCGATTGCGAGCATGATGCTCGGCGATATGGTGCTCGGCGCCTACGACATAAGGATCATGATTGCCGTTTACGCGGCGCTCGCTTTGCCGGCGTGCGTGGCCGCGCTGTCGAGCAAACTGCGCCGGCCGCTATTGATCCTGCCCACTCTCGTCTCGTCGTCGCTGATATTCTTTTTGGTGACGAATTTTGCCGTCTGGGCCTTCAGCCAGATGTACCCGGCGAATGCGGCCGGGTTGGTCAAATGCTACGTCGCGGCGCTGCCGTTCTTGCGCAACATGCTCACCGGCGATCTGTTCTGGGGTTTTCTCTTGTTTGGCGGCTATTGGCTGGTGCAAGGCGTCCGGGCGGCCAACGCCGGAACCACAGCGCTACGAGCCCGGCCTTGATTGCTCACGACTGATGCCGCGTCCGTGTCTTAATGGACCGCGCTCCATCACCGCCGGCGAAATCAGCGACAGCGCTCGGCTTTATGTACGGCGCCGGCGCGGCTTTGTGCTGGGCGATCGGGTTCGTCGCCGCACGCCACGGCATTGACGTCGGTCTTTCTCCGCTAGTCATCGCGCTGCACCGTTACATTTGGCCTGGATTGGCGCTGCTGCCTTTCATCGTCGCCAACGAATTCGGCGATCTTGGTGGGGTTGGATGGCGCCACGGAATTGCGCTCGCGCTGTTTGGCGGGCTGCCGCTCGCGCTGTTGAGCTATCTCGGTTATTTGTTTGTTCCCCTCGGTCATGGCGGCATCATCCAGCCGTCCTGCGCGGCGCTCGGCGGATTGATTCTGGCGCGGCTGGTGTTGAAGGAGCCGTTGCCGGCGCGCCGCGTCGTCGGAGCGCTGGCGATCGTTCTCGGCCTCTGCATTATCGGCGCCGAAGCGCTGCGCACCATGGGGGCGCAGGCGGTCGGCGGCGACCTCCTGTTCGTGGCGGCCGGAAGCTTCTTCGCCATCTTCGGCATGCTGGTGCGCAAGTGGCGGATCGCGGCCATGCAGGCGGCAGCGATCACCAGCGTCCTGTCGCTGGTGGGACTACCGATTCTGCTGTTCAGATTCGATAATCTGCTGGCTGCGGGCTTTTTCGAAAATCTGCTGCAAGCCGTTGCGCAAGGCGCGCTCGCCGGCGCCGGTGCCATTTATTTCTTTACCCGCGCCGTCGTGCTGCTCGGCGCCTCGCGCGCGGTGTTGTTTCCTTCGCTGGTGTCGCCATTCACGCTGCTGGTCGGATTTCTCGCGCTGGGCGAAGTGCCGAGCATCTCGCAGCTTGCCGGCCTCGTGGTCGTCGTCGTGGGATTCCGGTTGACGCAGAAGGGATGAAGTCACGCCGCCTTGCGCGTGCTCAAAAACTCACCGACGCGATCGAGCGCCCGCAAGATATTTTCCGTCGAATTGGCGTAGGACACGCGCATATAGCCTTCGCCGAGCACGCCGAAATCCGGCCCGCCGATCAGCGCCACCCCGGCATCTTCGAGAAGCGCCGTGGCGAGCGGCTTTGCCTTCCAGCCGGTGCGCTTGATATTGGGGAGCGCGTAGAACGCACCCTTCGGCGTCGCGCATGACGTGCCGGGCAGCCGGTTAAGGCCCTCGACCACGACCTTCCGCCTTTTGTCGAACTCGGCGACCATTTTCGCCACCTCGTCCTGCGGGCCGGTCAGCGCGGCAAGCCCGGCATATTGCGTGGCGGCATTGACGCAGGAATGCAGATTGACCGCGAGCTTGCGCGCATAGTCATAAAGCTTGCCCGGCCATACCGCATAGCCTAGCCGCCAGCCGGTCATGGCGTAGGTCTTCGACCAGCCGTTGAGCAGGATGAGGCGGTCGCGGATCGACGGATATTGCAGCAGGCACACATGGGTCTCGCCGTCGTAGAGCATGTGGTCGTAGATCTCGTCCGACATCACCGCTACGTCGGGATGGCGCGCGAGCCCGGCGACGAGCTTGTCGACCTCCACTTTCGGCGTCACCCCGCCGGTCGGGTTGGCCGGCGAGTTGAGAATGAGAAGCCGCGTCCGCGGGGTGATGAGCCCGAGTGTCTCCTCGGCGGAGAACGCGAAATTGTTTTTTTCGCGGATCGGCACCGGGATCGGCCGCGCCCCGGTGAACTCGATCATCGAGCGATAGATCGGGAAGCCCGGATCGGGATAGAGGATTTCGGCGCCCGGCTCGCCGAACATCAGGATCGACATGAACATGGTCGGCTTGCCGCCGGGAAAGATCATCACCGCGTCGGGCGAGACGCTGACCGCGAAGCGCTTGTGCAGGTCGGCGGCGACGGCCTCGCGCAGCGGCAGGATGCCGACCGCCGGCGTGTAGCCGTGATGGCCGTCGCGCAGCGCTTTGACCGCCGCCTCGACGATGAAATCCGGCGTTCGGAAATCGGGCTGGCCAATGCCAAGATTGATGATGTCGCGGCCGGCCGCCGCAAGCTGCGTCGCGCGCGCCAGCACGGCGAAGGCGTTCTCCTCGCCGACACGATCGAAGCCGGCAATTGTCTTCAGCATGTAGGCACTTCAACCCAACTGCCCGGGAAAGGCAAACTTCCGACCCCCTATGCTGCACTGCAACAAGGGCGCCGATGGTAGCGCGTAGGCACGCTGCGAACAGGGTTCGCGCCGGCGTTAAATCGGCCTATCTAAAGCTTGTTGGTGAAGGCCTGCGGGTGAAAGCGTGCGGAGACGGTGATGACCAAGAGTGACGGTTCGCCAGGGTCGCGAAAGCCGCGCCTGCGCTCGCAATTGTGGTTCGACAATCCCGAGAATCCGGGCATGACCGCGCTCTATCTCGAGCGCTACCTCAATTACGGCCTCACGCGTGAAGAACTGACATCCGGAAAGCCGATCATCGGCATCGCCCAGACCGGCTCCGATCTGAGCCCCTGCAATCGCCATCACCTCGAACTCGCCAAGCGCGTGCGCGAGGGCATCCGCGATGCCGGCGGCGTCGCCTTCGAGTTTCCCGTCCACCCCATTCAGGAAACCGGCAAGCGCCCGACTGCGGCGCTCGACCGCAACCTGGCTTATCTCGGTCTGGTCGAAGTGCTCTTCGGCTATCCGCTCGACGGCGTCGTGCTGACAACCGGCTGCGACAAAACCACGCCCGCCTGCCTCATGGCGGCGGCGACGGTCAACACGCCGGCGATCGTGCTCTCCGGCGGCCCGATGCTCGACGGCTACAACAAGGACGGCAAGCTCCTGGGCTCGGGCACCGTGATCTGGCAGGCGCGGGAGGATATTGCGGCCGGTAAAATCGACTACAAGGAATTTCTCGACGTTGTCGCATCCTCCGCGCCTTCGATCGGCCATTGCAACACCATGGGGACCGCCTCGACCATGAACGCCATGGCCGAGGCGCTCGGCATGTCGCTGCCCGGCTGCGCGGCGATCCCGGCGCCGTATCGCGAGCGCGGCCAGATCGCCTACGAAACCGGATTGCGCGCGGTGGAAATCGTGCGCGAGGATCTAAAACCTTCGGACATCCTCACCCGCGCCGCCTTCGAGAATGCGATCGTCGCCTGCTCGGCGATCGGCGGCTCGACCAATGCGCCGATCCATCTCGTCGCCATCGCGCGCCATGTCGGTGTCGAGCTTTCGACCGAAGACTGGGAAACGGTCGGCTATGACGTGCCGCTCCTCGTCAACATGCAGCCGGCGGGACACTACCTCGGCGAGGATTATTACCGCGCCGGCGGGTTGCCGGCGGTGATGCACGAATTGCTCGCGGCCGGCCGCATCCATGGCGACGCGCGCACTGTCAACGGCAAGACAATGGCCGAGAATGTGGTCCTGGCGCAGGCGAGCAATGCCGCCGTCATCCGGCCGTACGACAAACCGATGAAATCGCAAGCCGGTTTCAAGGTGCTGCACGGCAATCTGTTCGATTCCGCGATCATGAAGACGAGCGGGATCTCGGAGGATTTTCGTCAGCGCTATCTCAACAATCCGAAAGATCCGAATGCGTTCGAGGGCCGCGCGGTGGTGTTCGACGGCCCGGAGGATTATCACAAGCGCATCGACGATCCGGCGCTGCAAATCGACGAGCACAGCGTCCTCTTAATTCGCGGCGCGGGGCCGGTCGGCTATCCGGGCTCGGCCGAGGTCGTCAACATGCAGCCGCCGGCGGCGTTGATCAAACGTGGCGTGACCTCGCTGCCGTGTCTCGGCGACGGCCGGCAATCGGGCACGTCCGGCTCGCCGTCGATCCTCAATGCCTCGCCCGAGGCCGCGGCCGGCGGCGGACTGGCGCTGCTGAAAACCGGCGACCGCGTGCGCATCGATCTCAATAAAGGCACCGCCGATATGCTGATCCCGCCGGCGGAATTGGCGCAGCGTCGCGCCACGCTCAAGCAAAACGGCGGCTACCATTGTCCGCCGAGCCAGACGCCGTGGCAGGAAATCCAGCGCGCCATGGTCGATCAGCTCGCCAGCGGCATGGTGCTCGAGCCGGCGGTAAAATATCAGCGCGTCGCGCAGAAATTCGTGCCGCGCGACAGTCATTAGCCCTCCTTCCGAAGCGAGTATTCCATGGTGAGTTCCCGCCGCAGCGCTGCCGACAAGCGCAAGACCTTCCGCAAGCTGCACGAGGCTGGTTGCTTCGTCATTCCCAATCCGTGGAATATCGGCAGCGCGCGCTATCTGCAAGGCTTGGGATTCGAGGCACTGGCGACGACGAGTTCCGGCCACGCCCATGCGCACGGTTTCGCCGATGGCACGCAAAGCCGCGATAATGTGCTCGCGCATTTTGCCGAGCTGGCGGCGGCGACCGACGTGCCGCTCAACGCCGATTTCGAGAATGGCTTTGCCGACGATCCCGACGGTCTGGCGGAAAACGTCACGCGCTGCATCGCGACCGGAATAGCTGGCCTGTCGATCGAGGATTCGCCGAAGGACGCGAACAAGCCGCTCTACGACTTCGACCTCTCGGTGGCTCGCGTCAAAGCCGCGCGCGCGGCGGTCGATCGCGCCGGCGGCGACGTGGTTTTCACCGCGCGGGCGGAAAATTTTATTCGCGGCGTGAACGATCTCGACGACGCCATCCGCCGGCTCAAGGCCTACAAAGCGGCCGGCGCCGATTGCCTCTATGCGCCGGGCATCAGGACGCGCGAGCAGATCGAAGCGGTGGTCAAGGCGGTGGCGCCGGCGCCGGTGAATTTCCTCGCCGGCGGCGCCTTTGGCTTCACGGCGAATGACATCGCGGCGATGGGCGTGCGCCGGATCAGCGTCGGCGGGTCGCTCGCCCGCGTGGCCATGGCGGCCTTCATCCGCACCGCGACGGAAATCGCCAAGGATGGGAAGTTCGACGGTTTCGCCGGGCTCATCTCCAATGCCGAGCTGAACAAGTTCTTCAGCGAAGATCGCAAGAAGCTCTCGTCGTGATCGATTCAGAACCTCATCCGCAAACCGGCCAGCCGGTCGGCTTGCCGGTCGATACGACCCCGGCCAAGGGTCCCGGCCCGGTCACGCTCAAGGGCCGCTACGGCCGCGTCGAGAAGCTCGGGCCCGAGCATACCGGGGATCTGTGGTCGGCGTTCGCCGGGCACGATCAGGCCTGGACTTACATTTCGACCGATGGGCCGTTCGCCACCAAGGCTGAGTTTTCCGCGTTCCTCGGCAAGCGCGCGGCGGCGGACGATCCTTATGCCTACGCCATCGTCGATCCATCCGATCGCGCCGTGGGCTATCTGACGCTGCTGCGGATCGAGCCGGAGATGCGCGTCATCGAGGTCGGCCACGTGCTTTATTCCCCGGCGCTGCAACGCACGCCGCTCGGGACTGAAACCCAGTACCTTTTGGCGCGTTACGCTTTCGAGACGCTCGGCTACCGGCGCTACGAATGGAAATGCAACGCGCTCAACGCCGCTTCGCGCCGCGCCGCGCTCCGTTACGGCTTCATCTACGAAGGTACGTTCCGCCAGCATTTGATCGCCAAGGGCCGCAACCGCGACAACGTCTGGTTCTCCATGCTCGACAGCGAATGGCCAGTGCGTAAGCGCAACTTCGAGCGCTGGCTTGATCCGGAGAATTTCGACGGTGAGGGCCGGCAAAAACTCAGTCTTGCGGCGTTGAACGGGCAGAACATTTGAGGGAGGACGCATGAGCGGCAGACTGGAAGGCAAGGTTGCGCTGGTGACAGCCGCGGGCCAGGGCATCGGCCGCGCCATCGCGGAAAAATTCGCCGCCGAAGGCGCCAAGCTGATCGCCACCGATCTCGACCCCAACAAGCCGCAAGGGTTGCGCGGCAAGCTGCGCAAGCTCGACGTGCGCGCGCAGGACGATATCGAGGCGTTCGCCCGCGATATCTCCCGCGAGTTCGGCCCGCTCGACGTTTTGGTCAACTGCGCCGGATACGTGCACCAGGGAACGGTGCTCGATTGTGCCGACAAGGACTGGGATTTTTCCTTCGACCTCAACGTTAAGTCGATGCACCGCATGATCAAGACATTCCTGCCCGGCATGCTGGAGAAGAAAAAGGGCTCGATCGTCAATATCGCCTCGGCGGTGTCGTCGATCCGCGGCGTGCCCAATCGTTACGTCTACGGCACCACCAAAGCCGCCGTGATCGGGCTGACCAAGGCGGTCGCCGCCGATTTCATCAAGCAAGGCATTCGCTGCAATGCCGTCTGTCCCGGAACAATCGAATCGCCGTCGCTCGGCGATCGCATCAATGCGGTGTCCCAGGAGAGCGGGCGTTCGATCGACCTGGTGCGGCAGGATTTCGTCGCCCGCCAGCCGATGGGCCGGCTCGGCACGCCCGAGGAGGTCGCCTGGCTCGCGCTCTTCCTCGCCAGCGACGAGTCGAGCTACATCACCGGCCAGGCGCATCTCGTTGACGGCGGCATGGCGTTGTAACAACGTCGCCCATGCACATCCTCATCACCGGCGCTGCGGGGATGATTGGGCGCAAGCTGACGACGCGCCTGATCGCCGACGGTGCGCTTGCCGGCCGGCCGGTCGAAAGGCTCACGCTTCTTGACCTGAGCGCCCCGCAACGTCCGGAAAGTTTCGCGGCGCGCGTCGAGACAATCGCCGCCGACCTTGCCGATCCGGCGGCCGCGCGTGCCGCGATCGGCGGCCGGCCCGATGCGATCTTCCATCTCGCCGCTGTCGTCTCCGCCGAAGCGGAGCTCGATTTCGAAAAAGGCATGAGCGTCAACTTCGACGGCTCGCGCGCGCTGTTCGACGCGGTCCGCGCCGCAGGCGATGGCTACCGCCCGCGGGTCGTCTTTTCCTCGTCAATTGCGGTATTCGGCGCGCCGTTTCCGCAATCCATCCCCGACGATTTCGCGTTGACGCCGCTGACCTCCTACGGGACGCAGAAGGCGATGATCGAGCTCCTGCTTGCCGATTACACGCGCCGCGGCTTCCTCGACGGCATCGGCATCCGTCTGCCAAACATCGTCGTGCGGCCTGGCAAGCCGAACAAGGCCGCGTCCGGCTTCTTTTCCTCGATCATCCGCGAGCCGCTCAACGGCGAAGAGACCGTGCTGCCGGTCGATGAAAGCGTGCGCAACTGGCACGCCAGCCCGCGCGCCGCTATAGGCTTTCTCATCCATGCCGCCGGACTGGACGGCAAAGCGCTCGGGCCGCGTGTCAACCTCACCATGCCCGGCGTGTGCTGCACGGTCGCCGAACAGATCGCCGCGTTGCGCCGGATCGCCGGCGACAAAGTCGCGTCCCGCATCCGCCGCGCGCCGGACCCCTTGATCGCGCGCATCGTCGCCGGCTGGCCGAGCCGGTTCGACGCCCGCTGTGCGCTCGCGCTCGGCTTCAAAGCCGAAGCCTCCTTCGATGCTATCATTGCAGCCCATATCGAGGACGAATTGGGCGGCCGGATCGGCTCTTGATGCTGCCAGGCACAAAGCATCCCCCCGTGCTAAATGGCGATCATGCGCTTTGACTCGACGCTTATCCCCGCGACGCTCGCCCGCCGTTACAAGCGCTTCCTCGCCGATGTCGTGCTCCCCTCCGGCGATGTGATGACGGTCCACGTCGCCAATCCGGGCGCCATGACCGGCCTCGACCGGCCGCTGTCGCGGGTGTGGCTGTCAGATTCCGGCAATCCGCAGCGGAAGTTTCCCTACACCTGGGAGCTGGTCGAGACGGACCTGGGCAGCGGCGCGGAAATCGTAGGCGTCAATACCGGGCAACCGCATCAACTGGTCGCCGACGCGCTCGCGGCCGGACTGATCCCGGAATTGCGCAACTATCCCATGGTCCGGCGCGAGGTGAGATACGGCGAGAACTCGCGGGTCGATTTTCTCCTCGACGACCCGACACGGCGGCCCTGCTATCTGGAGGTCAAGAACGTCCATCTCATGCGCAAGCCGCGGCTTGCCGAATTCCCGGATTGCGTGACCGTCCGCGGCACCAAGCACCTTCGCGAGTTGACCGCAATGCACACTACCGGCGCGCGCGCCGTACTTCTCTTTGTCATTCAGATCCCGTCGGCCGAGCGCTTCGCCATCGCCCGCGACATCGATCCGGCCTATGCCGCGGCTTTCGACCGGGCCCGGGCGCGCGGCGTCGAGATGCTGGCCTGGCGCTGCAACGTCAATCTCGACGGCATCGAGATCGTGGCGCCGGTTCCCATCGTCGATGGCTAAGCCCGGTTGCCGCAGCGCGGATTGCTTGCGTTGGGCGCGCGCATGCTTACATTGCTAGCGATCGGCGGCTTGCGGCCGCTTTCATCGCGGCTATAGCTCCAACGCCATGACCTACGTCGACGCGGCCGTCGCGCCGCTGCGCAAAACCGGACAGATCAAGATTTACGGCCCCGCGGCCTTCGCGGGCATGCGGAAGGCCGGCCGGCTGGCGGCCGAGTGCCTCGATATGCTGGCGGAGGAGATCAAGCCGGGTGTCACCACTGAGCGCATTGACCGGTTGGTCTACGAATTCGGCCACGACCGCGGCGCCGCGCCGGCGACGCTGATGTATCGCGGCTACCGCAAGGCGACGTGCACGTCGGTCAATCACGTGGTCTGTCATGGAATTCCGGCGGACAAGCCGCTGCGCGAGGGCGACATCGTCAATGTCGACGTGACGCTGATCCTCGACGGCTGGCACGGCGATTCCAGCCGCATGTACGCCATCGGCGAAATCCCCCGCCGCGCCTAGCGGCTTATCGAAGTCACCTACGAGGCCATGATGCGCGGCATCGCCGCGATCAAGCCCAGCGCCACCACCGGCGATATCGGCCACGCCATCCAAACCTACGTCGAAGACCAGCACATGAGCGTGGTGCGCGACTTCTGCGGCCATGGCCTCGGCCGGCTGTTCCACGACGAACCCAACATCGTGCATGTGGGCCGCCCGGGCGAAGGCATCGTGCTCAAATCCGGCATGTTCTTCACCGTCGAGCCGATGATCAATCTCGGCCGCCCCCACGTCAAAGTGCTGTCCGATGGCTGGACGGCAGTGACCCGCGATCGCTCGTTGTCCGCGCAGTTCGAGCATTCCGTCGGCGTCACCGAAACCGGCGTCGAAGTTTTCACCCTGTCGCCGAAGGGTCTTACCAAGCCGCCCTATCGGGCGTAAGCGGCGCTTTTTTCACCACGCGGCTTCCAGAATCTGCATCACGTCTTCCGGCGAGCGGATCGGCCGCGGGTTGGTGCGCACCCATATATTATTCATTGCCGCCTCGGCGATCTTGGGGAGTTGCTCGCGCTTGACGCCGACGGCGCGTAACGTCGTCGGCTGCTTTAGCGCCGCGATCAGCGCGGCGATGGCGTCGGCAGCCGCAACGCCGGGCCGGCCCAAGACCTCGGCGATCAGCCGCTGCTTTTCCCCTGTCGCCGGCTCGTTGTAATGCATGACGTGCGGCAGCATCACGCATGAAGTGTAGCCATGGGGCACGTCGGCGAAAGCGCCCAGCACGTGGCCGATGCCGTGGCTCGCGCCGTAATTGACCCGCGCGATCGACGAAGCGGCGAGCCACGACGCCTGCTGGCAGGTGAGCCGCGCGGCGAGGTCGTCCGGCCGTGGCAGCGCTTGCGCAAACAGGCGCAGCGCGTGCAAGGCAAGGCCATCGCAATAAGGATGCGCGTCGATCGAGCACAACGTCTCGACGGCATGATCGATGCCGCGCACTCCGGTCGAAAGCCACAGCCATTGCGGCGTGTGCACCGTCACCGCCGGGTCGAGAATGACGGCGCGGGCGCCGACATCCGGGCCGATGAAGGAGTGCTTCTGGCGGATGCGCTCGTCGGTGATCCCGGCAAGGTTGGAGAACTCGGCGCCGGAGAGCGTGGTCGGCACGATCACCTGGCGCACCGGCGAAGGCTTTATATCAGGCACGTGCCGCTTGCCGTCGGGCCCGACCGAGGCATGCAGGCCGTCGAGTTCTTCGCTCGTTTCGACGCCGTGAGCAAGGCAGATTTGCAGGACCTTGACCGTATCGATCGCGGTGCCGCCGCCGACCG
>Ga0302326_10030761_pt1 | contig 10738 bp, 6 predicted proteins | sample Palsa_T0_3_FD_202264 | JGI IMG/M metagenome (GOLD analysis project Ga0302326, IMG submission 202264) | Peat permafrost microbial communities from Stordalen Mire near Abisko, Sweden - Palsa_T0_3 | ecosystem: Environmental > Terrestrial > Soil > Palsa > Peat permafrost | place: Sweden: Abisko...
GCTTTGCGCTGGCGCGACCACCACCACCAGTTGCATTGGTCCGCCGGCAGGCGCGGGTTCCTGGCCTGGGCCACCGCGCAATGGAATGCATCGAGTACGCAAGGGTCCTGGCGGGTCTGCGTTTTCCGGCAAAGAGCGGCGTACAGTTCGTGTCCGTCGCGGGCAGCGAGCTGGGCGACGGTCGCCACACCCAGATCGCGAAGATTCGCTTCGATGCTGGGGCCGACGCCGCGGAGGTCGCGCAGGCGTCGTTCTGGACGAAGGGAAGACTTCCGGGCGCGAGGCGAGGCCGGACGCCGGGCGGATGACGGGCGGGATGCTTGGGGGTGCTGCATGAAATTTACTCTCTAAATAATTGTCGTATGTTTCGAAAGCGGACGCAGGTAATAATCGTGCACTCCATCGAGAGTTGTGGACTGAATCGAGCTGGGGTCGGCGCCTAGGGGTCGCCCGCCCAGGTTCCGCCCCACCAGGCAGCGCTCGCCGGACGATCAGGGCTAGCATGAGGTTGTGCAAGACCGAAACAACTTTATCCGATATTCCAGACCCTTCCCGGTTGCGGCCGCTTTCGGCATTGCTCTGATGCTCGCTTCGGCCCCCGCGGCGCGCGCGGAGGACCACTCGCTCACCCTGCGGCAGGTTCTGGACTTGGCGGCGCGGCAGAATAGCGACGTTCTTCTGGCGCGACTGGATGCGCAGCGCGCCGAACAGGGCATTCGCATCGCGCGCGATCCCTTCGTGCCGAAGGTCTACGCGGGGAGCGGCCTGGCGTATACATATGGCTTTCCCAGCTCGATTGACGGGAGCGCGCCGAGCGTTGTGCAAGTGAGAAGCTCGATGTCGCTTTACAATCGCCCGCAGAGTTATCAACTCGCCGAATCGCGCGAGAATGCCCGTGGCGCGCATATCGACGCGCAGACGAAGTCCGACGAAGTGGCGTATCGCGCGGCAAGCTCGTTTCTGGATGCGTTCGAATTATCGAAGGAAGTGAGTGTGCTCGAGGAGGCGGAATCGAGCCTCGTCAAAGTCGCGGAAACCATGGAGGCGCGCGTTCAGGAAGGCGCCGAGCTGCCGGTGGAGGGCAAACGGGCGAAGGTGAATCTGGCGGCAACGCGGCAACACCTGGAAGCAGCCAGGGCGGATCTCGAGGCGGCGGAGGTCGAAGTCGCCGTGGTGGCCGGCTTCCCGGCTTCCGATCGCGTGCACGCCGTTGAATCCGGGAAAATCAACGGCCCCGAGTTCCAATCCGAGCAGGAATGCATCGACCTGGCGATCAAGAACCACAAAGAGCTGCAGAGGCTGCAGTCGTCCGTGATGGCGCGGCAACTGGAATTGCGCGCACAGAGCTCGCAAAAGCTGCCGCAAGTGAGCCTTGTGGCGCAGTATGAGCTGTTCGCCAAGTTCAACAACTTCCAGGAGTACTTCACCAGGTTCCAGCGCAACAATGCCGAGCTGGGCATCAGCGTGGTGTTTCCATTGCTGGGAGGCACCGCCGTGAAAGGCCTGATGGACCAGGCGGCGACGGACATTGCGAGGCTGCGGCTCCAGATCGGCGATACGCGCAATCAGGTGACCCTGAATGCACGCCGCGCTTTTCTGGAACTGCGAAAGGCGGAGTCGGCGCGTGAGCTGGCGCGCGAGCAGTTGGAGCTGGCGCGCGACGATCTTTCGGTTTTGATTTCGCAGATGTCGGAAGGACGCGTGCCGTTGAGCCGGGTCGAGCAGGCAAGAGTGGCGGAGAACGATCGCTGGCTGGCCTGGTACGCCGCGGACACAAACCTCGAGCGCGCGCGCCTGGCGCTTTTGAAGGATACTGGCACGCTGGTGGCGGCGCTCAACGCGGAGCCGAGGTCGAATCCGTGAGGGGGCGAGCCCATCACAGATTCAGAAGCTGCTGAAAAAGGCCAAAATGCGGATGGCCGCGGATGAACGCAGATAAACGCTGATGGAAAACAAATGGCCTATCCCAAGTTCATCAGCGTTCATCGGCGGCTAAAGATCGTAGTCCGGGAGTTCCTCAGCAGCCTATTTTGTCTGTGACACTAGGACGCCAGGCAAGGGAGCGCCGAGACGAGTCTCGGCGCGGCAGGCACGAGTGCCCGCGCCACAGCAGCGGAGCAGCGCCTGCACACGCTACACTGACTAACAATACCGACTAACAATATGGATGACCTCCACCTCGAACCGGCGCCGGGAGGCTCGGCGGTTTCTTTGAGTGCCGAGCAGCATGCGAAGGCCTATTCCAGCTCGACGCCGGCCATCGACATCCACGATCTTCGTAAAGAATACAACGGCGTGTTTGCCGTGGACGGCCTGACGATTTCCGTGCCGGCGGGATGTTTCTTCGGCTTTCTGGGACCGAACGGCGCGGGCAAGACCACCACCATCCGCATGCTGGTTGGTCTGGCGCAGCCGGCTTCGGGCACGATTAGCGTTCTGGGTCTGCCGATGCCGGAAAAGGCATACGAGGTGCGCAAGCAGATCGGCCTGGTCCCCGACGACAGCATGCTCTTCGATCACCTGACCGGAGCCGAGTATCTGCAGTTCGTCGCGCGCATGTACGGGCTCACGCGGGCGGTTGCCAAGGAACGCGCCGCCGAGCTGCTCGCGTTGTTCGAGCTCGACGGCGAAGCCAGGAAATTGATTGGCGAATACTCGAAGGGCATGCGGAAACGCGTGGCGATGGGCGCGGCGCTGATCCACCGGCCGAAGCTGTTTCTGATGGACGAGCCTTTTGAAGGCGTGGACGCGGTAGGGGCGAGACTGATGAAGGACATCCTGCTCGAGCAGGCGCGCCGCGGCAATACCGTGTTCCTCACCTCGCACGTACTGGAAGTGGTGGAGCGCTTGTGCGATCGTGTGGCGATCATCAATCGCGGCAAGGTGGTAGTGGAAGGCACGCTCGAGGAGCTGCGCGCGCAGTCGCAGGATGGGTCGGGATCGCTCGAGGAGATTTTCGTGCGTGTGGTGGGCGCCAAGCCGATTCCCGCAAATCTGGAATGGCTGTGATCTTTCGGCCGGGACGAGCCTTGTCTTTATCTTATGCGTGAACAAATCGAGGCGATTCTTTGGGCGCAGTTCCGGACCATCCGCAACTACCTGCCGCGGACCAGCCTGGGGGCCATCCTGCTCGCTCTGATTTCGCTCGTCTGGTACGGCCTGTTCTGTCTCGGCGCGGTTGGACTTGCCAAGGGAATGCAGTATGTATCCATGTATCACCTGCGGCTTTACTTCCCCGCCGGGATGCTCGGTCTCCTGTTGTTCTGGCAGATTTTTCCAATACTGACCATGTCGAGCGGCTGGTCGCTCGAGCTGAACAAGCTGCTGGTGTATCCGATTCACTCCAACACATTGTTCGTCGTCGAGCTGATGCTGCGGTTGACCACTTCGCCGGAATCGGTGATTCTGCTGGTGGGCGCGATTTGGGGCTTGCTCGCGCATCCGGGAATGCATGGCTGGTGGCCGCTTTTGCTGCTGCTCTATATTCCATTCAATCTGCTCTTGTCGCTCGCCGTTCGGGAGTCGATGATGAGCCTGTTCCGCAAGAAGCGCCTGAGGGAAGTGCTGATGCTGTTGATCGTGTCGATCAGCGTTGTGCCTTCGCTGCTGGCGAACACCTCGCTCGGCGAGCGCCTGAGGCCGTATTATCTATACGCGGCGAACGGCCCGGGCACGCCCTGGCACGAGTTCGCGTCACTCGCGTTGGGCCGCCCCGGCTGGCTATCGGTGGCGGCGGCTATGTTCTGGCTGGTGCTTGCCTGGTGGCTGTCACGGCGCCAGTTTGCGGCGTCGCTGCTGCTCGACTTCGGCCAGGCGGGCGGCGACAGCTCTCCGGCGCGGGGAACTGCGAGGTCAACCAAGCCGGGCTTCGTGGAATTGCTCGCGAACTTTGTGTCGGGTTTTCTGCCGGACCCGTATGCGGCGCTGGTGGAAAAAGAAGTGAGCTCGCTATTGCGCACCCCGCGGTTTCGAGTGCTCTTCGGCATGGCGTGCTTTTTCAGCGTCGTGATTTTCTTTCCCATGGCGTTTGGCCGGCACGGCGCCAGCTTTCTGGCGAGTAACTACGTTGCCTTCGTCAATACTTACGGCATGTTGATTTGCGGCGAAGTGCTGATTTGGAATGTGTTCGGGTTTGACCGCCGCGCCGCGCAGCTTTATTACGTCGCCCCGGCCGGATTCAAGCAGGTACTGCTGGCCAAGAACGCGGTGGCGGCATTTTTCGTCGGCATTCAAACGCTGGTAGTGGTGTCGGCCTCTCTGATAATGCCGAGGCGCGGAGATGTGGCCGCCATCGCGGGTGGAATTGCGATTTCCGGCGTGGTGTTTCTTTTCTTTCTGGCCGCCGGCAACTATGCCAGCGTTTCGTTTCCGCGGCCGGTGCAGCCGAACCAGACATTCCGGCGCCAGGCCGGCGGCAAGACGCAATTGATCCTGTTCGCTTCCTACATTCTGATGGCGGTCCCGATCGGGCTCGCGTTCCTGGCCCGCTGGGCCACCGGCAAAGACTGGGTGTTCTTCGCGGTGCTGACCTTTGACTTACTCGCGGCGGCGTGCTTTTACTATGTGTCGCTCGAACCCGTGATGGCGATGGGTATACGGGATCGTGAACGCATCATCGATGCGCTGTCAAAAGGCGCCGATCCGATCGGGCTGGGTTCGTGAAGACAGGGGTCAGGGGTCAGGGGTCAGATGGAAAGGAGGAAGCAGGATGTTCGGGCGCGTGCTCGGTTGGGGGTTGGGCGTGACGGCTCTGGCTGTGTTCTCGATTTCGGCGCTGGCCGCCGATACAACGGCCGGCGGCAAAGAGGATGTGCTATGGAACAAGCTGGGTGAATCGATCCAGGCCGAGGATCGGACACTGGATGGCGTGCTGGGCGTGTTGATTGTGGATCTGAAGATGGGGCGCCGATGGGCATATCATGCCGATGAGGTGTTTCCGACGGCGAGCACGATCAAACTGGCGCTCCTCGCCGAGCTTTACCACCAGGAGCAACAGGCGCTGGATGGAAAAGCCGGAAACGCGCGGCTCTCCGACCGCTATACAGTGCGCGGCGAAGACATAGTGGCCGACAGCGCGATCATGGAGAACCTGACGCCGGGCGTGACCACTGTGACCAACCGCGACCTGGCGGGGATGGTTGTGGCGGTGAGCGATAACGCGGCGACTAATGTATTGATCGACCGCGTTACATTTTCGCGCGTGAACCAGCTCCTGGACAGCCTGGGAGCGCGCGAGACGAGATTGCAACGCAAGATGATGGACCTGAACGCGGCTCGGGAGGGCAGAGAGAACATTGCCACACCGCGGCAAATCGGCCTATTGCTCGAAACCATCTTTCAGGGCAAGTTGTTTGGGGCTGAGCTGACCAAGGACTTCTTCCGGCTGCTCACCACTCCAAAGGATAGTTGGATGCCGCGTTTGCTGCCGGAAAGCGTGAAGATCGCCAACAAACCAGGGTCGTTGGCCGGGGTCCGTAATGATGCGGGCATCGTTTTCGTGCCGGAGCGCCCGTTCGTGCTGGTGGTGATGACAACCTATGACGACGATGAGCGCCAGGCGGAGGAAGTAATCAGCAGGATTGCCCGGGATGCCTACCGGATGTTCGATCTGCTATCCGTATCCACGGGATATGGGCGGCAGATTACCGAGAAGAACAGCCATTGAAGCAGAAGCCGATGACGCCGAGTAAGAACGCGAGCAGCGTTTAGCCGGCAAAAGCGGGCCGTTCGGCGTCTTCCTGTATGACGGACTCGTTGAAGCTGTAGCCGAAGCCGCGCACCGAGCGGATCAGGTTCGGATTCGCGGGATCGGTTTCAATTTTTTGCCGCAGGCGCAGCACATAGACGTCGACTGTGCGGTCGGTTACGGCGCGATCATGCCCCCAAACCGCGTCCAGAAGCTGCTCGCGGCTGAAAACGACACCCGGGCGGGTCATCAGAAACTCGAGCAGGCGGAACTCGGTGGCGGTGAGAGACAGAGGCTGCGTGCCCAGCTTGACCCGGCAACTGCTTCGGTCCAGCTCAATCGTTCCGGCGCGCAATACCCGCACGGCCGCGGTTTGGCCGCGGAACTGGATCTTGATGCGGGCGATCAGTTCGCGAATAAAGAAGGGCTTGACGATGTAATCGTTGGCGCCCAGCTCGAGGCCGACAATCCGGTCGGTTTCCGAGGCTCGAGCGGTGAGGAAGATGACGGGAATATGGGCCAATTCCGAATGCGCCCGGATGCCTTTGCAAATGTCGAGGCCATCGGAATCCGGGAGCATAATATCCAGCAGAATGAGGTCTGGCCGCTCGCGGCGGCAAAGCTCAATGGCGCCCTTGCCGGTCTGCGAGCCGGCGAGCGTAAAGCCTTCCTTTTCCAGGTTGTACTTAAGCAGAGCATAGAGATCGGCGTCATCTTCAATCAGGGCGATTTTCTTCATAAGGGCCTTAGAAGACAGGGGTCAGGAGACAGAAGACAGAAGTCAGAAGGCGCAGCGAGCGTTGTAACAACGTCACGTTTACAACAGTAACTGAGAGTGTTTGACAAATTGATTACAGTTGCGTGAATACAAACTGAATTGGGCGGCCGGGCGCTGACAGGATTGCCACCAGCCCATGCGTCAGCTTGGGGCTATCTCTTCGCGCGCGCTCTTCGCGCGCGCTAGCCCCAAGCTAACGCATGGGGCTGTTGGGCAAAGCGGCGCGGGAACGATGCGCTCGACGGGATCAACGATGGGGTCACCTCCTTCCACGCGGGTCGGCGGCTCTGCCAAATGGCATAGGGCGGAGTCTGGCAATCGGCGGACGCGGAAGAGGGCGGAAATCTAAGAAACTTTGAAGGTGCCCCAAGAAACCGACCATTCCGCTCGAGCAGTTCTAGAAGATCCGCGTACAGAGGACCAGTTGGCCCATTCGTCACACCGGGGCTTGTACTGGCTGGCGGGCTTAGTATTTGTAGCGCTGGCGGCGGCGGCGATTTATGTAGTGGCGCAAACCAAGAGCACCGGCCAAGCCCCGGCTGGGACAGGCAGGGGAGGGCGAGGCGGGCGGGGATTTGGCGTCGTGCCGGTGACGGTGACGCAGGCCAAGCGAGGCGACATCGGAGTTTATATCAACAACATTGCGACCGTGACACCGATTTCCACGGTGACCGTTAAATCGCGAGTAGACGGCCAGCTGATGGAAGTGGGTTTCAAGGAAGGCCAGATGGTGCAGAAGGGAGACCTGCTGGCGGTGATCGATCCACGGCCGTACCAGGCGGCGGTAGAGCAGAACGAGGGCCAGCTGGCGCGCGATGAGGCGATTCTCAAAAACGCGCTGATCGATCTGGATCGATACAAGATGATCTGGACGCAAAAGGCGATCCCCAAACAACAGCTCGATACCCAGGAAGCGACCGTCCTTCAGGACCAGGGGACCGTGAAGCTGGATCAAGGCCAGCTCGACAACGCGCGTGTGAATTTGGATTACACGCGAATTACCTCGCCCATCACGGGCCGCGTGGGGCTGCGCCTGGTGGATCCGGGCAATATCGTCCATGCCACGGACACGAACGGACTGCTGGTGATTACGCAGCTGCAGCCGATCACCGTGATCTTCAGCATCGCCGAGGATTACGTAGACGACGTTGCCGGCCAGCTTCGGGCCGGACACTCGCTTCCGGTGGATGCGTTGGACCGGGACCAGCTCACCGAGATCGCCCACGGCTCGCTGCTGACCATGGACAACGAGATCGACACTACCACCGGGACGGTTCGATTGAGGGCGCTTTTCCCAAATCAGGATTTCAAGCTGTTCCCCAATCATTTTGTCAACGCCAAGCTGCTAGTGCGAACGCTGCACAACGCAACGCTGGTGCCGAGCGCGGCGATCCAGCGCAACGAGCAAATGGCGTACGTTTACGTGGTGAAGCCCGACCAGACGGTGATCTCACAGCAGGTCGACGTGCAAACCACCGATGGAATCACCACCGCGGTAGGCGGGCTCAAGCCGGGCGCCACCGTGGTCACGGATGGATTTGACAAGCTGCAGGACGGATCGAAAATCTCGATCAAGCAGGGGGGCGCCAATCGCCAGGGCGGGGGAGGCCAGCCCGGAAGCACTCCGCAGAATGGCCGGAGCGCGACGGCGAGGCAGCCCTCCGGGGGCGGCGATTCCAGCCAGACTGCAACCACGCCAAAACGGCACGGCACACGCCGGGATGAGACAACCGGCAAAGGAGCGGCCCAGTGAGTCCTTCCCAGCCGTTCATTCTCCGGCCGGTGGCGACCACGCTGTTGATGGTCGCGATCCTCCTGGTCGGAGCGGTGGCGTACAAGCAATTGGCAGTCTCTGCGCTGCCGGAAGTCGATTATCCGATTATTCAGGTACTGACCTTCTATCCGGGCGCAAGTCCGGATGTGATGGCCTCGGCGGTGACCGCGCCGCTCGAGAAGCAGTTCGGGCAAGTGCCCGGGCTCAACCAGATGACCTCCATCAGCGCGTCCGGCGCATCCGTCATCACGCTGCAATTTCTGCTGAATCTGAACATCGATGTGGCCGAGCAGGAAGTGCAGGCGGGCATCAACGCAGCCCAAACCTATCTTCCCCCCGATCTGCCGACACCCCCGATTTACAGCAAAACGAATCCGGCGGACGCTCCGATACTCACCCTCGCGCTTTCGTCGAAAACGCTGCAGCTTTCCAAGGTGGAGGATTACGCCGACACGCGCATGGCGCAGAAGATCTCGCAGTTGCCGGGCGTGGGGCTGGTGAGCATCAGCGGAGGCCAAAAGCCGGCCGTGCGGATACAAACCAATCCGATGCAACTGGCCTCCTACGGTCTGAATCTTGACGACGTCCGGACGTCGTTGGTTGCCACCAGCGTGGATCAGGCCAAAGGCTCGTTCGACGGACCGCATCAGTCTTATCAGATTGGGGCGAACGATCAGATTCTGACCAGCAAAGACTACCGCGAGGTAGTGGTGGCGTTCAAGAACGGGGCGCCGGTGATGCTGAAAGACGTTGCGAACGTGCTGGATGGCTCGGAGAACGTCAAGCAGCTCGCGTGGATGGGGGAGGGCGGAGAAGGTGGAACTATCACCCCCGCGGTGATTATGAATATCCAGCGGCAGCCCGGCGCCAACATTATTCAGGTTGTCGACAGTATCAAAGCGCTGATGCCGCGGCTTCGCAACACATTGCCTTCCTCGGTCGACGTGAAAATTCTGACTGACCGGACGCTCACCGTGCGAGCGTCGGTGCAAGACGTGCAGTTTGAGCTGATGCTCACCGTGGGCCTGGTGGTGATGGTGATCTTTCTGTTCCTGCGCACCCTTTCGGCCACCATCATCCCGAGCGTGGCGGTGCCGCTGTCGCTGATCGGAACGTTTGCCGTGATGTACGCGCTGGGCTACAGCCTGAATAATCTGACGCTGATGGCGCTGACCATCTCGACGGGCTTCGTGGTGGATGACGCCATCGTGATGATCGAGAACATCACCCGCTACGTCGAGCAAGGCGAGCCGCCGCTGCAGGCGGCTCTGAAGGGGGCGGGAGAGATCGGCTTTACGATTGTTTCGCTGACCATCTCGCTGATCGCGGTGTTGATTCCGCTGCTGTTCATGGGCGACATAGTCGGCCGGTTGTTCCGGGAGTTCGCCGTCACGTTGAGCGTCACGATTCTGGTCTCGGCGGTAGTGTCGCTCACGCTGACGCCTATGCTTTGCGCCAAAATGCTCAGACACAAGCCGGCGGCGAAGCAGGGATTTTTCTACCGGGTATCGGAGAAAGCTTTCGAGGAAACCATCAAATTCTACGGGCGAACGCTGACTTTCGTGTTGAGATTCCGGACGATCACATTGCTGGTGGCGCTGGGGACGCTGGTGCTCACCATCTACCTTTACGCCTATATTCCGAAGGGCTTCTTCCCGGTGCAGGACACCGGCTTGATTCAGGGCGTCTCGGAGACCGATCAGGACATCTCGTTCGCTGAAATGGGCAACCGGCAGCAGCAGCTCGCCAGGATCATCCTGAAAGATCCGGCGGTGGAGAGCTTGTCGTCGTTCATTGGCGTGGACGGCACCAACATGACGCTGAATACCGGGCGCATCCAGATCAACCTCAGGCCGCTCGAGGAGCGCAAGGTCAACGCGACCGAGATCATCCGGCGCCTTCAGCCTCAGCTTGCCAAAGTCGAAGGCATCACGCTCTTCATGCAGCCCATCCAGGACTTGAGTGTCGAGGACCGCGTAAGCAAGACGCTGTTCCAATACACGCTCGAGGACCCGGACGCGAACGAGCTGGCGAGCGTGGGCGCAAGATTTGTCGACAAGCTGAAAGAGCTTCCCGAACTCTCCGACGTGGCGAGCGACCTGGCCACGCACGGGCTGGCCACGCGCATCATCTTTGACCGGCAGACGGCCGCGCGGCTGGGCATTACCGCACAGGCCATCGACTCCGCGTTGTACGACGCGTTCGGGCAGCGGCAAATCTCGACTCTCTTCACACAGCTCAACCAGTATCACGTGGTGATGGAAGTGAATCCCAAGTTCCAACGCGATCCGACGCAATTGCAGAACATATACATTCGCTCGGCCTCCGGCGGCGAAGTACCGATGAGCGCGTTCACGACCTACCAGCAGGATTCAGCGCCGATTTCCATCACCCACCAGGGCCAGTTTCCGGCCACCACGATCTCTTTCAACCTCGCGGGGAACGCATCGCTGGGCGAGGCGGTGGAAGCCGTGAAGAAGACCGAACAGGAAGCGCACTT
>Ga0302326_10030762_pt1 | contig 10737 bp, 10 predicted proteins | sample Palsa_T0_3_FD_202264 | JGI IMG/M metagenome (GOLD analysis project Ga0302326, IMG submission 202264) | Peat permafrost microbial communities from Stordalen Mire near Abisko, Sweden - Palsa_T0_3 | ecosystem: Environmental > Terrestrial > Soil > Palsa > Peat permafrost | place: Sweden: Abisko...
TTTTACGGTCGCGCCCAGAGCCGCTTCCCACGGCGCGACTGGCAATTCGAGGTAGAGATCGCGCCCATCGACGCGATACATCGGGTCAGGCTGAAACTCGACTTCGATGTAGAGATCACCCGGCGTCCCGTCGCCGTGCGCCTTCGCGCCCTGGCCCGCCAAACGTATTTGCTGGCCCGCAAGTATACCCTTGGGCACTTGCACGTTGAGCGTGCGCTCTTTCGATATCAGGCGCCCTTCGGCATCGATCTCGGGCATGCGCAGAGTAAATGAACGCGACCCGCCATTCAGTGACGCCTGCAAATCGAGCAACACCTTGGCGTGATGATCCTCGCCGCGTCCAGGATGAGCCGCGCCGCGCCGGCCGCGCCCGGCGCGAGCCTGCGCGCCAAACAGCGCGTCGAAAAAATCGCTGTACGATTCATCGCCTGGACCTGCGCCGCTGAATTCAAAGCCCGAGTCCCAATTCGGCGGCGGCCTGAAGTCCTGCCCGGGGCGATAGTCTTTGCCCAGCTGATCATAGGCGGCGCGTTTTTCAGGACTCTTGAGCACTTCATAGGCCTCGCCAACTTCCTTGAAGCGCGCCTCGGCATCCTTCTCCTTGCTGACGTCCGGATGATACTTGCGCGCAAGTTTGCGGTAGGCCTGCTTGATCTGCGCGTCAGTTGCATCTCGCGCAACGCCCATCACCTTGTAATAATCCTTGAATTCCACTGACCACCTGACACTTCAGAACGTGGAAGAATACTACGCGCAAAAGCTCGTTAATCATAAACCGTGTCAGATGACTCCTACGCTACAATTGGTAGGCCACGGTGAGCAGCAGTCCTTCGCAGAGATCGCGCAATAGACTTGGCCGACGGTAATCAAACAGCGCCGTTTTCGGAATCAAAGCCTCAATCCAGCTCGCCAGCCAATTGATCTCGGCAGGGCCATAGAACACCACAGCACATTCATAATTGAGCAGCAAACTGCGCGAGTCGAGATTAATGGAACCTGCGAGTCCGAGGGTGTGGTCGAACACCACAGCCTTTGCGTGGCTCATATAGGGCAGCAAATGCACATTGACTCCTGCCTGGCTCAAGGAGCGCAGCGCGCGATTGCGCGCAAAGTCCGCCAATCGGTGATTGGAATTCGCGGGGATGCACAAGTCGATCTGCACACCGCGTCGTGCCGCCAGCCGCATGGCCGTTTCCAAGCTGACATCGGGCACGAAATAAGGCGTCACCGCGAGCAGGCGTTCGCGGGCGTGAAAGCACGCATCGATCAACAAAGAATGCACCGTATCTTCACTCTGGTCCGGCCCGCTGGGCAGAAACTGCGCCTCGCTGAGCGCGCCGCCGGTGGTGGCCGCCGAGCCGGCGGAAGGGGCGGCGGCTGCATCGACGTCGACCGATGCGGGCTTGCCGCCGGCAGCGACCCAGTCAGATTCGAATTGCGAGGCGGCTGCCGCAGCTACTGGGCCCTGCAAATCGAATGTCAAATCCAGCCAAGGCGGCGCCCCTGCGAGGCCGCCGAAATATTCAGCGGCCAGGTTGCGCCCACCGGCCCACAAGCGCGCGCCATCGGCGATCGCCATTTTGCGGTGATTGCGCAAATTGCGTGGACCTTGGGTTTTGCGCGCAAATAAGGGACTGAAAACGGCGGTCTCGACGCCGCCGCGCTGGAGTGCGCTAAAAGCTGCCTTGGGCAATTGAATGGCGCCGACTCCATCGAGAAGCAGTCTGACCTCCACGCCGCTGCCCGCGCGCTCCATCATGTGCCGCATGACCTCGCGGCCGAACGCATCATCGCCGAGAATATAAGTGCAGATGTCGAGCCTCGACACCGCGCTGGACATTGTGGCGAACAGAGCGGCCGCTGATTCCGTTCCATCGTGGTGCATGGTAATCAGCGCCGGCGATGCCGGCGGTAGTCCGAAACTTTCTATGAGATCCTTCGCCCAGTGCCGCTCAGCGGTTTTTACCGCGGAGGGCCCCAAGGTCTTGCGCGGCAGCTTGCGCCGCCCAAACATCAAGTACATCGGCAAAGTGAGATAGGGCAGGGCGATCATTCCGAGCACCCAGGCGATGGCGATTGACGGCGGTCGACGCACGCGCTCCGCACGGGTCGTCAGGACATAAACAAGTATGCTGACGACGACCACGAGAGAATGAAGGCTGACCGTCGGCAGCCAGATATTCATGAAGGGATTTGACCGAGTTGGCGCAGCACAGCCGGCAAGAGGTCAGGCAGATCCTCTGCCATGAGACCCGCACCATATCCGGCTGCCGCGGCACCGTGCAGCCAAACAGCTGCGGCCGCGGCCGGAAAGGCGTCCATGTCTTGGGCCAGAAGACCCAAGATGAACCCGCCGAGAACGTCGCCCGATCCGGCCGTGGCCAGCGTCGTCGGTGCGTTGCTGTTGATGGCGGCGCGGCCGTCGGGCGCCGCGATGACAGTGTCAGCGCCCTTCAATACGACAACGGCTCCGCTGCGGCGCGCAGCGAGACGGGCACGCGCCAATTTGTCGCCGGATACATCAAAGATGCGTTTGAACTCGCCTTCATGCGGCGTGATGACGCAGGCTCCGTGGATGGCGTGGAACAGCTCCTCCGGACGCGTTGCGAATACGCTGATGGCATCCGCGTCTATCACGACCGGCTTGCCGGTCTTCAGCATGTCCAGTGCGCGAAAACGCGTCGCATCGCTGAGGCCCGCGCCGGGGCCTATCGAAAATGCGGTGTATCGCGAATCCGCAAGAAGCCGAGCGAAGTCTTCGTCCTGCGCAAGCGGCTGCGCCATGATGCTCGTGAGCGCCGAGGCATAAATCGCGAAGGCGTGTTCCGGTACGGCAATCGTCGTCAATCCGGCACCGCTGCGGGCTGCGGCGCGCGCCGCCATGCGCGACGCGCCGGTCATTGGGTAACCGCCATACAAGAGCGCGTGACCGCGGCTGTACTTGTTGATGTTCGCATGCCATTGCGGCAGCTTGGCATGCCACAGTGCCGGCGTGTTCTCCCACGTATCCACGGCCAACGAGTTGAGCACATCGTGCGGTATGCCGATATCGGCAACCACGACATCACCGCACGCCTCACGTCCGGGCAACAAGAGATGTCCCGGTTTTTTGCGCATGAATGTGACCGTGCAGACGGCGGGCGCCGCGCCGACGTTCTCGCCGCTATCCCCCAAGACGCCGCTCGGAATATCCACTGCAACGATGGGGATCGCGCGGCGGGTCGCAAAGCCCAGGACATCGCTGACCTTGTGATCCAGACGCCGATTCAGACCGGAACCAAACAGCGCATCGATCACCAGCTCAGCACCTTCGATGACCGCCGGGGTCAGCGGCTCGATGGCGCCGCGCCAACGACGCGCAGAGAAAAGCGCATCATCGCGAAGCGCGCCGACATCGCCCAGCAGGGCAACGCGAACCGCCCATCCGGATTGCGCCAGCGTGGCAGCGGCAATAAAGCCGTCGCCGCCATTGTTGCCCGGTCCGCACAACACGCTCACCGCTCGAGGTGTAAAGCGCCGCTCGACCTCGCGCGCGACCGCCTCGCCCGCATTCTGCATCAGCTGGGTACCCGCCGTGCCGGCCGCCATCGCCAATCGGTCCGCCTCGGCCATTTGCTCGACACGCAACACCGCCGAGTTCATAGGCGTCCCACGACCGCGCCCACGGCAGTGGTCACCGCCATCGCCAGAGCACTCCAAAACGCCACGCGCAACGCGCCGACCCGCACGCTCGCGCCGCCAACCTTGGCGGACCATCCGCCAAGCAAGAGCAGGCACGCGAGACTGGCGAGGGCGATGGCCGCGATCAGGAAACGTGCCGGCGCGATCGCAACCACGGACAGCGGCAGGACGGCTCCGATGGAAAAGCTGGCGGCGGAGGCCATCGCGGCCTGCAATGGCTTGGCTCTCGATGCCGGCGAGATGCCCAATTCGTCGCGGGCATGCGAGCCCAACGCATCGTGCGCCATGAGCTGGTCCGCCACCTGGCGCGCCAAGGCGGCATCTATGCCGCGGCGGATGTAGATGTCGGTTAATTCACGGCGTTCACCGACGTAATCCTCGCGCAGTTCCGCACGCTCCTGCGCCAGAGCAGCGGCTTCCGTATCGGCTTGCGAATGCACGGACACATACTCTCCCGCCGCCATGGACATGGCGCCCGCGACCAGAGCTGCGGTGCCGCTCAGCAGGAGCGTGGCATGCGAGGCGTTGGCAGCTGCGAGCCCGAGCAGCAGACTGGACGTTGAAACGATACCGTCATTTGCGCCGAGCACCGAGGCGCGCAACCAATTCGCCGTTCCCAATTTATGACGGTCGTGATCTCTCGGACGCATTAATGGCCCTGTATATGCAAACAGGCAATTTGGATGGCTGAACCGCACCGCGGCGAATGTAATGGTAGCTACCCCTGCTTAAGCGGGGTAGTCTTTGCTTGAAATAATAACGCACGCCGACGCACGCCGCAGTCGGTCAAGCAGGAAGTCGCATGCAAAATCCTCTGTTCTGGATAGAGTGGCTTGATCGTCTCGATCGCGTGCTGAGCAGTGCTCGGCAAGACATTGCGTCGCTCAAGCGCACCGCCAACCCGCGCAGCATCGAGGCGATTGATCGTTCCAAGCGGCAGCTGGCCGGGCTGATCAACGATTTGCGATTGTTGGACCCTGGTGTTTTTGCGACGAGTGCAACAACCGGCGCACACGCGTTGCAATCGGCACTCGAAACGACCGTGGTGAAGTTGGGCAATCTTGCGGAAATTCCGGCCGCGAGCGCGCCCGGGGTGCTCGATCGCATGCTGGCGGCCAGCGATGCCGCTTTGCGCGATAGTTGCTACGAAGCTGCGATGTTGCTGACGCCGCATCGCCGCCGCGCGTAGCGTTCGAGAGCTGCTTGCTAGGCTCTGCCAGTTTTTGGACCCCAGATGTACCAGAGAATAAATCCAAGCAGCGGCAGCAGAAAAACAATCACGATCCAAAGAACTTTATTGCCGGTGTCCGCGCTGCTTTGAAAGATGTTCACGATCGCCCAAACATCCGCGATCAACACAACGAGACCGAATAGGCCGCCTTGATACATGTCCTGTCCCCTGAAATGCTTTATAGGATCAACAGAATTCCCCCAATTGCGCTCAATAGCAACACCAATTGTTCGAACAAGTTCTGATTGACATGCTTCAGGAGCCAACGGCCCGCCAGCGCTCCCAGCAGCACGGCCGGCGCCAGCAGGAGATTGAAGCTGAAACTTTGCGTGGTGATCAGCCCAAGATCCACCATGAAAGGTACTTTGAATAGATTGAGCAGCATGAAGAACACGGCGGCCGTGCCGACGTATTCCATTTTGGGCAGCCGCATCGCCACCAGATAGATGGCCATTAGCGGCCCGGCAGCGTTCGCGATGAGCGTGATGAAGCCGGCCGTCATGCCGATGGCCGCACCAACCGACCAATGAAACGAGGCTGCCTTCTCCTCAGCGGGTGCGGATACGTATCTACGCCAGAGACTTAAACCAGCCAGCGAGACGATGATCCAGCCGATAAGGATCCGCGCAGTGTGGTCGGAGATGCGGCCGAGCGTGAAATACCCCAGCACCACGCCAGCCGCTGTCCACGGAAACAATCGCCACAAGTAGTGCCATTGGGTGTGCTTGCGATAGGAGAATACCGCGACGAAGTCGCCGAATATCAGCAGCGGCAGCACCAGGCCGCTGGCCTGTTTGCTGCTGGAAAATACATGATTGAATAGTGCGATCGAGAGAATGCTCAGGCCGGTGATGCCGGCCTTCGAGACGCCCACCATGAAGGCGCCGAGCGCCGCGAAAAACCACAGCAGAGGATCGCTGATCATGCAGCCAACCTAACACGGCGCCAAGGCGAATGTCGGGCGCTCGGCGGCGCCAAGGATCAGTTGTTTTCGTAGAACTGGTGCAGGCGATGCAGGTTGATGACTACATCGTAGCGCTGTCCCACCGGCAGCGCCGGCCCGGTGGCGAAGTCATAGCGCGAGTCCAAATTGGCGATGCCCGGATGCAAGTCATGCATCGCACGCTTGAACATTTCCCGCGGCACCCACTCGGAATTCGAGGACAGCGAGCCGAATTCATCGTGGTAAATCGTCGCCGTGGAAATATCCGCCGGTGTGGAAGCAATCGCGAAGATGCGGGGCCGCACGCCATCCAAATGTACTTGCTTGGCGCCGGCAACGATCAGCTGCCATTCATTGCCCTGGGGCACCGCGATCAGCGCATAGACGTGATGTTGCGCGGTGAAAAACGCGATCGATATGGCGAGCATGGCAGTCAAGCGGCGCGCATTGCTGCTCCAGCGCTCGGTGAGCGCGCTCACCGACGCGACCAGAAAGCACAGCAGCACGCCGGTCATCGCGAGAATCGTGCGATAGGTTGCGTAGCGCTCCGAAGCGAGCATGCTCACCGCGAAGGCAAACACCGGCAGGCCCAACAATCCCGCCAGCCAAACGATGCCGCGCTGCCTGCCGTATCGCCGCCATTCCAGGCAGGCGCCGGCGATCAAGATCGCACCGACCAAGGCTGCGCAACCAAAATACAATGCGTGGTCGCGATGATTGTTGTCGTTCAGCACGAACAGGCTCAGGGCGTTCGGCAGCGGCTCCTGCAGGAACCAGCTGATTTTCTCGCCCCAATGCGTCTCGAAGGCAACTCGTCCTGACTTGACGAAGACATGCGCCGCGTACAGCAGCGACATCGCGCAATACGCCAATCCCAGCATGCCTGCGACAAATCCGAGATGGATGCCCACCCAGCGAGCGGATTGCGCGAGGCTGCGTCGGCGCTGCACGATCAGGGCACCGGCGAGCGGTACCAGATAGAACATGGCGCTCGGCTGATAAATGAGCGCGCTCCCCACCATCAGGCCCGATGCCACCGTCCATTGGCCCACGGCACGCCCGAGGCCGGCACGCAGACCCAGAACCAATGCGCCTTCCATGGTAAAAAATCCGCCGATCGCGAGCAGTGCGGTGGCTGCGTACGGCCAGCCGATCGCCCATCCGGCAATGACTTGCGCCGACGGCACCAAGCTCAGCAGTACCGCGAAACTGAGGCTGGTGCTGATGGACCAGCCGACCGCGCGCAATCCCCGGAAGCTTACGAGAGATATGGCGCCGAGAAGCAACGCAGCGAAGAATCGCAGCCACTGCAAATTCTGTACGGAGCTGGTCTGTCCGTAGGTCGCCTGCAATAGCCAGCCGTAGACGGGGCGCGCAGCCGAGGCGCAGAACTGAAGTACCTTGCCAACTTCTTCATGCGCTTCGCGCAGGTTGGAGTAGTCATCGCGCAGACCATAATCATGAAATGTGGCCGGCCAGTAGGCCACGATAGGCACCAGAAACAGCATGGCAGTGAGCAACCACGCGCGCACACGTGTCGCAATCCCGGGCCGCGCAATTGCGATTGACGTGCCGATTGGAACGGCGATCGCTGCTTCACTCAGCACGGCGTCGCTCAGCACCGCATCGCTCAGCACGGCATCACTCAGTGCGGAGTCGCTGAGCACTGTTTCGCCGAGAACTGTTTTAGGAACGCTGCTCATATCCGCCAGTGACACCCGAATGCTGCAATGCACTATTTAGTTGACATATTCACCCTTTGCCGTATCGCGCCACCGGTCCAAATAAAAGGTGAAACATCCCTGGTACGAACTGATTCTAGCGACGATGCGCCAAAAATCAGTGCCGGAATTAGAGAAAATGCGTTAAATATCTGTTAACTGGCGAGAGCGGGCGCGTTCACGCCGCCACGCACAGATTCTTGCCGCTATGCTTCGCGCGGTACAAAGCTCCGTCCGCGCGATCGAAGGCGGCGTCCGCCACGTCGTTTTCCTTCAGCTGGGTTAGTCCGCACGACACCGTAACGCGCACCGGCGTTCCTCGAAAATGGAAGCGCAAGGCCTCCACCGCGGTGCGCACTTGATTGGCGATGAGCATGGCCTGCTCGAGTTTTGCCCCGCTCAACAACATGACGAATTCCTCGCCGCCGATACGCGCGACGAAGTCATTGCCGCGCACGGCCGCCATGAAACACGCGGCCACACTTTGCAGTACTCGGTCTCCGGCGCGGTGGCCATAGCTGTCATTGATGACCTTGAAGCTGTCCAGATCCCACAGCAGCATGGCCACGGGGAGCGGAGCGCGCGGCATCTGCGCGATCTCGTGCGCGAACCGCTCTTCGAAGGATTTTCGATTGGCGATTCCGGTCAATGGGTCGATTCGAGCGCCATGCTTTTCGTTGTCCAATCTTGAGTGCAACTCGCTCGTTTCGCGCTCCAGCTCGGCGATGCGTGTGCGCATTCGTTCGGCGCGCCCGTTGACTTCCAACAGCTGAAATTCCTCCCGGGCGCGAAAATTACTGACATGTTGCGCGACGCGCTCGATGCGCGCGTTCACCAAGCTCTGCAGCACTCCCAGTTCTGTCGCACCGGCGACCTCATCGGTAAGCTCGCGTACCTGCGACATGACCGCATCGTTATAGGTCTGCGTGTCCTCGAAGTGGCTGCGGTTGGCGTGATTCGAATCGGCCAAGTAACCGGCCATTTCGTCCAGCCGCTTGGTGACCTCCGCGAGAATCTCCGCGGTCTGCAGGCGTTCGCGCTGCAGCTGTTCGCTGTGTTCATGGACCAGGTCAGCCGCGCGCGTCACGATTCTTGCCAGCGCGCTGTCATTCTTCGCGCCCGCCAATTCTGCGATCAAGGCCGGCGCCGCAGGGTCCTTCGGGTCGCGCGCCGCGAGGCGCTCGAGCAGGGATTTGACGGCAAGCCGGGTGTGGATGTCCGTGGCGGGAAAGGTGATCGTTGGCACAGGCGCGTCGGCATCGACGGCCACCACGGTTGTCGTCAACGAATCTGCCAGCCGGGCAAGCTCCTCGGCGTCGGCATTGCGCCGGTTGGCGGCCGCGAGCGCGATCAATTCATCATCGAGCTTGAGGTTCACGCCCATGCCCGCGGCGCACAAGCGGCCGACGAGCCGGCGCAGAACCTGTTCGACCTTCTTCCAGCGAACTTCCTCGGCCTCCATTTCGATCAAGGAGTCGCGGTATTTTTGCTTCCAATCGGCGGTTTCGGACATGAATCTTTGCCTCGGCGTAAACTCTAAAAATGTGCAGGTGCTATGTCAGTCCGGATGCTGCGACCATCGAGCGCGAATTCAACCTCGAACGTACGGGCTGGAATTTCACGGCGAATTTCAATACGACTCCGGCGCAAGTTGTTCCCGTTATTCGCGCGAATGCGGATCGAATCGAAGGTGTCATGATGCGCTGGGGATTCGCCAGGCGCGGCAGCTTCAACGCACCGGTCGAAACGCTGGCGAGCAGCACTGACTCTCGGGAACCGTGGAAGCGAGGCCGCCGTTGCCTTGTTCCGGCACTGGGTTTCTATGAATGGCATGTCAATCCGGACGCAAGTGAGCAGCCATACTATATTCACCCGGACGATCAAGATGTGTTCGGCTTCGCTGGATTGTGGGCACCATCGAGCTCGGATGCGAACACCGTCACAGAGTGCTGCAGCATCGTCACCCTTCCAGCGAACCGGTTGATTTCGGAAATCCACAATTCTGGGCTGCGGATGCCCGCCCTGTTGACACGCGAGCAGCGCGAATTATGGTTATTCGGGACTGTGGATTCGGCGGGTACGGCGCTCGCGGCCTATCCGGACGAGCGGTTGCTGTCTTATGCAGTGAGCGATCGAATCAACTCGCCTCACAGCAATGGCGAAACTCTCGTCGAGCCGCTCGAAACCGACGTGGATTAGGGCCCCTGACAGGCCAATTTGCGCGCCGCCCAGCGGTTTCTTGATGCAGGTCCCATCGGTCAAACACCTGCCAGGATAGGCTTTGTGCGAAGGATCGCCACTCATGCCGCGTCTCGCCGTGTTCATTGCAATGTTGCTGACCGCAAGTACCGCCGCGGCGGCTTCCAAGATTTACACCTACCTGGACGCACAAGGCCAGCGGCACTACACCGACGTGCCGGACAACAACCGTTACCGCTTACTGGTTCTCTCGCCCCAGGACAGAACTGCGAGCGGCGACCGCTACGACTCTCAGCTGCTGGCGAAGGCAACGCAATATGACGCCATCATCGAACATGCCGCCGTGTCCTCGGCGTTGGAACCCAATCTTTTGCGAGCCGTGATCGTGGTCGAATCGGGTTTCAATTCGCGCGCAGTTTCGAAGCGCGGGGCCGTTGGCCTCATGCAGTTGATGCCGGCGACGGCGAGCCGATTTGGCGTCTCGAATCCTTTTGACCCTCGCCAGAATGTGCATGCCGGCGCCCGCTATTTGAAGTTTCTCATCGACCGATTCGGCCACGATGTTCGCCTGGCGCTGGCGGCTTACAACGCCGGAGAAGACGCGGTCGATCGCAATGGCGGCCAGATACCGCCGTTCAGCGAAACAATGGCGTACGTGCCTCGAGTGCTCAAAATCTACAAAATGCTCACCGAGCAACCTCGCGCAACTTGATTTGACATTCGGTAAGTAATTACTTACCGTTAGTCATGGCTTACCAAGAAGCATTTCTCGCCCTGGCCGATCCCACCCGCCGGCAGGTATTCGAGCAGCTTCGCCACGGTCCGAAGCCAGTCGGAATCATCGCCGCGCAAATGCCCGTGAGCCGTCCGGCGGTGTCCCAGCACCTCGGCGTTCTCAAGAAAGCCGGGTTGGTCGCCGATCGTGCCGAGGGGACTCGCCGCGTGTATTACATTGACCCTCG
>Ga0302326_10030763_pt1 | contig 10737 bp, 11 predicted proteins | sample Palsa_T0_3_FD_202264 | JGI IMG/M metagenome (GOLD analysis project Ga0302326, IMG submission 202264) | Peat permafrost microbial communities from Stordalen Mire near Abisko, Sweden - Palsa_T0_3 | ecosystem: Environmental > Terrestrial > Soil > Palsa > Peat permafrost | place: Sweden: Abisko...
TCTACCACCCGGGGCAGTTCATCTACGCCGGTTCGCTGTCCGGCTACCTCAGCCCGTCCACCGGGAAGGGCCCGATAGGCCTGGCGATGGGTGATGCCGGCGGCTACAAGCCCAGCGACATGTGGGGTCCCGACAGCGACCCGGCATGGGTACGTAACGACCCCACGCTCAATGTCGACAAACTAGTCGCCAATAACACCCGGCTCTGGGTGTACTGCGGCAACGGAACGGCGAACGAACTAGGCGGCAACAACTTGCCGGCCACGTTCCTTGAAAGCAACTTCATGATCGGCGGGAACAGGAAGTTCGAGGACGCCTATAACGCTGCCGGCGGCCACAACGCCGTATTCAACTTCCCGCCCTACGGCACCCACAGTTGGGAGTATTGGGGAGCACAGCTGAACGCGATGAAGCCTGACCTGCAGGGCGCGCTGGGCGCTCACGCCGGCGGCTGAGACTTTAGACAAAAACCGGGCTTGACGGGATTCCGTCAAGCCCGGTTTTGCGTTGTGGAGTCAGTCAGTGCACGCGTTCGGTGACGTCGACCCACGCCGACGAATCGCCGCGGTGGTCGGTCGTGTTCCGGCACTGACCGTGCATGTGGAGGATGCCTCGCGTCGAGGAGTCGCGGTCGGGATACAGCAGGGCGCTGACGCCGTCCTTCGACTGGCTTCGGCCGAACAGATGCTGGTTCGGCGGCGGACCCTCCCGCCAGCCGCGGGCCACCAAGGCCGCCGCAGCTGCCCGAAAATACGCGTCGGCGCTGACATCGATGGGCAGCACGAAGTTCAAATAGACCGTTCCCTGGTATGGCGGATCGTCGCGGTTCTTGCACGAGACCAGCGAATAATCCGCCGTCGGCTGGGCCAGACCGACGATCGCGACGATGTCCTTGGCCTGCTCGACGACCTCGGTTTCGGACTGTCCGTCGGTTGCGGCGGGGCCGGGGTGCTCAACGGCATCAGCAGCCGTCGAATGCATCCAGTCGATCGTCAGAACAGCCGCAACGACGATCAGTGCGGTCAGCAGCGTGGTGGCGGTCAGCATTCGCGCAGCCGGCGAGCGACGGCGCTCCGAAGAGCCACTGTCGTCACTCATGGGTCATCACGCACCGGGCTCACGCCGCGGCGAGGAGTCAGCCCCCAAGCGCCGCGAGGAGCTCCTTGATCCGGGCCGCTTCTTCGTCGGTCGGGATTTCCTCGGCTTCGATGGCGTCGAGCAGATCGGCTGTGAGCCCCGCCCCATTGGCGGTCTCCAGGGCCGAGAGCTTCGCGCGCCGTCGCACAACATACAGCTGCTGGCCCAGGGTCGCGCCTGGCGCCTCGGCTGCCAGTGCCATGAGATCGTCGTAGCGTGTGCGAACTCCGCTGAGCGCCACAATGACTGACGGTGTCGCCCGTCCACGAGACGCTGCCCTGGTGAGCGCCGACTGCAGCTTTCGCAGACCCGACAGGATCACGTTCGCGCGACCGGAGAACTCCGGATCGCTGGTGTCGGGCAACGAGTCAATTGAGGCGGAGAACATCTGCATCGCTGCCTCGACCAAGCTGACGATGACGGGCGCTTCACCGTCATCCGGTCCGCCATCGCCCTTGGCCCGCTTTGTGCTGTGGAAATCGTCGATGGTGATCACTCCGCTTTGGTTGTGAAATCGAGACTTTCGAAACGCTAGCGCGGATCCATCGTCTGTACAAGGGTCGCTCACCTGCGACGATTTGCTCAGCGAATCCCGGACTGCCACGTCGGGTGGTGCCCGATATCGCCTCCTGGTTTGCCGCTGTTCCGCTACGCGCAGTTAGGCATCGCGACATTGCGAGGTCCGGTGAACATCGGCATTTCCGGTCACCCGCCGCACCCGAGCGTGCTTGGATCGGCCCATGCAAGGCTCCGCGACTGTTCACATGGCAGCACCGGCCGACAAGATCTGGAACTTGATCACCGATGTCAGCCAGATCGGCCGGTACTCCCCCGAAACCTTCGATGCCGAATGGCTCGACGGGGCCACCGGCCCGGCCGTGGGGGCGCTGTTCCGCGGGCACGTCAAGCGCAATGAGATCGGGCCGGTGTACTGGACGACGTGCCGGGTCACGGCCTGCGAGCCCGGCCGAGAATTCGGCTTCGAGGTACTCCTTGGCGGGCGCGCGGTGAACAACTGGCTGTACCGACTCGCGCCGTCGGGCGGCGGCACCGACGTCACGGAGTCTTTCCGGATGAGCGCTTCGCCGTTCGTCAACGTGTACTGGCTGTTCGGCGGATTTCTGCGGCAGCGACGCAATATTCGCGACATGACCAAGACGCTGCAACGCATCAAGGATGTTGCCGAGGGTGAATGAGGTTGGCATGGACAGTGGTCGCGCGACGAGATCGACTCGGCGGTGCGTCGTAGGCTTGCGCTGACACTGCTCGGCGATGTGGAGGGCCTCACCCGTGGAAATCGCACTCAAGCAGAGGATGCACTGGCTGGCGCTGCACGGTTTCGTCCGCGGCGCCGCGTCGCTCGGTGCGCGCCGGGGTGATCTGCAGGCCCGGCTGATTGCCGACTCGTCGGTCAAGGCCGACCCGGTGCCGTTCTACGAGGAGGTGCGGGCCGGCGGTCCCCTGGTGCAAACCCGGCTCGGTCACATCACCGCGGACCATGCGATCGGGCACGAGTTGCTGCGATCGGACGACTTCCGGGTGGTGTCGATCGGGTCGAACCTGCCGGCGCCGCTGCGCTGGCTGGAGGGTCGGACCCGCCACGATCTGCTGCACCCGTTGCGGCCGCCGTCGCTGCTCGCAGTAGAGCCGCCGGATCACACCCGGTACCGCAAGACGGTGTCGTCGGTGTTCACCCCGCGAGCCGTCGCCGCGCTGCGGGACAGAGTCGAGCAGACGGCGGAGTGTTTGCTTGACGAATTGTCCCGCGAGCCGGGCGTTGTCGACATCGTCGACCGGTACTGCGCGCAGCTTCCGGTGGCGATCATCAGTGACATCCTGGGCGTGCCTGATCGCGATCGGCAACGCGTCCTCGAATTCGGTGAACTTGCCGCGCCCAGTTTGGATTTCGGGCTGCCCTGGCCGCAGTACCAGCGAGTGGAGCGCGGGCTTGCCGGGTTCAACTCCTGGTTGGACGCGCATCTGGGGCGGTTGCGGCGGTCGCCTGGCGACGACCTGATGAGCCAGCTGATTCGCAAAGCTGAAAGTGGTTCGCCGGAAACATATCTGGATGAAGCCGAGTTGCGAGCGGTGGCCGGCCTGGTGTTGGCGGCCGGGTTCGAGACGACGGTGAACCTGCTCGGCAACGGGATCCGCATGCTGCTCGACAACCCGGAGCACCTGGGGACCCTCAGCCGGCATCCGGAGCTGTGGCCTAACGCCGTCGAGGAGATCCTGCGGCTGGAGTCACCGGTTCAGCTGACCGCACGGTTTGCGCTGAAAGACACCGAGATAGCGGGTAAGCAGGTCGGTCAGGGCGAACTGGTGGTGGTGTATGTCGCCGCAGCCAACCGTGACCCCGCGGTCTTTACCGACCCGAATCGGTTCGACATCGAGCGGGAGAACGCGGGTCGGCACCTGGCGTTCTCCGGTGGCAGGCATTTCTGCCTGGGTGCGGCCCTGGCCCGTGCTGAAGGTGAAGTGGGGTTGCGCGCCTTCTTCGATCGCTTCCCCGAGGTGCGTGCAGCGGGGGCGGGCAGTCGGCGCGACACCCGAGTTCTGCACGGATGGTCGACGTTGCCGGTCGCGCTGGGTCCGGCGCGGTCGATGGCGACGCGCTAGCCGCTCTTGTTACCGCCGAAGTAACACTCCAACGTCATGGTGCACACCAGCTGACCGTTGCGGTTGTACATGGTGCCTTGCGCCAATCCCCGACCACCGATGCCGCTGGGTGAATGTTGTTCGTAGAGCAGCCAATCCGACAGGTCTGGAACATGATGAAACCACACCGCCAGATCCATCAGAGCCGAGAAGCCCGGTCCAAGCGGAGTGGTGTGACGGGCGATCATCGCCGACTCGAGTAGGGTGCGCCCCGCTACGAAGGCGGTCAGGCAATCGGCGACGACCGGGTCGACCGGCGCAGTTCCGTTGGGGCGCCACCACATCCGGATGCCGGCAGGCGGTGGCTCGGGCATGTCGAAGGCGAGCCTGGCAGACGGGTCGACATACCGGTAGTCGATGGGCTGCTCGCGCACCCACCAGCCACTGGCTTCATCCGCGTTGTCGCTGTGCTGGTCGGCGAAGCTCGGCACGGATTCGGGATCGGGGAGATCCGGTGGAAGCGGCTGATAGACAGAACTTTCGACGGATTTGCTGAATGACACGACGCCTTCGAGCAGCACCGAGCCGAACTGACGGGCCGTCACCCGACGGGCCGAGAACGTGCCGCCATCGTGCAGCGCGGTGACCTCGAAGTCGACCGGCTGCCGGGCGTCACCAGCCCGAAGGAAATACATGTGCATGCTGTGCGGCAAGCGGTCGATCACGGTGCGGCTGGCTGCCATCAGAGCCTGCGCGGCGATGTGACCACCGGAGATGTGATGCGCGATTTCGTCGAGCTGGTTACCAACGAAGAACTCCGCGTTGACCTGTTCGAGGTCGAGCGTGTCGAGGACTTGGCGCAGCGTGATGACAGGTGGCGAAAAGGTCACGCACGCATCATGCCGTCAAGACAGGTAGCGGCCAAACCACTCCAGCACCCGCCGCCAAGCGTCCTCGGCCGCGGCCGCCTTATAGCGCGGACCGCTGTCGTTGAAAAAGGCGTGGTCGGCATCGGGTTCGATGACGACGTCGTGGATCAGCCCTGCCCGGTCGAGTGCGGCTTCGGCCGCCGGCTGCGAATCCGTGACCCGCTTATCGAGCGCGCCGTAGAACGCCAGCACCGCGCTTCGCTTGGAGCCCGTGAAGTCCGGATCGTTAGGCAGCGGACCGTAGAACGGAACCGCTGCCGATAGCCGCGGCGTGCCGGAAGCCAGCATCTGCCAGACCAGACCGCCGCCGAAACAAAAACCGACGACGGCGATCTTGCTGCCCGGAACTCGTGCCTGCAGTTCGTCGACACCGGAATTCAGGTCTGCGATGAAACGGTCCCGCGGCACCTTGGCCAACGCGGCGGTGGCCTGCGCGGGGTCCGCGAAGTGTGCAGTGCCACCCTCTTCTGACAGCAGATCAATCGCCAGCGCCGAGTAGCCGGCCCCGGCGAACCGCCCCGCCACCGACTGCGCCCAGTCATTGAGACCTTTGTTCTCGTGGATGACCAGCACCCCGCGGCGCGCATTGTGGGCCTGCGACCACGCACCTTGTAGCTCACCCCGCGGCCCCTTCCAGGTGATCGGCTCGGTGGGCTCGGCATGACGCATGCCCGGCGCCGTCGCGACCCCCTCGCCCGATCCGGAGTGCTGGGGTTTCTTGTCGCAGGCCGCGATCAGCGCTACCGCAGCGCTGGTGCCCAGCCCGAGCAGGGCCAGCCGGCGGATGGCTTCGCGTCTGGTCAGGAGTCCGTCGACGTGGTCGGTCGCGATCTCCTCGGCGATGTAGCGCTGCAACGACGTCATTATGGCGAGTATGCGGCATAACCTGTCGTGTCGCCCGGAAGGCGTTGCGGCTCCGGATCAGTCGACGCTATCCGGGTCGGCCACCGGGATCAGCAAGTGTGACGGCGTCGGTCCGCCTTGGTGTAACCGGTAGCTGCCGCCGGCGAGCGCGCGTCGCGCCGGCGCGGGTGGCACGAGATGCGGAAAGTCGAAAGTGGTCAGGGTCAGGCGTAACCGGTGACCCGCCTGGAGCACCGCGGCGGTCGGAAAGATCTCGACGTCGTAGCGGGTGAGTTCGCCGGGGACGACGGGTTTGGCTGCCGCCCGGGTGCTGAAGTGGTGCGGCCGCAGCACGGTGCCATCGGAGAGATACCAGGTGCGCTGCGGGTCCAACTCGCGGTGTGAGCCCAGCAGTGCACCCTGGGTCAGCGGTCGGCTGGCGCCGTCGGGTGCGACGTCGTCGAGATGGGCAACCCACAACGTCTCGGTGGTGTCGGCGGTGGCGTGCACGGTCAGCGTGATCGGCCCGACGATCAGTGTCGGCGCTGCGAAGACGTCGGTGGTGTAGGTCAGCGCCCCGCGTTGCACTCGACGGTTGTCCTGGTCGTAGCGAGTCTGTCCGCCGCGCTGGGCGCGGGCGAAGCTGGCCAAACCGAGGGTCCACTGTTCGACGCTGCGACCGGAAAGAGGACCACGACCGACGTATGTGATTGTCGCCGTGGAGGTTTCCGTCGCACTGTCGGCCGTCAGCCGCCCGGAGTCAGACAGGTAGAAGCGGGTTGGCGTCGCCTCGGGGAGCGGATATTCGCGGGCATGGAACCAGCGCTCGCTGCCGATGGCCTGGAAGGTCCACGGCGACCCGGAGATTTTCGCCGCGGCGTCGTCGTTCAGCCAGTAGTCGAACCAGCGCAGCTGCAGCGCGTTGAGATGCAGTCCGCCGTACGCGGTGACGTGATACCAGGGGCCCATCATCAGCCGCAGCTGCTCGGACACCGGCTGGCCGGGTTGCATCGGCTGCTCATCGGGCCGCCCGGCGAAGGCGTTCTGCAGCGCGGCGTAGTTCAGCGGCGCGCCGCGCTGGAACGCGTCATGCCAGCCGCCGACGAGGAAGACCGCCACGTTGTTGGCGACGATGTCCGGTATCACCGTGGCGGGCCGCAGCGCATCCCAGAATTTTTCGTCGAACGCAGTGTCGCCGCCCGCCACGGCGTCGGCGATCAATGGACGGAAGTAGCTGCGCTGAGCGCGCCCGCGCTTGCGTACCGCGGCGAATCCGCCGGCGCGAGGCCGCGGATGCTTCCCGCGATTGAGCACCTCCAGCACCGGGTTGACGAAGTTGAGCAGCTGGTAGACCCCGCCGTAGGCACGCACGGTGCGCAGATGCGGCGCCCCGCCCATTGCCGCCGCGTCGCGGTAGAAGTCGCGCGCGGCCATCACCGGGAAGAGCGCCTTGAGTGGTGAACCAGGTCCCACGGCGGCCGCGGTGAACAGCTGGTTGATCGCCAGGTAGGACACCCCGAACATGCCGACCCGCCCGTTGGCGTTGGGAAGCTTGGAGGCCCAGTCGACCAACTCGACGCCGTCCTGGGTCTGGCGCTCCCCGAACATCTCGAAGGACCCGCCCGAGACGCCACACCCCCGGACGTCGACCATCACTTCGATGTAGCCACGTTTGATCAAGTACGGCGTGGCGCCGCCACCGATCTGGGCGGCTGGTGGTGGCGCCTTCTTGCCGTACGGCGTTATCGACAACAGCACGGGAAATGGGCCTTCGGCAGGCTCGCCGGTGTCAGGGTCAGTGGGGTAATGGATGTCGGCGCGCAACTCCACCCCGTCGCTCATCGGCACCCCGACGTTGTGCCGGATGCCGGTGCCGAACTGGGCCGCCCTAGGTGTCCAGGACGGCGAATACGGCGACGGGATGGTCTTGCGGATACGTCTGCGTCGTGATCGCAGCGTCGGCATCCCTACCTCCTCCGCGTCGTTGACAAGGTGGTTAGCAGCCCGGTTCTATGACATCCCATGGCAGTTGACGAAACCGTACTCGGGTTGTGGCAGGCGTTGTCGGGCCGGGACTGGGAAGTCGTCAAATCCTTCTTGTCCACAGATTGCGTCTACGTTGACATGCCGGTCGGTCCGACGTTGGCCGCGCGCGGGCCCGATGACATCGTCAAGCGGCTCAAAGTCGGGCTCGAACCGTTGGCCGACTACGAGAACCACGACGGGGTACTGGTGTCCAACGGCTCCGACGTCATGTACGAACATTCCGAGACCTGGCGCTGGACAAGCGGGGAAACGGCTGTGCTGCAGTTTGTTTCGGTGCACCGCATCGACGACGGCAAGGTGTCGCTGTGGAAGGACTACTGGGACATGGGCAGCATGACCGCGCAAGCGCCGTCGACCTGGCTGGAGGATCTGGCAACGGCGGATGTGAGCTGGGTTTTTGATGCAACGGGGCTTGTCTGATCGAGCCCTTTTCCGAGCCAAGCGTTTGGAGCGCCTGCTAAGCACAGTGCAGCAATGTCACACTAAATATGTGTCCGACACTCTGCTGGTGGACTTGATTCCCTCCTGGCAGGATTCGGTCCTCATCAGCGACCCCTCGCGGGTGCCCGTCGTCGCCCACGCCCGCGATACCGGCGGTGCCGTCCTCAGCTAAGGTGCCCGCTACATCGCCCTGAGCACAACGAATTGGAGCAGACTGCGTGTAGTCGCCCACGGCAATCAAAAAATCTGTCAGCCCGAGACCGGCGTTACCGCCGCTAAAGTGCGAGAACGCGCTCGCGAATTCGGCGTCACCAGCCGTGAAGTCGCCTTCGACGGCGGCAACGATGTCGCTGAAATCGTCAGCGCGAGCGGTGGGCGCGAAGGCTGTTGACGCCAGGGTCGCGAGACCAACCGCGGCGGCGATGCCCACGACCACTCCGGCGCGCTTGGTTCGAATACTCATATCGCTCCAATCTGTAGCCACCCCTGAGGGGAACTCAGCTTACACACAGCATTTCCTCAGCATTTACTGCTGTTGTTTTCGTAGGCGCTTCGTGACCGCTGGGTGGGTCAGCGAAGGTTTTCGCCGCTGTCGCGGCGCGGCACTGACACAGCGACCAAACCACACCGTGCGAGATGCGTTGCAGGCCAACGCATTGGCGATTGACGCCTCTACATGTTCAAGGATTCGACCAGTCAGGGATGCGCGACTGACCGGACCAATTCGGTCCCGTGAGATGAGAACTAATCGAGCGTCTACAGCATGAAAATGAAATCCAAAGGCTACGAAGAAATTCAAGCCGTGGGTGAGTTCGCCCGCGAAATTGAGCAGTGGTCGAAAAACCAAGAGACCATCGACCGTGAGAGTCCAAGCTGCATGTCGCCCAAGCATTTCCGGCCAGAGCGGGACACAGCTAAAGCAACGCGAAGGATGTCGACAGTTCGGCGGCCAGCAAGGCCGTCGGTCGCGAACCCACAACGCCAGGGATCTGACATTGTTTTACCAGCTAGATCTTCGACGCGACCGGACTCATCTGCCCCTCCTGGCATCTCGTGCTATGCGCCGCAGCAACCCAACGCATGAACCACGGCTGTTCATCGGTGCGGGGTAGATGGAGGGATTGGCGCTGGCTAGTGCATGACAGCGCCGTAGCCGCTGCAGCCGCGACGACAGCGGAACCAGTGAACCAATCGCCTAGAAATGACCCCCTGCGCGGACCCCCGCTCTTCAATAAAAAGATCCACCGGTGCGCCGCACTTTCCGCAGGCCTGCACCCCTCGTTTGAATTCCGGCACTGACCCTCTCCGTCCGCCGTTCCCTGCCGAACTACACAGCTGTGATTCTAACGGCGCAAGGCGGAATTCAGCGGTAACTGTGAGTCGACAATGGCCGACACTTACGTCCCCACAGGCCTTTCTAGGAGTCGGTTTCCGCTATGTGCCCTAGTTCCCTTGGTGGGCCGAGGAACGGGAGAATGTGGGAGGCCTGGTCCTCATCTGGGTTGTTCGCAAGCTCGTCCAGCTTCGCCTGAAGCCTCTCGGGTATGTCCGCGACTTCTTGTCGGCAACCGCCCGGGCAACTCGGCAGGCTGAACATCCCACCGTGAACGTGAAGTATCCAGGGAACCCGAACGCCGTCAAGATTGCGATAGTCGATGGCTGTGTGTCCTCGGTGCGTTATAAGCTGTCCGCAGTAGTGATGGTTGGGGCACTCCAGCGAGAGCAGAGCGGAGATGTTGTCGTCTGACCCAGACTCGGCCATTTCGCCCTCCTACGGGATCCACCGCCCACGCTACGGCCCGTGACGTGAACACGCAGCGGCAATCACGGCGCCCGCTCGGCCTCCGACAAAATTCGCCGCAGCACGTCCACGCTGGACAAGTTCGACGGGCGGACGATAAGGGCCGGGTCATGATCCGGACGCACCGGATCAGTTGCGTAATCACGGATAGAGAAGCCGACGTCGTCGCTTATATAAGGATCGGCGAGATGGCCTGGGCAGTAGACTTCCGCTGATACGGCAATGAATCTGACCGCGGTTCGTTTAATCCGGTTGAATTGTTGGCGGTAAGCCGGATTTTCATCGAACATACCGTCCATCTCTTCTTTGACCACGGCCTCGACCGAGGCGCCGCCATCGAGTTCGCCACAAATTTGATGGGCTCGGGCGACCAGCGCAGGCACGTTGTCGATGGCGGGAACCTCATCTTGTTCGAGCAGCGCCAAAAACTGATCCTGCTGCTCGCTTGGGTCGGCGCCTGCCGCGCCGGCGCACATGATCGCGGCGGTCAGCACTACCGCTGCGCTGATCAGAGCGTCTGCAAGGTTGGCGATGCCGGTGCGCACGGCAGGTGTCCATTTCTTCGTCGTCGTCTGCTTGGTATCTAACTCAACCCGAGTGACGAGAGGACGTCCATAGGCACCGAAGAAATCTAACCGGCGACGAGACAAAGGCGGGAAGGTTTGGCAACGGCGGACACCAGTTAAATCTTGACGCCGTCAATAGATCGGAACTGGGCCGCCGCGCCAAAACCTCAGTGAGTCAACAGGTTCAGTGCCCTAACTGCTGGCTCATCATCCCCTGCATCGCGCCCGGCTTCATCTCGTGATCGCCTGGCTTCATATCGCCGTGCTTCATGTCGGCACAACAATCTTTTGATTCGTGCGTCATCGCCGCGGGGTGGCCCGCGCCCATGTGCATGTGCTCGCTCCAACTCAAGAAGAAGCCGGAGAGGAAAATCCC
>Ga0302326_10030767_pt1 | contig 10736 bp, 9 predicted proteins | sample Palsa_T0_3_FD_202264 | JGI IMG/M metagenome (GOLD analysis project Ga0302326, IMG submission 202264) | Peat permafrost microbial communities from Stordalen Mire near Abisko, Sweden - Palsa_T0_3 | ecosystem: Environmental > Terrestrial > Soil > Palsa > Peat permafrost | place: Sweden: Abisko...
AATCGCGCTTGATCCTAGGGATGTCTCTTCTCACTGGAGATTAGGGAAGCTGTATCAATCCATGGGCAAGAAAGACGAGGCTAGAGCCGAGTTCGATATCGCCAGTGCGATGAACAAGGAAAACAGCAAGCCGCTCACTCAGGAGATGGGTGGGGAAGGTCCCAAGACTCAGCCTTGAGCAGGCAGAACCGCGCTAGCGACTCTTGTTCATCTCTTCCTTGAGAGTCTTTGCCAGTTTCTCTACCTCTTCGGCCTTTTTGATGACCGTCAGCGAAAGCGTGTCTTTATTGCTCTTAGCTACTTCGGCTTTGAGTTCCTGGCTCAGTTTGAGGAGCTTTTGGCTGTCTGCGATGATCTGCGCCTGATGAGGATCGGGGTTAACCGTCGCCGGGGTAGTCGTAGCAGGAGCATCGGGGGCCTTCTTCGAATCTGCCTGGGAATTCTGGGCCACGGCAGGTTGCGCGGCTGCTTGGTTGTGGGTGGAGTCCGGGGCGCCGGTTTGAGCGCCGGCCGCGGCAATGGCGCCCAGCAGGAAGAGCCCGAGAGAGATCCTCGCGTTCCATGCTGCGGCGTTGTTAGGGCGACGGTTCACTGGGTTAGCTCTCGTTGATTACGGCGCCTTTAAGGCGGCAGTCAGGTTTTTGGCGAGCTGCTCAATCTTGTCTGCGTTGGCGGCGGCGGTCGCCATCGAAGCGCTGGTCTTCGGTCTGGTGACGTCCGATTGCAGCCTTTCGGATAATGTCACCAGCTCATTGGCCGCCCATTCGACGAGTTCACGCCGCTTGGTGTTTCGGCGCTCGAGCGCCTCCTGAGTGGGTGTTCCCGCTTGCGAATTATCGCCCAAGAGCAAGTGCGGATCAGTCTCCCTAGGGGTCGGGTTGGGCAGATAGACCATCTGCGACTTCGGATTGTTATTGGATTGAGCGAGCGCAGACCATGAAGGAACAAGCAGCGCGCTGGCTAGAATGATTCCCGGATGTTTCGTCGGAGAGGGAATTCGAATCCTCATAAGCACCTCGTCATTCCCGCCAGGGTGAACGAGCTAGCAGCCGTCCATCCAGAGCTACGCACAAAGTGTTCCGTGGATGGATGTGACAAGAAAAATATACGCCTCGGTTGCACGGTTTGCGATCTCAGTGGGCTTGTGTCCCGGGTTGAACTTTGATCCAGTGATTTCTCATTTTTGCGCGAACCACCTGTCCGGCGGTCTCCGAGACGATAACGTTTGTCGGCTCGGCCGGCATATGGCAGTCGATACAATTGTTGACGATCGCATGGCCCAGCCGCTTTGACGCTCCGCAGCTGGTCCACTGATGGCATTGAAGGCAGACCGAGGAATAGGCGGCGGCGGGTTTCTCCCCGGCGTGGGTATCGTGGCAGGTGGAGCAAGACATGTTTGGTGAAGACTGATAGCAGCGGCTGCGCTTGAGCAGGCCGACCTGGTTGCCGTGGACATCGGGGTGGGCCGCCGCCTCGGTCTCGAGCGGCTTGAAGTATTCGCTCATAGCGTGGCCGGGAACGAACGAAAATGCCGGAGAAATGGCGGCGCGCTGAATTCCGCTATGGCAGTAGGCGCAGGCGTCGATCTGGCGGTCGCGGGAGAATTTCCCCGGGTTGAGGATGCTAGGCTGGGCTGGTGGGGCAACCGGCGAGCGGTCCGCGTAGGCCGCAACATGCTCGGCGGCGGGGCCGTGACAGGTCTCGCAGGAGATCCCCGGGACCAAAGACTTGCGATCGTAGCTGTTGGTGAGCGGATCGGTGGAGAGTGGCCGGATGAATGTAGCGTGACATTCCAGGCAACCGGGATTGACAGGCCGCGAGAAGTCAACGGTGCCGTCGATGAAGCCGGGACTGTTGACCCAGCGGTGGCCGTCGGTCCAATAGCTTACCGGGAGTTCGAAGAGGCGATCTCGTTGCCAGTAAAGATAGGTTTGTCCGCGTCTGCCGGACCCGGTGACAACATCGATAGGCTCGGTCCGGGTGAGCAATAGGTCTCCCCAACCGGTTGCGGCGGTCTGGTAGTAGGCGCGGTTTCGGGCCTCCATCTTGAAGAAAAGCGCCGGTTGGGCGGGGTTTTTCTTTGGATCGGAGATGGTGAGGATATTCGCGCCGGGGCTGAAATTCCCCAGGATCGTCGGCCCGCTCGCGAGTTGGGAAGTGAGGCGATGGGCGGTGTGAGCATAGGAGAGGCTTTCGCTGCGGTGACAAGGCAGGCAGGCGGCGTCGCCGGCATAACCGGGCCGCATATCCGCCGAAGGAGATTTCTCGACGTCGGCCCTGGCGTTTGCCTGAGGGCCCGTCTTCTGACCGGACTGGGGGACTGCAAAGTGGACTTCGAGAGCCAGCGTGATGGCGACTATGAGAAACGCCAGTTGTCTCAAGCTCATTTCAACTCACTGTCGCGCAACTGGATTCGACCCGCGCCGTTTCATTCTCTCATTTTGAAGCCAGCTTCAGGGGGCTAGGTGAGCAGTTCCGCAGGCAGAGAGGGGATGGTACATTCGACCGTATGTCACTGTGACTGACGCGTATAATTCAGAGTCGTCGCGAAGATGGACCTATTTCTGCGGCAAGTTCGAGGAGGCCAGTTGGCCAGAACAAGTTCATCCATTCCACTCGCAGTAGTTCAGCGTTCCATAGCTGCAATCTTGTGCCTCAGTCTTGGCTTTGGAGCAGTCCCGAGCGAAGCCGCCGGGATTGCGGCCGGTATGCAGGACGCAGCCCAGGCGCCAGTGGCGCCCGACATGTCGCCGAACGGTCTTGATCACCTGCTGGCTCCGATTGCCCTCTATCCAGATGCGCTGTTGATGCAGGTGCTGGCCGCCTCGGTGAATTCGCAAGAAGTATTGGACGCCGGAAACTGGCTCCTGGAGAACAAATCGCTGGAGGGCACGCAAATCGACGATGCGGCCAAGAAGCTGGGCTTCGGCGCGGCGACCACCGCGCTGCTGCACTTTCCCGACGTGGTCGATCAAATGTGCACGGAGTTGGACTGGACCAGGCAAGTGGGCGCGGCATTCTCCGCAGATCAGGCTGCGGTGCTGGCTTCGATCCAAAGACTTCGCGCGCAGGCCCAGCAGGCTGGAAATTTGAAGACCACCCCGCAGCAACAGGTGGTGACTCAGCAGGACAATGGTAAACAGGTGATCGTTATCCAGCCTGCAAATCCGCAGGTTGTGTATGTGCCCCAATACAATCCACAGACGGTCTACGTCTCGTCGGGCCCGAGCACCGGCGATGTTGTCGCAGCCTCGATCATCTCTTTTGGGGTCGGCATGGCGATCGGCGCCATGTTCTCGAACAACAATTATTATTGTTATCCACGCTGGGGATATGGCGGGGTTTATTACCGCGGGGGGTTATATCATCCGGCCCATTACCCATATCGGCCGGTTTATGGCCCGGCGTTTCGCCCGGCATACGGATACCGGCCGCCGGCCAACTATCCCTATCACCGACCTAACTACAACAACAACTACTACAACAATTACCGGGGGGGCGGGAACAACTACCGCGGCGGGGGCAACACGATCAATATCAACCCCGGGAACAATAACCGGCCGGGGAACGGCGGTTATAACAAACCTGGCAACGGGAACAACAACAATCGTCCCGGGACTGGCGGCGGTAGCCCTGGCTATAACAAGCCTGGCAATGGGAATAACAGCAACCGCCCCGGCGGGAATGGCGGTGGCACCCCTGGCTATAACAAACCTGGCAATGGGAATAACAACAACCGCCCTGGCGGGAATGGCGGTCCCCCGGGCTATAACAAACCGGGCAACGGAAACGCCCGGCCACCGACAAACGCTACCCGCCCGGCACCGGATCGCGGCTATGCCAAGCCCGCGTCAGGCGGAAACCAGCCGCGTCCCGGCGGTTCATCTCAAGCCAAACCGGCGCAGACGCGGCCGGCTCCGCAGTCCAGACCGGCGCAGCAGGCGCCCACCCGTCAGGCGCCGGCGTTCGCATCCGGCGGATCCGGCAGGTCGACGAACGCGGCCAGTCAGCGTGGCGCAGCGAGTTCTGCGAATTCCGCCAGGAGGCCGAGATGAACGAGAGTCGCTTATTGCAGAAGGTTATGGTGGTGGCCAGCGCTCTGGCGATGGTCATGGGCAGTGCTCTTCCCGGTGCAGCCCAGGCGGAGAAAGGGCAGAAGACCTTTCCTACTGCTTCGGCGGCTGCGGCAGCGCTGGTGGCGGCGTCGCGCAGCGACGACGAGGCGGAATTGCTTGCCATCCTGGGGTCAACGGGAAAGGATCTCATTGACTCCGGCGATCCGGTTGCGGACAAAGCCTCGCGGCAGAAGTTTGTGAAGTCCTACACGCTGAAGCATTCTCTAACTTCAGAGGCCCAAGGCGTTAAGGTCCTGACTATCGGCGCTAACGATTGGCCGATGCCGATTCCGATCGTCCGCGATGGGTCGACGTGGTACTTTGATTCCGCGCGAGGGCATGATGAAATCCTTCACCGCCGCATCGGCGAGAACGAGTTAGGCGCGATCGCCGTATGCCAGGGCTACGTCGCCGCGCAACAGGAGTATGCCGCCAAGGGCCACGACGGTCTGCCCGCAGGCATCTACGCGCAGAAACTGGTCAGCGATGAAGGAAAGCACAACGGGCTCTATTGGCCGGAGGTGCCGGGAAAACCCATGAGCCCGATGGGGCCGGCCATTGCGGCTGCTTCGGCGGAGGGTTACACGGCCGGCGATCCGGCGCCTTACCATGGCTACTTCTACAAGCTACTGAAGGAGCAGGGTCCCGATGCGCCGGGCGGGGCGAAGAGCTATCTCGTCGACGGCAAGTTGTCCGGAGGCTTCGCGCTGCTGGCGTATCCAGCCAACTACGGGAATGGGGGAATCATGACATTTCTGGTAGACCAGGACGGCGTCATTCTGCAGAAGGACCTGGGCGAGGGTACTGTCAATGCGGCCAAGCAGATCGCTGCCTTTAACCCCGACAGTAGCTGGAGCCCGGCTGATTCCGAATAGATTGCGGGAATCGAGAGAAGTAGCGTCGCTCCGAGCGATGCCTTTTCCTTTGCGGGAAACGGGTTTGCCGCGCCGTTCTGCTATTCATCAAATCTGCGGATGATTTGGGTTGGATGATTTTTCGCCTAGCCGGAAATCGAAATTGGTGAAAAAAGCATCAGACCTTGTCAGGGAAGTTGTTACCCAGATACTCTCCAGTAAACACCTTTTACCTCGAGTTTTTCCATTTCTGCTGTTCACATCCTGAATGAATGCGGATATGGCAGATCGCAGCCTGCCTCCGACTGGTCTTGATCGATGAAGGCTTCATTTCGAGGTTTGCGTTTGGCACCACTCTTGACGCTGCTTTTGCTTGCCGGTTTGGCTGGATGGGCTGAAGCCCAGGTTTTACAGTTGACCAAACCGGGAAAAACTTCCAGTTTGCTGGTGCAAAGGCCGTTTGCCGAATTGACTTCGAATCAATCCGATCCCGCCGACGCAATATGCCAGCGGTCGCCGGTGGGCGCGGTGGTGACGGATCCGGTTGTACTGACCAGTCAGAATGGAGTGCTGCAAGTAACGTTTCAGTACCAGACGGCCGTCGACGAGGCAGGACTGACGCGCTATTGCTACGTATACGCGGATGCGTCCGGCAACTTGCAAGAATCTCCGACGCTTGAGGTAAATCCCGGCGATCAGCTGATCATTCACTTTACCAACAACTTGCCCTCCGCCTCGACGGCGAGTGTCGCCGCGCACGCCATGTATTCGATGAAGATGCAGCCGGCCGCGAGCGCTGCCGATGCTGCCTGCTCAGCTACCAGCGTGACCTCGGCGAGCACCAACCTGCATTTTCATGGAACGAATACCGCGCCGGTGTGCCACCAGGATGAAGTGGTCCACACCCTGATCCAGCCGCAAGAGGAATTCGACTATACGGTGCAGATTCCGCCCAACGAGCCGCCAGGAGCTTATTGGTATCATCCACACCCGCATGGGTTCAGCGACACGCAAGTGTTGGGCGGAGCCTCGGGGGTGATCATTGTCGAGGGGATCGAGAATGCCAATCCGGTAGTGGCAGGGCTGCCGCAGCGCGTGCTTGTTCTGCGCGACCAGGCGCTGCCGGCGTCGGACTCGGCCCAACCGGGTAACCCGATCCCGAAGACAGACATCTCGATCAACTATGTGCCGATCCTGTATCCCTCTTACACCCCCGCGGTCATCCAGACCGGCCCTTCGGAGCAGGAATTCTGGCGGGTGTTGAATACCTCGGCGGACACGCTGCTCAACATTGCAGTGATCGACAATGGGCAGGCCCAGACGATGCAAATTGTGGCGGTGGATGGGGTGCCTTTGACGGACAGCAACGGCAATCCAACCACGACCGCAGCTACCAGCTATGTGTTAAGTTCAGCGTCGCGGGTGGAGTTTATCGTGACTACCCCGGCAGTGGGAGACACTACGGCCCAGTTTGTGAGCCAGACCTGGGACAACGGTCCGGTGGGTGATGCCGATCCCGGCCGCCCGATTGCCAATATCGTCAGCAGCACGAGCACCTCTCCCGCCACCGCCGTCCGACGGATTCCAGCTCGAACTCATGCGCAGGCGGTGACGCGCTTCATGGCGATGGACGCGACGCCGCCGGTTACGCAGCGGACGCTCTATTTCTCACTGAACCTCGCTCTTACTCCGGCACAGTTCTACATCACGGTGGACGGACAGACGCCTGCCGTCTTCAATATGGACGGTCCACCCAATATCACTGTGACCGAGGGCACGGTCGAGCAATGGACCATCCAGAACCGATCACAGATGGACCATAACTTTCACATTCATCAACTGCACTTCCAGACGCTTGCCATCAACGGCGTGGCGGTGAACGACACCACTCGCAGAGACACGATCGACATTCCTTATTGGAGTGGAAACCCCACCGATCCTTATCCGAGTGTCACATTGTTGATGGATTTTCGCGATCCCAATATCGTCGGAACCTTTGTCTACCATTGCCACGTCCTCTCGCATGAAGACCTGGGAATGATGGGAATGATTCAGGTGCTTCCAGGAGTGACAAACACGACGCTCGCGATATCGCCGGGTACGACGTTTCCATTGGGGACCAGTGTGACCCTCACCGCAACGGTTGCTCCGGCAGCGGGAACCGGCACTCCAACCGGCACTGTGAGCTTCCAGAATGGAAGCAGCAGTCTAGGAACGGCGACGTTGAACAGCGCGGGCGTGGCGACCTTGAGCACGACCTCGCTCCCGATCGGCAGCGGCACAATTTCAGCCCTGTATTCGGGAGATAACTCATTCGCGACATCCACGTCGACAGCAGTTGCAGTTGTGGTAACCGCCGCGGCGACAACGACCGCCCTGACTGCTTCGCCGACAACCGTGGTCACGGGCGCCAATGTGGCGCTCACGGCTACGGTAACTGCGCCAGCCGGAACCGGCACGCCTTCAGGGAATGTGAATTTCCTCAATGGCGCGACGGTCGTCGGAACGGCAGCGTTGAATGCTTCGGGAATAGCGACATTGAGCACGACTACGTTGCCGGTTGGCAGTCTGTCGATTACTGCGGTCTATGCCGGCAGTGCATCCTTTGGAGGGTCGACTTCGGCCCCGGTTACGGTAACTGTGCAACCGACGCCAACGATGACGGTGCTGACCGCTTCGCCGGGCAAAGTGCTATCGGGCGCCAGTGTGGCGCTCGCAGCCACAGTGACTGCCTCTGGGGCCGGTACGCCCGCGGGGAATGTGAGCTTTCTCAATGGCGGCACTGCCGTGGGAACGGCAGCAGTGAATGCTTCGGGAATCGCCACATTGAGCACGACTACGCTGCCGATTGGGAGTCTGTCGATTACTGCGGTCTATGCGGGCGGTGCTACTTTCGCGAGCTCGACTTCTGCGGCGGTGACCGTCATCATCCAACCGCTACCGCCCGATTTTGGCATCGCCGTGAGTCCGGCATCTCTGGCCCTAGCTCCGGGCGGAACGGGAACAAGCACGGTCACGATTACTCCGCTCAACGCGTTCAATAATGGGGTTACGTTTACCTGCTCAGGGTTGCCCAGCGAGAGTATGTGTACCTTCAACCCGGCGAGCGTAGCTCCGAACGGCACGAGTCCGACCACGACCACGGCATCGGTGAGCACCACGGCAGCTTCGGCAGCTGTGGTTCACCCGAGGATTCGGCACAGCGATGTCCCGCTTTACGCCCTGGTGTTGCCCGGTCTGGGTACTCTGCTGGGTCTAGGAAGGCTGCGGAAACGGTTGGGGGGGGGCAGAATTGCGCTGCTGGCGGTTGCGCTTGTGCTCGCGCTCGGCATTGACGCCTGCGGAAGCGGCTCGACCACGCCCAGCAATCCCGGCACGCCTCCCGGCGCCAGTACCATCACCATCACCGCAACCTCAGGGAGCATCGTACATACGGCCACGTTGGCGCTGACCGTTTCGCAGTGAGGCGGAGATTTGACGGTAGTACAGGTTTCATTCAGGGTTCATAGGGCTAGCGCCGGTTCGGTTTTGCCCGTATACTCAGGGCATCAACGGTGAGGCAATCGTAGTCTTTCCGGCGAATTGTGAGGTGCGCCTTCTGCAGTCAGAGTGATTCACTGACGCTCGAAGTTACATCGTCCGAGACCTCGGCTTGGCGCGCTGTGGTTCGCCACCTTCGAAGTTGGCCTCTCGCCCATCGAAGTCCTTTGGACGATCTCGGTTCGGTGTTGTACCCCGCCTCTTGCTGCGTTTGCGGCAACCCTCTTTCGCGGCTCAACCGCGCTCCTGTTTGTAATTACTGTGGGATCAGTCTGGCGCCCGCGTCCAGGACCGCCTGCCTGCGCTGCAGCGAAGACCTGGGAGTGGCTTCCTTTGGTGCAACCCAGGTTTCTTCTTTCCGGCCATTTGACCATCTGTGCCAGCCCTGCCGCTTGGCTCCGCCTCCTTTTCAGCAAGCGGTTGCTTATGGCGGCTACGCGGGGAATCTGTGAAAGCTCTGCGCGCACAACGGCCGGAGCTGAGGTTGAAGCTTTCGGAAGGTCTTCTGGAGCGGAGAAGATCGACTCGGAGTCAAGCGGGCCTGAGTCCGCATCAACGCCGCGTCAATCTGCGCGGCGTTTTTTTTGCTCCTCTGCCGGAGCAGCGTGCAGGCAGGCACGTGTTGCTGATCGACGACGACATCTACACCACCGGCGCGACCGCACGAGCGTGCAGTCAGGTATTGCGTCGCGCCGGGGCCGCCGCGGTCTGGGTAGCCACCGTTGCCAGCCCGCAGCAGGAGAACTTCAGGGCTCCGCGATTGGAAGAGTTGCCGATGGAGGAGAACATCACCTTCTGTGGCGATACACCGAACCAGTTGGAAGAAGCAGCCGCCGTGCCGCAGTCGATGCAGGGCAAGAGCACCGACCTTGCTGCGGCGAGTCGAAAACCGGGAAGTCACCAAAGCAAGAAATTTTGGGGGAAAAATGTCTTTGGGCAAAGCGATGATCCACGCGCGTAAGCAGAAGTCTCTGGTGAAATGCCACGCTATGCCAAACCCGGGAACGTCCGATGACGTGCGTCTGCAGCCCCCGAACGTGATGCAAAAGCCGGTGCTGGTGCTGAATGCCTCCTACGAGCCGATCAACATTTGCGGCGCCCGTCGTGCCCTCGTGCTGGTTCTCAAGGGAGTTGCAAAGACCGAGGAAGAGCATGGCGCGGTGCTGCACGCGGCGCGGGTGCGGATCCCGATGCCCTCGGTGATCCGGCTGCTCGAATATCGCCGTATTCCCCACCAGACGCGGGCGCTCTCGCGCAAGAACATCCTGCTGCGCGACCGCAACACCTGCCAATACTGCGGAGTGGTGCTGACTGCTGGAGAACTGACCCTGGACCACGTAACTCCGCGTTCGCGCGGAGGTTTGTCAACCTGGGAAAACCTGGTCGCCTGTTGCCATAGCTGCAACCGGCGAAAAGGGAATCAGTTGCTCCATGAACTGGACACGATGAAGCTGATGCGGGAGCCGCGTCCGTTTTCGCTGCATACCAGCCGCCATATTATGCGGATGATCGGCCACTCCGACCAAAAGTGGCGGAAGTATTTATATTATTGAGCCGGCAGGGATTTTACGATGTCGGACGGGCCGGAAGCATCCAGGGATAACCCCTTAGGGAGGCAACCGCAAGTGGCTGCGATTGTCTTGCTGATGGTGATGCTGGCCGGATGCTGCTACTTGTCAGTTGAGACCGCGAGGATAGCTCTCACCTGTTCCTGTGAGTCGCTGTGGATCGAAACTCCCCTCTGGTCAGCCGCAGCCGGTTTGATGTTGATCCCGCTAGGGTTGGCTGTCGTTCTGTTGCGGCGAAAGATCACCACTGGCCAATTCCTGCTGAACCGGTCGGAGGCGACAGCCAGACGCGCCGAGATGCTGAGCAAAATGGGCGCGGGAAAGCCGTTCTGGCCTCCGGCGAGATATTGGGCAGTTCCGGTTCTGCTGGGGGCGGTTTTCTTCCTGCTCGGCGCACTGGCAAATGCGGCGGCCTTCCGCTTTGGGCGGCCTTCATTGCGGCTGTTTGCGGTATTGGTTGTTATCGCGGCACTTTTCCTTTTTATCCCCGCGCGGATGATATTCAAGGCGGTTCAACGCAAAGGGAAGAAGGGCAGCTATCTACCGTCTGAAGACGAACTAGTAGATGGATTCCTAAATAACATTGCAATACCACCTCTTGTAGTATAAGCTCCTTGTATACCATTACGAGGATGCCCGTCGCATGCCTTTCGCCAGCC
>Ga0302326_10030768_pt1 | contig 10735 bp, 12 predicted proteins | sample Palsa_T0_3_FD_202264 | JGI IMG/M metagenome (GOLD analysis project Ga0302326, IMG submission 202264) | Peat permafrost microbial communities from Stordalen Mire near Abisko, Sweden - Palsa_T0_3 | ecosystem: Environmental > Terrestrial > Soil > Palsa > Peat permafrost | place: Sweden: Abisko...
AATCACGCCGGCGGCGTGCTCGGCGGCATCTCCACTGGCCAGCCGGTGGTCGCGCGGCTCGCCGTCAAACCGACGTCGTCGATACTGGCGCCGCGGCAAACCGTGACGCGCGAGGGCGAGGAGGTCGATATCGTCACCAAGGGCAGGCACGACCCCTGCGTTGGGATTCGCGCGGCGCCAGTCGCCGAGGCGATGTTGGCCTGTGTGCTGGCGGATGCTTTTCTCAGGCACCGCGGACAGGTGGGTTGAACGGCGCCTGGGACCGCGCGAGTCTCGCGCGCTTTTGCCGGCAGGACGCCGGCAGGAGCGCGCGAGACGCGCGCGGTCCCAGGAAGGCCCTCACCGCCCGTATTGCGACTCCCCGGCCGTCGGCAAGCGCCCGTTCGGCGTCAAATTGTTGACGAACCGCGGAAGCACTTGCGCGAGCTGATCGACGAGCTGTTGCTGGGTCAGGCCGGTCCGCGCGCTGAGCTGGTTCAAGACGTCGGGCCCCAGCGCCGAGCCGAGCTGCGAAGTGTTGATCGGCTGGTTCGCGCCCGTGCCGACCCAGGAATTGACCTGCGCGCCCGCGCCCGCATTCGCGAATTTGTTGACCAAGCCGCTCAATCCGCCGAGCAATCCGCCGCCGTCGAGGAAGCCGCCCGTAGTCGGCGCGGGGGGAGCGGCGGGGGCAGGGGCGGGTGTCGAGCTATGGCCGCTCATGAAATGATGCAGCAACAGCGCGCCCGCCGCGATCGCGATCGGCGTCGTCAGGTCGCCGCCCGGCACCGCCTCTTTCAGCGCATCATCGAAAAAGCTCATACCCGTCTCCCTGGACTCCCGAGCGGGTAGTGTAGCGCCTTGCCTTTTTCACGTCCATGACGTCAAACCTGCCGCTGGGGCGCCCTCCGCGCTCGAATATACTGGGGAAACGTCATGGGTTGGATCGCCTGGATCATTCTCGGCCTGATCGCCGGCTTCATCGCCAGCAAGCTCGTCAACAAAAGCGGGTCGGGAATTCTCTTGGACATGGTGATCGGTATCGTCGGCGCGCTGGTTGGCGGCGAGATCGGCGCCAAGCTGGGGCTTGGTGGGTTGGAAACATTTTGGAGCCCATGGACGTGGCTTCTTGCTATTCTCGGCGCTGTCATTGTGCTCTGGATCTACAACATGGTCGCGAGGCGGGCCTAGCGGATCGCGGTCGGCCCGGGCTTAACGCTCGTCCCAACGCGCGGCGGAGGCGACGTCGCGGTCCTTCGCCTCGACCCAGCTTTCGATCGTCCCGTCTGCGCGCCGCGCGCGTTTCCAGAACGGCGCGCGGGTTTTCAGATAGTCCATCAGCATTTCCGCCGCCGCGAAAGCCGCGCCGCGATGCGCGGAGGCGGTGGCGACCATAACGATCTGCTCGCCCGGACGGACCGTCCCGTGCCGATGCACCACGGTCACCCCGAGCAACGGCCAGCGCGCTTCGGCCTCCGCGACGGCGCGCGCGATCTCGGCTTCCGCCATATCAGGGTAATGTTCGATCTCGAGCGCCGCGAGCCGGCCGCCCTCGTCGCGGCAAAGCCCGACGAAGCTGACGAGCGCGCCGATGTCCGTCCGTCCTTGCGACAAAGCGCGCGCCTCGGCGGCGGCGTCGAAATCCTGTGCCTGCACGCGGATCGTCGGCATCGCCGTCAGCCGCCCGTCATTGGCGGGAAGAACGCCACCTCGCGCGCACCTTCGAGCCGCGCGTCAGGTTTTACATGCGCACGGTCGATCGCCGCGCGGATCACCTTGGGGTTTTCGAACGCGTGCGCGTAAGCTTCGTCGCGCCCGGCAAGCCAGGCGATGAGATCGCCGATCGTGCGGACCTCGGGGGGCGGCTCGATCTCCTCCTCGGACTTGCCGATGCGCTCGCGCACCCATGCAAAATAGACGGCTTTCAACGCTCAAACGCCTCCGACATGCTGCCAGCTCGCCTTCAGATAGTCCCAGCCGGTGTAGAGCGTCAGCACCGCGGCGATCCACAGCAACACGATTCCGGCGATCGTCACGCCAGGCACCGCCCGCTCGCCGGCGGACCCGGCGATGAGAAAGCCGAGCGCCACAAGCTGCGCGGCCGTCTTCCATTTGGCGACGGCGGTGACCGGAACGGGTACGCGCAGCTCCGCCAGGTATTCGCGCAGGCCCGAGACGAGGATCTCGCGGCAGAGAATGATGACGGCCGCCCAAAGGCTCGCGCCGATGATCACGCCATCGGCGGACAGCATCAACAGTACGGCGGCCACCAGCAGCTTGTCGGCGATCGGGTCGAGCATGCGCCCGAGCGAGGATTGCTGCGACCAGGCGCGCGCGAGATAGCCGTCGAAGAAATCGGTGATTGCGGCCAGGATATAGATGGCGAGCGCGCTCATCCGCGCCCAGGTCTGATCGGGCCAGAACAACAGCGCGACGACGACCGGAACGGCGGCGACGCGGCCGTAGGTCAAGAGATTGGGAAGATTGAGATGCCCGCCGGGGGCGGCGGTTTTCGCTTCGACCATGGGGGAAGGAACTGACAGTTTCCCAGGCATGCCGTCAATAGAGGCGCGCGGCGTCGGCGAAAACTTGCAGATAGTTCCCCATCTGAGGACGGCGCGGTAGAAGCCGGGATCGAAGGAGGCCGCATGCCAAGCGTTAACGTCGTCAACCATCCGCTGGTGCAGCACAAGCTGACGCTGATGCGCGACAAGGAAGTCTCGACCAAGGGTTTCCGCCAGCTCCTCAACGAGATCGGCATGCTGCTCGCCTACGAGGTGACGCGCGATCTGCCGCTGGAACTCGTCGAAGTGGAGACGCCGCTCGCCAAGATGATGGCGCCGACGATCTCCGGCAAGAAACTGGTGTTTGCGCCGATCTTACGCGCCGGCGTCGGCTTTCTCGATGGGATGCTGAACCTCGTTCCCAGCGCGCGCGTCGCGCATATCGGGCTTTATCGCAATCCCGAGACGCTGGAGGCGGTCGAATATTACTTCAAGGCGCCCGTCGACGTCGCCGACCGCCTCGTCATCGTGATGGACCCGATGCTCGCCACCGCCAATTCCGCGGTCGCCGCGATCGATAAACTGAAAGGGCGGGGCGTGCGGGACATACGCTTCGTCTGTCTGCTCGCGGCGCCGGAAGGCGTCGCGCGGCTTTCCAAGGCGCACCCGGACGTGCAGATATGGACGGCCGCGATCGACGAGAAGCTGAACGATCACGGCTATATCGTGCCGGGGCTCGGCGACGCCGGCGACCGCATGTTCGGCACGAAGTGAGCGGCGAAAGACCCTCCGACGGCGCGCTGCGGCGCATCCTCTGGATAACCTTGCTGAGCGCGGCCGCCAGCGCGGTTTACGGCTGGCTGGCGCATGCCGCAGTGTTGGGCGGCGCGGCGGCGTTGGGCGGCGCCGTTGTAGGCGCGATCAACGCCGGCGTGCTCGCCTGGCTGGAGCTCATCGTGCTCGGCCGCTGGGTGGATGCGCGGCTACAGCGTCTGCCGTTTCTTGCGTTTTTGGGGTTGCGGGTCGCGGTCTATCTGGTCGTGGTTCTCACGATCGCCGCGGTGTCGCTGCCGCTGCTGAACAGTCGGGTGAGGGGCTTGCAAGTCGATCGCGCCGACGTGTTCTTCGCCTTCAGCATGTGCGTGGCCGCCAATGTCCTACTCGCCGTCGACCAGCTCCTGGGTTCCGGGGCGCTGTTGGCCTTTGTCGCCGGCCGCTATCGTCGTCCGCGGCGCGAGGAGCGGATTATCCTTTACCTCGACCTCCGCGGCTCGACCTCGATCGCGGAGCGACTTGGCGAAGAACGCTTTCTCGATCTGCTCAACGCGTTTTTCGTCGATGTCACCGAGCCGATCGAGCGAGACGGCGGCGAGGTTCACAAATATGTCGGCGACGAGGTGATCGCCGCGTGGCCCGCGACCGCCGACGCCGCCCTGCCGATCGCCGCGTGTTTTTCCGCCGCCGACCGGATCGAGCAGCAGGCCGACGTCTATCGCCGCGCCTTCGGCTTGGTTCCCGGCTTTCGCGCCGCCATCCATGCGGGCCCGGTCGTCATCGGCGAACTCGGCGCGCGCAAGAAAGAGATAGCGCTGATCGGCGATGCGATGAACACCGCCGCGCGCATTTTGGAGGCCGCCCGCGAAACCGGCGCCGACGTGCTTGTCTCGGCCGCCGTTTTCGACCGACTGCGTGCGCCGCCAGCGGATGTGGCGGCCCGCCGCCTGGCGCCAATCCCGGTGCGGGGCAAGGCGGCGCCGCTGCAGTTGGTCGCGCTGACGCGCGCCGCTTTGTCCGCCGCTCCGGCTCAAGCCATGAGGGCCTGAGAGCCGGAGCATTGCGATCGAGCAATAACAGACAACATCGCCACCCCGGAGCGAACGTTGACGACGCCAACACGGGTATTGTCCGTTCGGATTGCGGACATTCCAATTTCGAGGCACACTTCACGAAATGCGGCCGCGGCCGACCGGCTTTGTTTGACTTGGGAATGGGTCATGCTTCAAATCCATGTTGCGGTAAGTCTGATAGGAATTCTCGCGGGTTTTGTAGTGTTGTACGGCCTGATAACCCAACGACTTTCGGGCGGCTGGAACGCCGTCTTCCTTGCAACAACGATTTTGACCAGCCTCTCAGGCTTTCCCTTGGCGCCGTTCGGCTTTGATCCTCCTCGCGCGGTCGGAGTGATTTCACTCGTCTTGTTGGCAGCGGCCATCGCCGCGTACTACACATTCCATCTCGCGGGAGTTTGGCGCGTGATTTTTGTCGGCGCCGCGGTTGCAGCGCTTTATCTGAATGTCTTCGTGTTGGTCGCACAGGCGTTCATGAAGGTCTCCTTCCTCAAGGCTTTGGCGCCGACGCAATCGGAGCCGCCGTTCATAGTGAGTCAGATCGTCGTGCTGTTAGCTTTTGTCGCGCTCGGGATATGGGCAGTTCTAAGATTTCGCCCGCGGATCGCAGCGCGAACATAAACCCGCGAGACGCACGTGTCCGCGGTCAACGACCGTTGCGGCATAAGGCGCGAGGCTCACCCCTCGCTTTGGGAAAGCCTCTTTTGCGTCTCGATCGGACGAAAGCTGCGGTCGATGGCGAGCGCCCCTTCGGCGACGACGCGCCGCGCGCGCTCGGTCTCCAGCGCGGCCACAAGAAACGTCTCGCGATCCTGCAGGCTGCGTATCGTTTCCGCGGATTCGCTCTGATAGGTGAGGAAGCGCTGATCGATGTCGCCGAGCGTCGTGGAAAGCCGCGCGCTCTCGCCGTTTTTCTCCCGTAGCGCGGCAATCATCGGCTTCACGCGACGCAGCAGCGACTGATGCAGACGCTTAGAGCCCTCGAGGTCCTTGCCAAATTGGTCGCGACCGGCTTCGGCTGCCTCAGCGCGGGCGCGCAGTTGACTGACCGTGAGCTCCCTGTCGGCGAGGCGCTCTTCGAGTTCGCCGGACTGACGCCTGAGCGCCGTGAGATCGTTTTGCGCTGTCGTCAGCAGCCGTTGATGCGCTTCGTCGAGCCCATGGGCCTGCGCGAGCTTCTCCTTGAGATCGCCGATGGTTTGATTGAACTGCTCGGCGTTGCGGCTCCAAACCACGCTGGCCGACGAGAACTTTTCGCCCAAGTCCCGGATCTGCGTCTCGAGCGCGGCAATGCGGCTCTGCGCATTGGCGAAATGGACCCGCTCCTCGTCGAGCCGCACCAGTGCGTTTGTACATTCTCCGCGGCTTTCGTCCAACGCTTTCGCCGAAGCGCGCGAAGCCTGTTCGGCGATCTCCGAACGTTCGTGAAGCTGCGACATCTCCAGGAGTTTCTGGGCGACGAATTTGTTGGCGGAGGCCAGTTCCGCCTTGGTCGTGTCGTGCTCCCGACGGGCGGCGACTTCGTGCGCTTGCCTGCGCTCCAACTCAGCGCGCGCCTCGGTCAGGCTCGTGTTGAGTAAGGCGTTGTCGTCCTCGACCCTGGTGAGCTTCTCGCTGGCTTGTTGCAGCGCCGCCTGCAATTGCCTGTTTTCCGGGCGAAGTTTTTCGAGCTCGGAGACGGTCTGGTGGTAGGTCGCGGTCATGCCGCTCAAGCGTTGGGCGGCGGCTTCGCGGGCGTCGCGTTCGAATTTCGCCACCGCCTCGGCCTTGGCCAGATGCGAGCGGGCCTCGGCCAGCTGTTCGAGCGCCTGATAGGAGCGCTCGAAGACGGCGAGCAGATCCTCCTGCAGCGTGCTGAGGCTGGCGGCCTTGAGGAGGATCGCGTCATGGTCGCGGCGAATGTCGGCGCTGTCGCGCGCGACCGCCAGCAGGCTTTGCTCCATTACGTTCGATGCGGGCGAAAGCTGGGGGTCCGCTTGCAAGGCGGCTTGCGGAAATTTCTGTTCTCCACGGTGAATGACGGCGAGGAATCGATTTCGGAATACCGAAACGGCATCGTTGGTAACGCTCATACCAAGAACTCCCAACCCCTCGTTTTTTCCAAATCATTTTCTAGGTAATACGGGAAACACGCCGGTCCTAGGACATCGTATATTTTTGGTAAATATGTATCCATTAGGGTTTCTCTTGGCGGACGCTCGCGTCACAGGCTCACAGGCCGGTTAGGCCGCCGTTGCTCGCCGTACTCGATTTGAGGTTGCTCCCAAAACCTCGACGTGCGAATCCGCCGACTTCGACAATCCCTGCTTTCCGTGTCGGAGCCGGCCCGAATGTCCGCATCTGCTGCGTCCGATCCCGTCATGGGCGATCGAACGCGCTTGGCTTCGCAGGACGAGACGCGCGTCAACCTGCTCGTGCTCTGCCTGCTGGCCGTTGTCATCGGCCTCGCCACCGGCCTCGGCGCGGTCGCGTTGCGCGCATTGATCGGCCTCATCCACAACCTCTGCTATTTCGGCAAGTTCAGCATCTTTTACGATGCCAACGTGCTGGAGGGCGTAAGCCGCTTCGGCGATTGGATCATTCTGTCGCCGATCCTCGGCGGCCTCGTCGTGGTCTTTCTGGTGCGGCGTTTCGCCCCAGAGGCCAAAGGCCACGGCGTGCCGGAGGTGATGGACGCCATCTTTTATCGCCGCGGCGACATCAGGGGGCTTGTCGCCATCGTCAAGACGCTAGCCTCCGCGCTCTCGATCGGGACAGGCGCCGCAGTCGGCCGCGAAGGGCCGATCATACAGATCGGCTCGGCGCTCGGTTCGGCGTTTTCGCGGACGCTTAAGCTCACGACCTCGCAGAAGATCACAATGGTCGCCGCCGGGGCCGGCGCCGGGATCGCCGCCACATTCAATACCCCGCTCGGCGGCGTGTTGTTCGCGCTGGAGATCCTGCTGCCGGAGGTGTCCAATCGCACGTTCCTGCCGGTGGTTTTGTCGACGGGGGCGGCGACGCTGCTCGGGCGGGTGCTGATTGGTCCCGACCCGGCCTTCATCGTGCCGGCCTTCGCCATGCCCTCTGCGCGCCAATTCAATTTCGCGCAGCCGGTCGCCTATGTCGCGCTCGGCGCGCTTGTCGGCGCCAGCGCCTGGCTGTTCATTCGGGTTCTGGTCTTCATGGAGGACTTTTTTCCTAGGATTCCCGGCGGGGCCTATGTCCAGAACATTATCGGCATGGGCATCGTCGGGGGGATGATGGTCGGGCTCGGCCACGTCTACGGTCACCACTACGTCGATGGCGTCGGCTACGGCGTCATCCAAACGATCCTTGACGATCGCATGACCGCGCCGGAGCTATTGGCGCTGCTGTTCGGCTTGAAACTGATCGCGACCACCGTGAGCCTCGGGAGCGGCGCTTCGGGCGGCATTTTCTCGCCGTCACTCTATCTCGGCGCAACTCTGGGCGCCGCTTATGCCGTAGTCGTCGGCAAGTTTCTGCCGGGGGCCGGTCTGGCCGCGCCCTCGGCTGCAATCGTCGGCATGGCGGCGATGGTCGGCGCCGGAACCGGGGGCGTGATGACGGCCATCGTCATGGTGTTCGAGATGACCCGCGATTATGAGATCATTGTGCCGGTCATCGTTGCGGTCGCGGTCGCGGCGGGCGTTCGGCGGTTACTCATCGCGGAGACAATCTATACGATCAAGCTGCGTCATCGTGGCCATCCCATTCCCAAGGAGCGGCATGTCAACCTGTATCTGGTGGCGCAGGCCCAGGACGTGATGGAGCGGCGCTTCGTACGCGCCGAGGCCGGGGCGCCGTTGTCGGCCGCGCTCGCCAATGACGAGACCGACGATCTGATGCCGGTTGTCGTGGAGCGCGACGGGCGCCTGGTCGGTCTGGTGCAGCCGCGCTCGGGTCTGTGGAGCCGCTATCGCGCCGACCCGAACGTGAAGGTCGAGGATTTCGCCGAGACGAACCTGGTTCTCGTGCGCGACACGGACCTGTTGAGCCGCGCGCTTGCCAGGCTCAAGCGTCATCGCGCCTCAGCGGCGATCGTCTATACCGGCGGCGGCCGCCCGCACGCGAAAGACGTCGTCGGCGTCGTCACCAAGCGTGCGATCGCCGACGCCGTGATCGATAATTTCGCGGATTGAGGTCGACCGGCGCGGATATATGGGAGCGTCGGCGTCCACACCGACGTGGCCGGGCCGCGTCGTCGGCGTGGACGCCGACGCTCCAACGTCTTCCCTCATGCCCGGCCTCGTCTTAAGCTGTGCCGGCGGCGCGCCCGCAAACAGGATATAGCGGTGGTCCCAAACACTCCGAAGATCGAACTCGAAACAGTGCGGCAAGAGGTCGTCGAGGATAAGCCCGGCGGGGATGCCGGTCAGGCGAGCTTTTCCGAGGCGGTCGAGGAGGTCGGCGTCGAGTCGATGCTGGGCTATCGCCTGGAGCAACAGGCGGCGCTGTCGAACTTCGGCATGCAGGCGCTGAAGTCGCATAGCATCGACGAATTGCTGACCAGCGCCGTCGCCGTCGCCGCCGCGGGAATGCGCGCAAAACTCTCCAAGATCATGGAATATCGCGCGGCGCACAAGGACCTTCTGATCCGGGCGGGCGTCGGCTGGCGCGACGGCGTGGTCGGCAGTTCGACCCTGGGGGCGGACCTCGAATCTCCCGCGGGTTATGCGTTCCAAACGGGCTCCTCGGTCATCTCCAACCAGCTCGAAAACGAAGAGCGATTTCGTACGCCGGGAATATTGGCCGAACACGGGGTGCGTCGCGCCATCAATGTGCTGATCGCCTGTGGAAGCGGACCCTGGGGCGTGCTCGAAGTCGACAGCTCCAGCGCGGGAGGTTTTGAAGCCGCCGATCTCGCCTTCCTTCAGGGGCTGGCGAATTTCATCGGGGTGGCGCTCGACCGTCAGCTGGCGGAGGAGCGTCTCACCGAGGCGATCGAATATCAGAAGGTTCTCGTGAAGGAGGCGAGCCATCGGGTCAAGAACAGTCTCGCCATGCTTTCCGGCTTGCTGAGGATGCAGGCGAGAGGCAACCCGAGCTCCGAAGCGGTCAAGGCGCTGGGGGACGCGTCGGATCGCATCATCGCCGTGGCGAAGACGCATGACCGGTTGTGGCGAGACGTGGACGCGGAGACGACGGATCTCGGTCCGCTGGTTTCTGATATTTGCGACGCGCTCCAACAACAATGGGGTCACATGGAGTTTCGCTGCTCCGTCGCCTCCATGGATTTCCCGGCCGATCGCGCAGCCTCGTTTGCGCTGCTTCTGACGGAACTCGCCACCAACGCCGCCAAGCACGCTTACGGGCCCGGCGGCGGCCCGGTCGCGGTCAGCCTGTCAGAGAGCGGGGAGACGCGGATCCTCGAGGTTCGCGACCAGGGCGTCGGCCTGCCTCCCGAGCGCGATGCGCTAAACGCTGGGCGGGACAAACTGGGCATGCGATTGATTCAAACGCTGACCCAGAGCGTCGGGGGAACGCTGACGGTGGCCAACGAAGGCGGCGCTGTCTTCCGCATTGAATTTTAGAACCGTTCCCAGACGGATTGAATCGCCTAGCCTGTCTTTCCCACGAATGCGGGAATGACAGTCGCCGACACGGGCGATCAACCAAAACTAACGCCGTCGAAATCGGGTGGCTTGGCGGCGCGGCGTTGGGCAGTTTGCGGCTCATCAATAGGAGAGTCACGATGTCTTTTCGCATCAAAGGCCTGTTGCCGACGCCGTTCGTTCCCCTGTATGGCCTATCCGAAGCGGAACTCGCCACGCGCGGTGTCATTCGTTACCCCGTCGATAAAAACCCCGGATTTCCCGACCGGATCGAAATGCGGGACGCCTCGCCCGGCGAGAACGTGCTGTTGCTCAATCACGTTTGCCAACCGGCCGACACGCCCTATCGAGCCACCCACGCGATCTTTGTTCGCGAGGGCGCGACGCGCGCGTTTGACGAGGTCGATGTCGTGCCGGAGGTGCTTCGCCAGCGGGTGCTGTCGCTTCGCGCCTACGACGCAAAGGGCATGATGGTCGACGCCGATGTCGTCGACGGCGCCGAGGTCGAGGGCCTCATCAAGCGGCTGCTCGACAACGCCGAGGTCAGCTATATTCACGCGCACAACGCCAAGCGTGGATGCTACGCGGCGCACATAGAGCGCGGCTGAGACTGCCCGCTCAAGCGAAACGCTCGATCGCATAGGGCGCGGGATCGACGAACGGCGCGGCGCCCGTCATCAGATCGGCGAGCAGACGGCCGCTGACGGGCCCTAGCGTAAGTCCGAGATGCTGGTGACCGAAATCGAACCACAGGCCCTTGTGGCGCGGCGCGTGGCCGATCACCGGCAGCATGTCGGGCAGGCACGGGCGCCGGCCGAGCCAGGGCTCGGCGTCGAGCCGCTCGCCTATC
>Ga0302326_10030769_pt1 | contig 10735 bp, 9 predicted proteins | sample Palsa_T0_3_FD_202264 | JGI IMG/M metagenome (GOLD analysis project Ga0302326, IMG submission 202264) | Peat permafrost microbial communities from Stordalen Mire near Abisko, Sweden - Palsa_T0_3 | ecosystem: Environmental > Terrestrial > Soil > Palsa > Peat permafrost | place: Sweden: Abisko...
ATCTCTTCGGTGGGTTCCTCCCACAACCGCCCTTGCTTCAGCGGAGGACAACGAAGAGGCTTCACTTTTGGCCCTGCCCGGCCATAGGTCTTGTGGACGGCATGGTTCTAGAACGAACGGCAGTATGCCGTCGTGCTGGCAATGGCCGCGGTGATCACTCTCAGAGCACGGTGCCGATGCTCGCGGGCGATTATCCAAATCCTTAAATGAGGCGCAGCGCAGATCAGCATGGGCGGAATTGGGTCCTCTGCCGGTTGAATGATGACGATTCGCGCCATGAAAGCGGAACTTTCTACTCTCGCTCAAAGAGCAACTTCTCGCGTTCCGGCGACAGGGGAAAGTTTCACATTGACGCAGACGGGACAGGAGCGGACAATAGCCGTTCGTGGGACCAAAAAGGGAAATTCCGCTCAGCTGAACTGCCTGAGGGGAATTTGTTTCATGAGATATGGCGGAAGTGACAGCTGGACTTTGGGGACCTGTCCCGGTGCAGCGAATCCATCGACAAGCACTCGATCCGTTCATCGAATCAACCGCAGAGAGCCTCATTCTTTGTGACCGTCTGCTCAACGCACTGGAAGATGTCTCGAAGCGTGGGCTTGAGCTTGCGAAGGCCTAAGTCCACTGTGACGCTGGCCGGCTCCCTGATTACAACGACCGGCCAAATGTCACGGGAGGAAAGTGATCAACATGCAATCAGACCCAATGACCATCGAACGATTTGAAGGCGCGAACTACGAACAACGCGTTGTGCGCCTGATCGGGCCGCTGACGGCATCCACCGCGGTGCCTTTCCAAAATACCCTGCGAGGCGAGAACGCTGCGACCATTATTCTTGATCTAAGCCGCGTTCCGTACATGGATTCGGCCGGACTGGGCTCTCTAGTTTCAACCTACGTGAGCTGCCAGAAATCGGGAAGGAGGATGGCCTTGAGCGGGGTGAACCCGCGCGTATGGCAGCTGTTTGAGATCACCAAGTTGGAGCCCTTGTTCCTGGTTTTTCCTAGCCTGATGGATGCTATCGATGCTTTGACCAACGCCGGTAGTGCGTGACTGCTCTGCCCTGGCCTGGCCAATAACCGCCGCTCGCGCGAGAATTTCCATACCAGCAACTCCGATGTTCGTTCCATTGCCAGTCGCAGCAGCAGGAATGCTTAGTGTCGCTGCGGGCCTAAGTTGTATGGCAGAACCTTCGTTGAGGGCACTTGCAGGGTTCCGGCTCCGGCCGGCAAAGTGAAATGGAAAGTTGCACCCCGGCCGTTGTTCGCAGTGGCCCACAAAAGGCCGCCATGTGACTCGACAATGGAGCGGCTGATCGCCAGACCCATACCCGACCCCTGCGCTTTGGTGGTAAAGAAGGCGTTGTAGATCTGGTCGGCCTGTTCCGCCGGCAGTCCCACGCCGGTGTCACTCACCGAGATTAGCACTCGGCCCTCCTGATCGAGTTCCGACTTCACCGCAAGGACTCCGCCAGTCCCCTTCATCGCCTCAATGGCGTTAAGCATGAGGTTCATGAGTACCTGCTGCAGTTGCACACGGTCCGCTGTAATTTTGGGAAGGTCTGCCGCCAGTTCCGTGCGTATCGAAAGTCCATAGCCTGCGCCCTCTCCCCGCAATAGCGCGAGTATCTCGTGAACGATTCCGTTCACATCAACCAACTCACGCTGGGGAGCAGACTTCTTGTAGAAGGAACGTATACGGTCGATGATCTCGGCCGCACGATTCCCATACTTATCGATTCGGACTGCTGCCGCACGGGCCCGATCCAGGTTGGGCGGCTCATGCGAAAGCCATTCAATGCAGCTGTTGGCGCTGGTGATGGCGGCCGCGATGGGCTGCTTGATTTCGTGTGCCAGCGACGCTGCCATTTCCCCCAACGTGCTCACGCGGTTGACGTGGGCTAGATCCGCCTCGATCTGTCGCAGCCTTTCACGCTCGCTCTCTGCGCGCCTGCGATCTTCAATGTCGGTCGAGATGCCATACCACTTGACGATCTTGCCTCCCGAGTCCCGCAGTGGTACAACTCGGCTCAAGAACCAGCGATACTCACCGTCCGCCGCACGCCGGAAACGCGCCTCATGCTCGAAGGGCTCCCCAAACGCCAATGAGGCGCGCCGTCTCTCCACATAGCGCGGCAAGTCTGCAGGATGAACGGCGACTTCCCATCCTGAGCCCATCGTCTTCTCCGTGGACAATCCCGTATATTCCACCCAGTAATGATTGATGAAGTCCACTGCGCCGTCGGGCAGAGCGGTCCAGGCGAAAGTCGGAATGGTTTCGACCACATCCCGCAGCTTCTTTTCCTGACGCCGCAGTTGCCGAACGCGAAATCGATAAGCCCCATAAACCAAGGCCAGCAACGCCAACACACACTGTGCGTGGAACCAGTTCGTCTGCCAGTATTCCGGAGCAATCGCGAAGTCCAGGGCTGCGCCTGCCTCGTTCCAGACGCCGTTGTTATTGGACGCGATTACACGAAACCGATATTTCCCGGGACCCAGCTCCGTATAAAAAGCTTCGCGACGAGTGCCCGCGTCCTGCCAATCCCAATCATGCCCGTCAAGTCGGTAGCGAAACTTCACCTTTTGGGGAATGAGAAAACTCGGCGAGGTATAGCCAATTTGGAGATCACGAGTCAAAGGCGGAAGTTGAAGACTTTCTTGTGGTTTATATTGCTTACGGTCAGCAACAACGGTCTCGACGTAGACCGGCGGGGCGGTCCCGTCACCAGAGAGATGTGACGGGTCGATCATCTGAAGAACCACATTGTTTACAAACCACAAGCGCCCGTCGGGAGATTTCGCGGCCGGATTGAAAGACACGCGACCTGGGAGAGCTCCGTCCAGCGTACCGAACAGTCGTGCCTGAACCATGGTGTCTGGATGAATCCACCATCGTTGGACGTCCGAGGCTCCAATCTCAATAAATCCACAGGGCGTATTGAGCCATAGGTTTCTGTTGTCGTCCACAACGAAGCCATGGACCCCGTCGCAAGGAAGTCCGTTCTCTTTGCCCAGGCGCTGAACTTTCTCGGCGCGGAGCATCACAAGTCCGTCATCGGATGCGGTGATCACTGACCCATCGGGATCAACAGCAATCTGATAGGCCCAAGATTTGCCACTCAGCTTCAAGGGAAATGCACGCGCAATATCTTCCCGGAAAAAGGTCAAGTCACCTGTGAGTGTGCCCAGCCAAATTCCACCCTTCGGGTCTGCCGCAATGGCATGAGCCCCCGGAACTTGAGCCTCAGAGAACTCCTCGCGCACTTTGAAATCGCGGATACGAATGAGTTTTCTTTGCGCACCTTTACATTCCGCCCAAATATTGCCTTCAACATCCTCTGTGATACCGACTACCAGACCCAGTGGTTGATGATCAGCTTCCGGGATACGCCGGAAGCGGCCATCTTCGTAGAGGAATAGTCCGTCGTCAACGCCAACCCAAATATTGCCCAGATGGTCTTCGACCAATGAACCAACTTGCTGTCCAGGCACGCGAATTGAGGAAACGGCTCCGTTTCGAATGAAATCGAGAGTGCCGTTGCTTGCCACCCAGACCGTGCCATCTTTGGTGGCCATGACCGAAGTAGCACCCTTTCGTCCAAGCCCCTCGGAGGTCGAAAAGGTAGTGACCGGACGATCCCGAAAATTGTCAATCCCATCAGACGTGGCCGCCCAGACTATACCGTCGTCGCCTTCGTAGAGATCAAGGATGGCGTCGCTTGATAAGCCGTCCTCTCGTCCAAAATGGTCGACTGCTTGGCCGTGAATGCGGTAGATGCCATTTCCATACGTTGCAATCCAAAGGTTCTTATCGGAATCTTCGATCATCGCCTCGATAGTGACTTTACTTCCGTCGAAGTTTGGCAGAACTACCGGTGTCAGAGCACCATTGCGGAATCTTTCAAGTCCCAGTCCCGGGCCCTCCCCCACAATTCCGACCAATAAGGAACCGCCGGACTCAGCAAGAAGAGCATGAATGCCGATTTGCCCTACGTTGGATTGAAGCTGCTGGGGGCTGTAGATCTCAGGGGCTCCACCCATTTTCCAATGGAGCAATGACGTATCACCTCCGATCCAGAATCCTCCTTTGCCATCAGGGATGAATGAAGACGGGACGTGAATCGTTATACCCTCTGCCTTCCCGAAGCAGCGGAGTTTCGTATCCGTTGCCTGACATAGAACTCGGTCTGGATTCGGGTAAGAAAGGGTCCACACAGATCCGTCAAAGTCTTTGTAGATGGCGTCAATTCCCGGAATAGCGTAACGGGAAATCACAACGTTGTCCCTAACGTGAGCGAGCTCGCTTCGAGTAGCAATCCAAAATTCTCCCGCTCGCACACTGACAGGGTGGAGGATTGGTGGAGAAGCGATCGGAGCCGACCAGGGAGTAAAACGGACGCCGTCAAAACGCAACGCGCCACTGCCGCCGCCCACCCAGAGATATCCGTCTTTTGTTTGTGAAATCCAAAACGGAGTGTTCGGAAAGAATCCTTCTTGTATTCGCCATGCAGTATGCGCGTATTGGGTAAGGCGTTTGTTCGGATCCAATGCCTGAGCGGCGCTTAAGGTGAGCCACAGCGAAAACACGCAAACCAGAAACGATCGCGGAACATGGAAGTCCCGGGCTCTCGAGCTGCACATGGCACCGGGCAACGTGGAATCGGCATGAGCCACTATGGTGCTCAGAAACTTCCCTCCGGGGCTGGGTTGGCATACACGCAATGACCCTGAGTGGTCGCCAACCATGCGGGCTGTGGACAACCTTGAATGAATGTGACGATGTTCCTGATGTCAGCCATCAGCCGCCGCGAAATTCAAGGGGCCCGTCCGCCGTGGGATCATGCTAACGTCACTGCTTCGCTTCTAACAATCAAGCTTTAGGCTGGCTGAACCAGACTTTAGGAGGTTGGATCCTTACTATCGATAATCCTGTGAGGAAAACATCGATTCGCGCAAAGTCGGCTATGGGATGGGCTTGAGCTTGTCCGCCATCTATCGCGGCTGGATTCTCGCTCAATTTTCTGCGGATCGATCCTGTTCAAGGCCCTCTACTGGTCGGCGATTCTCAATGGTCTGGTCGCAGCGCCGCTAATGGCGGTGATCATGATGATGGCATGCCATCGCAAGGTGATGGGAAAGATTGTCATTTTCGGTTATCTCCGATGCTTTGCGCTTGCTTCGGCGTCGTGATCAGTTGGAAGCCTGGGTAAAATTTAAGGATCGCGCCCGCCCAGACACCACGCTCGGGGATCACCACTTTGGCAGGATGTGCGCCTTGCTGTTAACCGTCGTTGATAAAAGTCTGAGCAACAGAAACTTAGAAAGCAACTGATCAAGGCCGGAGCGCCTCTTAACGTCGTACTCAAGCGCGCCGCGTCCGCTTCCTTCGGGCGAGGTTTGAGCATCTCATGCGATCTGGCGTTAACAGGAGTATCTATGCTTATCAGTCGAACGACGGGTTACGGAGTGGTTTTGAGTCTGATCGCGCTGATGTCGACAGCGTGTAACAACGGCAGCGAGACGGACGTGAGCTACAAAGCGGCGATCAATGATCACTTCAAGGCCTTCCCTGTTTGCATCTGGTCGCAGCCAAAGAAGTTTCCCGTCCAGGCGGCCACGTCGGACGATGCCAAGACTGAGGGATATGACGCGCTGACGCAGGAGGGATTGCTAACCCGGACCACTGCCGAGAAGAAGGTCCTGATCGTTGCCTCGAAGCAGGTGAACAATTACGACCTATCAGAGAAAGGCCGGACGTCGTGGACACCGGATTCCACGCAGCCGGGATACGGCAACTTCTGTTACGGAAACCGAGAGGTCACGTCAATCGACAGTTCGACACCGGGCACGAATGGCGTCGGTGCCAAGACTGTCGCTGTCTCTTACCACTATCAAATCGCCAATGTGGCTGCCTGGGCCAATTCGCCGGAGATGAAGACGGCTTACCCAGGCATCGCGTCATCGTTGGGCTCGAATCCTTCAGACAACGCGACCCTGGTGATGGCCGGCGACCATTGGCAATTCACGCAATAGCGTGTGATCCGCAAGAGTGTGGGACCTCGCGTCTCCGGATTGAACCGGCAGCAAGTCATGCATCTGATGACGTGGATCATGTCTGATCGCACAGTGCCGCGTTCCCCCCGCATATCAGGGTTTTTGGCGTCCATAGTTTTCGCCTGACCAACGCTGCCGGCGAATCGTCTTTCCCAGCAAGATCCGTTCGCTGATCTAGCCGCAACCGGCCAACTGGCGCCGATCGGGGCAACTTTCGATTCTCGTAAGACAAATGAGATTGCCCCGTACATGGAAAACCCTATGTGTGGTTGTCGCGACGTCGCCTAATACTTGTGAGTCTAAAGTCGACGAAATCGCGAGAATGATCCCGTGCACCTATGTCCATAAACAAGCGGTCGGCAGCAATCTTGGAGGCGGAAGAGTTGAACCCTCGAGAGTTCTCGCCTTCCAATCGAGAACTAAAACACACTTCGGGGGAGCAAGAACTGTCCTCGACTGCCGCAGTGATTGAAGAGGCAGAGATTCTGCATGCTTCGATTCGAGCTGGTTCTATTGCCCAGATTGTCATGGCAGGCATCGCCGTCATCGGCCTTCTGTATTTGTTGAAACTTGTAATGGTTACGACTCTAGTGGCAATTCTGCTTGCCTTTGTTTTGGAACCGCTGGTGGGTTGGTTCGGTCGAATCCGTTTTCCTCGGCCTATCGGCGCTTTAGTCGCCGTGACGCTCTTGGTTTGCCTGGCTGGAAATCTCACTTTTTTCTTCTACAACCGTGCGGTCGGCTTCGCTATTCAACTGCCACGGTATTCGGAAAAGATACGGGACAGTCTTGCGAATTTTCGCGCACAAACCACCAAGATCGAAGAGAGCACCCGTTCCGTCCTTGCCTCTCCCAAGGCGGGTAAACAGCCATTACCGGTTGAAGTCCAAGAGGCCCCGGGCCTATCCAGGGTGATTTCAGCAGGTACCGGAACACTGGCGGAAGTTGTACTGGCGATCTCATTCATACCTTTTCTGGTCTATTTCATGCTTACGTGGAAAGATCATATGCTCTCGGCGACGGTGCGGCTGTTCCCAAGAGAGCACCGCCTCGTCGCACACCGCACGGTTGGCAGGATCTCGGCGATGATCCGCAGCTTCATTGTCGGCAACATGCTGATCGGCCTGATCGCTGCCGGGGTCAGCACCGTTGTGTTCTGGTCTCTGGGCATTCCTTATTTCTATTTTCTGGGAGTGATCAGCGGCTTCGTGAGCCTGATTCCATATCTTGGAGTGTTCCTGGCTCTCCTGCCCCCGCTGGCCGCGGGTATTGGAATTGTAGACAAGACCAAAGTCGGGATGATCCTGCTCTCAGTGATTGGCTTGCATATTTTCATCATGAACGTTCTGTACCCGAAAATCGTAGGGAAGCGGCTGCGGTTAAATCCGCTAGTGGTGACTCTATCGTTGTTCTTCTGGGCGTGGATTTGGGGAGCAATGGGGCTAATACTGGCCGTGCCTCTGGTAGGAGCGACCAAAATCATCTGTGACTACGTCGATTCGCTTCGTGGACTGGGCGACTGGCTGGGAGTGAGTGCAGAACACGAAAGTTAGCAACCGTTTCCTGCGTTGATTTCATCGGACCCCCCGCGCGGGTCGGAAACATTTGAAATCTGAGGAGACCGATCCGTGTCTGGACGGTACTATTCGTAATCCTCTTCATGGCGTGGCAGAGGATGCCCGGCAAAACCAAGGCCTAGTGCTTGAAGTATGACTTGTTGTCGAGAATTGTCGTAACCCCTTCCACAACACGTCCGATATCTGCCTTTGGACAGATTCCGCGGATGCCGACCTTCCGGGCTTCCTCGGCGAGTTGGGGCGAGTGGTGGAGTGTGACCATCAGAATGGGCGTACTCGGGGAAAGCGATGTGATCTGTTTCGCCGCCTCCAGTCCATTCATTCCAGGCATTTGAAAGTCGAGCACGACGACATCAAACTTTTTTTCATCGAATTTTGCAACCGCTTCACCTCCATCGGATGCCTCATCGCACACTTTCCAATCGTTTTGGCTCTCCAGGAGATTTCTCAATCTGCGACGCATCACCGCATTGTCATCCACCACGAGGATGCGGGCTCCATGGGATCGAGGCTGAGCGCTTAATGTCACCACTCTCTGATGCAGTCGCGGGCAAATTCGTTGAGTGACAATTCCTGGTATGTCGCACTCGGGAAAGATTTCTTTCCATATCAGGTTCTTATGCGGGGGCAAATTGCGCGGTCGTTTAGAGGCGTTGGTAATTCGGGCAGCGTTGGTTCAGCGGCGCTTACGCCACCTTAACAGTCGCGCTGACCAGGGTTCCAGATCCGTCGGATTTTATCTCCAACGTGGCTCCAAGCCGTCCCAGCCGCTCTCGCATTCCAGCCAAGGTGGCGCGGATAGCGCGTCAGCGCCTCACCAGCCCCTGGTCTGTAGCATATGCGCTTCGTCCAGTCCGGCTACGGCTAGTCCTTTCATCGCGCCAACCAGGTCTTCACTAACTTCAAGTAATACTTTAGGGTCGTTGAAGTGGGTTGCGGCTTTGACGATGGCGCGGGCTCGCTTCTCGGCTTCCGCGGGGTCGGCGAACGTGGTGCTGTCTTGCATGAAGATGCCGCTGCCTACGAAGACAGCTTCGGCGCCTAGTTGCATCACGAGCGAGGCGTCGGCGGGGGTGGCGATGCCTCCGGCGGAGAAATTGGGGACGGGGAGCTTGCCGGTTTTGGCTACCATCTTTACCAGTTCGTAGGGCGCGGCGTGTTCTTTGGCTTTGGCGTAGAGTTCTTCTTCGCCGAGGACAGTGAGGATCTTCATCTCCTGCACGATCTGGCGGATGTGCTTGACGGCGTGGACTACGTCGCCGGTGCCGGCTTCCCCTTTGGTGCGGATCATGGCTGCTCCTTCGGCGATGCGGCGCAGGGCTTCGCCTAGATTGCGGGCTCCGCAGACGAAGGGCACCGTGAAGGCGTGCTTGTCTACGTGGTGGGCTTCGTCGGCGGGGGTTAGGACTTCGGATTCATCGACGTAGTCTACGCCCAGTTCCTGGAGAATTTGGGCTTCGGCGAAATGTCCGATGCGGCACTTGGCCATGACTGGGATGGAGACCTCGGCCATGATCTCGCGAATCTTTTTGGGCGAGGCCATGCGGGCTACGCCGCCTTCGGCGCGGATTTGCGCGGGAACGCGCTCGAGGGCCATCACGGCTACCGCGCCGGCTTTTTCGGCGATGGAGGCTTGCTCGGCGTTGGTGACGTCCATGATGACGCCGCCTTTTAGCATTTCGGCTAGGCCGGTCTTTAGGCGGAGGCTGGTATTGCTACCGTTGTTTTGCGACATGGTGGGCTCTTTTCTGCGGGCTTCGGCCTTCGGCTATAAGCTTCGGCGAAGCTGTGCTTATTTTACAGCGCGATCACGTTTCGCGGTACCCCTGAAGGACAGTTACCAGCCGCCCAATTGCCAGTTGTCGGGAAAACCCCGAACCGCAGAGGGCTTTTCGGCTCCGCTTCAGGGCAGGCGCTGGGGAGCCCAGGCTAAGTTTGTGCGTTCAGGGTCCCACGTATTTGGCGAACATTCGTTCGGGGTCGATGGCGATGAAGATGCCGCGGCTGCGGGCTAGCACTTCATTCTTTTCGTTGAGGATTTCGGCTACGTTCACATGGGTGCGTCCCTTGACCTCGAGCTCGCGTCCCTCGACCCGCAGCGGTTTATGCAAGGGTACTGGCTTGAGGTACTCGACCGTCATTTCGCGGGTGAGCGCGACGACGTGACGCAGCTTGTTTACCTTGCCCATGGCGTCGTCGAGGATGCAGGCGATGATGCCGCCGTGGCAGTGGCCGGGCGGTCCGCTGTAGCGCTTGCCGAGGCGGAAGCGGCAGATGAAAGTTTGGCGTTTTTCGTCGAGCATGAACTTTAGGCGCATGCCGTCGGGATTGTTCATCCCGCAGACGAAGCAGTTGTTCTTTTGCATTTTGACGAAGCGGGTGTCGTGGCCTTGGGGCTCTGGGGGCATGGGGATGATTCTAACGTGGGTTCGGGGAAGCCGGGGGCTGGACTCGAATCAAAAGCCTCGATCGCAGAGGGCATGGAGAATGGCCGCGTAGGCACGCGGAGAAAAATGGCTTCGCTCGCGAGAAGCTTCTCTGTGTGACCGAAATCCTGTATACATATCGGTTTTGGAAATCTTTCGATTGGAGCCGACTGTGAAATCGCGCATCGCTGTCGTTCTTGCCGCTGTGCTCTTAACGATCTCTTTCTTGACCGCAGCTCCGCAGGATACGAATGCGGACAAGGCGGGGCAGCCTGCCGTCAAGAAGGACTCGAAGAAGGATCAGAAGAAGGAAGAGAAAAAGGAAGAATCTAAGGAAGAAAAGAAAGGCGGGATGACGGCCGAGACTTTTTCTGGGCTGAAGTTTCGGTCGATTGGCCCGGCAGTGGCTTCGGGGCGGGTGATGTCGATCGCGGTCAATCCTAAGAACAAATTTGAGTATTACGTGGGCGTGGCCTCGGGCGGAGTATGGAAGACGGTAAACGATGGCACGACTTGGACTCCGGTTTTCGATAAGGAAGGATCTTATTCGATTGGATGGGTCACGCTTGATCCGAACGATCCGGCGGTGGTGTGGGTTGGCGCGGGTGAAAGTAACAGCCAGCGCAGCGTGGCTTACGGGGATGGGATTTACCGATCGGACGATGGCGGGAAAAAT
>Ga0302326_10030770_pt1 | contig 10735 bp, 9 predicted proteins | sample Palsa_T0_3_FD_202264 | JGI IMG/M metagenome (GOLD analysis project Ga0302326, IMG submission 202264) | Peat permafrost microbial communities from Stordalen Mire near Abisko, Sweden - Palsa_T0_3 | ecosystem: Environmental > Terrestrial > Soil > Palsa > Peat permafrost | place: Sweden: Abisko...
ATAGCTCAAATCTGAAAATGGAAAATGAAAAGAGGTTTGTTTTCTTCAAAAATGCGTACGTCGGTTTGTCAATTTGAGTGGGTTTTCCACCCCAGCCAGCAGGTAGAATCTTCATATATTTGCATAGTTCTAGTTTCGTATTATTCAAAAGCAGTATTATTTTAATATGAAAGTAAAAGAAATAATAAAGAGTTTTTTGCAGAATCAATATTTAACTTGTTCAGAGCTATAAAAAGCGAGTCGGATGATTGTGGCAGACTTTGTGGTGGTCTTAATGAAAAAGAGTTAATTATTATCATTCATGTTGGGCAAAACGAAAATGTAAAAATGAGCGACATTTCCGAAAATATTGAAGCCCCGATGAGTACCCTAACCAGTATAGTAGACAAATAAGTTGAGAGAAAATATCTTACACGCGACCCTTCTGCCGAAGACAGAAGCGTAATTAATGTTTCTTTAACTTCAAATGTAATACTATAATGGAATACTATTAAAAAGCATCTTGAAATGCTTGTTTCCGATAATTATATTCAAAAGCAAGGTGCGACTAAAGGGGCGTGGTATATATTAAACCAAAAATAAGTGGCAACATTATAATTAAGCATAAAGATTTTTTATGACCCAAAAAGCACACTCTGCTCCAAGCGAAGCCGCACTTCTTGAAAGATCAATAAGCCTTTGCAATCAATATATTTTTACACTACTGCAATAGTATCTTAAAAATAAAAGTGAAAAAAAATTGATTATTAATTACGAAGTTATTTTATTTCGAACTTCGTAATTTTGCAGCATTTAATAACACAGATAAAATGATTTACCATGCCAGCGAAGGATGATAAGATGAACAAGTTTATTTCTGCAATATTCAGCCTCACCAGTGCAATAAAATCCGAATCGGAGCATTGCTGTAAGATATGTGGCGAAATAAATGAAAAGGAACTAATGATTGTAGCTTTTGTAGGAGACAATAAAAGTGTAAAAATGAGCGAGATAGCCGATTATTTAAAGGCGCCTTTAAGCACGCTTACAAGTATTGCAGATAAACTCGTTGCAAATAAATTCCTGGTGCGTCATAACTCTGATGAAGACAGACGCGTGGTGAAAGTTGCTCTTGGTGAAAAAGGTCTGGAATCTTACAAAGCGTTTTTAACCCGAAAGAAAGCAATGACAAAAAAAGTCCTTTCCCACTTTAGTGAGGAAGCGCATAATACATTGATCAACCACATCAATAAACTTGCTGCCGCAATAGTGTCTTAAATATAAAAGGAAAAAAATTTATCTATGTAGTACGAATATCGTAATATTGCACTGTCGAAGTAAAACACAGTTAAAACAAGCCCTCTACATTGAACAATTAACTTAATTAAATAAACAAAATGAAAAAACTACAAAACAAAGTGGCTGTAGTTACGGGAGCCACCAGCGGAATGGCGTTAGCCACCGCAAAATTATTTGTTGAAGAAGGTGCCTATGTATTCATCACAGGGAGAAGGCAAAAAGAACTTGACGAAGCTGTGGCTGCCATCGGGAAAAACGTGATGGGTATAAGATGTGACTCAAGTGTGCTTCCCGATCTCGACCATCTCTTCGAAGTGGTAAAGAAAGAAAAAGGTCAAATCGACATTCTTTATGCCAGCGCCGGAATTGGAGAGTTTGGATTTACAATTGGGCTCATTACCGAGGATCATTTTGACAAAACCTTCAACCTGAACACGAAAGGGACGTTGTTTACCGTACAAAAGGCATTGGGTCTTATGAAGGATGAAGGCTCAATTATAATGACTGGCACAGCAGCCACCACAAAGGCAATGGAGGGGATGAGTGTTTACAGTGCAAGCAAAATGGCTCTTTGTGTTTTTGCCCGTACATGGTCGGTTGAATTGAAAAGCAGACGGATAAGGGTGAATGTTGTAAGTCCTGGTCCAATTAATACCGCGCTTACTGAACACGCACCTAAAGAAATTGTAGAAGCATTCATTTCGGCGGTGCCTTTCCGCAGGCTGGGGCAACCTGAAGAAATTGCAGCAGCCGTTTTGTTCCTGGCGTCCGACGATTCCAAATTCGTAACAGGTGTGGAATTGAAGGTGGACGGAGGGATAGCGCTGGTTTAAACAAAATGCCTCCGTTATCTATACCAAAGCAACGAAAAACCCTTACCCAACCCTTTCCACAATGGGAAAGGATTGGGTAGTTTTTAGTACGAAATATAGACAGTCATTAATTAAATTATAGTTAACTCATCAAATTTTTAAACACATAAAATATATAATTACTTCAATTAAAAAATAGAAAAATGAACGAAAGCATATTAATAACCGGAGCAAATATTGGGATTGGGAAAGAGGCTGCCAGACAGTTAGCATTGAAAAAAGAAACAAAACAAATAATCCTTTTCTGCAGAAATCAAGCGAAAGCTGAGGCAGCAAAAAAAGACCTTGAGGAGAAAACGGGAAAAAAGATTTTTGAAATTATTATTGCGGATGTTTCGGATGCAAATTCTGTAAGAAAAGCAGTAGAAAAAATAAAGGAACCTATTGATGCAATAATTTTAAATGCTGGTGGATTAGTTGGGAAAACGGCTGGGAAAGTTACGCCTTCTGGTATGAATGAATTAGCAGCTACGAATATTTTAGGTCATGTAATTTTAGTGGAAGAATTAATAAAACATGATAAGTTAAAAAAAACAGTACTATTAGCCAGTGCGGAATCGGTAAGAGGAGTTAAGCAAATGGGCATGAAACCAGTTTCAATGAAGACTTCTTCTGTAGATGAGTTTGCTGCTGTTCTTGATGGATCATATTTTGGTGATAACTTCGATGCCATGCAAGCATACGGATACGTTAAATATGTAGCAACTATGTGGATGTTTTCAATGGCAAGAAAATATCCCGACCTCAAATTTGTTGCTATGAGTCCAGGGAGCACGAGCGGAACTAATGGACCGGATAATTTTCCCCCAATAATAAAATTTATGATGAGGTATTTTATGATGCCTTTTGTAATGCCATTGATAGGAATGGTGCATAAGGTAGAAGTAGGTGCAAAGCGCTTTGTAGACGGCATTTCGGATGAGCGATATAAAAGTGGTATTTTTTATGCAAGTAAAGAAGGAAAGTTAACAGGGGAGGTAGTTGATCAGGGTACTTTTTTCGTTGATTTGAAAAATAATTCATTTCAGGAGAACGCTGATAGAGCAATTCATCGGTTTATAAAATAGGCTTGAAAATGCCTTATATGATTCCACTGCTAACCACGAGGTAACCTGACATGGACTCTGCCCCTCAAATTATCAATTAGCGTAAATCAAAACAAAATGAAAAAACATGAAAACAAAGTTGCGGTTATTACCGGAGGAAATAGTGGCATTGGCTATGGTATAGCTGATGAGTTGATTGCCCAAGGCGCTAAAGTTGTCATTACAGGTAAAAATCAAAATGCTCTTAAAGAAGCGGAAAGTGCATTAGGCGCTAATGCTACAGGGTTTGTTGCCAATCAAGCCAGCCTTTCTGATTTAGGCGAATTAGTAAAACAAGTAGAAAAGAAGTTTGGGAGTATCGACACCCTTGTTGTCAATGCAGGTATTTTTCATCTATTGCCAATTGAAGCTGTAAGCGAAGAAAAATTTGATGAAACAATGAACGTAAATTTTAAAGGTGCGTTTTTTACTTTACAAAAATTCCTGCCACTTTTAAAAAATGGCTCCTCAGTAATTTTTATTTTGGCATTAAGTGCAACACAAGGAACGCAAAACAGGTCTGTATATAGTGCCAGTAAAGCAGCTTTAAAATCATTAGCAAGGGTTGCCGCTATTGAATTAGCTCCTAAAGGTATCCGTGTTAATGCCATTACACCCGGGCCATTCGATACTCCAATATTTGGTAAAAGTGGTGCGCCGCAAGAAAAACTCGACCAGTTTGCTGAAGCCATAAAACAAAAGGTATTGGTAAAAAGATACGGAGCCCCTAATGAACTTGGTAAACTTGTATCCTTTCTTATATCTGATGATGCATCCTTCATTACGGGCGGTGATTACGTAATAGATGGCGGCATGTCAATAAATATGATTTAAGAGTAATAGGTAAAGTATTTACAAAACTTTTAATAGTAAAATCATTTGCGTTGCGTCTTAATTTTTAGATTTTCAACTGAATACATGTCTGCTCTTTGACACCGACAAACGGGAAGCAGTAGAACTGCTGGTAAAGGAGAACGAGAGTGTTCGTCAGGCCTGTAAGCTGGTCAAAATGCCTCGATCTGTATTCCGGTTTCCAAGGTGCCCAAAGATGACAGTGTTCTGATGCCCGCCACGGAGGAACTGGTCGCCAAGCATCCGACCATCGGCTTTTGGAAGTGCTATTATCGGCTCCGTAGGAAAGGACATAGGTCGTTCTATAAACAAAATTATATTGATGCTGTTGGTGAAGAAAATCCCGGTCTTGCACTCAACTTTAATGATGTTGATTGAATTAAATAACGCGAGATTTGACGGCTTTAAGGGGTACGGTCATACGAAGTTTTATGAACTGGAGCACTTCGTTCGAGTGAATGAAGAACGAGGAGATGAAAAACGATAAACAAAAAAGCTGTCCGAAATATGTCCGAACAGCTTTTAATTGTTTGAAAATCAACTCAAAAAAGTCGGGAAGACAGGATTCGAACCTGCGACCCCCTGGTCCCAAACCAGGTGCGCTACCGGCCTGCGCTACTTCCCGAACGGTCGTTTGGACGACGAGCCGCAAATGTAGGGATTTAAACCCGTATTGCCTAGCGCGAAGGGTTTGATCTGTGAAGATAGTTGGGCTTTGGGGTTTATACCACTGCCGGAACGACGGCCGCCTTCTTCTCCATGTTCTTATGGAGATAGGCATTGGGGTCGTGAAACATGGCCCCTTTGGGCAGCCAATCATACCAGGACCCAAGGTCTTTTTTGATCCTATCTGTGTAAAAGACGGGAAGGTCGGTGGACTCCCCTTCAAAATAACTGCGGAAGGACCGGTCTTCGATCAGCTGCTGCCTCACCTTGCGGAAAAAGCGAATCCTGCCGTACCCTTCCGAAGAGATCGCACGCATGACATTCATCCAACGGGCAGTGGGATTGCGGATCGCCGCGAAACGGCGGTAGATGCTGCGGGGAGAGAAGGTATATTCCGTGAGATCGATAACCTTATCATAAAAGTCCACCCAGTCGTAGTTTTTCGGCTTTACGTTCATGGCCAGGTGGTTGTTGAGAAAATGGAAGGGGAAAGGCAGGACGCGGCCTGCTTTCTGGTAACCCAGATTCAAAGGCGCGGCCTCACCGAATGCCGTTAGCAGGGAGTAGCCGGGAAAGGCGCCGGGGGAAAGGTCGACGAATTTTTTTGTCAGCTCGAATGGCTCAGACCCCTCGTCGCTATCCAGCCCCATCACGAAATTGGTCTGTACATATGGCACGTGCTCCAGGATGCTGTTGATGTGTTTAGCGACCTGCTTTACTTTCTCCACACCAAAATTCTGTCCCGTCTTCGACTTCCCGCCCAATTCATACCAGGTCTCCACGCCAGGTAAAAGGGCAGTGAAACCATTTTGTTTGAATACCTGGAGGTGTTTTTCGGTGAGAATAGAGAGACTGCTTTCGGCGATAAACCGAAAGCTGTTTGCGGGCGCAGCTGAAGCGATCGCCTCCATATTGTCTTCAAAACGGACGCCAAAATTGGGATCGTGCCAGGCGATCATCGGCTGCTTGAATTTTGTCAGCAGAAATTGCAGGTCCTCCTTTGTTCCCTGATAACTCAGGGGCTGATAGGGAACGGTCGAATCGATGCAAAAAGAACAGGTATAGGGACAACCCATGCTGCCGATCATCGGAACGATCTTGAGCAACGGCGCTTTTTCCAGGGTGCTTTCAATGAACTTCCAGCGTTCCTTGACGCCGGGAAGACTTTGGGGCTGTTTTCCGGAAGCTAAGTAAATGCCCTGTGGTTGATGCGATGAGCAGTCGGCAAGGACGTCGGCGATGGTCTCTTTATTGGTAAAACCAAGCACAAAATCGAAATATTGTAACGCATCGTCGGGGTAGCATCGGGCATGGGGCCCCCCCAATACGGTTACTATACCGCGTTTCCGGAAATTGTTACTGAGTGCATAGGCCAGCAGCGCCGCCTGGGTAAAGGAACTGATAAACACGAGGTCAAATCCGCCCGAGAATTCCTGTTCCAGGTTCTCGCGGCCGGTATAACAAACGAGCTTTACATCGTGGCCTTCCTGCTCACACCAGGTGGCGATCACCTGCGGCATGATGCTGGCCAGATTTGCATGCATGATCTTACCCCAAAGCGTGTGGGTAGGCCCTTTACAAACGAGATCGACGACGCCAACTTTTAACTTCTTTTTCATCCAGATAGTGGATTTTAACAGTGGGGAATGATGTCCGGGTAAGATACGGTTTAAAATCGGGCCGTTCTAATTATTTATTCACATAATATGTTAACATCTAACGGGTTCGGTTACATAATTTACAGGTGGTATATTCGAAAAATATGTCACTTGACTATTGCGATGGCCATTCCGTCGTAGTCTTTTAATCCCACCGTGGTCATGATGGTGGCGGTGACGCGCTGGTCGGCCGCCAGCACTTTGTTCAGACGCTGTACCCCGATGACCGCGGCGTCGGTCGAGTTCGGATCGAGTACTTTGCCGTCGCGTATGACGTTGTCGAAGATGATCAGCGTGCCGGAGCGGGAGAGTTTCAATGCCCATTCAAAATATTCCGCATATGGCGGCTTGTCGGCATCTATAAAGATCAGGTCAAAGGGACCAACCGATTCTTTCGCCAGTTCGGGCAAAAGCTCAATGGCCTTTCCGACGCGGATGTCAACCTTTTCGTCCAGGCCTGCGCGACGGATGTTCTTTTCCGCCATGTCGGCGTGGACCGGATTGAATTCCATGGTGATCAGCCGGCCTTGTTCGGGAAGACCCCGTGCCAGCCAGATCGTGCTGTACCCTGCAAAAGTCCCCAGTTCCAGGATCTTCGCCGAACGGGTCAGTTTTACCAGCAGCTGAAGAAAAGACCCCTGAACGGGGGAAATGCTCATATCACCGATGCCGGCTTCTTTTATTGAGTTCGTGGCGGCTGTCAGGACTCCGTCCTGGGGGATGAAGAGACCGCTGATATAGTCGTCAACCGAAACGAATAATTCTCTTTCCATTGGATTAATTTTTAGTAAAAATAGGCGGCCGCCTGGCATTTTTACATTACCTTTTTAACAAGTCCAGGTTAAATGACAACTGCCGTGCTGAAGCAACACATTACCTCATGCGCGTGAGTTCCGATATGAAATTCGGCGGAGCCACCGTACACTTTGCCATAACCGCTCCCGCGATCGGCGCTATTGCCATCGCCGTGATTGCGATCGGTTCGCAGTCTATCAGGGCTGCGATGGTCAACCCCGCGGAGAGTTTGAGGAGTGAGTAATTAAACGAAGAGTTTGGATTTCTATATTTTTGCCCATGCTCAAGAAAATTGAGGTCGCGGCCTGTCTCCTGGCTCCGGTCGCCCTGCTAGCCCAAAACACAGAAAAAAAGGACACTCTTCAACCCGGGTTTCTTCAAACCGTTGTCATCAGCGCCTATAACAACCAAACCGACTTCAACGGACATCGCTACGACGGGCAGGCCCGGACGGAGCGGTTGCTCGGGAATATCCCCGGTGTCGATCTTATCAGTCGTGGCAACTACGCCCAGGAATCCGTATTGCGAGGCATGAGCGATGGACAGATAAATGTCACCATCAATGGTATGCGCATCTATGGCGCCTGCACCGATCGCATGGATCCGGCGACTTCCTATATCGAACCTAACAACCTGAAGAGTTTGCAAGTGTGTTATGGTCCGGGCTTCAGCGCCTGTGGCGCCGCCCTTGGCGGTGGATTGAACTTCGATCTGCGCCAGGCCCAGCCCGGTGCGCCGAAAAAATGGAGCGGTTCTATGGGCACAGGCTATGAAACCAATGCCGCCGCCCGCCAATTCCTCGGGAATCTTCAATACAGCGGCAAACGCTTTGCGTTCTCGTTAGATGGCATCTACCGGAAAGCCGGCGACTATACGCCGGGCGGGAATAAGGTTCAAAATATATCGAAATATGGCGAATGGACGGAGCAAAACGGGTTTTCCCTTGACAATAAAGGAAGGGTCAACTTTTCTCAATACGAAAAATGGAATGTCCATGCCAATGCCTCCTACCTGTTAAGCGCGCATCACTCTTTGAACGCCGACTACCTGCAGGACCAGGCCAACAACGTAGGCTACCCCGCACTGACGATGGACGTAAGATTCGCAAAGTCGAAAACGGTGAGCATTACGCATGAATACCAGAACACGGACAGGGCGATATATTATTGGCAATCCAAAGTCTACTACAGTGACATCAACCACGCTATGGATAACAGCCGTCGCCCCATGGACGAAATGCCCATGCAGATGATGATGAGCATGACCGGTCATTCGCAAACCGCCGGCGCATATACCCAAACCTACTGGAAAGTAGCCGAGTCACAGGTTATAAAAGCAAGAGTGGAAACCTTCGTCAACCGCTGGTACGCTAACATGACCATGGAAATGGACGGCGACACCATGGACATGCCGATGTACCGGCTCACGATCCCCGATGCGCAACGCACTGATGCCAGCCTGGATGTCACGGATGAGATACATTTGAACGAGGGTTGGCATATAACGCCCGGCATTCATACGGAATATGCCGGCTCGTCTATATTCTCTCCACAAGGAAAGGCAACACTCGACTCAAACTATAGCGGAAATCCGGCGAAGACCTTCCTGTTGTATAACGCATACGTAGAGTTGAGCTATCGCCCGGTATCCGCTTTTGGTTTCGATCTGAAACTGGCGAATGCCATGCGCGCGCCAACGATAAAAGAACTGTACGCAAATTATTTGTACGATCGTGTGGACGGTTATGACTACATTGGCAACCCGGGTATCAGAAAGGAGTCGTCTTTCAACACTGAAGTGAACTTCTCGTATCGGACCAGTGGCTTTGAAGCAGTCATCAAGGGCTTTGGCTATTTCTTTCAAAACTATATCGCGGGGTTTGTGCAGCCGGCAGATTCCCCCATGAACCCCGGCGCAGTCGGGGTAAAGCAATATGGAAATATCCGTGGGGCGTCTATAACCGGCGCTTCGCTCCTCGCAAGTTGGCATCTTTCGTCCAAGATCGTTTTCACCAGCAATAGCACCTGGCTGCAGGGGAAGGATAACCTCGGGAATTATCTCCCGATGATAACTCCGCTGAAATCGATAAACATGCTGAGGTGTACACAAGGCAGCTGGCGGTTCTTTGTTGAAGGAGTCAGTGCGGCGGTGCAAAATAAGACGAGTGCTTTTTACGGAGAGACGCACACCGCCGGTTTTTCTATCGCCAATGCAGGTGTGGACAGATCGATCAATTTGCATGGAGGTCAATTAGTCCTGGGCCTTACCTGTAACAATGTATTCGACAAATATTATTCCGAGTGTCTTGACGTAATAAAATTGCCGCGCGAGGGAAGAAATCTGATCGTGCACATGTCGTATAGTTTTTAAGCGACGCTGCCCTTCGTGGAACCTTATCCGGACTAAAGTTTAACGCCAACCCAATCCCGGTGCAACGTGTTTCAAAATAGAAGACAGTATGTGTACATTGTAGTCAACTCCTAACGTATTGGGTATCGTCAAAAGGAGGGTATCCGCTTCCCGGATGGCTTCGTCCTGAGCCAACTCGCTGATGAGTCGATCCGGTTCGCCAGCATAGCTTCTCCCAAAAATGGCGCGTTTATCCTGTTCAATATACCCGATGGTATCGCCGTCCTTGCTGTCCTGCCCAAATAAATATCTGTCCTCATCAGTTATCAATGCAAAAATAGACCGGCTTACCGAAACCCTTGGCTCACGCTGATGTCCTGCTTTTTTCCACGCTTCTTTGTACAACCTGATCTGTTCTGCTTGTTGTACATGGAAAGGCTTGCCACTTTCGTCGAATTTCAAGGTAGAACTTTGCAAGTTCATGCCGTTTTCGGCCGCCCAAATAGCTGTAGCGTTTGAGGCAGCTCCCCACCAAATACGTTCCCGTAATCCCTCGGAGTAGGGTTCCAATCGTAATAAGCCCGGCGGATTGGGAAACATTGGATGTGGGTTAGGCTTGGCAAATCCAACGCCTTTGAGTTTATCCAAAAATTGCAATGCTTTATTGCGTCCCATGTCCGCGTCTGTTTCTCCTGCCGCCAGTTCATACCCAAAATAACGCCACCCATCGATCACTTGTTCCGGTGAACCTCTGCTGATTCCCAATTGCAATCGCCCGCCCGAAATTAAATCAGCGGCTCCGGCGTCTTCCACCATATAGAGGGGGTTTTCATAACGCATGTCAATAACGCCTGTTCCAATCTCTATGTTCTTTGTTTTGGCGCCGATAGCCGAAAGCAAAGGAAATGGGGATGCCAACTGAGCCGCAAAATGATGTACCCGAAAATACGCGCCATCCAAGCCGATTTCTTCGGCAGCAATGGCTAAATCAATGGACTGAAGCAAGGTGTCACTCGCGGTACGAGTTTTATAGGCTGGATGATTGGACCAATGCCCGAACGATAAAAATCCTATTTTCTTCATAAATCCCTTTTCGATTGTAAAATAGCCCTCACAAAGATAGATATTTTACCATCGCCCGGTACCAGGAGGAAGTTTATACAATCGGGATATCGGTCAA
>Ga0302326_10030771_pt1 | contig 10735 bp, 9 predicted proteins | sample Palsa_T0_3_FD_202264 | JGI IMG/M metagenome (GOLD analysis project Ga0302326, IMG submission 202264) | Peat permafrost microbial communities from Stordalen Mire near Abisko, Sweden - Palsa_T0_3 | ecosystem: Environmental > Terrestrial > Soil > Palsa > Peat permafrost | place: Sweden: Abisko...
GTCCACTCCGATGACGCTCAGGGCGTCGCCCCGGGCGGCGTGGCCGCTGCGGCAGAATGCCTCATAGCGGCGGCCGTCTACGAGCACATACCCGCTCGGGGCGAGGGTCGTGTCGGCCGTGGCGGCATTCCCGATGACGGCCCCGGCGGCGATCGGGGGCTGGCTCTTCGAGCCGGACGTCGACTCGACGACCAGCCCCCGCCCCATCCGCGTGCGCGGCAGCACGACGAGCTCGAGGTAGATCGCGGTCCCGAGGAGCGCCACGCTCCCGAGCCCGGTCAGCCCGGCGTCGAGGACTCCGAAGGCGCGGTACACGAGAACGCAGCCCGCGAGCATCGCGGCGCCGCCGATCCCCGCCATGAAGAAGCTCGCGACAAAGACGTCGGCGGCCAGGAGCATGATCCCGGCGATGAAGAGGAGCAGGATGGGGGTCATCCGCCCGCCCCCCGGCCGCCGCCCGTGTCCGCCTCGACAACGAGCGCGAAGCTGCCGCGTCCCAGCACGATGATGGGCGCCCCGGCGTCGATCGCGCCCACCTTGACCTCGGCCTCGAAGCGCCGGCCGTCGACCTCCACCTGGCCGCCCGGGCGCAGGGCCGTCGCGGCCACCCCGCGGCGCCCGACGAGCGCGTCAAGGAGACCCGCGGCCCGCGGGTCTCCGCCTGCCGCCTGGGCGGAACCCCCCACGGTCGCGCTCGTCGTGAGCCGGTCCCATATCCAGCCGCGCGGCAGGAAGCGCAGGAGGCATGCCCCGAGCACGATCGCGATCCCGAGGCCCGCGCCGAGGTTGACCATCGGCTGCACGAACGCGTCGGCCGACCAGGCCGCCTGGATCGGCTCTCCCGGCCACAGGTCGGCCATCGACCAGAAGAGGGAGCCCATCATGAGAAGAAATCCCACCACCCCGAGGATGCCGGCGCTGTGGAAGAACAGGACCTCGGCCAGCAGGAGCAGGAGCCCGATCGAGAAGACGATCACGGGCTCGTGTCCCGACAGGCCCGAGACATAGCTGCCGAGGAAGACGATCGTGAGGAGCCCGACGCCCACCGCGATGAAACCGCCGAAGCCCTGCGACTTGAACCCGATGAAAAGGGCGAAGATCCCGAGGCCGAGGAGGGCGGGCGCCAGGTGGTTGAGGAAGACCGCCAGCTCCTCGGACCAGGTCGCCTCGAGGTAGGTGGAGCGGTAGCCCCCGGCCCCGAAGCACTTTGCGAGCAGGTCGTCGACGTCCCGGGCCTCGCCGGCGCCGAGCAGCGGCCTGGGCGGCGTCCCGACCGGGGTCATCGCCTCCGTCGCCGTGAGGGAGAGGAGCGCCCCCTTCTCCTTGATCGGCTTGCCGTCGATCTTCACCTCCTCGCCGTTGATCCTGAGCTCCATGTCGGCGTCGATCATCGCCGAGATGACCTCCCCCCTGAACTCCTTGCCCCTCGAGATCGCCCGCATCCGCGCCTTCAGGTAGCTGACAAGCTTCCCCTTCATCGTCGCGTCGATGTCCTGGCCGGTCGATTGCACGGGGGCCGCGGCCCCGATTATCCCCTCGGTGGGCGAGGAGACGAACCAGATCTCGTCGCAGACCGCCGAGACGAACGCTCCCGCGGACATCGCCTCGCTGTCCACGAAGGCGATCGTCCTGCCGGGGAACCTCTTGAGGTCGTCCATCATCTCCATCGTGACGGCGATGTCCCCGCCCGGCGTGTTGATGTCCAGGACAACGGCGTCGGCGTGCTCCGCCACGGCCTCCTTGAGCCCCCGCCTGAGCAGGTACTGGACGGGCTCCGCGATCTCGACGCGGATCGGGATCACGAAGACGCGCTTTGGCGGAGCGCCGCCCGGCGCCGCCGAGGCGTCCGCCGCCCGGCAGGGCGCGGCGGGGGCCCACGCGAGCGCCAGAGCGGCGATCAGGGTGGGTAACCGGTGCCTTTGAATTGCCGACCGCATCTTGAGGAGCAGCCGCAAGCCTATCGGGTGGGGGACCCCTGCGCAAGGGCACCGGAGGCCCTTTTCGCCAAATGGGCGCAGGATCGGGAGATGGGAAAGGGGCCCCTAGTGCCCCTTGCGCGCGGCGAGCCCGACGACGCCCTCGGACCTGCTCAGCCGCCTCCACGAGAACCCGTAGTAGGCGACGAACCCGAAGCAGCAGAGCGGCACGATGAAGCTTCGCGACATGCCGTAGGTGTCGCCGACCGCGCCCATCAGCTTGGGCAGGATGGCGCCGCCCATGATCGCCATGACGATGTAGGCGGAGGCCTTCTTGGCCCGCGCCCCGAGCCCGTGGATGCCGAGCGCGAAGATGGTCGGGAACATGATCGACATGAAGAAATAGCTCAGGAAGACGCAGAAGACCGACGGCCATCCGAGCTTGAGGACGACCAGCAGGCAGACCGCGACATTGATCGCGCCGTAGAGGCCGAGGACCTTGTGGGCCGCGAACTTCCTGAGGAGGGCGGCCCCGGAGACCCGGCCCGCGAGGAAGCAGGCGAAGCCGAGCGAGGCGAGGAACGAGGCGCCCTTGTCGCTGATCGCCAGGACGCCCAGCCTGTTCGGCTCGAACCAGCCCGCCATCATCCCCGTGTTCCACGAGGCCGGTATGGGCGGCGCCTCGGCCGTCATGTAGTTGATGAAGAAGCTGAAGATGCCGGACTGGGCGGCCACGTAGAAGAACTGCGCGGCGACCGCCATCGTGAAATGCGGGTGCGACCAGATGGAGTGCGAGGCGGCGGGGGTCTTGTCGTCCAGGTGGTAGTCGTCCTCGGTCTTGATGTCGGGCAGGTTCGAGAAGTAGAAGACGATGGCCAGGACGACGACCAGGAGGGCGATGCTGAAGTAGGGGATCCAGAGCGTCTGGCTCCCCGTGCTCACGCCGGCGGCGTCCTTGGAATAGAAGAACAACCCGCCGAGGATCGGCCCGAGGATCCAGCCGACGCCGTTGCAGGACTGGGCGAGGTTGATGCGGGTGGCCGCATACTGCGGCGGCCCGAGCACGGTCGTGTAGGGATTGGCCACGGTCTCGAGGAACGTGAGGCCGGCCGCGATGACGCAGACGCCGAGGAGGTACGCCCAGAACTCGGCGATGTGCGTGGCCGGCACGAACCAGAACCCGCCGACGGCGACCATGAGGAGGCCCGCGATGATGCCCCCCTTGTAGCCCAGCCTCGTCGCGAGCCAGCCCGCCGGCAGCGCCATGAGGAAATACCCAAGGTAGTGGGCGAACTGGACCCACGCGGACCTCGCGAGGCTCAGGTGGAGCACCTGCTGGAAATGCTTGTCCATGACGTCGATCATCCCGTTGCAGACCCCCCAGAGGAGGAAGAGCGAGGAGACGAGCGCGAACGTGACGACGTGGCTGCCGCCGTCCCTTGATTTGAAGAGGCCGCTGTTGTCTTGGGGCATGTGTATTTTTTGGGGTTTTCTTGGGGGGAGTGGGCTGTCCGGCCGGGGTCAGGCGATGCGGTAGACTCGCGCGGCGTTCTGGTCGAAGATCGCGGCCCTCTCGGCCGCGGAAAGGTGCGCGGTCATGGCGCGCGCCGTGTCGAGCCACCGGGGGTAGGTGGCGGCGAGCTTCACGACCGGCCAGTCGCCGCCGAAGAGGAGGCGCGCGGGGCCGAACGAGTCGAGGAGGGTGGAGACGTACGGCTGCAGCTGTGCGGGCGTCCAGTTTTCGCGGTCGGCCTCCGTGACGAGCCCCGAGAACTTGCACACGGCGTTCGGCAGCGCCGCCAGGGCGCGAATGTGCGCCCGCCACGGGTCGAGGAGGCCCGCGCGGATTCCGGGCTTTCCGCCGTGGTCGAGGACGAAGGTCGTCTCGGGCGTCCGGCGCACCAGCTCGACGACGGAGGCCAGCTGGTGGTGCTTGCAGCAGATGTCAAAGCTGAGGCCCGCCGCGGCAAGCCGGCCGACGCCCTCAAGGAACGCGGGCCGGACGCAGTAGTCCGGGTCCCTTTCGTCCTCGAAGTTGTGGCGGACGCCGCGCACGAGCGGGTGCCTCCCCAGCTCGGCGAGGGCGGCGACCGTCTGCGCGCCCGCGTTCACGGTCGCCTTGGCGACAATGCCGCGGATGCGCGGCTCGGCCTTGGCGAGCCCCTCGACCCACCTCACCTCGTCCAGCCACGGCGAGCCGCAGTCGACGAAGATGATCCGCGAGGGCATCTCCTGCGCGGCCTCCGCTCGCAGGTCCGCCGGCGTGTGGGCATGCGCGATCGCCGGCACGCCGGACAGCCAGGGGCACGGCATGAGCTCGGTGTTCCAGAAGTGAACGTGGGCGTCGGTGAGGCTCATGTGCGGAACCCTAGGCGTGAATCGGGTCGCGGTTCTCCGGGCGCCCCCGCGTGAAGTTGTGGTTGTGGATGGGGCGCAGGAGGGAGAGCACCTGGCCCAAGAGCTCGAAATCCGGCGCCTCCCCGGCCCAGGCGATGTTGCGCCGGATGTTCTCCGGGTTCGCCGTGCCGACGAGCGTCGTGGCGATTTGCGGGTGGGAGACGCTGAACTGCACGGCCAGCTTCACGATGTCGACGCCCTTCGCCTCGCAGAACTCAACGGCCCTCCGGCAGCCCTGCACGATGGCCGGGGGCGCCGGGTGCCACGCGGGCACGCCGCGCGGGGTGAGGAGGCCCATCCCGGTCGGGGACGCGTTGATGACGCCGACATCGCGCTCGCGGCAGAGGGGGAGGATGGACGTGAGGGAGTCGTCGTTGAGCTCGTAGTGGCAGAAGGAGAGGATCGCCTCGACGAGCCCGGGCGCCGACCGGGCGATCACCTCGGGGAAGACCCTGAGGGGCAGGCCGGTCACGCCGACGTGCCCGATCCGGCCCTTCTCGCGCAGGCGGGCGAGGGCGGGGAGCGTCTCGTCCACGATCTGGCCCAGGTCCGCGAACTCGATGTCGTGGCAGTGGACGAGGTCGACGTGGTCCACCCCGAGGCGCGCGCAGCTCTCGTCGATGCTGCGCGCGACGCGCGCAGCCGAGAAGTCGAAGACCCCGTCGTCGTACTGGCCCACCTTGGTCGCGAGGATGTACCGCTCGCGCGGGACCCCCTTCAGCGCCCGCCCGAGGACCGCCTCGGCCCGCGTTTTCCCGTAGTAGGGCGAGACGTCGATGAAGTTGATGCCGAGGTCGAGGGCGGCGTGCACCGCCCGGATCCCCTCGTTGTCGTCGCTGGCCCTGAAGACGCCGCCGAGCGACGACGCGCCGAAGCTGAGCACGGAGACGTTGAGACCTGTGCGTCCGAGGCGGCGGGTGTTCAAGGGGGCGATCGGGGCGGTTGGGTTGGGGCGGCGCGGGCCGGGCCTCCCGCAAGGGCCCCCAAGTCGATGCCCGCTTTCCAACATGCGTCAATGGAACTTGTGGTCCGCCCGCCGGGGGGCACAGGATTCGCGGCGAATCCCCCACCGCCATGCTCACCATCGTCCTCGAAAAGCCCGGCTCCTTCGTGGCGGAGGACCGCCCCGAGGCCCCCGCGGGTCCCGGCCTCGCCACCGTGCGCGTGCGCCGGATAGGGGTCTGCGGAACGGACCTGCACGCCTTTGCCGGCGACCAGCCGTTCTTCGACTATCCGCGCGTGCTCGGGCACGAGCTGGGCGTCGAGGTGGTGGACGCCGGCGACGACCCGGGGGGCCTCAGGGCGGGCGACCGCTGCTCGGTGGAGCCCTACATGAACTGCGGCAGGTGCGTCGCGTGCCGCAGGGGCAGGCAGAACTGCTGCGCGGAGCTGAAGGTCCTCGGCGTCCACGTGGACGGCGGCATGACCCCGCTCCTTCGCGTTCCCGCGCGCAAGCTGCACCCCTCGTCCAGCCTCGACTTCGAGCAGCTCGCCCTGGTCGAGACGCTCGGGATCGGGGCGCACGCCGTCGAGAGGGCCGCGCTGGCGCCGGACGACTTCGTCCTCGTCATAGGCGCTGGCCCGATCGGGCTCTCGGTCATCCAGTTCGCGCGCGTCTCGGGCGCCGCGCTCGCGGTCATGGACGTGAGCGAGGCGCGCCTCGCATTCTGCCGGACGCTCTTCGGCGGACTTTCGACGCTTAGGCCGGGCGCGTCGGCGCAGGACGAGCTGAGAAGGATCGGCGGCGGCGACCTGCCGACGTGCGTCATCGACGCGACCGGCAGCCCGCAGTCGATGAAGGGCTCGTTCCTGCTCCCCGCCAACGGCGGGCGGATCGTCTTTGTCGGGCTCTTCCAGGGCGACGTGACGTTCAACGACCCCAACTTCCACCGGAGGGAGCTGGCGGTTTCGGCGAGCCGGAACTCGCTGCCGGCCACGTTCCGCGAGGTCATCCGCCTGGTCGAGGAGGGCAAGGTCGACACGCGGCCCTGGATCACGCACCGCTTCGGGCTGGCCGAGACCCCGGAGGTCTTCCCCCGTGACATCGCCGGCAACCCGGCCGTCCTGAAGGCCATGATCGAGGTGTGAGCGGCCCCGCCCGCGCTCAGCGCAGGTTCCTCCCCCAGGCCGAGGGCCGCTGGCCGGTCTGCCGGCGGAACCAGCGGGCAAAGTAGCTCTGGTCGGGAAGCCCGACGGCGGCGGCGACCCCGGAGACCTGCACCTGCTCGGAAAGGAGGCGCTTGGCGAGGGCAAGCCTGCCCTGCGCGCGGTACTGGCCCAGGGTGAGGCCCGTCTCGCGCTTCACGAGCGAGTTGAGGTGGTCGCGCTGGTAGCCGCTGCGCCGGATGATGTCCGAGAGCGGCGTCGCGGGCTCGATCCTCGCGAGGAGCCCCAGGATCGCCCGGCCCGGATGGCCGCGGGCGGGCGCGGACTCCCTGGGGAGCCACCCGGCGGAGCGAAGGAGCGTCACCATGACCTGCAGGACGAGGACAGCCCCGTCGACCGGGAGCGCGGCCTTCGAATCCGAGTGCATCCGGGCGAGCTGGGCGAGGCTCTGGCGGACCTGGGCCAGCTCCGACCGGTTGAGGCTGGAGACCGAGGCCTGCCGCCTTCCCGGGGGGCGGATCCGGTAGTCGACCGCGAGGCAGAGCGGCATCTTGCTGCCCGAGCGCGCGAAGGAGTGGGAAACCCCGCCCGGGATCATGACGAGCGTGCCGGGCTCGACGCGCGCCGTGTTGCGCGAGATCCGCTGCCAGCCGTCGCCGCTCAGGTAGAGGAGGGCCTGGCTGGAGGCGTGGATGTGCGGCGTCACGGACGCCAGCTCGGGGAGGTGGCGGTGCACGGCCAGCCTCAGGACCTGCAGCCCGGGCGTGCGTATGTTGGCGCTCTCTATGAGGAGCGAGCGGAACCGGCGGTTCATTAGGACGCCACATAACACGATTTTGTGCTAATTTGCACCGACAAAATCCTCACCCCCCGGCCGCATTGGGGCGTATGATGGCGCCGTGCCAAAGAACCCCAGCGAAGCCGCCGTCGTCCTCGTGACCGGCTCCGGCCGCGGCCTGGGCCGCGGGATCGCGCTCCAGCTGGCCGAGCTCGGCTGCTCGGTCGTCATCAACTATGCCCGCGACGCGGCGGCGGCGGCCGAGACCGCGGAGGCCTGCCGCAAGGCCGCGAAGTCCCGCTCGCAGCAGTTCCTCGAGGTCCAGGCCGACATCGCCAGCGGGATGGACCGGGGGCGCCTCCTTGACCAGACCCTGTCCCATTTCGGCCGGCTGGACGCGCTCGTCAACAACGCCGGCATGGCGCCCCGCGTTCGCGCGGACATCGTGGACGCGACCGAGGAGTCGTTCGACGAGGTCCTGGGGACCAACCTCAGGGGCCCCTATTTCCTGACGCAGCTGGTGGCGAGGCACTGGCTCGACTCCGCGGGGCCGGCGGCGCTCCCGGGCGGGCGCAAGGTCATCTTCGTCACCTCGATCTCGGCCGACACGGCGTCCGTGGCGCGCGGGGACTACTGCATCTCGAAGGCGGGCCTCTCCATGGCGGCGCAGCTTTGGGCCGCCCGGCTCGCGGCGGACGGCATCCTGGTCGTCGAGGTGCGCCCGGGCATCATGGCCACCGACATGACCGCCAAGGTGAAGGAGCGCTACGACGCCCTGATCGCGGGGGGGCTCGTCCCCCAGATGCGCTGGGGCACGCCGGAGGACGTCGGGCGGGCCGTGCGCTCGGTCATTGCGGACCAGCTGCCGTACTCGACGGGCGCCGTCATCCCGGTCGACGGCGGCTTCGGCGTCCGCAGGCTCTAGGACCCGCCGCGGCCATGATAAAGATCGACCCCAAGCTGCTCCCCTCCTCGCTCGTCCCGGCGTGCGAGCGCCTCTTCGAGCTCTCGGGCCACAAGATCCGGCTCCTCCAGAGGGAGTGGAAGCCCTCCCGGGGGTCGCCGGTCTTCACGGTCGCCGGCCGGTACGAGTCCCGGGGCTGGACCGAGTGGACCCAGGGATTCCTCTACGGCTCGGCCATCCTGCAGTTTGACGCGACCGGCGACGCCAGCGCACTCTCCTACGGCCGGGAGGGGACCCGCCGCGACATGGCGAGCCACGTCAGCCACATCGGCGTCCACGACCACGGCTTCAACAACGTCTCCACCTACGGGAACCTGCGCCGGCTCGCCGTCGAGGGCCGGATGCCCGCGGATCCGGCCGAGGTCGATTTCTACGAGCTCGCGCTCAAGGTGAGCGGGGCGGTGCAGGCCGCCCGGTGGACGTCCCTGCCGGGGGGCCTGGGCTACGTCTACTCCTTCAACGGGCCGCATTCGCTCTTCGCCGACACCATCCGCTCGATGCGCGTTCTCGGCGTCGCCCACCAGCTCGGCCACGCGCTCATGGGCGAGCGCGACCGCAGGATCTCCCTCCTCGAGCGCCTCCTCGCGCACGCGGAGGCGACCGCGCGCTTCAACGTCTACCTCGGCGAGGGCAGGGACCACTACGACGTCCGCGGGCGCGTGGCCCACGAGTCGATCTTCAACCTGAACGACGGCTCCTACCGCTGCCCCAGCACGCAGCAGGGATACTCCCCGTTCTCGACCTGGACCCGAGGACTCGCGTGGATCCTCTGCGGCTACGCCGAGCAGCTGGAATTCCTCTGGACCCTGGCCGAGTCCGAGTTCGGCCCGAGGGGCGCGAAGAAGAAGGCCCTCGCCCGGTTCCTCGACATCGCGCAGGCGACCGCCGACTTCTACATCGCGAACACGCCCGTCGACGGCGTGCCGTACTGGGACACGGGGGCGCCCGGCCTCGCCCGCATGGGCCGCTACCTGGACCGGCCTGCGGATCCGTTCAACCTGCATGAGCCGGTCGACAGCTCCGCCGCGGCCATCGCGGCCCAGGGGCTGATCCGCCTCGGCAACCACCTGGCCGCGGCGGGGCGGCGAGCCGCCGGCCGTCGCTACGTCGCCGCGGGCCTCACGGTCGCCAGGACGCTCTTCGGCGAGGGCTACCTCTCGACGGAGCCGGCGCACCAGGGCCTCATCCTCCACGCGGTCTACCACCGCCCCAACGGCTGGGACCACGTTCCGCGGGGTCGCAGGGTGCCCTGCGGCGAATCGTGCATGTGGGGCGACTACCATGCGCGCGAACTGGCGCTCCTCATCCTGCGGATGGCCAGGGGCGAGCCCTACTACGCGTTCTTCATCCGCTAGCCCCGGTCCCGCGATGGCAACGCCCCTCACCGACACGTCGCGCCTCTGCATCCACACGATCACGACCAAGCCCTGGACGCTTGAGGTGGCCGTGCCCCGCTACGCAGCGGCGGGGGTCAAGGGCGTCACGGTGTGGCGCCAGGCGATCGAGGGCCGCGATCCCGCGGAGGCCGGCCGGATGATCCGCGACCACGGCCTCTCGGTCGTCTCCCTCTGCCGGGGAGGCTTTCTCGCGGCGGCGAGCCGCGAGGGCAGGGCGAGCGCGGTCGACGAGAACCGCCGCTGCATCGACCAGGCGGCGGCGCTCGGCGCGCCGACGATCGTCCTTGTCTGCGGCGCCGTGCCCGGCCAGCCCCTCGCCGAGTCGCGCAGGCAGATCACGGAGGGCCTCGCGGAGCTTGCGGCCCACGCGGCCGCGAGCGGCGTGCGCCTCGCGATCGAGCCCCTCCATCCCATGTACGCCGACGACCGCTCGGCCATCAACACCGTCGCGCAGGCGAGGGCCGTCTGCCGGGAGCTGGGATCCCCCTGGGTCGGCGTCGCGCTCGACGTCTACCACGTGTGGTGGGACGACAGCCTCGAGCGTGAGATCGAATCCTGCGGGCGCGAGGGGACTCTCTTTGCGTTCCACATCTGCGACTGGAGGACGCCGACGACGGACCTCCTGAACGACCGCGGGCTCATGGGCGAGGGATGCATCCCCGTGCGCAGGATCCGGGGATGGGTCGAGGCCGCCGGGTTCGGCGGCTATAACGAGGTGGAGATCTTCTCCAACCGCAGGTGGGCGGGCGACCAGGACCTCTTCCTCGCCGACATCAAGGCGGCCTACCTGAAGCACTCCTAGGGCGGCGCACACGGGCCGCCGAATCCTTTAACCATGAAACAACACACACTCGGGGTCATCATGAACGGCGTCACCGGGCGCATGGGCACGAACCAGCACCTCGTGCGCTCAATTTTGGCCATCCGCAAGCAGGGGGGCGTGCGCCTCGCCAACGGGGACGTGGTCATCCCGGACCCGATCCTCGTCGGGCGCAGCGCGGACAAGCTGAAGGCGCTCTGCGAGGCACACGGGGTCTCCCGGTTCACGACCGACCTGGGGGCCGCGCTCGCCGACCCGTCCAACGCGATCTACTTCGACTCCCAGACGACCGACCGCCGCGCCGAGGGCGTCCGCCAGGCGATCGCGGCCAAGAAGGCGATCTACTGCGAGAAGCCG
>Ga0302326_10030772_pt1 | contig 10735 bp, 5 predicted proteins | sample Palsa_T0_3_FD_202264 | JGI IMG/M metagenome (GOLD analysis project Ga0302326, IMG submission 202264) | Peat permafrost microbial communities from Stordalen Mire near Abisko, Sweden - Palsa_T0_3 | ecosystem: Environmental > Terrestrial > Soil > Palsa > Peat permafrost | place: Sweden: Abisko...
GGCTGATAACTGCCGCTCGCATTGCTATACCACTGATAGCTATAGCTGCCGTTACCACCCGATCCGTATACAGTCAAACCTTGAGGAACAGTATTTTGATCAATGGTCTGGCTGGAAGGACTTATCCAACCCGATACGGCCGGGTAAACATTGACCACGCCATAAATATCGTTGAGTGTTTCCCCGGCGCTGGTGACCGCTACTTCATAATAAGTCGTGCTCGTCAGGTTACCGGGGGAGTAAGTCGAGTTTGTCGCCCCGCTTATAGGAGTAAAATTACCGGCGGTCGGCGACGAGCTGTACCATTGATAGGTATAGCTGCCGGAACCACCGGATACACCGCTGGCCGATAAAGTGCCGGGAGACGTATTGTTATTGATGGTATTGCTGGCAGGGCTTACCGAACCCGCTACCAATGCCGGATAGATAGTGATTTTGGCTGTATTGGTCGTCCAGGCGTTATAACCGGAACAGCTCGTCTGGCGTTTGACATATAGGGTCTGTGTTATTGTACCGGGAAGGTAATCCTGGTTTTCAGTGCCCGGAATCAAACTGAAATTCACACTGTCGACGGAAGAATACCAGTTATAAACAAAGTCGGAATCGCATGCACCGCCGCTGGCAGAATCGGCATAAATAGTCGAAGCTGTGCCGCCCGAGTAAAATCCTTGCGAAGGGTTGCTGATCGTGCCGCCAAACAGCGCCGGCGGCGTGGCCAGGGTCACGGTCAGTGTAGCCAGGGTCCCACTGGGTGTTGTCGCCGTGACGACTGCGCTCGAACAAGTAGTGCCAAAGGTGATGGTGACGCTGGTGGAGGTATAGCTCAATATGTTCCCGCAACTACAGGTCCAGCCGGTGGCCCCGGTTGTACAACCGCCATAGAGGCTGTAGGTCTGCGTTGTTCCCTTCGGGGTGGGATTAGGCCCGGTGATGGTGCACAGGACACAGGGGCCGCCGTCCTTTGCCAGCGCAGTACTGCTGATAACCAGCAGCAGGCATAACCATACCAGGAGAAGGAAGGGCATCGTACCGGGCCGGCATTTTTTATTTTTATAGATGGAGAAGAGCATGCGCTGTATTGTTAGGATGATGGTGGGTTATTGTCCCTGGTAATGGTATTGGTATGTCTTGATCATATTGCCGTTCTGGTCCCTGATATACCTCAATCTGCCCAGTGCGTCGTAGTTGTAGTAGGTCACCCGGCTATCCACGTCGCAGGAACAGGTCATCCCTACCAATGGCGTATAGGTATAAGTGGTCATTTGCGCGGTGGACGGATACAGGCGCAATTCGTCGATGTTCCCGGTCCCAGTACTCGACACGGTGATCGTCGACGTATTCATCACGATGTGCTCGAAATACGTCCAGGCAACGCCTTTAAGCGTCACACTTTTCCCTTTGGTCAGAGCAGTAGTGTTATTTATCGTAAAGCTGTTGCCGGTGTTACTCCAGTAAGTGACAACATAGGTCGTGGAACTTGACAAGCCCGACATGCTGATCGATCCTGAAGTCTGCCCCAGGTTATAGCTATAGCCTCCGGTAATGGCCGTCGAATCGGCCGTCGGCGTTCCTGTATACGTCCAGTTGCCGGTGCTGTTGCCCTCAAAGCTGGTATAGGCGAACTGGCCGGGGCTGGCATTGGTGACTTTGGCCACCGGCAGGGTATTGCTGTAATTCCATAAGTAGGATACAGGTATCCCGTCATGCCCCAGCAGCCGCTGCGGATTGCCCGTGCTGAACTGATAGAGCGTTTCGTCGAGATAGCGGCTGTCTTTGGTGATCGTATTGCCGGATATGGCGGCCGGGGTGAAGGTGCCGGAAGCGGCTTGCAGGTTGATCAGCTGCGTTCGGTCCGGGTAGACGAATCCCACCGGGTTTAGGGATGTGTCGTATTTGTTAAAGGTGGCATGGATCAGCCGGTTGTCCCGCCACTGACTGACCTCAATGGGCAGGATCTCGAATTCATCCTGCAGTCGGAGAATGGGCTTCAGTGCCGTATCGGCTGCACTTTCCGCCGTCAGGTGACAACTCGCCTGCAAGTTATTAGTACCGGAAAAACTCCGCCTGCGATAATTGAGGTATTGCAGGTGCGTGAGATTGACATGACGCTCCATATTGGCTAAAGTGTCCAGGTGCCCTACCAGGTTTGAAGGTGTGACAGAATCGTTGTGATTGAAGAACGTCACACTATCCGCGTCGATCACACTGATGAAATAAGGCAGGCTGTCAGGAATGGCATTGCAGGACGCCACCTGGAAATCCATAGAATATACCGTGTTGGTCGCAAGGCTGTCGCCCGTGGATGTCGTGGTTACCTGTCGGGTCGGTTGATGGTGCCAGGCGCTGCCGTAATAGACCGTCGACGTCTGCGAGACTTGATTGGAAGTGGTCGGGTCGACAGTGGTGGTCACGGTGGTAGTCTGGACTTTCCGGGCGGATTGCAAGCTGTAGGAGGTAAAAGCCTGCATTAGACTCAAATTCAAATACCTCCTCCCCGGCGTGGTCAGAGAGTCGAAGACATAGACCGGCGTGTAATCGACCTCTTTCAGTTCCTGGCCTGCCTGGTTAAATTGTTCGACGGTTTGCAACTCTCCCCGCATCGGTTCAAAGGGCTCCGGCGGAGCCGGGGTATTGGGTATGGCCGCGTTGCAAACGGCGGCAGGATTGATGTTCCGGGTGCACACATCCGAGATAATATTATCCCAGTAGGCCGAGCCATAATAAAGATAGGTGGTGTGGCCATTACCTGGCTGAGCCACATCTACCTCGTTATAACCGATGTGATTGCCCTGGATCGTGGACATGGGGCTGACACTGGTGGGAGAAATGTAATAATATTCGGCAGAAGTGTTACAGCCCGAATTTCCGTAGAGTGATCCGTATATCCAGCCGAAAACATCATTTCGAATACTCTGTACGTAGATTGGACGGCTGTATAATATTCCTGAAGAATGTGTGCTGCCAAATTCAGCAGTGTAAGTGTAGTTAGTCACCACACTATCCGGTGATGCCGCATCATAGTTAACGATGCTCTTGATCCGCAATCCGCCTACGGTGTCATTTCCGTTATCGTATACCGGAACCTCTTCATTGAGCGTTACAGAGAAGTTAGCTCCGGCCGTTACTACATTCTGCTTAGTCGATATCATCAAATAGTTACCCGCAGGCAAAATGGCATAAGAGGTATCAGTTTGACCATTCGCCACCCCCGGACCGACAAAAGTCGGGACGTTACTCCCTACAGGGTATATCTCCACGACGCCATTGCCACCACCCGTCTGATTCTGACAAATAATCTGATATGAATTTCCGACCGATGTTAACGCGACAGTGTCCGGATTACCCATCCCGCCATTGTTACCGCTACCGCCGGCAGTACCGGATTTCCGGTAGGTAGGCACATAATTCGTAGCATTGACCCACGTGGTATTCGGTTCAAACGTGAAATTGGTATAGCCACCTGTCGGATAGATGATCTGGTTAAGGGCGCCTCCGCGCATGGCAGGCCAGCTGGCGTCACGGTTAGCGCCCTGGAAGGTCACGATCGGTACATTGGCCCCCGCGGTCTGGCTATAAGTAGGGATCAAACACTGGTTTGTAGTTACTCCATTGTAAAATCCCCAATGATCAAGGCCAAAGCTCAGCTTCCTGGGCACCAGCTCGGAATAATAGCTGAATTTGTATGGCGGGACGCTGACCGTTCCATCGCAGGAAGTCTCTTTTACACTGTCCAGCCGAAGCCGGTAGGTATCGGATTGAATATTGTAGCCCGAATAGCCGCTCAAAAGGCCGTTCAGTGTATTCACTCCGTCATGGAAATAGCCAAAATAAAAACTGTCCTTCTGGCAAAAACCATTGGCGTTACTGACCTGGATACTGCCCAATGAATAGGATGGATAGAGATTGTTGCCGTTGACGGTATTTGGCTGATCGGTGAATACCGTTGGGTTATAGCCATCAAGATCAGAACGTGAACTCGCGGAAGGACTGAATGTAATTTGGCCGTTCGGAAAGTTGATACCGGTTAAACGGACACCTTTGATAAAAGTTTTGATGAGTCCATAGCCCCCTATAGAGGGATAGAGGCCAGCACCTGAGAGACTAGACATGGGGAACATGGAAAGGCCATATTCGCTGAATTGCTCTGGCGTATAGGTAAAGTTGATCGAATCCGTACCATCGGCGGAGACAATCTTATTCAGGAACCAGGACGAGACCGCCGTATTCGAATTGGTTGGCCCGTTTGCGAAGGTAGCAGGCACGCTGATCTCAATAGGTTGAACGGAAGTATTGTCGTTGCCGGTCATCCCGAAGTAATATTTGACGCCATCGGGGGTGGTCACGATAAATCCCTGAAAACCTACAGATCCGCTACCATTGTTATTCAGGTCAACCTGAACCTTGAAATCTTCTTCCGGCACGAAGATGGGCGTCCGGTCATCGTTGAAATAGAATTTGCCATTATACCCGCCAAAATTGAAGAAATACAAATCCGGTTCGCCGTCTTTAACGCCCCACTGAAAATTTTGGTCGTCCGTCCAGTAACCGTCATACGCTGCACCAGGGCCGGGGTGCTGTACAAACAAATAACTATTGTAGCCGGTATCACTGTAGTGCCCGTTAAGACAATTATTAACCCCATATTCGCCGCGGTCATCCGCCGCTCCTACCACCGTCCGGGTAATGCATCCCCCGGCGTTGAGCGCCCAACCAGCCCCTACCCAGCTTGCCTGTTCCTGTACCTTCAACCCCGACGCATGATAACTGAGGCTGATCGGCAAACTCAACGACCCGGCCTTCACCGTATAGATCGGGATGCTGATCTGTGGAAGGCCCGTATTATAGCTGACAGGGAAATCGCCGTACTTGCCGAGCGAAGCAGCCGTCGGTGAGGCGATGGACACCTTTCCGATGGTATTGGTCGTATCCTGCGCCAACCCGGCTTGTGACCCAATCGCCGTCCACAAAAAGAGTAATCCACTAAAAAACTGCCTATTCATGATCGATTTTTGTAGTTTAAAAAGAATACGCCACCCGGAACAAGACCGGCGAAGTCCTTGGAATTTGGGAATAGCTCAAAAAATCCCACAACAGCTGCACCTGCGTCTTCTTGAAGACCGCATTGTGCATCGACACGGTCTTCGTCACGCCGATCAGCCCACTTTTGGTCCATGCAGAAAGATTGCGGATATCCTGATAGGAAGAAAAGGGTTGCTGATAGTTATATTCGAAGCCACCCATCACTCCCCATGTTTTCTTCACTGTCACGTTCAGAAAAGATCGCAGCCCCACCCCCTGGCTCGAAAGCGCCATATGCTGAAAACCCTCTCCCAATCCTAATTTGTAGGCGGCCCCGATGCCCACCGTGTTATTATGCCCCAGCTTATAGCCCAGCGACACACCCAAATTCGCCGTCGTCGGATAGTAATCGGTCGTCGGGCTCGTCTGGAAATTCACGCCCACCTCCAACCGCCCAAGGAAAGTCTTCTTCTTTTGATCATTCACAGGAAAGTTGGGCATGTCCATCCCACCACTTCCTGCCCCGAGACTGCTCAGCTTATTCTGAACCTGGCTGATATCCTGCTGCGCCGTTTGCAAGCTCTGCTGGACCGACGACAGCCCACCCGCTCCCCCTTGCCCCGCCGCACTCTGCACCATCGCCAGCACCTGGCTGCGCGTTTGCATGCCTACCATGCCCTGCTCTGTTCCATATCCCGCCGGCACGCTGAACAACCCCGACAGGAATCCATTGCTCTTCATAAAATTGGTAAACGCAGGCACTTTGTTCAACAGCACCAGCGCCGTTTGCATCATTGTAGAGGGATCATTCAGCATCGCCCGGTACTGCCGCACCTGGTCGGCATAATAGTAGGCTTGCTTATTATATCCTTGATATGCATTCGTAATGCCTGAAGGAAGATGGGAATACGAACTTAAGTATTGCTGGATCTGCGCCTTGCGCCCTGCTATATACTGTTTGATCGCGTCCGCCTGTTGTAGTTTGCCTTGCAGCTGTTGCAGCTGCGCCTGTGCGCCTTGCATCTTAGCCTGCAAAGCCGGGTTGGCATTGATCAGCGTGGGATTTTTATTCAGGAAAGCCAGCGCCCCATGCGTCGAGTCCGCATACGGCAGATATTCCGGCCCCATGGAGGTGAAGGCCTTCGTACCGTCTTGCCGGAACTTTTGCGCCAGCATAGCGTATTGCTGTTTCGGATCGTTGGGATAAAGCCGGGCCGCCTGCACAGAATCCCGCTGGTACAGCCGCGCCTTCAGCCGCTCCTCCTGGCGGCCCATCCGCTGTAAATATTTGACCGTCTGGCTGGTCAGCTGTTGGTTCAGACTGGCGGTCTGCGACTGGATACGGCCGAAAAGCCGCGAAGGAAAGTTGGTCAGCTTGCCGGTCAGCGAATCCGCCGATTGAGCATAAGATGAGGTGCAGGCAAAGCATAGCAGTGCCGCTACGCAAAAAACCGATTTTTTAAGCATAGTGCTGGAAGTTCAGTAGATGAGTACTGTTACGTTAGTAAAAACCTTGGAAGCGGAAGAAATAAAGAAGGAGGAGACAAATAATTTCGTAATAAGGGCAAGGTCCGCATACTGGCAGCCATGTCCATAGGAGGGTGGGGCATGTTAGGATGATTAAAATTGCTAATAATGAAAGCCGGGGTACGAAAAAGAAGTACTCATTAGGGTGGGTATTGACTGATGAACCAAAGAAAAGTAAACTAACTCATAGTTCCTATGGCTTGCTAAACATTTTCGACAAATACCGTTTAAACACCTTTTTTTTGAAAAAAATTCCTACACTGATTTTATTCCAGCTTGCACAAATCCCAATCCGTGGCACGGGAATGGCCTTAATAGCAATATGTCGTTCAAACCACTAAAATCATAGAAATCATGCCCCAACTCCGCATTATCCTCATCATAAGCTGCCTTTTCGCGGCCATCCCTTCCTCGCACGCCCAATCGCTCAGCAACACCACCTGGCGGACCCTTTACCCGCCGATCAACGACACCGTAACCCTCCACTTCGCCGACGACACCTGCACCATCACCACGACCACCGGCGTACACGTCCTGCGGTCGGTCTTCAAACAATCGGGGAAAGATCTGATCACGTTCAGTGATTCCCGCGGCATGACCGGCTGTCCCGATCTGCCGGGCTCGTATCACGTCAATCTTGGCGGCGGCTATCTTACCTTTACCATGGATGAGGAACCCTGTGATGGCCGGGGCGGATCGCTCATCGGCAAAAAATGGCTGCGGGCCGCTCCTTAGCCCCGGGCCGCCTCAGCCGCAGCCTGACGCATGCCGCCCATTCCGCACACCTCGTGTATCGAAACCGGTCATCCAAAACCCCAATCCCGCCCACAATCCACTGAAAACCATCAACATGTAATTCTGGCATCCGGCTGGCTACACAACCCGTATCACCAACATCGGCCCCATGCTCAGCAATTATCTCCGCATCGCTTTCCGCACCCTTTGGCGCAGCAAAGGTTTCTCTTTCCTTAACCTGGCCGGCCTCGCCGTCGGTATGGCCAGCGCCATCCTCATCCTGCTATGGATCTACAACGAATCCACCTACGATAATTTCCACCGCAACAAGGACCGCATCTATATGGTCTACAACCGCGGCATTGTCAGCGGCAAAGTGGAATGCTGGAACCTCACGCCCAATCCCCTGGCCCCTATACTGAAAAAAGACTTTACAGGTATCGCCGCGGCAGTACGCACGGACAACCGCTGGTTCGTGACCCGCGTGGGCGAAAAGAAGGTCTCCAGTCATGCACTGGTCGCAGATTCCGGCTTCCTCAGCATGTTCAGCTTTCCTATGGTGGCCGGCAACCCCGCTACCGCCCTCAACGCGCCCTCCTCGATTGTCATCACCCAGGAAATGGCGAAAAAATTCTTCGGCAACGAAGACGCCATGAACAAGACTATCGTCATCAACATGAACCATTTCATGGTGACGGGCATCCTGAAAGACCTTCCGTCCAATAGCAATTTTCAGTTCGAATTCATCATCCCCTGGAGCTATCAGCAGGTCATAGGAATGGTTGATGATACTTGGAACAATAATCCTTCGACTACTTATGTCATGCTCCAACCCGGTGTCACCGAAGCCGCAATGGATGGGCAGATCGTCAATATCACCCGGCAGCACAGTAGCGGCAAGGTCAAGGAACAACTGTTCCTTCATCCCTTGCGCAAGTGGCATACGTATGACCAGTTCGAGAACGGCGTCAACAGCGGCGGCTTCATCACCACCCTGCGGCTGTTCGGCGTCATCGCCGCCTTTATCCTGCTCGTCGCCTGTATCAATTTCATGAACCTCTCCACAGCCCGCAGCGAACGCCGCGCCCGTGAAGTCGGCATCCGAAAAGTAGCCGGAGCCTATCGCTCACTACTTATCGCCCAATTCCTCGGTGAATCCATCATCATGGCTTTTCTCGCCGGCATCCTCGCACTGATCCTCGTGCAGTTCAGCCTGCCCGCCTTCGACACCCTTGTCCGCAAACAGCTGACGATGCCTTATAGCAGCCCATGGTTCTACGGCCTGTTCCTGCTGTTCATCCTGCTGACCGGTAGCATGGCCGGCAGCTATCCCGCCTTTTTCCTTTCGTCGTTCCGGCCTGTAGCAGTACTGAAAGGCTCTTTCAAACGCTCACACGCCCGGATCAACCCCCGTAAAGTATTAGTGGTGCTGCAATTCAGCTTCGCCATCTTACTGATCATCGGCACGCTCATCGTAGTGCAACAGATCCGCTATGGCCAGGACAGAGCTACCGGCTATGACCACAACCGCCTGGTCTACCAATACCTGACGGGCGATCTCAATGACCGGTATGCGACCCTGCGCAACCAGTTGCTGTCTACCGGCGTCGTGGCATCGCTGACAAGGTCCGGTTCGCCGATGACTTTGGAAATGAGCGATACTTGGGACATTCAATGGGAAGGCAAGTCTTCGAATGACCGGACCGATTTCGCCCGCATGAGCGAAGATGAAGGGCTCGCCCGCACAGCCGGTCTGCAAATCCTGCAGGGCCGTGACATGGACCTCTCCAGATATCCGACCGATTCGACGGCCATCCTGCTGAACGAATCCGCGGTGAAAGCGATGGGCTTCAGCAATCCGATTGGTCAGACGATCCGTGACAATGACGCCAACTATCACGTCGTCGGGGTGATCAAAGACTTTCTCATGGGCTCGCCTTACGATAATATGCAGCCGATGATCGTCGAAGGCCTCCGCAGTCATTTCATCAATGTCGTCAACATGCGGCTGGCCGACGGCCATGGCACTGCCCAAAGCCTGGAAGCGCTGCGTAAGGTCTTCACACAACTCAATCCTGACTTTCCCTTCGAATATCATTTTGTCGATGATGACTATGCGCAGAAATTTGCCGATACCCAGTCCGTCGCTATTCTCAGCGGGTTGTTTGCCGGGCTGACGATCTTCATCTCCTGTCTTGGGCTGTTCGGGCTGGCTGCCTATATGGCCGAGGCGAGGATCAAGGAGATCGGCGTGCGTAAAGTGCTGGGTGCTTCAGTCCTCAGTATTACGTCCTTGCTGACGCGGGAATTCGTCGCGCTGGTATTCATCTCGTTCGTCGTCGCGTCGCCCCTCGCATGGTTTGCGATGAACAGCTGGCTGCAGAACTTCGAGTACCGCATCCATATCAGCGTTTGGATATTCGTGCTGGCCGGGGGATTGTCGATCCTGATCTCGCTGCTGACGGTAGGCTATCAGGCGGTCGCTGCCGCCTGTGCAAACCCGGCAAAGAGTTTGCGACCGGAGTGACCCGGCGCCGCGTTATCGCGCGTCCTCCCCCTTACAACACATAAAAAATCCGCACACTGGCCGGCATATAAATAGTCCCAGGCGTGGAATAACGAGGTGAAATGGAAAACGTATCGTCGTGCTCGAGTCCCCCGTTCGAATACTGATATCCTTCGGGCACTCCATGCCAGACAACCGTCCGGCTTTTGATCCCCAACCCAATGCTGGGCTCCAGCCGCCACCGGTGATTTTGGGATATTCTTATTCTGCCCCCAAACCACAGCGCACCGCCGAAAATAATATTCTCCAATTGGTAAGTATAGTTTTTCAACTCCGCCGACGTGGTGATGCTCCCAAAATTATCGACATCGTGATAGTATACCTGTTTCCATCGGAACTCGCCGGCAAAAAAGAGAGCATACTGTGGGCCAAAATAAAACTTCATGGCCAGGATTTCCCGGACCCCGCCGATACAACTCTGCGCCGGCTTTTGATAGAACTGGCCTAACGCCGAGGATTCCAGCCAGATCCCTTATCTTAGAACCATGAAACCAACACTCCTGACTATAATCCTGATTATCGCCTGCGGCCTCTCCGCTTTTGCCCAGCAAAAAGATACCCTTTATTTCAATATCGACGGTCGCGATACTACCGCAGCCCACGCCGCTTATTACCGGGTCAGGACCAGGCAGGGCGCCGGCTGGCAGGTCACCGATTATTCTCTCAATCACAAACCCCAGATGACCGGAGCGTACTCCGACGATTCCTGCACAATCAGACAAGGCGAATGGATCGGGTATTACCACAACGGGCAGGTAGCCGGCGATGTCATGTATAAGGACGGCAAACAGGTTTCGGGAACGTTTTATAATGACGATGGCTCAAAGAATAAGAAGGTCAAAGAATTCATCCGCGAATCCGAATATCCCGGCGGAACGGCGCAATGGC
>Ga0302326_10030773_pt1 | contig 10734 bp, 7 predicted proteins | sample Palsa_T0_3_FD_202264 | JGI IMG/M metagenome (GOLD analysis project Ga0302326, IMG submission 202264) | Peat permafrost microbial communities from Stordalen Mire near Abisko, Sweden - Palsa_T0_3 | ecosystem: Environmental > Terrestrial > Soil > Palsa > Peat permafrost | place: Sweden: Abisko...
CAAAATACAGTCGCAGCGGAGGCTTTCCCTCGCGGCGTCCAATCACCAGGTAGGTGTCGTGGTCGTCGATCTTCTCCGTGCCGCGCACCTGCGCTTCGCTGAACATCCCTTTCACATGTGCCGCAAAGTGAAGGTCCGCATCCATCGCTGCCCCGTCGATGTCTGGCCCATGCATTTCGTGCACCGGCTGCCTGGGAAAGCCCAGCCAGCCTTCGTGACCGTCAAAAACGGTCACGCTGTCCCCCTCGGGCGTGTGCATGAACGATACCCGCTTGTCCAGGTCCTTCGAGAAAATGTCGATGGGAACGTTCTTGTCTCCGAAGGTAATCGTACCTTTCATCACCCGGCTCGTAATCTTTTCGGTGGCAGCGGCTCCGCCCGCCGCCTGCAGATACTTGTCGAACAATTGATCGGCGCTTGGCCCCGATGCGTTCGTCGCTTCTGCGCCTTCGTCCTTCGTTTCTTCGGCCTGCTTCGCTTCGCCAGTACCAGGTTTCGCTCCTTCCGCCATCACCAAAGGCGTCCCTATCGGATCGGCGCTGCCCCGGTGGCAGGAATAGCAGGTCACTTCGCGACGTCCCTCGAAGTTCTCCTTGTTGATGGCGAACATCATCTCCATCATTTTCCGCGCCGCCTGTTTGGGCTTCTTGTCGTCCTTGTCGAACGCACCCTGCACGTGGCAGTACTCGCACTCCACGCCCAGCGACGCCGTGATGAACTGCATCGCGGGAATCAATTGATCGGCCGGGATGCCCTTGAGCACCTGGATATTCTTGAACTGCTCCTCTGCCTTCTTCGGCCCGGCAGTGCCCGCCGCTAGCGGAACTCCGGCCGACTGCGCCTTCGCCACGCCCATCACAACTCCACCAACCGACAGTAATGCGATCACTCCAAAAGCTAGCGCTGGTTTCCCGTTCATCGATTGAAGCCCCATTCATCCCTGTGAGAACGCCTTCTGCTCCGCGATTTCCACGGAGTTTCTCCCCGCACTCCGCGATTCAAGCTTTTCCGCGAGCGGTCACGGCTGGTTACTGTATATGTACTTACCCGCAACCTCCGCTACGACGAACTTCGCCGGTAAAAGCCCATCGACTTTTGCCTTTTCGTACGACGGCACAAACAAGAATACCCGCCCGCTCCCCGCCCAGTCCTGCTGCAAGTCCGCATCGCTCAAATAGATTTTGGGCGCATCGGCAAAGGTCGAACCGAACCACATCGAAGTCGTCCGTCCCTCCACTAGATCGATGGGCCGGCGCAGATAAAACAGCAATGACGAGCCAAACGCCTGATCGCCATAGATCATCAGTTTATCCTCCGGCCGCATCCGCGCCGCGATCTCCCCTGCCAGCTGCTTCGACGAAAGATACGGACCAAAGCGCCCGAGAGCAATGTGCGCCGCCACCAGAAACACCGCCAATCCCGCCGCCAGCACCCAGGTTGCGGCATAGTGTCGCCACCGCAAACGCAGAATAAACGACGTCACCGGAGCCACCAGCAGTACCACCGCCGCCAGCACCGCCGGCAGCCGCAGCGCAGCAAACGACGGGTAGCTTAAATCCAGCATGTGCGACGTCGAAAGCGTATACGCGTTTGTATCCTGTTCACTCAGCAAACGTCCAATGTCTGGCTCGAACGGCAGATTCCGCGACTTCCACAATCCCACGACCAGCATCGCGCTGGCCGCAACCCCAATCACCGCCAGCCAGCCCGCGGAACTCGTCAACCAGCCCGCGCGCACGCCGCCTTCAATCTCGGCCCGCTCACACCGCGCCACGCCGTCTCCGATCAACAGCAGAAGCGGCAAGTAGGCGGGGAACGTGTAGTACTCCTGGTTGGTTGAGATAGAAAAAAAGATCAGCACCACTCCCGCCAGAATCCAGCACAGCCGCCGCGTCCGCGAAGCGAAGTCGCTTTGCCACCGCAGGCTCGTCGGACCGCTTCGGCCCGCACTGCGGCGGTGGCCGCGCCATGCCTCGACTGCAATGTTCACCGCCGCTGGCAGGTACATGCTCCAGGGAAAAAGCCACACCAGATGCAGTGTCCAATAGAGCGTTGCCGGAAGCTTGTTGTAATCCCGAGGATACCGCTTCCCCAAAAATCTCAGGAAATGTTCATTCACAAAATAAAACCACAAGAAGCCGTGATGCTCGGAAGTGCCTGGATTCCGCAAACCCGCCAGAATATGCCACGGCGCGGCGATCCCTAGAAATAACGCCAGCCCTGAAATCAGCCGGAACTCTCGCCACCGCCGCCATTCTCCCGTAAGCATCAGAAAGAACAATGCCGCCCCGCAAGGAAACACCAGCGCGATCAGCCCCTTGGTGAGCACGCCCAACGCCATCATGGCGTATCCCGCGTACCATCGCCAGGCCGCCGCTTCCCTCTCCAGCGCCGTCAGGAAAAAATACAGCGCCGCCGCAATCCACAGGCTCAACAACACCTCGGGAATCAGAACCCGCGTGAACAGATACACTCCGGCGCAGGTGTAGACGAAGAGTCCAGCATAAATCCCTGTCCGCTCGCCGAAGGCACGACGACCCCAGCAAAACCCCAGCACTCCGAGCAGCATGACCGACACTACCATCGGCAATCGGGTGCTGAATTCGCTCACTCCCAAAACTTTGTAGCTGAATGCCACCAGCCAGTAGGGCAGGGGCGCTTTCTCCAAATACCGGACGCCATTCACGTGCAGCGTGACGTAGTCTCCCGTCAACACCATCTCGCGCGCCGCCTCCGCGTGCGTGCTGTCGGCATCATCCAGCAGTCCGGGTGTGAACATCGATCCCACATAAACCGCCAGAAACACCGCAGCCAGCGCCCAATACGCAACTCTGGACCCGCGCCTGTTCTGCACTGGGTTTTCCAATCGCAAAGTCATTCGATTACTCAATTTTCGTTGCGCCGGATAAAATACTTCCACTTGTCCATCCCCGACGGCACCGCCACATCAAAGAAGCCCACCATCATTTCTTGCGAAGTCTGATCGCCCCACGTCACCGTCTTCTCCGGATCGGGATTGTGCGGATTGTTCTTCGAATTGTCATACCACGCCACCGCCCGTAGCCTTGTTCCCGCGGTCAATTCCCGCGGCTCCGCCAGCTTGTAACTCAACTGCCAGTGAAAGTGATAATTCACCCGCAGCAGCGTCTCCACGCTTCCATCTTTGCGCACAATGTCGTATTCAAACCGCTTCCCACGCAGATGCATGTGGGGAAAGAGGCTGAGCAGAGTGGCATCGTTCGGCAGCGTCCCCTGCACTTCCACGCGAAAATCTTCCGCCCCCGGCGGAATGATCAGGGCATGATTGTTCAACTGCAAAGTGATCACTCTCTGCTTCGGCGTACTCTTGGCAAATACCAGCCCCACGCTCGTCTCATCGCTGGCCGCGTCCCCGTTCGTGGTGTAGTGCATCTGAAACACCAGGTCCGATCCCGCCGGCACGAACTTCGCCATCCCGTCCGCCCAGCGGTCGGGCGCACTCCCCGGCGCATATACCAGCAGCAAATCGCTGGTAGTCTCGTGCGCCTGCCGCCGCTCTTCGGGATCGCTCAACATCGACGCCGTGAAAGGCTCGCCCACCGGCGCATGCCGCAGCCACGGCGAATCCGGTGGCCGGATGTAGACCACCGCATGGTGCACATGCGCGGCGCTCGAAGGCCGCACCTCCGCCATCTGCACCCACTTATCCCCGGAAAAATGGGTGGCTACAATCTCATACGTATATTCCACCTCGCCGCGCGCCGGAATCTCGACCGACTTGGGCATCTTCACCACCACATCCGGCTGCGGAATGTTCCACCCTTCACTCCAGGTCGGTGGCGCCGGCCGATCGCGCGCGTCTCCCGCCGGCGCTCCCGCCTTCGCCCAGGCTGCAATCGTCGCAATCTGCTCTTCACTGAGCGACGGATCATTTGCAAAATGTCCGTACCGAGGATCGGCAAACCACGGCGGCATCATCTTCATCCCCACCGCATCCGCAATTTTAGCGGCCCAGGGCCGCGTCTGCTCGTAGGTCACCAGCGGCATCGGCGCAGCTTCCCCAGGTCGATGGCAACCCTGGCACTTGTTCTGGAGAATCGGAACCACATCCTTATAAAAGGCAGGGGGGGAAGGCTTTTCGTCTCGTCCGCCGGCAAGGTTTGGGATCTGCCATGCCGCTCCCATCACCAGAACAGAGACCGCCGCTAAGAAAAGCGTACCAAGCTTGTTCACGAGCGCAGAAACTCCAACGTCAGCGCCCACGCCTGCCGCGCCGAGTGCGGCTCATACGATGCGCGTTCGTCGCAGAAGAATCCATGGTCGGCTCGGGAGAACTCGACATTCACATAAATCTTCTGCTGCGCGGTCAGAGCCTCGGTCACCGCTTTCCGGTGCTCGGGCGTAATACGCTTATCCAGACCACCCCAGATGAGCAACAACGGCGCTTGCTGCTTTGCCGCTTGATCGAGCAACCCAGGCGCGATTCCCCCTCCGTAAAACGAAACTGCGGCGCGCAGTGAAACCACACTGTTGGCCAGAAATGAAACCCGTCCACCCATGCAGAATCCCACACTCGAAATCTCGCTTGCCGCTACTTGTGCATTCGAGCGCAGCCACCCGGACGCCGAGGCTACGTCCAACTCCGCCGTCTCGGTGGTCACCGCTTCGTAGTGTGGCTTCATGGCAGGAAAGTCCGCATAGCTGCCTTCAAAACCCCGCGGCGCCGTGCGATGAAACAGCTCCGGAGCAATCGCGGCGTAGCCCTCCGCGGCAAACCGCTCGCTCACATTGCGGATGTGCCGGTTGACGCCAAATGCCTCCTGGAACACGAGCAGCCCCGGATGCGGCCCGCCCTGCTCCGGACGTGCTACATAAGCCGACATCCGAGTTCCGTCCGCAACCGCCAGTTCCACGATCTGTTTCACGATTGCTGTTCCGCTCATACCGCTCCCTCTACTTTGGACGTTCCACTCGTCGGCGCACATCGCCGCGGTGAACTAGGATTTCCTCTTCCTAGTCTCGCACACCCGTAGTTCCCCGGCGCGCACGCCCTCCCGAAAAAAATGCTACATTGATCGCTTCATGTCCGCGCCCAATTCCCTTTTCGTTCGCGCCTGCAACTCCCAACCCGTCGACCGCACTCCCGTCTGGTTCATGCGCCAGGCGGGACGTTACATGCCCGAGTATCGTGCCGTTCGTAAGCAACACTCCTTGCTCGAAATCTGCAAGAAGCCCGAACTCGCCGCGGAAGTCACCATCACCGCCGCCGAGATTCTCGGCGTCGACGCCGCCATCATCTTCGCCGACCTCCTTCTTCCACTCGAGGTCATGGGCCTGCCCTTCCACTTCGCCGCCGGAGAAGGCCCCGTAATCGAGAAACCCGTCCGCACCGGAGAGGACGTGGCCCAACTCCGCACCGATCGCGCCGCTGACCTAGGCTACGTCTCCGAGGCCGTGAGCCGGGTCGCGAAACATTTCGCGGGAAAGCTGCCCGTCATCGGTTTTTGCGGAGCGCCCTTCACCCTCGCAAGCTACATGATCGAAGGGGGAGGCTCCCGCCACTACCTCCACACCAAGAAGATGATGTACAACTCGCCCACAGACTGGGATGAATTGATGCGCAAGCTGGTCGACGTGACCGCTGAGTATTCGGCAGCCCAGGTGCGCTCCGGCGCCGATGTCATCCAGATCTTCGACAGTTGGGTCGGCTGCCTGAGCGTGGAAGACTACCGCCGTTACGTCCTGCCCCACATCACCAGTCTCGTCCGGCATCTGCACCAGAGCGGTGCGCCCATCATTTATTTTGGCACCGACAGCGCCACGCTGCTTCCCGCGATGAATGAAACCGGAGCCGAAGTCATCGGCCTTGATTGGCGCGTCCCGCTAGACAAAGGCTGGAACGATCTCGAGCATCGCTGCGCTGTGCAGGGCAATCTAGATCCAGTTCTTCTCTTCGCCGACTGGAAAGAACTGAAATCCCGCGCCGAACACATTCTTCAACTCGCCGGCGGACGCCCCGGCCACATCTTCAATCTAGGCCACGGCATCCTGCCCGAGACTCCGGTAGAGAACGTAAAGAACCTGGCCCGCCTGGCGCAGGAATATTCCGCGTCTCTCGTTGCCACCAACGCTCAACTGCCGCAAGCCGGAGGCCGAAAGCCGAAGGCCGGAAGCCGAGTCCCATGATTCGCATCGCGATAATCGGCGGAGGCATCTCCGGACTCACCGCCGCTTTCGCCCTCGAAGAACATCGCCGTGGTGGGGCAGCCGAATACATCCTCTACGAGTCCTCGCCCCATCTTGGCGGCGTCCTTCGCACCGAGCCCATCCAGGACTGCATCGTCGAAGCCGGACCTGATTCCTTCCTCACCGAAAAGCCCTGGGCGACCGATCTCTGCCGCACGCTCGGCCTCGGCGACCAGCTAATCGGCTCCAAGGACGCGGACCGCAAAACTTACATTCTTGTCCGTGGCCAGCTGATCCCGCTGCCCGATGGCCTGATGTTCATGGTCCCGACCAAAATTCTGCCCACCGGACTCTCGCCGCTTTTTTCCTGGACCACCAAGCTCCGCATGGCGCAGGAACTCTTCCATCCGCCGCGCGCCGCCGAAGCGGACGAAAGCGTAGCCTTGCTCATCGAGCGCCACTACGGAGCCGAAATGGTCGACCGCCTGGCCGACCCGCTGCTCGCCGGCGTCTACGGCGGCGAAGCCGCCTGCCTCAGCGTGCGCGCCGTACTTCCCCGCTTCGCCGAGATGGAGCGCACTCACGGCAGTCTAGGCCGCGCCATGCTCGCCGCTAGAAACAAAATCCTGCGCCGCGCCGGCGAACCTGCACCTCCACTTTTCACATCTCTGAAGAATGGCATGGAGCAGCTCGTTCGAACCCTCGCCTCGCGCCTGAACCCGTCCTCCCTCGTCACCCATGTTCCTGTGCAATCGATTCAGCCCGAAGCGGGAGGCTGGACGGTATCGGCAGGACTGAAATCCGATCACTTCAACGCCGTTATTCTCGCCGTGCCAACCCATGCCGCCGCAAAGCTGCTCGCGATCTGCAGCCCCGGACTTTCCACCGAACTTGCCGCCATCGGCTACAGCTCTTCCATCACCGTCGCCCTGGGCTACGACCGCGACGTACGCCAGTCGCTCCCACCCGGCTTCGGCTTTCTAGTACCCCGCAGCGAAGGCAAGCGCCTGTTGGCCGCGACCTTCGTTCACAACAAGTTCCCCCATCGCGCCCCCGAAAACCGCGCCCTGCTGCGCTGCTTCTTCGCGGGCTCCAACGCCGACAACATCTGGCAGCTCTCCGACGACGCCATCATCGCCGCAGTCCGCAACGAATTGCAGCAGATCCTCAGCCTCCGCGCCGCGCCCCTGTTCGCCCGCGTCTATCGATGGAAGTCCGCCATGGCCCAGTACGGCGTCGGCCACCTGGAACGCCTCGACCGCATCGAGCGTCTGCGCCAGCAGTTGCCCGGTTTCGCACTCGCCGGCAACGGCTACCGCGGCATCGGCATCCCCGACTGCGTCCGCTCCGGGACCGACGCAGCCAAGCAAGTTCTCACTCATTAAAGTGTGTGGTTTTGCTGATAGCTTGACACCAACTCCCTCCGTTGGACAGGCCGTCGGCGTGGGTTGTTTTCCTGGTTCTTCCTCAGTTTCGGTGCAGGGACATGAGCTTGGTCATCGCATAACAAAGCCATGTCCCCACGAATTGATCGCACAGGATTTGTTGCCGCCCGAGATGGGTCTGACCTGGTTGGGGTTCGAGAAATCGGAGCCCGGTTGGCTCGTCCGTGCTGAGGGCCGCACCTGTGCGGAGTGCCCTGCGTGCCGAACGCAGTCGACCGCTCGCCACAGTCATTACTGTAGGCAACTGCAAGATCTTCCTGTATTGACAGTGCATCCGAATCGATGAGAGACTTCGGTTGCCGGGCTCCGAAGCTGGTTCGGCCTGTTCACTCGCCAAGACCAACCTAGCAGTAAGCCCCAGAATCCAGGGACATGAGTACACATTCCAGCCTCGATCGCGAATCCTTCCAGCAGCTTTTGGCCAGTGCATTTGCGGTGCAGGAGAGTCAGATGGACACTCAATCGCTCTCCCTCATTGTGGATGCCCAACAGTTGATCACGCGGGGAGATCTCGACGTGGATGGTGCCATGCATCGGATCGTTGACTCTGCGCGCAAAGTGGCCAACGCCACTGGAGTCGCCATCGGTCTGTTAAAAGGAGATCGTCTCGTTTACCGGGCCGGGAGCGGAAGTGCCGCCACTTACATAGGGCGGCAAGTCGCGGCCTCACTGACTGTCTCTGCAGACACCAAGGCGAGCCGCGAGATTCTCCGGGTCGAGAATACCCAGACAGACACACGGATTGAAGCGGCGATTTGCCGGCAGTTCGGAGCCAAGTCCCTCTTAATTTTGCCGATTTATCACGGCCGCGCGGTGGCGGGAGTCTTGGAGGTTCTGTTCTCTGAAGCGCACAACTTCCAGGGGCGCGAGGTGCGCACCTATCGATTGATGGCCGAACTGATCGGGGAGGCGATGTCCCAAGCCGCTCAGCTAGAACAGGGAAAAAAACTGACAACGGAACCGCCAACCACCGCGCGCGCTATAGAGCACATTGCTCCTCCAAGGGAGAAGTCACCGAACGATGGTGCAGGTATGCCGAACCCGGCAAACAGGCGTGCGATCTATCAGCCTCGCTGGACCCCCGTGGCTGGGCGCGGGGAGTTGTCGGTACTCAGGCAGCCCGCCGTGCTGGCGACAATGATCCAGCGAGCGAAGCGCGTTCCCTGGCACAAGGTCCGGTGGAACGTGGCTCTGGCAGCAGTTGTGACCGTGTTCGCGATAGCTTGCTGGATCGCCTACCGCGGTCGCGGCCCGGCTTCGCCGTTGGCATCGCCAGGGCTCGAGAGATCGACACCCATCGAGGAGCAAGTACGCTTCCAAGCCGCGAAAGCAATGCCTGCGTCGGCGAAAGAGGTGCGACCTGCTAAGACCCCGCTTCGGCGGGTGCGGGTGGGGGAGAATGAAGTCGACTACGTCGGAGAAGATGTTACGATCCGCTACTTCACGTCCAAACCTCTACCGCGGCGGCGGGTCGGGGAGAGTCAGGTCGCTTACATCGGAGATGATGTGACCGTGCATTATTTCAGGCCCAAACCAGCAGTAATGCCGCCAGTCGGAAGGGTGGCGCAACCGGTGGGCAGTGCGTGGCCAGAGCCTGCACAGTCCGTTTCTCAGAAACCGGCCAAGGCGAGAGAATAGAAGTCCGTTTGTTATCATTGCTCAAAAACCGGCGCCCCGGAGGCAGCACGCTGGGTGTGGAGCTGCACTGAACCTCGGCGGTGACGAAGACATTGGGAACGCCGTGAACGATCGCATCTTGGCCCGAGCCGGATGACGAGTGAGGCTCAGCTGCTGCCCGGGATTTTCTTCATTTTGGCAAATCTGACGTTTTTCAGTTTTTCATCAACCTGTGGTTCGCTAAACCCCCTTTGGCAGGGATTGGAATTGATCAATTTCTGGTTGACGGACGCGGTCTCTGCTAGGCACCCTGGGAAGATTGTCCCCCGCTGGCTTGTGCGCGGACGAGCGCGAAATGGTCGCCTCGCAGCTTGGCAACAATTTCGCCCGGCAACAGGGGTTTGCTGAAGTAGTATCCTTGAATCTCGTCGCACTGATGTTCGCGCAAGAATGACATTTGCGCTTCATTCTCGACCCCTTCCGCAATCACCTTGAGGTTCAGGCTTTTAGCCATTCCGATGATTGCGTTTGCGATCGCCCCATCATCCGGCTTTTCGGCAACATCCCGAATGAATGAACGGTCTATTTTGAGCTTGCTGACCGGGAATTGTTTCAAGTAGCTAAGGCTCGAATAACCGGTCCCAAAGTCGTCAATCGCAAGCTTCAACCCCATGCTCTTTAATCTCTGAAGAACCGAAAACGTCACGTCTGCATTCGATAGCAAGAGGCTTTCTGTGAGCTCGAGTTCAAGATACTGGGGGGCGAGGCCGGTTTCCTGGAGCATCTTGCCAATGAATTTTGGGAAGCCCTCTTGCCGAAACTGTACGGCCGACACATTCACGGCGATTGGGACTCTAAGCTGTCCTTCTTCTTGCCATTTTTGGGCTTGGGAGCAGGCAGTCCTCAGTACCCATTCACCGATGGGCACAATCAGGCCGCTGTTTTCAGCAATTGGTATGAACGTGATGGGTGGTATAAGGCCCAACTCCGGGTGTTGCCAGCGGAGGAGGGCTTCTAAGCCGGTAATCCGTCCGGTGCCAATATCCATCTGCGGTTGATATACCAAGAAAAGTTCTTTTTTTTCGAGTGCCACTCGCAGACTGTTCCCCAAGGTCAATCGCTCAACCACCTCAGCATTCATATCCTCCGTAAAGATCTGAAAGTTGTTCCGCCCGTTTTCCTTGGCGCAATACATGGCCGCATCGGCATTCTTAATCAGGGTTTCGCTATCCATACCGTGTTCTGGGAAGATACTAATGCCGAGGCTGCAACTGATGCCAAGGGAGTGACTTTGAACATAGAATTCAGCGGCCATCGTATCCATAAGCCGCTCAGCGGCACCTGCTGCGTCGTGGATGTCCTTTACACTGGTGAGCACCATGATGAATTCGTCTCCGCCTATCCGCGCCACCGTGTCTTGTTCACGCGCAAATTTCTGAAGCCGATCTCCGACAAGCTGCAGAAAAACGTCGCCGAGCGAGTGCCCGAGTGAGTCGTTAATGGTTTT
>Ga0302326_10030774_pt1 | contig 10734 bp, 11 predicted proteins | sample Palsa_T0_3_FD_202264 | JGI IMG/M metagenome (GOLD analysis project Ga0302326, IMG submission 202264) | Peat permafrost microbial communities from Stordalen Mire near Abisko, Sweden - Palsa_T0_3 | ecosystem: Environmental > Terrestrial > Soil > Palsa > Peat permafrost | place: Sweden: Abisko...
GACTCGTCGATCGGACAATGCACCGTCGGCGCCGATGCTGAAGGCGGTGAGACGCCGGCCGATCGACTCGGCGACGATCAGGGTCCGGTGGTCGGGCGTGATGGCCATGCCGTTGGGGAAGTCCAGTTCGCGCGCCACCACGCTGACCTTGTCGTCCGGATCCACCCGCAGAATGACGCCGCCACTGAAGGCCTGCGACCCGATGTAGGCACGGCCGTGGTTGTCGAGGACCATGTCGCCCAGGTCTGCCGGCGCCAGCGCGCTCAAATCGGCCACGGTGTCGACGGTTTCGCCGTCATAGCGCAGCAGCCGACGGTCTTCGGTGGACACGATCAGCAGCGAGCCGTCCGGCCGGAACCCCAGACCCGACGGCGAAACCCCGGGCAGCGGCAGCGTGGTCATCGATCCGCTCAGGGTGACGGTGTGCACGGCTTCGCCGAGCATGTCGGAGAACCACAGCAGGCCCTCGAACCAGCGCGGACCCTCGCCGAAGCAGAACCCCGTTGCCAGCGGGGTCAGTCCCTCAACCATTGCCGTCATCAAGTGCATCCAATTCTCGGGCGATCGCCTGGTGGTAGGCGTCGCTCCTTTGCGGCGGTAAATCTGACCAGCAGGTTGCCCAGCTGGCTTTACAGATTATCGTATAAATGTCACGCGGTATTTTGCAGGCACGTCGTCGGCGCTCAGCTAAGGAAAGCGGCAGATGAAATTCAGCATCACCCACCCGATGCACAGCCACCCGTACAACCCGGAATTGGTCAGGGGCGACGGCATCGCCAAGGTGGCCGCAGCCGCCGAGGCTGCCGGTATCCACGGCTTCGGGTTCACCGACCACCCAGCGCCCAGCCAGCGCTGGCTCGAAGCCGGTGGACACGACGCGCTAGACCCGTTCGTCGCGATGGGATACGCCGCGGCGCACACCACTACGCTACGTCTGATACCGAACATTGTGGTGCTGCCGTACCGAAATCCGTTCGTAGTGGCCAAGTCTGGCGCAACACTGGACCTGTTGTCCGGTGGCAGGTTCACCCTTGCTGTCGGCGTCGGCTATCTCAAGCGTGAGTTCGCCGCCCTCGGCGTGGACTTCGAGGAGCGCGCCGCGCTGTTCGATGAGGCACTCGACGTGATCCGGGCCATCTGGACCACCGACGACGTGACCTTCGAGGGCGCGCACTTCAGCGCCCGAGGCATCACCGCGCATCCACGACCGGTGGGCGATCCGCATCCGCCGATTTGGATCGGCGGCAACACCGGAGCCGCCCGGCGCCGGGTCGCCGAGAAGGGCGACGGATGGTGCCCCTTCGCGGCGCCCCCGGCGTTGGCCCAGACCGCGCGCACGGCGGCGATGGATTCCGTGGAAGCCCTCGCCGACGGCATTGACGATCTCCGCCGCCGACTCGACAAGGCAGACCGGGACCCCTCGACGATCGACGTCGTCTTCGGCAATTTCGAAGGAGGTAGCCCGGCCGACGACGACTTCAATGCCGATGCCTACCTGGGCGGCCTGGAACGGCTGGCCAAGCTCGGCGTCAATTGGCTGCAGGTGGGTCTGCCGGGCGACAGTCTGGCGCACGCCCTCGAAGTCCTCGACCGTTTCAAAACCCAGGTGATCGAGGCTTTGTGACGAGCGGAAGGCTTTACAAGTTTTAGCGAGAATGTCATTCTCGCTAGGTGACAACAGACTCTGAGCAGACGCACTGGTCGGTCGCCGGCCTGCTGGACTTATTCGACGCGCGCCCCGCCGACGACGGCCGGTTTATCGCCGATACCGGCATCGCCGCCGAGGACGGACGTCAGGTGGTCGAGGGTACTCAGGTGCTCGCGCAGGTGATCGTGGCTGTGGCCAAACGGTTTCCGGAGAAGTCGGTGCGCTCGGTGCACGCCGTGTTCGCCCGCGCTGTGGTGGTCGGCCCCCCGGTCGAGTTCGAGATCGACGTCGTCGCCGAGGGTCGTTCGACGGCGACCGCGGTGGTCAGCGTGACGCAGGGCGGGCGTCGCGCCATCACGGTGACGACGCTGCTTGATGTGCCGTCCGGCGACGTGATCCGCCACCACCTGCCGCGTCCCGAGGTGCCCGCGCCCGCCGACGCTCACGACGGGGCGATGCCGATGGCCGGCAGGAAACTTCGACTGGTCGACGTGGTCGACGTCAACAGTCCCGACGAGGTCGGGCCGCCGGAGTTGTATGCCTGGCTGCACTACGACCCGATTCCGGCCCGCGACGATCTGGCCAAGGCGCTGGTCGCGTATTTCACCGGCCACCTGGGCATTTCGACCACGATGCGCGCCCACGAGGGCATCGGTACCGCCCAGTCGCACCTGACCGTGTCGACCGCGCCGATGACGGTGTCGGTGAGCTTCCATGAGCCGGTGTCGTGGACCGGCTGGCTGCTGTACACGCACGAGAGCACTCAGGCCGGTGCGGGTATGTCGTATGTCCGTGGCGCTGTGCACACCGAAGAGGGCGAGCTGATCGCCTCGTTCGCCCAGGACGCGCTGATCCGCCCACTGCGCACCACCGATACCACGATCAAAACCGAAGCGCGGCTGTAACAGTCATGGATTTCGCACGCGTCGAACTGCCTCCCGATGACCGTGAATTCCGCGATCGGTTGCGGTCATTCCTGGTTGACTTGGTCACCGACGACGTGATCCGCCGGGACCGTGAGAGCGGGGAAAACTTCGACGAGGGTGTGCATTTGGCGCTGGGCGGAGAGGGTTATCTCGCTGCCGACTGGAACGACGAATCCGACGGCGGCTTCAGCGCGCTGCGCCGGCGCATCTGGGATCTGGAGATCGGTCGGGCGCACACGCCGTGGTTCCACTGGGGCACCACCGCCGTGGTCGCGAAGATGGTGCGCGAGTTCGGACCGCCGGAACTCACCGAAGAGGTGCTGCCCGGCGTGCTGTCCGGCGAGATCCGGCTGTGTCTGGGCTACACCGAGCCGGAGGGCGGCTCCGATGTAGCGACATGCAAAACCCGGGCGGTCCGCGACGGCGACGGATCTAGCTGGGTCATTAATGGCTCCAAGATGTTCACGTCCAACGCGCACAACGCCAAGTACGTCTTCCTGCTGACCAACACCGACCCGGACGCGCCAAAGCATAAGAACCTGACCATGTTTCTGGTGCCGCTCGACACGCCGGGCATCGACATCCAAGCCATTCGCACCATCGACGGCGACCGCACCAACATCGTCTTCTACAGCGACGTGCGGGTCGACGACAAATATCGCATCGGAGCGGTGAACGGCGGTTGGGGAGTGCTGCGGGGCGCGCTCGACGTGGAGCATGGCACCGTCGAAAAAAAAGACGACGGGCTGCAAAGAGTCGCGGTGATGAGCGAGCATCTGACGCTGATGGCCGAGGCGATCGACGCTATCGCCGCGTTGGTCACGCAACGCGGCGCCGACGGCCGCCGCCTGCTCGACGATACTTCGGTGGCATATCGGTTGGGCCGCAGCGTTGCTCGCACCGAGGCGGCGTTGAGTACCCCGGGGATGTTCGGCCGGGTGGCCAACGCGCAGACCATGCGTGACGTCTCACCGGACCTGATGGACATCCTCGGCACCGCATCAGCGCTGCCGGTGGACACCGAAGGGGCGGTCGACGACGGCGGTGCCGAATACATCTTCCGGCTGGCCTCACCCGTCGGTATCTACGGCGGCACCCTGGAGGTGTTCCGCAACATGATCGCTCAGCACGCCCTGGGGCTGGGACGGCCGAACTATTCGCCGCCGAGGTCCTGAGACTCCGGCAACTCTGCGACTACGTCGGCGCGCGCGGCGTCGAAACTGAAGAACCCCTTGATCGGCGCGCTCTCCGGTGGCGGGTCCAGGTAACTCCACGCCACGTCCTCGATCTCCGTGTCGCCCACGACCGCCGACCAATACGTGGCGTACCCCTTGTAGTTGCAGTAGGTCGATGTATCCGTTTGTCGCAGAAACTCAGTGCGCACGTGCGAGGGATCGACGTAGAGCCTGGGCTCCAGGGCGGTCTCGAAAACGATCACGGTGTCGTCGGCGTCCACCAGCGTTGTGCCGGCGACCTCGACGCGCAGCCTCCGTTTCGTCGGCCGGCAGTCGATCCGGTGATACGGGTTGGGCGGGTAGTGCACCAGGGTGCGTCCCTCCTCGGTCCAGATGTCCACCGCGTCCCACGGCACGTGGACGAACCCGGGTGCCTCCGAAACCGACTCAGTGGGCAGATCGATGACCTCGTCGGCGGGAAATGCGTAGGAGAGCGGGCGATCTGGGCGGTGCACCAGCAATGCATGCTCGGTGTCGATCACCGTGCGCCCGTTTTTCGCCGCCTGAACCCGCCGAGGATGTGGCTCGACATAGACCACGCCGGCGGCCACTTTCGGCGAAAACCAACCGGCCGGAGCACTGCTCAGCGGCCCATGCCCGGTGACCATGCTCATGGAGCCTGAGCGTACGCGGATGATGTGTGACCACTCGAGCATCGCGTGGGACCAACCGTGGCATGGTGTGTGGCATGGCCGGACCGATGGAAGGCATCAACGTCGTGGAACTCGGGGTCTGGGTGGCCGGGCCTGCGACGGGCGGCATCCTTGCCGACTGGGGCGCCGACGTCATCAAGATCGAACCACCGACCGGCGACCCGGCCCGGGTGTTCGGCCGCATGCTCGGGCTCGACGTCGACGTCAACCCGCCGTTCGAGATGGACAACCGGTCCAAGCGCAGCATCGTCATCGACCTGACAACCGGGGACGGCCGCGGCAATGCGCTCGAATTGATCTCTGGCGCCGATGTTTTCATCACCAACGTCCGGCCCGGAGCGTTGCGTCGCCTCGGCCTCGACTACGAGTCGCTTGCCCCGGACCACCCGCGGCTGGTGTACGGGCTGATCACCGGCTACGGCGAGACCGGGCCCGACGCCGATCGGGCCGCCTACGACGTCGCCGCGTTCTGGGCGCGCGGCGGGCTGGCCCATCTGCTGACCCGGCCCGGTGAGACGCCGCCGTTCCAGCGCGGCGGGATGGGGGACCACTCCGCCGGCATGACGCTGGCCGCGGCCGTCTGCGCGGCGCTGGTGTCTCGTGACCGCACCGGAACCGGTCAGTTGGTCAGCACGTCGCTCTACCGCCAGGGCGCCTACACCGTCAGCTTCGACCTGAACACCTACCTGATGTCGGGTCAGCTGATCGCGATCGGGCAGCGCGAGACAATGTTCAATCCGTGCATGAACAACTACGCCACCGGTGACGGCCGGCGGTTCTGGATCGTCGGGCTGGAAGTCGACCGGCACTGGCCCCCGCTGTGCCGCGCCGTGGGCAGAGCCGAGTGGCTGGATGATTCGCGGTTCGCCGACGCGCGGTCACGCGCCGTCAACGCGGTCGAGCTGATCGGCGAGTTGGATCAGATCTTTGCCACCAAGACTCTCGACGAGTGGGCCGAGATCTTCGCCGGTGAATCGGATTTCTTCTGGTCACCGGTCAACAGCATCGAAGATGTCGTCGCTGACGAGCAGTTTCATGCCGCCGGCGGCATGGTCGACGTGCCATTGGGTCGTCCCGCCGATGAAGGCACCGTGCCGATGGTCGCGACGCCGGCGGATTTCCACGGTACGCCGTGGGCGCCGCGGGCCTGCGCGCCGCAGCTCGGCCAGCACACCGACGAAGTCCTCGCCGAGCTCGAGGCGCGGCGCCAGCCTTGATCCAATCGAAACTTTACAGATTGAGGTAGAAGTGTCACGCTGAGTCGACCGGGTCATCGAACGCGCTGTGGCGTTCGACTGCGCTGAAGGGATGCGATGGGAACCTTCGAGGTGGACTTCGAGAATCGGCGGCCGCAGGCTCCGCATCGCGACGGCGGCTCGGTCAAGTATCGACTCGACGTCGTCGCTTCCAGCCCCGCCGATGTGGTGGGCTGCGTCGGCGGCTGGCTGTATGACCGGGTGCGGGCCGGGTGGGATGTCAACGTGCTGTTGCCGCAGCGCTGCGACAGCCGTCCGCTGCAGATCCTCGGCATCCAGGTGGCCGACCTTGACTGGCGGATCCTCTCCGCGAGCAAGGAATGCGCGGCCCGCGGCTTGGCGGTCAGTGCCGACATGTTCGCCTCCGATGCGCGCATTCGGCAGGAGGTGTTCACCGCGTTGGACCGCTGGATGACGGAAGTGACTCTCTGGCATGATGATTGGCCACTCACCGTCGGCCACCGAACAGCCACGGTGCAGCATGTGCTCAGCGGTGCCGCGCGCGCGTTCAAGCGTCACGCGCTCGCCGCGGCCGGTATCCCGGGCAGGGTCGGCCCGACCGAGACGCTGCGCTCCGACATGAAAGCGTCTTTGCCGGTCGATTCCGAGCTGATCCCGGTTGGCTGATGCGCAAGTACCACAGCCACACCCTGCTTTACCTGCACGAGACGATTGCGCTGGGTTCTGGTTCGAGCGACCGCTTCATCGAGGAATTCACCGGCACCTATCAGCCGATGATGCACGACTTGGGCGCGCGGCTGTTCGCCCTGTGGGAGACCGCACCCTACAACGGGCACTGGCCGCAGGTGACGATCATCTGGGAGATCGACGCGTTCGCTGACTATGCGCGCATCGGGTCGGCGCAGGCACGGGGCGGTAGCCACGAGTCGGCCGCCAAGAAATGGTCGGCATTTCTCGCCGCGGTCGGGGCGTCGGGGGAGGGCCGGATCATGTATCCGGGCCCGAGCAACAAGACGCTCGCGCAGCTGCGCGAGGCCAAATTCAATACGTCCGTGGTCATTCAGGAGATCATGCAAACCAAGCCCGGACGCCAGGACGACTACATCCGCGAATTGGAGCGGCTCTACGTGCCATGGTCGGAGCGCACCGGTAAACATTGGCTGGGCTCGTTCACCACCACCTTTCGCTTCAATGAGGTGATCCACTACTGGGCGCTCGAAGGCGGATGGGATTGCTTCGCCGAGCATTATCCGTCGTGGAAGGACAGCCCGCCGGCGGAGATCGTCACGTGGATGAGCGTCGCCCCGGCGCTGCGTGACGGCTGGGAAGACTCGATCCTGCAAGCACTTCCGCCGTCGCCGCTGCAATGAATGCCGCCGCGGTGCAGAAATTCAGGTACGACCCGTTCGACCCGGCGGTGATGGCTGACCCGCTGCCGTACTACCGCGTCCTGCGCGAACACCACCCGGTCTACTATCTGCCGCAGTGGGACACCTTCGCGTTGTCGCGGTTCGCAGACATCTGGGATGTGCTGGCTATCAACGACGGAACGTTCGTCGCGTCGGAAGGCACGCTGCCGCCCGCCACGGTGTTGGCTCGTCACAATCAGGGTCCGGTGGCCGACCCGCCGTGGGATCCGCTGCCGTTTCATGCGGTGTTCGACGCTCCGATCTACGACGGGGTGCGGCGCGCGCACAGTCAACCGTTCCGGCCGAAATCGGCCGCGGGGTGGGAAGCCAGGATCCGCGAGCTGGCCAACGACCGGCTCGACGAGCTGTTGCCGCGCGGCACGTTCGACCTCACCCAGGATTACGGCGGGATCGTCGTCGCCTCGGTGGTCTGCGAATTACTTGGAATTCCAGTCGAATTCGCCGCCGACGTGTTGGCTGCGGTGAATGCCGGCAGCCTCGCCGAACCCGGTAGCGGCGTCGACACTGCCGAGGCCCGGCCGAATTACCTGGAATACCTCATCCCAGCGGTCAGACGGCGACGAGCCGACGCTGCCGACGGCGGACTGCCGGTGGTCGATGGGTTGCTCGGCTATCGGCTGCCCGACGACCGCGCGCTCGACGACCTCGAGGTGGCCACCCAGATGCTCTGCGTGTTCATCGGTGGAACCGAGACCGTGCCCAAGGTGGTGGCGCACGGGCTGTGGGAGCTGCTCCGGCACCCCGACCAACTGGCGGCGGTGCGCGCGGACCGGGGCGCCAACGTGCCCGTCGCGCGTGAGGAGATGATCCGCTACTGCGCTCCCGCGCAGTGGTTCGCCCGAACGGCCCGCAAGCCGTTCACGATTCATGACACCACGATCGAGCCGGGACAGCGGATCATCACCCTGCTCGCGTCGGCCAATCGGGATGAGCGCGAATACGCACAGCCGGACGAGTTCGTCTGGAACCGGCCCATCGCCCGCTCATTGGCGTTCGGCCGTGGACAGCACTTCTGCCTGGGCTACCATCTGGCCCGCCTCGAAGTCGCTGTCCTGGTGTCCGAATGGCTGCGGCGCGTGCCGGATTACCGCATCATCGACGAGGCGGCGTTCCGCCCGCCGTCCAGCTTTCAGTGGGGCTGGAGCAGGCTGCCGGTGGAGGTGTGAGATGTGGTCCTACCGGATCATCGCGCCCTACCAGTTCGAGCGGACATCGATCGCCGAGAAGACTCCGGATTCTCTCGCCGACGGCCAGGTGCTGTTGCGGTTTCTGGCCGCCGGGGTGTGCGGCAGCGACATGCCGGCCTTCCGCGGCGTGCGCGGCAAACTACCCGGCGACGACGGGCGTAGCGGCGCCGAAAAGGACGGCTACCCGATCCACGAAGTCGTCGGCGAAGTGATCGCCAGCCGCCATCGCCAACATCGGCCCGGTGATCGGGTGGTGGGCTGGGCGTCGGCATTCGACGGTCTGATGGAGCGGGTCGTCACCGACGGAAATCAGGTGTCGGCCTACGACCCGACGCTGAGCCCGGGGCAGGCCGTGGGCCTGCAACCGCTGGCCTGTGTGCTCTATGCCATCGAGCAGTTGCCTGACCTCAACGGGCGTCATGTCGGCATCATCGGACAGGGCTCGATCGGGCTGCTGTTCTCGTGTGCGGCCAAGGCGGCGGGCGCCCGTCGCATCACCGGCGTCGACCCGGTCGACCGCGCAGAGATTGCGACGAAGTTCGGCGTCGACACGTATGCGCGGGCCACCAGCGACCGGTGGGTCAGCCAACTGGCCCGTGAAGACCGGCCGGACGTCGTGATCGAAGCCGTGGGTCATCAGGTGGCGACACTCAGCCACGCGATCGAAGCCGCGGCCCCCGGTGGCACGGTGTTCTACTTCGGCGTCCCCGACGACGACAGCTACCCGATCAGCATGCGCACCATGCTGCGGCATAACCTGACCCTGAAATCAGGTGTGGCACTTGATCGTCCACGCATGCTGGAACTCGCCAACAAATTCGCCGCCGAGCATCCCGGTCTGCTGGCCAAGTACCTCACCCACACGTTCGGTATCGACGACGTGCAGGCCGCCTTCGAACTGGCCGGCCGCCCCGTTCCGGGCCGCGGGAAAATCGCGATCGCCGAGACCGGTGCGCCATGACGGAAAGTCAACTGCAGCAGGCACTTAGCCGGGGCAAACCCATCTGGGGCGGCTGGATCACCGGGCCAACCGCGATCGGGCCCGAGGAATTCGCCAGGGCGGGCTACGACTACGTCGGCTTCGACGCCCAGCACGGCTACATCGACGACGCCGATATCGCCAGCATGCTGCGCCGACTCGAACACGTGCCGATCGCCACTGCGGTGCGGCTGCCCAACGCGGACGCGGCACCGATCGGGCGGGTTCTCGACGCGGGTGCCGACGCCATCATCGTCGCGATGATCGAATCGGCCGACCAGGCGGCCGCGGCCGTCGCGGCCACCCGCTACCCGCCGGTCGGCTCGCGAAGCTTCGGGCCGTTGCGGGCCAGCCTGGGCACCGATACCACGAAGCTGGAATCACGGGTGAGCGTGTTCGCGATGATCGAAACCGCCGCAGCCCTTGCTGACGTCGACGAAATATGTGCTGTACCTGGGCTTGCCGGTGTGTATGTCGGGCCGGCGGATCTGGCGATCTCGATGGGTGTCGACGTCTCCAAGGCCACCGCCGACCCCGCGGTACGCGAGGCCATCGCGGGCATCCACGGCGCCGCATCGGCCGCCGGACTGGTGGCCGCGATCCACGCCGGAAATGCCAAGGCCGGACATTCCCTGGCGCAACGGGGTTTTCAGATGCTCACACTGGAGTCGGAATCTCAGGCCCTGCGGCGCGGCGCCGCCGCGACCCTCAGCGAAGCGAGGGGCGACCGGTGACTCAACGTGTCGCGCTGGTGACCGGGGCCGCCCGCGGGCAGGGCTGGGCCATCACCCAACGACTGCGCGCCGACGGGTTTTTCGTGGCGGCCTGCGACATCAACGCCGCAGAGCTGCGCGCCGCGGTCGACGGTCTCGACGACGACGCGGTGATCGGGATCCCGCTGGATGTGACATTGGAGTGGGAGTGGCAGCAGGCGGTGGCGAACACCGTCGACCGGTTCGGATCGTTGACCACCCTGATCAACAACGCGGGCGTGCTGCACCGCGCGTCCATTCCCGACGAGTCTGTCGAAGGATTCGAAAAAGCTTGGCGGGTTAACTGTTTGGGGGCCTTTCTGGGCATCCGCGCCTCGCTCGAGCAGCTGCGGGCCGCCGACGGCGCGGCGATCGTCAACACCTGCAGCACCGGGGCGATCCGGCCGTTCCCAAACCACGCCGCCTACGGCTCGGCCAAGTGGGCGCTGCGCGGTCTGACCCAGGCCGCCGCGGCCGAACTCGCCCCGGCGGGTATCCGGGTCAACGCGGTGTTTCCCGGTCCGATCGCGACGCCGATGCTCGATGCGGAGACCCAGGCGCGCCTGGCGGCCACATCGGCGTCCGGCCGGATCGGGCAGCCGTCCGAGGTGGCCGATGCGATCGCCTTCCTGGTCTCCGGCCAGGCGTCATTCATCACCGGTTCGGAGCTCGTCATCGACGGCGGCCAGTGCCTGAAAATCCAATGA
>Ga0302326_10030775_pt1 | contig 10734 bp, 12 predicted proteins | sample Palsa_T0_3_FD_202264 | JGI IMG/M metagenome (GOLD analysis project Ga0302326, IMG submission 202264) | Peat permafrost microbial communities from Stordalen Mire near Abisko, Sweden - Palsa_T0_3 | ecosystem: Environmental > Terrestrial > Soil > Palsa > Peat permafrost | place: Sweden: Abisko...
TTGCGGTGGATCGCTGCCGTGGGGGGTCAGGTCAGGGCCGGGGGGAAGATGAATGAGCTGTATGAGTCCCTGCCGGTGATTGCGGTTGACCCGCAGGGGGTGGTATGGGCGTCGCATCCTTACCGGGGGGTGTTTAAGAATTCCCCGGGAGGAGGCGCCGGGGGTAGCGCGGAGGGGCCGGCAGGGGGCGCGGGGGAGGGCAGGTCGCTGCCTTATAAACATTATGGTGTCGGGCAGGGTTTGCCGTCTGACGTGAATGACTATGTGACGATTATCCGAAATAAGGTGGTGGTGGCGACGGAGAAAGGCGTGTATGAGTATGACGCGGCGGCGGACCGGTTTGTAACGGCTGCTTTTTTTCAACCGATCTTTCATGATAACAGTGTCGAGTACCTGGTGCCGGACAAGGAGGGGAATATCTGGTTTGTCAGTAATCAGCGGGTGGGGGTAATCGACTTTAGCACGCGGTCGGGTGGCCAATCGTTTGCTGTGATTTATTTCCCCGAATTGACGGGGCAGACGGTCCGGGGGGCTGCGTATATCTATCCTTATGACCGGGAAAACATTTTTATTGGTTCCACGAACGGCGTCTTCCATCTGAACCTTGGCCGGTATATCCAATCCGGCAATAAGATCACTGCGCTGCTGGGTACGGTGAAGGCGACAGCCGCTGAAAAAGACAGTCTCATTTTTGGTGGCTTTGCGGCTTGTCCTTCGTCTCCCGTCCGGCTGCCGAATCATTGGAATTCCTTTCATTTTGAATATTCTTCACCGTCGTATGCGCCGCAGAGTGATGTGGAGTTTAGCTATCAGCTGGCGGGCTTTGACAAAGGCTGGTCGGCCTGGTCGTCGCGGACGGAAAAAGACTATACCAATATCCCTTATGGCCGATATGTTTTTTCGGTACGGGCGAGGGATAACCTGGGGAATGTTTCACCGCCCGTGGACTTTGCCTTTATCGTCAATCCGGCCTGGTATCAGACGAACTGGGCCTGGCTGTTGTATGGCCTCCTGGCTGCCGGACTGGTCTATGCGGTACGGGCGCAGCAGCATAAGCGGCTGGCCTTGCATCAACAGCGGTATAAGGAAGAGCAGGAAAGGCTGAGCTATCTGCACAGCCTGGAGCTGGACAGGAAGGAGAAGGGGTTGATTGCGCTGCAGAATGCCAAGCTGGAGGGAGAGCTGCAATTTAAGAATAAGGAGTTGGCGACGGTGACGATGTACCTGGTTGAGAGAGGGGGGTTATTGTCGAATATGAAGGAAGAGCTGTTGGCTGTCATCAAGAAATTGGGTATTCCCAACCTGGCGTATGAGCTGCGGAGTATTTTTAAGATGATTTCGGATACGGAGAAAAGCAATGAGGACTGGGACCGCTTTGCGCTTTATTTCGACCAGGTGCATAATAATTTTCTGACGATCCTGAAAACGAAGTTTCCGCAGCTGAGTCCGACGGATCTTAAGCTATGCGCTTATCTGCGATTGAATTTGAGTTCGAAGGAGATCGCGCAGATCCTGAATATTTCGTTGAAGGGGGTGGAGGTGAGCCGGTATCGGATACGGAAGAAGCTGAATCTGTCGACGGAGACGAATTTGTATGATTTTTTGATCGAGGTGACGGGGCCGGGGGTGAGGTAAACCAGAATATATACTATTAACAATTTGGTAGGGTCTCTATAAAATTTTGTTTCATATTTTCTTTTCATTTTTTTTCAATTAGACTCAGGTATTCTTCTTTACATCTTCTACTGTATAATAAATATCTATACAGGTGTGCTGGAATCTACTTTCTATACGTTGTCATTCAGTGAGGTGTTTATCCATGATCTCCATCATTTTAAGATTCTCCGGTTTCTCCGGAACAGGTTTGTAATACACCCGGCTTCTATTGACGGTTAGTAATTCGCATTGCCTTCGGGCCGATATATTTTTTACCCTGGCGCTTATTAAACTGCTGCGGTCCGCTATCCCCCAAGTCACTTGAAACTTTTTTTTAGAAATTCATTCTCGACCTTCAGCTGGCCAATCTGGGCATACAATTCCTGCGTGTCTACTTCTTCCTTGTCCGGCGACCCGGACTTTTCAAAGGCTGCAGCCATGTTCTCCAGGAATTCCGCCTTCCATTTGGAAATCATAACAGGATTGACATCGAATTTCTTGGCCAGCTCCGCGAGTGTTTGCTGGTTCTTGACGGCTTCGAGAGCTACCTTGGCTTTGAAGCCAGGAGAAAATTTGCGGCGTGTCTGTTTTTACATTTGAGATAGTTAAATTACGATAAATAATTATAAAAGTTAGAAATAAATAGTAAATTTGTACATGTCTGGTTTATATCCCAATATAGCGTTCAATCAACAACCTCAGCCGTCTACATTTGCACAGATGGTGGATCAACTTCGCACCAAAAGCGAAGCTGAATTAAAGATGTTATATCTGCAATTCTTCAAAAATGATTTGAGTAAAGAATGGAAAAATATCACAGAATCGGCTGACTTTAAAAATACTTCTGAAGAAGATATTGTAAAGGCTATTCAAAAGAATCGTTACAGCGATCATGTATAATCTTCTTATTGATGCAAATGTATGGATCAAATACGCAAGAGCAAAGAATATCGCCCCTTTATTAGATCGTTTTATAGCTTACCGCTTTCTCCCAATCACGAATAATTACTTACTCGCTGAAATATTCGATGCGCTGATCCGGAATAGATGGATGGATGAAAAACAGGCTAACCGCCTCATTTCCTATATTAGAAACATCACATATTCTGTCACGGAACGAGCCGTTTATGGCATCAGTCCCGATCCCGAAGATAATTACCTTTTTGACCTTGCCGTGCAAAACAACTGCGTATTCATTATCACCGATGATTCCAAATTATTGCATTTCAAATTAAAGCCGGTGCCTGTCCATACGACTAGCTGGTTTTTAAAAAAATTTCCTATTTCATCAGAAAAGTAAGACGCCGCGGTTTGTGTTACTTTCCCCCCGGCCCCGTCCCCTCGATCAAAAAATCATACAAATTCGTCTCCGTCGACAGATTCAGCTTCTTCCGTTAACTAGCCCAGTGGTCCTAATTTCGGAGAGTATTATAGACACCCTTTCGAGTAGGCTCCGAATCGCAATTTTATCCCTTAGTTCCACAAACAAGTTATTCTTCGGGTCTATCCATTAGCTGGTTAGGTTTCATATTCCCAAATATGACCAACTCACACATTTCATACTTTGGTATTCGAAATATATTAATATAGGACTCCACACTAATATTCACATGTTCCCTACGCCAGATAAAATGGCTGCCGCCGACCGGAGTCCCCTGAGTAGTTATGAAGCCGGAAACATCCCATCTACCATACCTGGCAGATATTTTCTTTTGCACATCAGCTGTACTTTTTATGATAATAAAAAATGTATACGAAGTATCGATCTTTTTCACCCAACATTGCTGGATGCTCATCGTACAAAATTTCAAACAAGGCGTTTTATTTATGAAGTCTACTTTATAAAAATAGACTGGCTTTTCGAATCCATCGTATTGAACTTTATCAAAATTACAATCAATAAAGCTCTCCAGATCATTTTGTCTGCCGATAAAATCTGAAATGTCCATTGATTTACTTTATTTTTTAAAGTTGTAGAAAAACGTGATTAGACTAATGACGAAAAGCAAAGCATATTTTATTGCCTCCCGAAAGATACTTTGAATATTCACAGAGCGGACTTAGGTATTGATTGCCGGATTTCTCCCAACTCACGGTGTCATTCCAATTAAAAGGAGTACCAGTCCAAGGCGTTGGCATCGCAATGGTTTACCGAAATATAGTGAGGATCAAATAGCTATTCGGTAGACCCGACAGTAAGCGGAACAGGCGATTTTAAAATGGAATCGATAAACCGTTTTTCTTCACGAATATCATACTCTCTTACTTGTCCATCCTTCCATGACATAATGGCGAAGAGTTTTTTGGGATCCTTCTTATAACTTTGAGTAAAATGATTAAATTCAAAACCGATCAGATAATACTTTTTGTTTTTGGCAGCAATCACAGAATTCCAGTCAATCGCAGGATGGCTAATATCTTTTGCCAAGAAGGTCACTGCATTTACCTCAAAAGTCGCTTTTGCAGTATCAAGATATTGTGTTGCAATCTTGTACAATTCCGCAGCTGTCTTTGGCTTATTAATATAATTAGTAATTGCAAGATAATCGTTGGACGTTACACAGCCATTGTTTTCTCCTTCGAGACGAACATATAACAACATCTGCTGCGTGCTATCCATATTGCCCTTTTTTTCGCTATTATTTTGACATGACATAAACAGTAATAAAACACTGGCCATTTGTAATCTCTTTTTCATAATTAATCAATTATTGTGGAATAGTGCTCCAAACAGATACCGTCCATACAAAGGGAGTATATTGCTGCGAATCACAGGAGCACCCAATTCAGATAGGCCTGCGGTTTGCCGCTCGCAGGAGCCCCCTGGCTATTGAGATAGCCTTGCAGCGGGGCAATTAACGGACTGGTGCTGGGATTATTCAGGCTGGAAAGTGCGCCATGAGTAGGCCCCGCAATGGCAAATAAACCGGAGGCCAGGGAACTAAGCAGATCCATATACGAGAGGGTCGGCGTATTATTAATGCAACTGTAAATTTAGTTGGGAGACTTCCAACCCTTTTTACTGACCTCCATAAGCAGCAAATTACTCTTCACGCATATCCGATAGTTGATCAAAGGTCATATTTCCGCAAATTATCAAATCACACATTTCATACCTTGGAGTTTTAAGTATATTAAGATATGACTCTAGGTAAATAAGTAAATGTCTTTTTCTCCATATAAATATACCGTTGCCAATCGGCGTTCCTTCAGAAGTTGCTGAAGCTGCCACGTCGTAGCCACCGTATTTCGCAGATATATTTTTCCTTATGTCATTAGTTCTTTTTATAACAATAAAAAAAGCATAACAAGTATCGATCCTTTTCACCCAACAATTTTGGATGCCTATCATGCAAAATTTCAAAGAATCATTTTTATTTATAAAATTTATATTAGATAAAAAGATTGGACTTTCAAATCCGTGGTATTCAACTTTATTAAAATTACAATCAATAAAGCTGTCCAGATCACTTTGGCTGCCGATAAAATCTGAAATGTTCATAGGTAAGATTCCCGACTTTTTACCAACGATTAGCGGCAGTATTTGTTACTTGCCGGCCACATGCAAGATATCACGATATTTCATATTGGTGATAATTACAAGACAACAATTTCTAAATCTTTCAGTAGTGGACATGTCCAAAAAAGCCTGCAAATAGATTCTAACTCCATTTTTTTCCCAGATAAAGGAAGATGAGGGCTCCACGCTTTCGTTAACAGAAACACTAGTTTCAATAGCATGTTTCCCATACTTTGTAGAAATTCTCGATAACAGGTTTTGCTCATTTTTCATCATCAAATAAAAACAAAATAATGAATCCTCTTTTAAAGCCCAGCCATCGATAATATCTATATTGCAGAATTTAATATTGAAATCTTTGCACTTAAATCCAACTCTATATGGGAAAATGGGGCTTTTATATCCCGCGAACAGTGGCGCAAAATTTGACGAAATTATTTCCTTTACATCAGTATGTGCGCTTTGAATAACGCTCATATCTTTGATATTTCCATTCATTTGCATCCAAGTTAATGGATAAAGTATTAATAAAATGAGGTTTATTTTTGCCATTATACCGTTTTTTAAAACCACGTATATTCGGCGTTCGATATTGCAACACCTGGACTCCTTGTATCTTTACTCAAAGTACCACCGTAAGTTAACATTACTGCTCGAATATTGTCAATAAATAGACTTTGTATTTGATCTCTACTGAGCGATTCGTTATCTTGAAATTCTTCAGTCGTGACAAATACGGCAAGATTAACTGCGCCGGCAGCGATCTTAGCTGCGTAACTATTGGAATATACATCACCATTCGCTCTTTCAAGTGGTAGGCCAAAATATAATGCATTTTTAACGATAACATTAAGCCCTTGCCCGGCGCGCGCACCACCAATAAACCTTACTTGAAGCTTAATATTTCGCACTGCTGCCTCTTGCCAATTCGATAAGGTGTTTCTAAAATTGAAAGAGATCGGGCTTAGCCCCCCTGTTAGCCCGTTATCCCCCAAGCTCTCTAAAGATATAGTATTTACGACTACATGGGCAACACCGCCTGTCGAAGCATTACCACCAAATGAGCCATAGTTATATTGCATTCTGAGGACAGAATTTCCAAAAAGATCCGTACCCATGGAAGATCCTTGAAATCCAGGTTCGATATACGGAGCTTCTGGGAATAGTTGTAAAAGATTGGGAGTAATTGATGCCATTTGAGCGGCACACATCTGATCAAAAGCGCCAGTCGGTCCAAGAGTCGAAACGGCTTGGCTATAGTTGAATGCGTCATCCGCGGCTTCAAAGTCTTCTTCAATATCGGCACCACCACCTCCTCCTCCGCTCACGCGATTCATGAGTACATTGTACGCTGCCATCCACTGTGGATTTTGTGCCAATAGTCCACTGGGATCGTTTGCGACAATGGGGTTATTACCTGCATATACGTAGGCGCTGCTGAACTCTGCTCCGTCGGCTATCGGATCTATTTGCGTGAACCTACCTAATTGGGGATCTAACCTCCTGAATCCAGCATCATAAAGTTCAAGGCCAGTACCGTCACTGAATTCCTTATTTTGAAGTTCCGTGCCCTCATTGTACCTAAATTTATTCTCCACATAACTGGTTTTGATAGCTTTATCGGATATCCCCGCCATCGTCAATCCAAATGGATAATAATGATTTTCTTCTAGTAACGGTCCCTGCTTATACTGCACGGAAAGGTTGTCAAAATAAACGTTCCAGCCCGAAGTCTCGTTGCTCACCCAAATATACAGATATCCGCTCTTATTCACGGCGATTTGCGAACCCGGCGCTATCATGTTCATCGAGCCGGCGGGATAGGTCGCGCTGGCCGCTGCCACCGATCCGCTCAGGCTGCTGATTGTTGATTGGTTGCGAGAGTATTTTTTCCAGGACATTTTTTAGCCAGGAAAAGGGATTGATGTTATGTAATTTGCAAGTTCCCAGGAGCGAGTACAGCGAACCAGATATTTGGATACCTTTCCCCTACTGCGCCTTATACTGAATTGGAATCGGATATGCCCCAATTTTAAATATCGACACCATTGGACTGTCGGGTCTATTAAGTTGGAAATCCCCATCAAAAGCCATGTTTAGAAGAACGCTGCTGCCAGTCCTTAAGTTTTTCATGAATTTGTAAATAGAGTCCACTCTTGGAGGCAGTTTGCCTTCAAATGTGATTTTGCCAGAAAACTCTATCTCTTTAATGTGAGATTTAGTAGTAACTGTGAAACCATTGACTTTCACTTCGTCTATAGTAACTCTTAGACTGTCCATCGGGGTTTCTCGTAAAAAATCTTTCAATCTTCGAAAACAAATATCCAAGATTACCTGCTTTTCTGCAGTACTTCTTACCGCAGAATATTGGATTTTTAGGCTGTCTTTTAAGTTATTCAAGTAAATCTGTGCACTGGACATTTTCATTGAGTCGGAAAAACTTGAAGCTTCTGGTTTGCCGGAGCAGCCAGTTAATATGATTAGAGTAAAAATGGGCAAAATTCTCATATGTAACTTTTATTATGGAATAGTATCGGTTGCGGGCTTATCTGAAAGGGTTGAGCCTCCATTCTTATCTTTTCTAAGATTAAAACCCAAATTTCTGTTATAATAAACTGTACCGGGTTTTATTGAATCATAATGTACAGGCTTGTCGGCAATAGCTTGTTCTTTTTCTAGAAGTTTTTGAATGCCGTCGGCATTTGGCTCTTTATTGGCCTCGTCGGCAATTTTATACGGGTCTACTCGCCCTTCGCCCTGTTCATTAGGATGCACTCCAAATGACGCTGCTGCACCGGTTGATAATTGCTCGTCGTCTCCGAAATAAAGATTTATGAATGGCATAGTTGGATCGACTGGGCTACCTGGAGCGTCATAACCGCTGCCTGAACCCCATACGACTCCATTCGGCAAATGAATCCAAGGTCCTACCGACTCAGCCTTATCCGTAGTTCCAGTAGTTTTCAGCCCAAATGTTGTCTTATCCGAAGCATCGGGAGGATTTCCTTCATCATCGACATTATTTAGCGAGTGGGAATACGGAGTAACAGTAGCTGATGGTAGATTTTGCGCTACCACAGGCTTTCCATCTATCATTGCAGCAAGTTGGCCATTAATGACTTTTTCCTGAATTGGTTTACCACCGTTTAATTTCCCGCCGCTTCCCGGTCCACCCGGTCCGCTTGCGATAACATGTGAGGGGTCTTCCCCAAACGCGTCGACTAGTCTACCATTTTGGTCAAAATGACAATCAATGCAAGCCTCCATCCCATCCGGATCAATAAATCTAATGGGATTATCATAGGTATACGCATACGGAGACCACCTTCTTGTCTTATCCGCCAACGGATCGATCTGATGCCACACTCCCAACTGTGGGTCTTGCATTCTTGCCCCATAATCATATTCCCCCAATCCCGTCCCGTCAGAGAACTCCTGGTTCTGCAACTCCTTCCCATTATACCGAAACTTATTCTGCGCATACTGGGTCTTCACTGCCTTATCACTGATCCCCGCCATCGTTAACCCGAATGGATAATAATAATCTTCCTCCACTAATGCTTCACGGTAATGGCCTATTTCTCTTTGAATAGCAAAAACTCATAAATTTTTATGGTAGTCCGATCTTGTTTGATCTTCAGAATCGAAATATGAATCGTATCTGGAACAACTTCATTTTCGAAGAAAAAAGTGTATACACCATTTCCTTTACCCACACTATTTTCATGATCATCTTTCATTCTCCAATTAAGCAGATATTTATCGTCCGCGAATTCGGAATTGGAAAACTCTGTTAATTTAAAATTAAGTTGAATTCCATTGGACTTTTCTCTTACAACTCTTCCGTTGTATATTCGGTTGAACCATATAGATTCCATCCAAACTTCTGAAATTTTAAATATCCTTTGTGGGATAACTGAAGGTTTGTATTCCGAAATGAAAAAACCATTTTGTTTTGAGCTTTTGATGTCAGAAGAAGCTTGTGCATCAGCAGTATTTACCTCCAAATTACATGACATGATAAAAACAATAATTAGGAAAATTGAAATAAATATTAATGATATGATTTTCATTACTTAATAATTTGCAATATTAGTTTATCTCGGTTATTCCCAATCATTTGTTGATACATTTGATTCGGCAAAGGAGAAGGCGGCCCTACCCATTGAAATCCTGTTGTATTATTGGATTTGGTTTCTGCCCCAGACAATCCGATTTGATCAAAAGTATTGGAAACAGCGTGCCCACAATTATTTGCGAGCAAACTATACCAGCTATTTGCTTCTCTAGTCATAACTTGCAAAGCGGTAGTTGCCTGCTTAGCAGTCACCCCAAATACCGCCGCTCTTGTATATTCCTTTGTTTTTGAACTTTTGAAGAACTCACCTAGCGTATTAAAATGGCCTGTTTTAGCGGGCAAGGCTGGGCCTCCGGTTGATCTATTATTACTTGGATCAGCGGATGAGCTTTCCTTTTCACGACCTTCTTTGGAAACAAAATCCCATCCCGTTTTGTCGTTGCCGACCAGTAATGCATTGTGACCATAACCTTCGGCACCTCCAGGTGCATTTACCACTGCTACATAATTCCCTTTTGAAAGATCCGGATCTCCGTCTTCGTCATCATCATCGGTACTTGTTGGTGTTGAGGGTGCATTGGTGTTATCGCTAGTTTCAGAATTATCAGAACTGCCTGAAAGAATTGCATCAATATTAAGCATGAACCATTCAGGATGAGCTTGCTCGTCCTTTGCAAATGATTCATTATTAGCAGCAGTTACACTTAGTTCATTTTCCTCCCACTGCTGATAGTCACTAGTTGTGTTTCCCCCTGATGGACCTGCTGATCCCGGATATTCATCCGTAGAAACGTCCATGCCGTCTGGATCAACGTACCTGATTGGGTTATTGTAAGCATAGGCATATGGACTCCATCTCCTGTTCTTATCCGCCAATGGATCGATCCCATGCCAAACGCCCAACTGAGGGTCCTGGAATCTTGCCCCAAAATCATACTCCTCCAACCCCGTCCCATCGGAGAATTCCTGATTCTGCAATTCCTTCCCATTATACCGATACTTATTCGTGGCATACTGCGTCTTCACCGCCTTATCACTTATCCCCGCCATCGTCAACCCAAACGGATAATAATGATTTTCCTACAGCACCGGACCCTGTTTATACTGCACCGAAAGATTGTCAAAGAACACATCCCAGCCCTGCGTCTCATTACTCACCCAAATATACAGATATCCGCTCTTATTCACGGCGATTTGCGAACCCGGCGCAATCATGTTCATGGAGCCGGCGGGATAGGTCGCACTGGCCGCAGGAACGGCACCGCTAAGGCTGCTGACGTAGTTGAACTGATCGTCCAGGAAGATCCAGTTCAGATAGGCTTTGGGGTAGCCACTGGGCGCTGTCTCATCCGTCCCGAGAAAGCTCGTCACTCCGGTATATACGGAACTATTGCTGGCAGTAAGGGTGGAAAAGCTTCCATGGGTAGTACCTGCAATACTCACCAGGCCATTGGCCAGAGAATTCAACACGCTGCTAAAC
>Ga0302326_10030777_pt1 | contig 10733 bp, 8 predicted proteins | sample Palsa_T0_3_FD_202264 | JGI IMG/M metagenome (GOLD analysis project Ga0302326, IMG submission 202264) | Peat permafrost microbial communities from Stordalen Mire near Abisko, Sweden - Palsa_T0_3 | ecosystem: Environmental > Terrestrial > Soil > Palsa > Peat permafrost | place: Sweden: Abisko...
AGTCGCACGGAAGCTCCGTTGGCGCTCAAGGAGGGCAATTTCCCCGCCGGTACCTACGTGGTCAAATTGGGCCAGCCTTACCGAAATTACGCGGTGGATTTGCTGACACCGCAGAACTATCCGAAGGACGGCGGCGAGCCCTACGACGATGTGTCCTGGGAATTGCCGGCGTACTTTCACCTCGACGTCATTCCGACGGCCGATGCGTCGATCCGCGACTCCAAGCTGTCCTTGTTGACGGCACCGCCGCGGCCGCACGGACAGGTGGCGGGCTCGGGGCCCGTGTACTTGCTGAAGGATTCGGGGCAGGAAGGCGTTTTCGAACTCCGATATCGACTGGCGCGCTTCCAGGTAGAAATTGTCGAACACTCCTTCGTATTGGACGGCGTGACCTATCCCGCGGGGTCATGGATATTCCCGGCGCAAAGCGGCATCGTCGCGGCGCTGCGAGACGCCGCCGATCAATTGGGCTTGCATTTTGCCAGCGCGGTTGCCGTGCCGCAGGTGGCGCATCATTCCGCCAAGGTCCCGCGGCTTGGGCTATGGGTACCTTGGGCAGACACCGATTCGATCGGCTGGGTGCGGTACTCCTTGGACCAGAGAAAAATTCCCTACGTCTATCTGCGCGATGAGGATATTCGGGCGGGGAACCTGCAAAAGAAAGTCGACGTGCTGCTCTACGGCCATGTCGATCTCGAGCTGGCCGAGCAAATACAGGGAATCCCCAAATCTTGGGGCCCCATGCCCTTCAAGAAAACCCCGCAGACGCCGAGCCTCGGCACGCCGGCCGCGTCCGATGACATCACGGGCGGTATCGGCTGGGAAGGGCTCGCGCAGATTCAGCAATTCATCGAACGGGGTGGTTTGATGATCACGCTGGGCAATGGCACCATGCTGCCCATCGAGGCCGGGATAGTGCGCGGCGTACGCCGCGATTCCGGCGGAGTGCCGCGCAGCACGGCCGGCGGGGGAGCCTCATCTTCCGAAGCTTCGCGTGAAGCCGTCACGCGCACCCCCGGCGCCCATGTCCGCGTCAGCTTTGCCCGGCCGGATCATCCCATCGCCTATGGCTATTCGTCGTCCACCTATGTGTTTCGCTCGAATTTCGCGCTGTACTCGGTGCCGCGGCGCTGGCTGCGCATGGCTTATTGCGAGACCTGCCTCGATGGTCCGATCGATGCGCGCGGTGTGGTGCTGCAATGGGGAGACCCGGGCAGCTCTGCGCCCTTCCTGGTCAGCGGCCAAGTCTGGGGCGAGGACAATCTGATCGGACGGCCGGCGATACTGGACATGCCGGTAGGGCAGGGGCATGTGGTGGCATTCAATTTCAATCCGCTGTATCGGGATTCGAATCGCGGTGATCAGCGCATGCTATGGAATGCCATCATCAATTGGCAGGCGATTCTTGGGAGATCGACGAGAAGCGGGAATGATTGAGGGGGACTTCCGAGGCTCGGGCGATCGATCGCTTTGCGCGATCGATCGCCCATAGGAGTTTAGATCAGGGTTGCTGCGGCTCAACGGCGAGCAGCGGCTGCCAGGTATGGCAGAAATGCTCGGTCGTGAAGCTATTGAATGGTTGCGGCCCTTGCGGTGTGAGCAACTGCATCTGATTGCCGAGGAAGGGGTTGAAGGGCAGCCAGAACGGCGGGAAGTTACGATCGCTCCCGATGCCCGGAATGCCTGTCTTCACGAAATTGGCCCAGTAGGTCTTCATATCGGTTGCCAGCCTCGCTTGCGCGGGGGTGAAGTCGGCACCCAGGTTGAAGATGTACTGCAGTTCGGATGCATGCTCAGAAGCCGTCGTGAAGCCTGAGCTATTCGAACCCGGACCCGGGACGCCGGCCGTGCTCGGGGCATTCGGATCATTGAACTCGTAGGCAAAGACCGGGACTCGCTTGGACAGGTCGCTGTTTGAATCAAAACCGTTACAGGCGAACACGAAATCCGTGAAAACCTGCCCGAGCGCCTCATCGACGTTACCGCCGTCGAAGTTGTTGTTGAGGCCGGGTATCGACGAGGTTGTCTGCGGAACAAAATTGTGGAAATCGCGGATCGGGTATTCGCTTGCCGCCGTCGCCGAAGTGGCAACGACTGCCTCGGCGAAGGGCGCGGTCGGGGCGACCGTGGACGGTGTGGCCGTCACGAGGGTCTCGAGGAAGAACTCGATCTCCTGCAGGTAGGAGCAGGCCGCCGGCGTCCCGGTGAACTGCGGCGACGCACAAAGAATGTTCGGGACCTGAAGGTCGAAACTCGCCGGGCCGCCGGCGGCGACGATTGTCGGACCGGTGCCAAAGGGTTCGGTGACCACGCTGGGAAAGAAGTCCGTCTCGAAGAGCCGCCCCTCATTGGCGTTGGTCCCTTGGAGTACCGGGACTTGGTTGAACTGGCCGGTCGAGAAGGCCGTATGAAGGTCAAGCGGCAGGATTTTCGTATTGAAATTGGGTGCGATGCCGAAGCCGCCGAAGAGGGCTTCATTCGCGAAGAGTTGCGTTGTGGTCAGACCCTGGAGGCAGGTCAGGGTCAAGGTGCCGTTGGGGCAGAACTCGGCGGCGTCTTTCTGGGCAAAATTGTTGCTCAGGGTCTGGTACGTAGCGAGCGATGGCACGTCGTGATACATGTACCCGCCGCTCTCGATGATCGCGCGGTGGAATAGATGGTGGCCGGTAAGGTGGCGGACGGTGTCCGTGGAGGCGAGATGCGCCGAGACGCTCAGGCCGCCGGCTGATTCGCCACCGATCGTCACCGCCCTCGGATCGCCGCCGAAAGCTTCGATGTTGTTCTGGACCCAGGCCATCGCGAACTGCTGGTCCATGAGACCGTAGTTGCCGGCGTCGCCGACATTCTGGAAGGCGTTGGCCTCGGTCGCCGCCAGCACGCTGGCCGCGAGGAAGCCCAGGCTCCCGAGGCGGTAGTTGATCGTGACGACGATGATGTTGTTCTCGGCCACCATCACCGAAGGGTCGTAGTCAGACCCGGCGCCGCTGGTGAGGGCGCCGCCGTGAATCCAGATCCAGACTGGGAGCTTGGACCTCGCCCTGGCGGTGGACGGAGCATAGACGTTGAGGAACAGGCAATCCTCGGAATCGGTTTCCAGTCCCTGCGTACAGGTGTGGCCGAAGCTATCCGCGACGATCGATCCTTGGCCAGGATGGGGCGCCTGGGGCGGTTTCCAACGCAGGACGCCTTCCGGCGCCTGGCCGTAGCGGATGCCGAAGAAGACATCGACCCCGCTCGTTGGATCTCCGGGTTGTTCCTGGAAGTTCATGAGGCCCTGATAGGTGCCGGTGGACGTGGCAACAGGGGCCGTCAGCTCGACCGCCTTCGCCACCGGTGCTGTTGCCAGGACGCAAGCGACGCTCAACGCGCCAATGACGCCAAGCCGGAAATGCTGCAACTGCGTGCTCATACAATCCCCCGTTTTTTTCCCTACGACAGTGGAATAGCCTAGGCGTCACTTTACCGCGGCCGGATGAACTTCAGGCGCCACCTCCTTACCCCCGGACGCCAAGGTTGGCCCACCGAGACCGCAGCGAGAACGAAACAACGGTAGAAACGCGATCTGCTCACGGATATGCCGGTGATATAGAATTCGCTCTGCGTAAAACGATAAGAGGAAGCGCGCACTATGACTGTCCTACGGTTCGTTGCATCGGGTCTGCTGCTGGTGATTTTTGCGTCGCCAGCCTGGACGCAGCAGTCATCAACCGCTGCCCAGCCTATGCCGCCTCCGCTGGTGGGAACCATCGAGCGACATGCGGGCTGGCCGGCCGCGAAGAACGCCGGCGATGTCGACACGGTGGATCACCTCATGGCTGCGCTTTATGACGTCATCTCCGGACCGATGGCCAAACAGCGCGATTGGGACCGCTTTCGTTCGTTGTTCCTGCCCGATGGTCGGCTCGGCAGGATCATTGCCGATGCTCCGGCCGCAGCCGACCAACCTGCTCGCAAGGGCGACGTTGCCTTCCTCACCCCTGACATGTATGTCGAGCGCGACGATCCATACTTCAAATCGCATGGCTTCTTCGAGCGCAGCATTGCGAACCGTGTCGAAGAATTCGGCAATCTAGTGCATGTCTGGAGTACCTATGAGAGTCGCCATGCGGCGGCTGATGCGAAGCCGTTCGCTCGCGGGGTCAACTCAATTCAGATTGTGCATGCCCAGGGGCGCTACTGGCTGGCGAGTGTCCTGTGGGATGATGAACGGCCAGGATTGACGTTGCCTCAGAAGTACCTCAAATGACAGTTGCTGACGTTCCAACTGTGCGGCCGAGTTCGGCTTCAGGTGCGGGTTTCCTTTCTGGCCGCGGCGAATCCGGGAAACAGCGCGGCTGATGCCCGTTCGATGAGAAGGGCCATCGCAACACCGAGTGTCGCGCCGAGCACCGTCTCCCATACGCGCGCCAAAAGCACGTCGGCGGAATGTTGACCGCTCATCTCGAGTGTCACCATGAGCGTGAAGGCGAATGCACCGCAGGCAACGTCGTATCGCCTGGGTAACGAGACCGTGTACACAACCATGGCAAGCGCGGCCAGGATCCAGGTCAATAGCGGTGCGTGAACGGCAATTGGCATGCAGGCCAGACCGACCGGCACGCCGACGAGTGTGCCGATGATTCGATGCCGCGCCCTCCTGATCGTTTCCACGCGCGTCGCGGTCATGATGTAAACGCAGGCGGTAATGGCCCACGCAGACTCGGGCAACACGAAGAGGTCGTTGAGAACGACGACCACGAGGGCGGCGCCGGACGTTTGTATCCCGTTCAGGAGTGCGACGCGCTGCGCGGGCGGCGGGGGTAGGGAGGCACTCATCGAGGGTTCGGTCGAATTCGCCGGTTGGCCACGGCTGAGCAGCCATCGCGCCAGGATCGCCGACAGCATCGCGATAATTCCCGCGGCACAGACCGACCCGACATCGGCGAGCTGCGGGCCGACGCCGAACGCAAGCAACTCGCCGATGTAAACCTGCGAGCCCATCCCTGCGCCGAGGGTTCCAAAGCTTTTGAGATATGCAGCCAGGAACGCGCCCGTAATCAGGATGGATTCGCTACCTGCCCACGTATGTTGGCCTACCAGTGGCGCAAGCAGCGAATATAAAATGGCACCGGCTGTGGCTGCCGCGCACAAGAGAAACAGATCGCGGCTTGCCGCAATTCGCTCCGTGCGAGCTTCCGACACGCTTCCCCACAGTGCGAAGCCGCCCGCAAGGTTGGCCACATGCGTGCCGCCGGAAGTCCCGCTCGCGAGATCCCACAGGCTACCGATCGCGACCGCGAGGGCGTATGCGGCGACGAGGCGCAGTCCCTTGAATCGGCGCTCAGCGCCCGGATCGATCGCGGCGAGCCATATTCCAGCCGCCTGGACGGTCCGTTGTATTCTGATGTTCATTGCACCCGGAACACCTGCCCACTCCCGGCGTCCCGATAAAGATCGACCCGCTCACCATCCCAATGGTAGTCCAGATGCCGCGCTTGCACGACGCGCCCGGCACGGTCGGGAAAGAATAGCCCGACGCATTCTCCCGCCGTATCGCGCCGGCTCGGGTACACAAGACCCTCCGAGGCCGCGGCGCGTAATGCTTTGCCGAAACGTTGCGATTCCGTATAGCGATCCCGGTCGAGCGCCGGCGCCCAGCGAGGGTCTTCACCGCGCAAGTCGTGGAGCGAGGCCTTCACAGTCAATACGAGCTCGCGAAATTGTGAGGTCCACCCCGCGCGCTCCCGTGTCCGCGCCATGAATTGGCCATGGTGGTACATGGTCTCGAGGAGTGCGGTCTCGAAGCGGTTCGCCACGTAGAGAACGCCGTAGCTCCCGTCGGAGAATCGACTCGGCCGATCGGTACTGACATGTGTGAAGGGCGCCATCAAATAACTGGCGCCGGGTCCCGATACGCGTCTCGCCGGGGGCACGAGTTCGAGCGCTCCCAGGGTCGTCATCAAGCGCGGATTGGTTTTCTGCTCTGCCGCGATCAGGATCGGCCAGTCCTCGGGAGGCGCAATGTCTTCGAACAGATCCGTGGGCGGGAAGGAGCTTCGAATGATGCGCCGGGCGCGCGGCCAATGCACTCGACTCACCGGCACCGCGGCCGGGTCGATCACCAGCTCCCGCGCTCTGCGTCGAGATAGCGGCGCACGCGCATCAAGTCGGTAAGCTCGCCATCGAGCATCACCTCGAGCGCAGAGCGATCCTCAAAGACCTCGTTGGCCGTTTTGATCCAAGCGTACCCGCGTGCCGGCTCGCGGAAAATGGTTCGCAGCGCCTTGTGGATTCCCATCAAGTTGGAAAGACGAGCCTGGCCATCTCGACCGATCCGGCCGACATCGCCGGCCTTCCAGCGGGCATAGGTGCGTCGGGGCAGATCGAGAATGATCGAGGCTTGTTCGTCGTTGACGTCCCACAGCCGAAATAAATTGACAGCGGCCCGGAATAGGGCGGCAGCCTCTCCCTCGGCCAAAGGTTCGGGCGAGAACGGTCTTGCCTGGTGATCGATTCGAGTTACCGTGGTCATGGTGTCATTCCTGCCATATGGCATAATAACTCAGTATGAGGCCAAATGGCAAGAAGTGCGGGAAATGTAAAGTGGCGCCACATTAACGACCGATCCATCGGATAGAATCAAAGTTCGGTCGCAAGCTCTCCTCGATGGCGCGTTTTCAGTATCAGTCCGTACGCGCCGCCGATCAGGAGCCAGCTGATTCCAACTTCCATCGCGAGCCGACTCATTCCGGTGAATACGGCGAGCACGACCGCGATGCCGGCGAGCGGTATAAGCCAGTGCGTGATCCGGTCTCGCGAGCGTTGCCCGAACGCGAACTTTGCGAGCACCGAGATGTGAAGCAGCAGGAAACCCGAGAGCGCGCCAAAATTGACGATGGATGCAAGCTCATCGACTAAATTGCGCATGGCCAGGGCGACAGCAAGCGAGATAGCCGCAGCCGCCAGCATCCCGACGTAGGGCGTGCGGTACTTCGGATGCACGCGTGCGAGTATGTGCGGCAGCTGACGATCGCGCCCCATTGCGTACAGGACACGAGCGACCCCGACCTGCATCGGCAGGGCGTTGGAGAACCCGATCACAATCACAACTGCCCAGGCGAGAACCCAGGCCGCCCACGGTCCGATGGCTGCTCGGGCGAGATCCAAGTAAGCCGCTGCTGGATCTTGGATCGTAATTCCGGGGAGGACATTGCCGAACACCCAAGCAAGCAGTGTGAAGAATGCGGCCGAGATCGATAGAACTGCAATGATCGCGCGCCCAACCAGGCGCCGGTCGTGACCCTTGACCTCCTCGGATAGTGTCGATATTGCGTCGAAGCCGAGGAACGACATGATGCACAGGGAGGTCGCGGAGAAGATTGCGCCCGTCTCGAAATGGCCCGCCGCGTAGAATGGTCGCGCCGTCAACGCACCGTTGCCGAACCCGTGCCCGAGGGCGACAGTGGCGAGGCCGGCGAAGCCGACGATCACGACAACCTGCAGAATGACCCCTATGAAGTTCGCGCGTGTCGTCACCGTGACCCCGAACCAATTGACCGTAGTCGTGAAAGCAACCAGGAGGAGCACCCAGAACGCACGGTCCACGCCCGGTACGAGAGCGCCTAAGGCGACCGCGACCGTGACGTAAACAAAGGCTGGAATTAGCAGGTAGTCGAGCAGGATCATCCAGCCGGCGACGAATCCAGGCAATACGCCAAGGGCATGGCGAGCGAAACCATATACCGATCCGGCTGTCGGCACCGATTCGGTCATCACCGCGTAGCTCTTGGCCGTGAAATACATACAGACACTGCCAAGCACGTAGGCAAGCGCTATTAGTCCGCGGGACTCGGTCCAGACGAAGCCTAGCGTGCTGAAAATTGCCATCGGCGCGATATACGCTAGGCCATAGGCGATGAGGTCCCAGTATCCCAGGGCCCGGTTGAGGGTGTTCGCAGACGCTCTCAAGCTTCGTCCATCAGGTTTCGACCTCAAACAGCGCTGAACAGGCGGAGCCACTATTGTAGTTCCACGAGAAGCCTGCAAACGCTCGGTGGCGGTGAGTCGCGGTCACTCCGGTCCAGGCTATCTGTTGCAAAGTTGCGCCCAAGGATGTCTCTGACGAGGATATTGGCGGGCAATCCCGGATCGAGCCGAGCGACGGTAGGAAAGGTCGGACACGATGACAATCCGGGTTGCAATCCGTATTTGACGGCTGATGGTCTATTCTATCCCGGCTGTGCCATACCGAGGGATGCAGTCCCATAGTCCATATAAGTTCAAAAAACGGCCTGACACGCCTGATCGTTGCCTGCTTGGTCGCGACAGCCCTGCAGGCTTGTGAATCGACCAGTCTGGGCCTCACGCAAATCGGAGGTCTCCCCAGACCGGGGCTGTTCACGTCCTTCTCTCTCCCGGATACCGCAAATTTAACACCGAGTCGCGAGCCCGCCGCGGATCGTCGGCCGTTTCCCAAACGCGGCATCGTCTATACCAGGCGCGCAGGATTCATCGATCTCGCACACGTCTTCAATACGGCGGTGCTCGAGAATGAGGCCACGAAAACCATTGAAGCTGCGCTACGCGAAAACCGAAAGGTGATTCAGTTACGCGAATTCGACCGCAGCCGCGTCACCTTGACTCTGGAGGGGGTTATCCCTGACTCCGAGCAGGGCATTCGCGCCGAGGCCCGTGCTGCGGGCGCATGCGTGCTGTACGACCTGATGACATGGCACGAAATCATCACCTGGTTCGGCTATAAGTCCACTTATGTGTGGACCGAGAAGCCGTCGGCCTTTACGTATGAGGACACTGTGTCGAACCTGGTGGGCGTGGATGTTTTCGAGCGCATACCGGGTGAAGCCACCCCGTCAAAGCTGGGGGCGGCGCTCAGGGACGAATTGAACGACCTAGGACTCGTCGATAAGCAGCTGGCGGCGCGAGCAGTCCACAGTGTGAAAGGGACCTGGTGGGGACCGAGGCTCTATACCCGACGGATGGTCGATATCGGTCAGAACGGCGCGCCGGTCAATCCCTGGTTGGTGCCTGGCACCAGCGAGGACGTCCTGCATGACGAACGAGGCCCAGTGGCTTTCACCGATCCTTGTACTGAGATGCCAGGTGCCTATTCGCTGCGCATCGTGCCCTCGTACTGGAGGGTTTATCGCATTCGATGGTCCGCGCCTGCGACCCCCAGGGTCATCGATGCAAGCAAGGACTTCGATGCACTGATGGACGTGATTGCCACTCAGATTAAGCAAGAACTCGGTGCGGATGCGACTTCGCCCGATTAGGGATGTAAGGGGGTTCAGTCGCTGATCAGGAATAGCGCGAGGCCCGCCGCCAACGCCGCCGAGGCCGCGCCGATCAGCGCCGCCGCCCGAAATCCAATCATAAAGGCCTCGGCCGATGCCTGCCGTGCGAATACGAATCCCAACAACGCGGTCGCGATCAGTCCCGCGACGCGGGCCACGGCACTGTTGAATCCCGATGCCAGCCCCACGCGGTCCGCAGCCACCGACGCCATCACAGAGGTCGTGAGAGGAGCGACGCAAGCGCCCATTCCCAGGGCAACCAGAAGAGTCGGAGGGAAGATGTCCAGCCAATAGTTCAATCCTTGCGCGCCGACTCTGCCGTATAGGGCAAGTCCTACCCCGACGAGTCCGGAACCGATGGCCAGTGGCAGGCGCGCACCATGACGCGATGCCACTCGGCCCATCAACCGCGACCCTACGCCGATCAAGACGGGCACCGGCAGCAGGGCCGCACCCGCGGCGACGGCCGGCCAGCTCTCGATTCGGATCAGGAAGAAAGGCAATAAAACGACGAGACCACCGAGGCTGCTGTAGAGAAAGAACGTCAACAGCGTGAGGCCGAGGAATGTCGGCGCCGTAAACATCGAGAACGGCATGAGCGCTGCATCTCCGAGTTTGCTCTCATAGCGTAAAAACGCACCGAGCAGAAGCAGGCCCGCCACGGCCGCCGACCACGATGCATGCCCGGCACCGGATTCCGACGCCTTGGTCAACGCCCAGGTGAGTAAGCCGAGGGCGAGCGTCGCGAGACCCGCTCCCGCGGTGTCGAGCGGCGCGGGACGCGATTCTTTGCTTTCCTCCACATACTTTCTGCATAAATACCCCGCGGCCGCCGCGATGGGTAGATTGAGAAGAAAAATCGTCCGCCATCCGAATGTATCGATGATCCATCCGCCGACAATAGGTCCCAAAGCGCCGGCCAGGGCCCCCGCGGCGGCCCAGGTCCCGATTGCACGCCCTCGAGCCTCGCCGGTGAATGAACCGCCGAGAATGGCAAGACTGTTGGGCATCAGCAGAGCCGCGCCGGCTCCTTGCAATCCACGAGCCGCGAGGAGCCAGGAGAGCGAGGGCGCCGCCGCACAAACGACCGAGGCGATGGAAAAGGCAAGTAGCCCGATTTGAAATAGCTGGCGTCGGCCAAAATGATCTCCGAGAGCACCGCCGAGCAAAGTCAATACGCCGAGCGGCAACAGGTAGGCGTTGATCGTCCAGGATAAATCCGCGGCGTCGACCTTGAGATCGAGCGCCAAGGCAGGTAGCGCCACGTTGACGACCGATCCATCGATGAAGGCTAGGCTCGATCCTAGGATGGTGGCCGCCAGCGTTGCACGAGGGTTCATGCGTCCAACGCTGCAGCGTGAGCCTCAACGGACACGAACGCCCTCGATTGCACTAATCGCGGCATACATCGCGGGTGTGATCGAAGTCCCCGTATCGCGG
>Ga0302326_10030778_pt1 | contig 10733 bp, 11 predicted proteins | sample Palsa_T0_3_FD_202264 | JGI IMG/M metagenome (GOLD analysis project Ga0302326, IMG submission 202264) | Peat permafrost microbial communities from Stordalen Mire near Abisko, Sweden - Palsa_T0_3 | ecosystem: Environmental > Terrestrial > Soil > Palsa > Peat permafrost | place: Sweden: Abisko...
CAACCCACCCGATTTACAACCAATGTGCAACTTTTTGCGCAACCTGACAGGGAGCGCCCGGCCAGCGCGGCATACAGATCCTCCAATCGGCTGCACTAACGATTGCTCCGGATACACTTCCGATTTTGCCTCATCGCTGGACGAGTCGCGAAAATTGCGTGCATGAGATACTTCTTCCCCGCTGTAGTAGCAGGTTCGCTCCTTAGTCTGGTGTCTGTCTACGCATCCGCCCAACGACTCGAATGTTCCCCCTGCAGTTATGATTTTGGTGACGCGACAATCGGCGCTCCCATTTCCTACTCTATCCAACTCACGAACACTGGCAGTGCAGCCTTGACGATTCTTTCCGTATCGCAGAAGGGCAGCGCATTCTCATCCGGCAGCTTCCCCTTGCCCATGACACTTCCGTCCTGGGTCAGCGTCGAGTTGCCGATTGTTTTTAAGCCGACTGCCACAGGATACACCGACGGTACCTTCACGCTCACAAGCAATACTGACAATCCCACCCTTAGCATCTCTACCTCGGGGACGGGGACGGGGACCGGCGGCAGCAGCGCCCCCGCGAAACTCAAGGTCTCTCCCGCATCGCTAGATTTCGGAAGCGTCAAGGTGGGATCCAGCGCCAGCCTGAAGGCGACGCTCACAGCTGCCAACGCTGCCGTCACCGTCTCGTCACGACAAATGACGAACTCAGAGTTCGCGATTGTCGGGCTGGATCTTCCAGTCACCATAGCGAAAGGAAAGAGCGTCCCCGTTACGATTCAATTCACTCCGACCGGCTCCGGCGCAGTCTCCGGTGAAGCAGAATTCACCAGCACTGCGGAGAACTCCCCGGTGGATCAAGAGCTGCAGGGTAAAGGCGTCACCGATTCCAAAGCGCAGCTATCGGTCAGCCCTGCGTCCCTCAGTTTCGGTAACGTCAACGTAGGATCCAGTGCCAGCCTGAAGGCTAAGCTTACCGCCTCGAACGCCGCCGTGACCATCTCCTCTGACCGTTCGACGAGTTCCGAGTTTGCCATCGTCGGGCTCGATCTTCCATTGACCGTTCCCGCCGGAAAGAGCATTCCGGTGACGATTCAATTCACGCCGAGCGGGTCCGGCACCGATCCCGCCAAAGTCGGATTCATCAGCAGCGCGGCAGACTCGCCGACCGTCGAACCAGTGACGGGCACGGGGATTGTACAGAATTCCCCGAGCGTCTATCTTTCCTGGGATGGAGTGAGCACGGCAGTGGGCTACAACGTGTATCGCGGAACCTCGAAGACGGGTCCTTTCGAGGAGATCAATACGGCGCTCGATTCTTCGACGGACTACACAGACTCTACGGTTGCCGCGGGCAAGACTTACTATTACGTAACCACTGCCGTGAATGGCCAAGGTGAGCGATCCGGCTACTCAAATGTCAGCGAGGCGGTAATTCCATAAATGAAGTGGAGCGACGGGCGTCCTCGCCCGTCCTCCTCGGCAGCGGGAGTCTCCGAAGACCCAGACTCGGCTGACAGTCATTGAGAGATTTTTTGAATCACTCAATGGCTCAAGGGTGCGTTGACCGATGCGATACCCTCGCCGACCGCATCGCCCCACTGGTCTATAATTATTAACGGGGACCTCCCGAAACCGATGCATTTTTCTTCCGTCCTGCCGTCATTTGTCCTTTCGTTTCTGGGCGGCGAAATCGTTGATCTCGTCCTTCAGACCGGTCCGGTCGCCAAAACCGCGCTTCTCCTGCTCGTCGCCTTCAGCGTGCTCTCCTGGGCGGTGATTCTTTCCAAGTGGATGCGGATCAGCCGCGCCCGCTCGCAAAGTGGACGCTTCATCCGCGCTTTCCACAAGGCGCAGCGCCTGCAGGATATTGCTCCGGTCGCCGAGCAGTTCCGCCCCAGCCCGCTCGTGGGCGTGTTCGAAGGCGCAGTCGTCGAGTTCAAGCGCCAGATGGGGACGACCGGCGGCATTCACAACCTTGTCTCCATTCAGCGTGCCATGCAGATCGCGTCTTCCGAAGAGATCACGCGCCTCGAGCGCAACGTCGCCTGGCTCGCAATCACCGGCGCCGTCACGCCGTTTATCGGACTGTTCGGAACCGTCTGGGGCATCATCGACGCCTTCCACGGCTTGGGCACGGCTGGAGCCGCCACTCTGCGCGCGGTCGCTCCCGGAATCTCCGAAGCTCTCGTGACCACCGCCGCCGGCCTTGCTGCCGCCATCCCAGCCGTGATCGCCTATAACCTGATCATCGGCTCCATTCGCGAAATGGCCTCGCGCAACGACGACTTCACACTGGAAATGCTGAACCTGGTGGAGCGGCAATCGGTGGAGGCGTCACAACTCACCGAGGTCCGGCGCTGATGGCTTTCACCTCTGCCAACGGACGCACGCAGAGCGCCCTCGCCGACATCAACATCACTCCGCTCGTCGATGTGGTGCTCGTGCTGCTCATCATCTTTATGGTGACCGCGCCGGTGTTGCAATCCGGAATCGAAGTCAACGTACCCCATACGCGCACCGTCAAAGAGATCACCGAAGAGCGCTTGGTGATCAGCATCGACAAATCGCAAAGAGTTTTCCTCGGCAACGATCCCATCAACATCAACCAGATTGCGGCGAGTCTGAAGCAGAAGATTCGCGATCCGCAGCACCAGGCGATTTATTTACGCTCTGACGAAGATGTCCCCTTTGGCGCTTTTGCCACCGTGATGGACGCCATCAAACAGTCCGGCATCAGCAACGTGAGCATTGTTACCCAGCCCATGGATACCCACGCCAGACATTAATACTGATATCGACCATGTCCACCGACATCTATTCCGAACACAGTCAGTTGCGCCGGCCACTCGCCTGGTCGCTCACGCTGCATCTCGCCTTCGCGGGGTTCGTCGTGCTGTATGCCGTGTTCGTGAACGGAGTCCGGGGATCGAGCTGGGGTAGTGGAGGCGGAGGCGATGCCATGGGAGCAACCTTGGTGAGTTCGGTTCCGTTGCCCGCCAATCCAACCGAGACAACGAACGTGCTGGCAACGGAATCCAAGGGTCTGTCGCAGTCGCAGCCCGCGGTACCCGAGAAAGAGCCGGAAGCGATTCCGATTCCCGACAAGGACACGAAAACAAAAATAAAACCCGCGCCGGTGAAGACGGCGACGCAACGCAAACCTGAACCCGAAGCGGCCGAATCGAATCGAATTCCGTATGGTGAAGGTGGTCCGGTCAGCGGCCCCTACACGATGAACGCGGGCGCCGCCAAGGGAGGATTTGGATTCACCGGAAGCGGCGGCGATTTCGGCAGCCAGTTTGCGTGGTATGTGGAAGCCGTGCAGCGCAAGGTCACGGAAAACTGGCTGAAATATGAGGTCGATCCGCGAATCTCGGAGGCAAAACGGGTTTATCTGACATTCGATATCGCGCGCGATGGCCACCCGTCCAATGTCCAGGTTGAGCAGTCGAGTGGCGTGCCGTCGCTGGACCAATCGGCCGTACGCGCGCTCCAGCGCATTGATACCTTCGGCCCGCTGCCACCGAATTATTCGGGCAGCAAAGTATCTGTAGAATTTTGGTTCGACTTCAAACGATAGAAGAAGAGAAGGATGGAGCGCCGGTCGTCCCCTGACGGACGAGCAAAAAGCCCGTCGCTCCAATAGCATAGGAGTACAAAGTGAGTAACTCGGCTGGACCAACCCGTCGTCACGTCTTGATCGCTCTTGCCTTCCTCATCCTTTTGGCAGCCACCGGTTCGGCGCAAGATTGGATCCGCACCGGCACCGGCCTCGGCGTCGAGCGCGTGCGCCTCGCCGCCGCCGACTTCAAGCCCTCGACCTCCGACGCCAACAACGTCAACCTGCTGAAGACTTTTAACGATACGCTCTGGAGCGATCTCGACAACGCCGGAATCTTCGATCTCGTATCCAAGAGTTTTTATCCGCTGCAGGAGCCGGGCCAGCCCTCCGAAATTAACTTCACCGCGTGGAATTCGCCGCCTCCAAACACCTCCATGCTCGCCTTCGGCAACCTCGGCGCTGTCGCCGGCAAAGTCACTGTGCAGGGATGGCTCTACGACGTAAAGAACGAAAAGTCGCCGCAGGTGCTCGGCAAGCAATACACCGACAATGCAACGCCCGATGCGGTACGGGTGATCGCGCACCGTTTTGCCGACGAAATCATCTTCCGCCTGGGGGGAGGCGTGCAAGGCATCGCCGAAACCAAAATCTATTTTGTCAGCGAGCGCTCCGGCCACAAAGAAATCTGGATAATGGATTACGACGGCGCCAATCAGCAGCAGATTACGCACCTCGGAAGCATTTCCCTGTCGCCGCGCATTTCGCCCGATGGATCGCGTCTGGCGTTCAGTTCGATCAACAAGAGTGGCTGGGAAATTATGATGTATTCCTTCGATCTCAACCGCATGGTCAGCTTCCCGCGTTTCGGCGGCATGAATCTTTCGCCTTCGTGGTCGCCCGATGGCAAGATCGCACTCTCCTCATCGCGCAACGGCTACCCCAACATTTTCGTCGTGGACGCCTCGGGAGGGAATTCGCACCGCCTGACCAACGACAAAGGCCCGGACGTTTCACCGACCTGGAATCGTAAAACCGGCAGCCAGATCGCCTTCGTGAGTGGACGCACTGGCCTGCCCCAGATCTACACCATGGACGCGGACGGCACCAACCTGCAGCGCATTACCGATCAAGGCTATGCCGTTTCTCCCAACTGGTCGCCGAACGGGCAGTTTCTAACTTTCTCATGGATGCGCAAATATGGTGCGGGAGAACCAGGTTCCAATGACATTTATTTGATGGATGCCGCCAGCAAACAGTGGGTGCAACTGACGCACGACTCGGGACGAAACGATTTTCCTTGTTGGTCGCCCGACGGCCGCCACATTGTCTTTCAGTCCCATCGCTCAGGCAGCGATCAGATTTGGATGATGCTGGCGGACGGCACTAACGTAAAGCAGTTGACCTTTAAGGGCGGCAACACCCAGCCCAACTGGAGCTGGAAATAAATACCTAGATTGATCACGCAGTAACAAGTAAGGTTCGCACAACGGCCACGAGGCAGAGAGGGCAAGTAAGCTTTGTATCAGGGCAAGGCTTCACAGCCTGCCCAAAGCTCATCTAAAGACGGGGCAAGCCCCGCTTCAGCCGGCTGAAACAATTTTAAGTAACGAGGTTTTGGGAGTGGGCATCTAGGTTTTGGAAGGACGCGCCTTAACAGATTGCTGAAAAACCCGAGATTCGTATCAGGGTATCGCTTGAGCGATACCGTAAGTCCTGCGAAATCAGGCGCCCCTTTAGGGGCCGGGCGTCGAATTCCACTGCAATCTGTTAAGGCGCCCCATACCCATAGGAGTTACGAGATGAAAAGCGCCCGTCAGGCGCTGACTGGAGATTCGAGTTCAACGAAGGGTTATTCATCGGACTTGCGGCTGGCTGAAAGTGCGCCCTGCCGTCAAGCTGCAAATCGCACGCTACGCTGCGGGCGCACGGAAACTGGAGGAATCAGTGAAGCACGCAACAACACCCGGAATGAGACTAACCATGCCAACGAACGTAACCCGATGGGCCACGCTGATCTTTGCCCTGAGTGCATTTATGTTCCTGGGCGCATGCCATAAGAAGGTTGCCCCACCGCCGCCACCGCCGCCACCCGCGCCGAACGCTCCCACGGCTTCGCTCTCGGCGAATCCGAACACGCTCAATCCGGGCCAGTCCACCACGCTCAGCTGGCAGACCAGCAATGCGACCGACGTCAGCATCGACGGTATCGGCCCCGTGGACACAAGCGGCTCGCGCCAGGTTACTCCCGCCGGATCGACCACTTATCATCTCGTCGCCAAAGGTGCCGGCGGAACTCAGGATGCCACCGCTCGCGTTACCGTCAACGCCGCGCCCGCGCCGCCACCGGAAACCTCGAACGCAACCGAAGAAGAACTCTTCGCGCAAAACGTGAAAGACGTTTACTTCGACTACGACAAGTACGATATAAGATTGGCCGATCAGGGCGTTATTCAGGGCGATGCCCGCTTCCTGCAACAGCATCCGAACATCCGCATCACGGTCGAGGGACACTGCGACGAGCGCGGCTCAACCGAATACAACCTGGCTCTCGGCGCGAATCGCGCGGACGCCGTGAAGAACGCGCTCATACAGGCCGGACTTGCTGGCGACCGCATCAAAACCATCAGCTACGGCAAAGAGAAACCGTTCTGCTCGGAGTCGACCGAAAGTTGCTGGCAGCAAAATCGCCGCGGCCATTTCGTTTACGAAAAGTAAGTAGGCAGTGGAGGGACGGGCGTCTCGCCCGTCCTTTCTTTTTCGGGCGTGCGTCAAAATCGTCACTGCAATCACTCAGAATTGGCGCATCTCGCAATAGTGCAGCCAGTGTAGAGGACAATTATGAAATCCAATCGCATCGCGCTCGCTCTCCCACTCATCCTCATCATCGGCATTGCGCCCGCCCACGCCGTTAATAAAGACCTGATCGAACTCCAGACCCAGGTGACCCAGCTGCAACAGCAGATGACCGCGATGAAGCAGTCTTTTGACGAGCGCATGGGCGTCATGAAGAACCTGCTCGACCAGAATACTGACGCCGCCAACAAAGTGAGCGCCGCGATCAATGAGCTGCAATCCTCCATCAACAAACAGCAGCAGGATCGTTCCGGCCAGGTTGACCAGATGTCCGGACAGATTCAGGCGCTCAACGACACCATGGACGAGCTCAAGGTCCGGCTCGCCAAACTGAGCAAGCAACTCGAGGATATGTCAGCCGCGCAGCAGTCCATGGCTACGCAGCAGGCGCAAGTCCAGCAGCAACAGCAGGCCCTCGCGCAGGCGCCTCCGCCAGACGTGCTCTACAACAATGCTCTGCGCGATTACAACGGCGGCAAAAACGATCTGGCCAACCAGGAATTTACCGACTACATCAAGTTCTATCCGAACACAGACCTGGCCGGAAACGCCTATTTTTATCTGGCCGAATTACAGTTCAAGGCAGGCGATTACCAGGCGGCGGTGACTAACTACGATCTGGTCGTGCAGAATTTCCCCAGCGGAAACAAAGCTGCCGCCGCGCAACTCAGAAAGGGATTGGCTCTCATCGAACTCGGAAAACAGGATGAAGGAGCCGAAGAGCTGAGGCACGTCATGCAACGCTATCCGCGCACGGCGGAAGCCATCCAGGCAAGAGACAAACTAAGAAAACTGGCCCCCGCAGCGCCGAAACCTCACTAGTTTTCCGAGTGGAGAGACTCGGGCGTCCCCCCGGGCCAGCTCAAAAGCAGACGTCCAAGACTGAAGGGTAGGTCACGGATGCGGCGCAGTATTCGGCACCTTAACACCGCCCTCGATCTTCGGAATACCGAAATGCCCGCCCAGATGCGAGAGGTCCAGCGGACTGATCGAACCAGATATCGCAATAAAATCGACTTCGGTACGCTTGTCGATAAGAACCGCAGCATTGCTGATTGCGTTATTTTCCAGTCGCAGCCAGACGTTCGTAACGCCATGGCCTCCGACGTTCTCATCATGCATCACCTGTTTCCAACCCGCGGCGCGGTACTCCTCTTTCAGCGACAGCAGAGCGGCGGAATCATAGGTCGAACCCGCCGGATAGCGGAAACTATGAACTGAAACCCCATTCACTCCCGCAATCACGCGGCGCAGGTCTTCGTTATCAGGATCGAGCTTCGACGCCAGTACGAGCATCGAGTGGTCTAGCGTAAATTCCGTTTTGGAGGAAGCGCCTTGCCGCAGGGCTTCAATTCCCCGCGGAGTCCAGTCATGCGATGGCGACGGCGATGGCGCCTGTGGTTGCTGCTGAGCCGGCAACCACGTCGTCGCAGAAATTGCCAGCAACGCCAGCAGAATAAGCCCGTGAACCCTCATAATAAAACGCCTCAATTCTTAGATCCTCGATTCTGAGACCATAGAGGGCCGCCGAACTCAGGCAACGAGCTCGGACGGAGAAGTCAGACAGACCCAGCCGGGGCCACCCTCACGAGATATGAACCCAAGGCGTGAAGATTAGTTGTACCCAGACGCAATTGCGCTCTCAAATGTCGGCAGAAGACCAAGCTGGAATCGGCTACGACAACCGGAGGCGGCCGGCGCCACGCACAACTTCCTAGACGATATCCGCCGCCGCCGTCGCCGCCTTTTCTGCCAACACGCCGCTGCTCGGCCGCAGCGTCACCCAATCGGTCTGCACCCGATCCCATCCCTGAATCAGGAAGCCATACGAATCGAAGAGCTGGCGGATCTGGGTGCGTTGCCAACCGGCAATCTCTTCCAGAATCGGCACCAGAGTAGGCAGCGCATTGTCGCTCAGCACCGTCCGCTTGGCAATCTGCGCCACCAGTTTTGATTCTGAAACGGCAATGGTGAAACCGTCCCGCCGGTTCACGTGCAGCATGACGTGAATGTCGGAGTTGCCGTCGCCCACATAAACGATATGATCGGCAGGAAGCCCGAGTTGTTCTTCGAGCTGATCGAGCCGCGTGACTTTTCCATAACCGGCCGTGGCGCGCACCAGGCTTTCAATCTCGCCCGAGGCTTTGTACTTGAACTCGGTGCCAAAGATATGATCCTCCGGCACAATGCCTTCAAGTGCCGATTGAATCACTTCCACCGGCGACGCCGAGATCACGTAAAAATCAAAGTGGAATCCATCGATCCTCCGATCGAGGATCTCGTAAACCTGCTTGATGTTTTCCTTGAGGCGTATCAGCTTGCCCGCTTTGATCAAGTCGTCGCGCCGCACGCGCGAACGGAACTCGGGATCATGTAAAAGTAAGTAGGAAAGTTCGGCGCCCTGCTGCACCAGGTTCAGCTCTGCCATGCCCCTGGCTTTGCGTTCGAATTCCTTGACAGAAATGCCAAGCAGTTCGCTCAACACGTAGCCCGTATCGTTGAAGGTCAACGTCTGATCGAAGTCACTGGCAAAGAGATAATGTTTACGAAAATTACTAACCATACCCTATTCTAGATTCAAGATCGCGTTAACGAACCATTAAATTTACCTATGCGAGCTATTACAACAACTTACAGGTGCAAATCAAGAGCCACAGAACGAGTATTGTCGGTCACGGGCTTTCAGCGTAACCTACGTTTAACTCCTTACTAGATGTACCCCGGAAAGGGCTGACATGCCAAAAAGCACCAGCGATCATTTGCTCGACGATTCCGACCGTGGGAAGGGCTCCCAGGAACCAGACGAACGCAGCCAGAGCGGTAACAACTCCATGCAAGGCCAGCTTGGCCACCGCAACCCCGATCCCATGCAAGACGGCGCCGACAGCGATTTCCCCGAGCCCGGCCACAGCCCCGAACACTCGTTCGAGGGTGAATTGAGGAAAAAGAAAAAGAAGGCTGTGAGCATCTCGACAAAATAAAAATCATGGAGCCGTGGGCGTCCTCGCCCGTCCCAGCAGAACGCCGCGCCGCCAACTCACGCTACGCTCGCATCGACCCACTGAGTCTGGAGGATTGTCTTCGCCTCCCATCGGCTGAAAACTGAGTCCTCGTCACAGCTTCGTTCATCTCATGGTTGAGTTCCATTCGTCCACAACATTTCCACGAACCGCAATGCATGAGGAAGAACCATGCCAGTATCAAAGATGAAAGCTGTCCAAGTCCCCAAACCTGGTGGCGATTTCGAACTGGTTGAAAGAAACATTCCCGAGCCCGGCCGAGCGCAGGTGAGGATTAAAGTGGAAGCCTGCGGCATTTGCCATAGCGACCAGCTCGTCAAAGAGGGCTATTGGCCGGGCATCCAGTATCCCCGCATTCCCGGACACGAAGTCGCCGGCCGTATCGATGCCGTCGGCGCCGACGTCACCAACTGGAAGCCCGGCCAGCGCGTAGGTGTCGGATGGCACGGCGGCCACGATTTCACCTGCGATGCCTGCCGTCGCGGCGATTTCATCAACTGCCAGAATGAGCAGATCACCGGCTTCAGTTACGACGGCGGCTATCAGGAATACATGGTCGCCCCTGCCGAAGCGGTCGCTGCCATTCCGGATGATCTCCCTGCAGCCGACGCCGCGCCGCTGCTGTGCGCCGGCATCACAGTTTTCAATGCGCTGCGCAATTCAGGAGCGCGCTCCGGCGATCTGGTCGCCGTGCAAGGCATCGGAGGACTCGGCCATCTCGGAATCCAATACGCTCGCCAGATGGGCTTCCGCACTTTCGCCATCGGCCGAGGAAAAGACAAAGAAGAGCTGGCGCGCAAACTCGGAGCCGCTCACTACGTCGACACTGCCCCTGGCGATCCGGCAGCCGAACTGCAAAAATTCGGAGGCGCCCGCATCATTCTGGCCACCGCTCCCGATTCGAAAGCGATGTCGTCGCTGTTCAACGGCCTCTCGCGAAACGGCAAACTTATCGTGGTGGGCGCTGGCAGCGACCCGCTCGCAATCAGTCCCATTCAATTGATCGGGGGCCGCACCACCATCCAGGGATGGGCCTCCGGAATCGCACCCGACTCAGAAGACACCATGCGCTTCAGCGCCCTCTCCGGAGTCCGTCCGATGATCGAAAAGTACCCGCTAGAAAAAGCCTCCGAAGCCTACGACCAGATGATCAGCGGTCGAGCCAGATTCAGAGTGGTCCTCACCATGTAGCAAGCGTAGAAAAGGGTTGGCGTGGATAGCCCGTGTGTGGAAAGCCCGTGTGGTGACGGGGCTCTGCCCCGTCCAGGTTTCGGTAGGGGCAGTTGTCCTCACCTGCCCAGCCGAGCGCGGCT
>Ga0302326_10030780_pt1 | contig 10732 bp, 5 predicted proteins | sample Palsa_T0_3_FD_202264 | JGI IMG/M metagenome (GOLD analysis project Ga0302326, IMG submission 202264) | Peat permafrost microbial communities from Stordalen Mire near Abisko, Sweden - Palsa_T0_3 | ecosystem: Environmental > Terrestrial > Soil > Palsa > Peat permafrost | place: Sweden: Abisko...
CGTCGGCGTATCGGCGAGCGGCGCGCGCGCGCCGGTCCTGCCAGGCGGCGAGACGCGAGGTCTTGGCCAGGAGGACGGCCGCTTGCAGCGCGTCGAGGCGGCTGTTTCGTCCGAGCTCGGAGTGCAAGTACGGCTCGTCGGCGCCGTGCGCGCGAAGGCGTCGAACCCGCGCGGCGACGTCGGCTCGCGGCGTGACGACGGCGCCGCCATCGCCCCATGCGCCGAGGTTCTTCGTCGGAAAGAAGCTGAAGCAGCCCGCGTCTCCCGCCGACCCGGCGGGGCGGCCGCCGTCGTCGCGCGCGCCGATGGCTTGAGCCGCGTCCTCGACCAGCAAGAGGTTGTCGGCGGCGGCGAGGGCGCGCAGAGCTCCCAGCGGCGCGCACCGGCCGAAGAGGTCGACGGGCATGATCGCGCGCGGGCGGAGGCCGGAACGACGCGCCCGATCGATGGCGTCGGCGAATGTGCGCGCGCCCCCGTTCATCGTCGCGGGGTCGACATCGCAGAAGACGGGCCGGGCCCCGACCGCGGCGATCGACTCGGCCGTCGCCACGAAGGAGACGGCCGGGGTGACGACGGCGTCTCCGGGACCGATTCCCAGGGCGCGAAGGCTCAACTCGAGGGCGTCCGATCCCGACGCGACCCCGACGGCGTGCTCGACACCGCACGCCCTCGCCAGCCAGCGCTCGAACGCCTCGACCCGAGGTCCGAGGATGAAGCGCGCCTCGGAGGCTACCTCCCCGAGGACGCCCAGCACCTCGGACGCGACCTCTCTTTCCTGCGCGGCGAGGTCGACGAAGGGGACGCGGGTCACCACTTGCGGTGCAAGAGCGCCGGGAGCGCGGTACGGACACGATCCTGGTAGGAGAAATCGAGCGTCGCCGCGGCGAACCCCTCCCCTTCGGAACACTGGGCGACGATCTCTCCCCACGGGTCGACGATGAGGGACTTGCCGTACGTCTGACGGCCGCGAGGGTGTTTGCCGTGCTGCGCGGGCGCGAGCACGTAAACCTGGTTCTCGATGGCGCGCGCCTGCAAAAGGACGTGCCAGTGATCCTTGCCGGTGAGGAGCGTGAAGGCCGAAGGGATCGTGACGACGCGTGCGCCCTCGTGCACGAGCTTGCGATAAAGCTCCGGAAACCGGACGTCGTAACAGACGCTCATCCCGAGGCGCACCCCGAGCACCTCGGTGGTGACCGGCTCCGAGCCGGCGCTCGTGGCGGCGCTCTCGCGGTAGAGGGTGCCGTCGGGCAGGCTCACGTCGAACAGGTGCACCTTGCGGTACGTCGCGGCGACGGCGCCGCGCGGATCGACGAGGACGGAGGTGTTGTACGGGCGCGCGAGATCGCCGCTCGCCTCGGGCATCCCGCCACCTAGGATCCACACGCCGTGCTTGGCCGCGCTCTCGGCCAGGGCACTGAGGATCGGCCCGGGAAACGCGCCGTCGAGGCGTTCGGCGAGCTCGCGCTTGCGCGCCTCTTCGCCCATGAACGCGAAGTTCTCCGGAAGAGCGACGAGCTGAGCGCCCCCCGCGGCGGCCTGCGCGACCCACTGCCCCACCCGCCGCAGGTTCTCGGCGACGTCGTCCTGGGTGTTGAGCTGCACGACGGCCACGTGCATGGTGACCGCACGGTAGTGGCCGCGGAGCGAGAGTCAACACGCCGCGAGCGGGCGGGTGCGAAGCGGGCGCTCGGGTGCGCCCGAGGCCTCGCGACGCCAGCGCTTGTCTGCCAGTATGGGCCTTGCCATGGATCTACGAAACCTCATCGAGCCGCGCCTGGATTTCCCGCGGCTCTCGAAGGTGCTGGACGAGCTCGGCACGCCGGGCCGCGTGTGGTCCGTCAGGCAGTGGACGCGCGCGCATCAGGCGACGCTGTGGGAGGCCGCCAAGGGGGTACGGCCGCTCACGCTCGACGACTTCGTCCCGCCGTCGCTCGCGCCGCTCTCGCCCGTCATCCACTACGGCCAGAACTCGCTGCCGATGCACACGCACTTCGAGAAGCGCTTCGCGAAGCTCCCCGAGGGGCAAGGCGAGGCCGGTGGTCCGCGGCTCGTCGGATACAACGAGCAAACGCTCGCCGCGTTCACGGGGCCCGGCTACTTCGTCGTGCATCCCTCAGCCGACGAGGGCGAGGTGGACATCGACTACACGATGGTCCCGCCCGCCAAACCCGATGCGTGGCCGCCCATCGTCCCCAACTCCGTGCGCCTCGGACCGGTGGTCTACGCGGGCATGGTCGATGTGATGCGCGGAATCTCGAGCCACGTGACGATCGGCCGTGCCAGAAAGAAGCACGGATGGATGGATAACTGGTTCGTCCTGGTCCGGGAGGACCCGCAGCCGGCGTGAGCGGTCCACCGATCACGCTGCGCATCCTGGAGCGCGTGCGGGAGATCCAGGCGGACGCGTGGGACGCGCTCCTCGGCGAGGACAGCTCCCCGTTCATGGAGCACCGGTGGCTCGACGCCCTCGAGGAGGCCGGGTGCGTCGGCGGGGACACCGGCTGGATCCCCGCTCACCTGTCGCTTTGGCAGGGCGAGAAGCTTCTCGCCGTGGCCCCTTCGTACGTGAAGGCACACAGCGAGGGCGAGTTCGTATTCGATTGGAGCTGGGCGGACTTCGCGGCGCGCGCCGGCGTTCGCTATTACCCGAAGGTCGTCGTCGCGGTGCCGTTCACGCCCGCCACGGGCGACCGGGTCCTCGTCGCGCCCGGAGAGGACCGCGCCGAGATCGTGCGCACGGTCGCCGTGGCCGCGCGAAGCTGGTGCTCCCGGGCGGGGGCGTCCAGCGTGCACGTTCTCTTCCCCCGCCAAGCGGAGGCGCGCGCATGGGAGGCGGCCGGCTACGCGCGGCGCGACGGCTTTCAGTTCCATTGGTTTCGAGAGGGTGCCGCCTCGTTCGACGAGTACCTCGCGCGTTTTTCTTCCAAGCAACGCAATCAGATCAAGCGCGAGGTGAGGGGGGTCGCCTCCGCGGGGATCGCGATCGAGACCTTGTCGCCCCAGCGGCACACCCTCGAGGTCGCCCACACGATGCACGCCCTCTACGCGTCGACGATCGACAAGCACGGCGTATGGGGCAGGCTCTACTTGAACGAGCGGTTCTTCGAGAGCCTGATCGATCGCTACCGCGATCGGCTCGCGTGGGTCGTCGCGCGCGACGAGCGGGGCGAGATCGTGGCTGGCGCCTTCAACGTCGTACGGGGCAAGCGCCTCTACGGCCGCTATTGGGGCACGCGCGTCGACGTCCCGTACTTGCACTTCGCGGTCTGCTACTACGCGGGCGTTCGCTACTGCGTCGAGAACGGCATCGACGTCTTCGAGCCCGGGGCCGGCGGCGAGCACAAGCGGGCGCGCGGGTTCGTGCCCACGATGACGCATTCGGCGCATTGGATCGCAGACGCGCGGCTGCGGGCGGCCCTGGGGCAGTGGCTCGAGGGCGAACGGGAGCGCGTGCGGGCGCTCGTCGAGGACGACGAGTGACCCGAGACGCGCCTACTTGAACGCGTCCTTGGCAGCTCGGATCGCGGCGAACGCCGTCACGTCGTCCGCGTCCGATGCGACGCCGAGGGTCGCGCGGATCTCGGGCGAGCCCACCCGGAGGAACGGATTGCTGCTCCGCTCGTCGTCGAGCGTGGTGCCGACCGTCGGCTCCGCCCGGCTCCTCAGCGAGGCCGCGCGCGCGCGGGCGCCGGCGACGGCGGCGTTCGACGGCTCGAGGGTGGCGGCAAAGCGCAGGTTGTTCTCGGTGTACTCGTGGCCGCAGTACACGCGCGTCGTGCCTGGAAGACGCGCCAGCGAGGCCAGCGACGCGTGCATCTGCGCGGGCGTGCCCTCGAAGAGGCGACCGCATCCCGCGCAGAACAGCGTGTCGCCCGTGAAGACCGCGCCCCCGTCCCCCGCGCTGCCCGCGTCGAAGTAATAGGCCACGGCGCCGAGGGTGTGCCCCGGGATGTGAAGGCACTTGGCCTCGAGGCTGCCGGCGCGCACCGTGTCGCCGCCCGCGACCCCGCGGGTCAGACCCGGTAGGCGCCCGCGATCGGACGCATGGCCGACGACCTCCACGGAGAACTCGCGCGCGAGCTCCTCGTTGCCGCCGACGTGATCCCAGTGGTGGTGCGTGCTCCAGATCGCGGCGAGGTGGGCGCCTTCGCGCCGCAGAGCGCCGCGCACCGGCGCGGCTTCGGACGCGTCGACGACGACGGCCGCCCCCTCGTCACCGATGACGAGGTACGCGTAGTTGTCCGACAAGCACGCGACGGGCACGATCCGCACGGATCACGGTCCTTGCTTCTTGCGGTAGGCGCTGTTCAAGCAGTCCGCGCCGCAGGCGTACGGCGCGACCTCCTTGATCCCCTTGGTTCGCTCCGCGTATCGCTCTTTCATCCGCGAGAACTCGTCGCCGCGCACGATGGGCGACTGCTCGAGCGGGTCGGCGTCGAGGTCGTAGAGCTTGCAGACGTTGTCGTTGTCGAAGCAGATGATCTTCGACGAGCCCTGGACGAGCGCGCGGCGGCGGCCGTTGTCGCTGGTCATCGGCAGGTCGACGACGACGTCCCGCGCCTCGGCCTCGCCTCCGTAGACCTCGCCCACGAGCGACTTGCCCTCGAACGACGGATCGACCGGGACGCCGAGTAGCTCGAGGATGGTCGGCGCGAGATCGATGTCGCTGCGGCGCGTGTCGATGTGCCGCGCGGCGGCGCCCGGCGCGACGATCATCAGGGGCACGTGCACGAGCGTGTCCCAGACCTCGAACCCGTGGCGCGTCATGTTGTGCTCGCCGAACTCCTCTCCGTGATCGCTCGTCACGATGATGACGGTGCGGGACGCCCACGCCTTGGTGGCGATGAAGTCGAGCAGCTTGCCGATGTACTGGTCGGTGAACGTGACCTCGCCGTCGTAGCGATCACGCGGCGTCTTGCCCCAGTCGATCCCGTCGTGGCGAATGTAGAGGTCGTGGGGATCGAGGAAGTGCGCCCAGAAGAAGAAGCGACGCGAGTCGTTGGCCGGTTCCCCGAGGAGCTCCTCGGCGATCTGCTCGGAGCCCGGCGAGGTGACGTCGCGATCCGTGTTCGAGTCGAACGTGATCCCCGGCACGATGCGCCAGTCGTCGAACCCGTCGTCGAACCCCGCGCCCTTGAAGTACACGTGGGCCTGCACGCCCATCGTCCGGACGCCGGCCCTCTGCAGGAGCTTCGGGAAGAAGAGGTCGTGCTTGTAGGTGCCGAAGAAGTATCCGCTCCGGGTGAGCTCCGACGGGATACGGCCCGCCAGCAGCCCCCCCAGGCTCATCGACGTGTACGACGACACCGAGTACGCGTGCGTGTAGCTCACGGCGCCCTTCTCCAGCGCGGTCAGGCGCGGCGCCACGGGCCTCGCGTAGCCATTCCACGGCATGTCCGCGCGCAGGCTGTCGATCGACAGAAGGATCACGTTGGCGTTCGCGGGCGGACCAGACCGGCTCGGGGTGGCGGCGCCGGCCGCACCCTGGCTGCGCCCCGGCGACGCCACGAGGCCGATCGGGGCGGAGGCCGGTGCGGGCGCGGCGCGCACCGTCGTCGCCGCCGCCGCCGGTTGCACGACGGGCGTGTTGCCCGAGCAGGCGACCGCCAGGACGGCGCCCGAAACGAAGGCCACTCTGCGACGCATGAAACGCCAGTGCATCAAGGCGCCGCGCCTCGGGGCAAGTTTTCCTCTAAGACTCGACGGTGATCCCGAGCCTCTGGCGCAGCTCGAGGTACCGCTCGCTGATGCTGAAGAGGACGATTTCCTTCGCCCGCTCCTTGCTTGGGATGCTCGCCGCGTCCTCGGTGGCGCGCATCACCTGCGTCGCCACGCCGAGATCGTGCGCAAGCAAGAAGCCCGCTCTGTCCGCCGTCAGGTCGATCCCCACGACCCACTTCTTCAGGTCGACCGCGCCGCCCGACTGCAACAGCTTCGACACGGTGCTCGCGAGCAGCTCGCGGTGAACACCCTGGAAGTCGGGCGTCATGAACGCGAGCGCCTCGTTGACCTGGCCTTGCAGCTCGGGCGCGATCGGGAACTGCGGGACGCAGAGCTTGATCGCGGCGAAGAGCCAGGCCTTGAGCCCCGTGCCCGTCGGGACGAGGTGCCGTACGTAGAAGCCCGGCCGAAAGTACGCCAGGTGGCGTGCGGCGACGAAGGCCAGCGACTGATTCGGCACGACGCGCTCGAAGGCGGCGCGACCGAGGAGAATGCTGGGGACGTGGGCATGCACGAAGCCGAAGCCCGACGGGTCGTCCGGGTTCTGGAACACGGGCGGCGCCTCGAAGCCAAAGACCCCTTGCGCGTAGTGGAGCATCTGCGACACCGGATACGGCTGCGTCGCCAGATCGGTTCGATAGCTGAGGTGATAGCCCTGAGCCTCGAGGGGCTTGGTCCGCGCGCGGATGATCGTCGGCTGGATCAGCGAGAAGATGCGCGTCACCGCCGGGTCGGCGTCCGGGTGCGCGACGCGTAGCGCCCAATCCTGCTCGTCGAGGAGCGTCTGCGCCGGGGCGGCGTTGTCGCTGCGGTACCGCAGATAGAAGCGCTCTTCGTCCGCTTCCGCGAGATTCAGAACGCTGAGCGCCTGGCAGAGGCACCACGCCGGGTCCGGGCGCCGGGCCTCCGTGTAGAGGCGCCGGAGCAGCTTGTAGCTGTCGACGCGATAGGGGTTGTTGCGCAGCATCTCCGTCTGCGCGCGCACCGCCTTGTCGAGATACTGCGTGACGTCGCTCGCGTAGAGCTCGGCGAGGATCTCGGCCCGCTCCTTCCCTTCTGGCTCGAAGGCCTGAGCGGCCTCGTAGGCGTCGATGGCGAGCTCCGGCTCGTTCAACAGCTTGCGATAGAGCCCGCCGAGCCGATCGAGCACCACCACGATCTTCTGCCGATCCTGGACGTGCTTGGCCTGCTCGAGCTGCATGTTGAGGAGCCGCTCGACCCCCTCGAAGTCGCCGATCTGGAGGCGCAGATCCGTCGCCTCGTCCATCGCCTTCTCGAGCGTCGGGTCGAACTGGAGCGCGCGGTCGTAAAACTCGAGGGCCTGCGTCGTCTCGCCGAGCTGGCGCGCCGACACCATCGCCGCCGTGTGCATGTACTTGGCGCGCTGCTTCGGGTCGTCGACGAAGTTCGTCAGGCGCAAGACGACCTCGACGAGGCTCGCCCAGTCCTTGGCCGCCGAGTAAAGCTCCATGAGCTTGGTCAGCAGCTTGCGGTCGTCGGGCCGCTCCTCCAGGGCCGCGACGTACGTCTTTCCCGCGCGCCCGCGGTTGTTCATCTTCTTGAACTCGACGTCGCCGATCTCGAGCAAGAGCTCGAAGCGCTCGTCGCCGATGGCCGTCTCGAGCCGCCGGCGCTTGGTCCGCGTGAACTCTTCCCAGTCGCCGCTCTGTTCGTAGACGCGGGCCAGCGCGTTCAGCGGGGCCGGGTTGCCCGGGTCGCCGTCGGCCGCTTCGCGCAGCAGGTCGACCGCCTTGTCGAGCTCGCCCAGGCGTCGCAGCGCCTCGCCGAGGCGCCACTGCGCGTCGGCCCTGTCGGTCCGCGACAGGTCGGCGCCCGCCCGCTCGAGCAGGCGCTCGTACGTCTGCCGGGCCGCGTTCATGTTGCCGCTGTCGAACATCACGCGGGCCACTCGAGCCAGCGCGTCGCCGTCGTCGGGCGCAATCTCCTCGAGGGCCTGCAGGGCCGTGGCGATCCGCGGATGCGACTCGCTGATGACCGGCGACGACACGTCGCGTCCGAGCGCCGATGGCGACGCAATCGCCCCCGAGCTGCGCCCGTAGCTCTCGACGAAGCGCACAAGGGCGCGCACCGCGTCCTCCTTGGGCAGCGAGGCCGCGCGCCCGACGAGGGGCTCGAGGAGCCTGCTCGCCTCGAGGTACCTCTCGTCTTCGAAGGCGAGATCGCCGAGGACCTGCAGGGCATCGGCGTTGGCCGGATCGACGGCGATCGCCGTCTTGGCGTGCTTCTCGGCCTCGTCGTCGGCGAAGAGCTTGTCGCGCAGCACGCGCGCGAGCTCGCCGTGCAGCCGCGCCTTGGCCATCTCGCCGTCGGCGAGCGCGAGCTCCCGCTCGAGGATCTTGACGACGCCCGCGGCGTCGCCGCGCGCGGCGTAGGCCTGGCGAAGGGCCATCTGCGTCGCGGCGTCGCCCGGGTCCTCCTCGATGGCCAGCTTGTAGCGCTCGATGGCGGCGTCTCGGTCGCCGCGGCCCTCGAGCAACCGCGCCGCCCGTACCCAGAGCTCCGCGCGGGCCTTGCCCGAGGCCGCGCTCGCCGCGAGCTCCTCGATCGCGCGAAGGGCGGCGCGCGCGTCACCCTCCTGCTCGCGGAGGCGGGCGAGGGCCTCGAGCGCGGGGGCGAAGCCCGTCTGCAGCTCGAGGATCTCCTCGTAGACCTCGATCGTCCGGTCGGGCGAGCCGATGTGGTCCGCCAGGACGCGGGCTCGTTGCATCAGGAGCTCGATCTTGCGCGCGGGATCCGTGGTGATGCGCGCGTGGGCGGCGTAGAGCTCTTCGAGCTTGTCCCACCGCGACATCGCCCGGTAGTGACGGGCGAGGCGCGTCAGCGCGCCGTCATGCGTCGGATCGAGGTCGAGGACCTCTTCGAGGCACTCGGCGGCGCGGCCATGATCGAGAAACTCCTCGTCGTGCAGCGCCGCCATGCGCTCGTAGAGGTTGATCTGCTGCCGCGGCGTGTCAGAGATGTCGATCTGCCGGGTGAGGTTGACGAGGAGCTCGCGGTACTTGCTGGTGCGGTTGTAGATGCGATCGAGGCCCTTGAGCGCGCTCAGGTTCCGCGGGTCGAGCTCGAGCACCGACTCGAACTGCCGCTCCGCCTCGCCGAGGTCGCCCAGCTGGTCTTCGTAGACCTCGGCCACCTTGAGGATGGAGTCGATCTTCTCGCGGCCGTGCTGCGACTCGGCGCGTTGCTCGAGGATCGCGACGAGGGTCTCGAAGTCACCGGTGCGCTCCGCGATGCGGGCCATACCGTCGGACGCCTTGACGTGCCCGGGGTGGTCGAGCAGGACCTGCGCGTACGCCTCGCCGGCATGGCCGGCGTCGTTGAGCTGGACCTCGTAGATCTCACCCACCTCGGCCCGCAGGTCGCGCCCGATGGGCGAGCTTCCCGCGGCGTCGGCCTGCGCGCGGAGCACGGCGACGAGCTCCGGCCATTGCTGACCCTTGCGGTAAATCTCCGTGATGCCCGCGCAGGCTTCGGGGTGCTGCGGCTGCGTCGAAAGGACGCGCTGGTAGCCGAGCAGCGCGAGGTCTGGCCGGCCGACCTTGATCTCGTACCAGCGGGCCGCCTGGATCATCAGCCGCGTGCGGTCCAGCTCCGAGAGGTTTTCACCCTGCAGCCCCTCGGTCAGGGTGGCGAGGACCTCGTTCCACAGGGGCGGCTTGCCCTCGGCCAGGCGCTCGATCTCCTCGGCGATCTGGCGGTCTCCCGGCGTCTCGCAGAACGCGCGCGCGTACGCGAGGATGCCCTGGTCGGGATCGTCCAGCTCGGCCACGAAGAGGCGCCCGATGCGCGCGAAGATCTGCGCCCGATCGGCGCCGGGCGGAACGCCTTCGCTCCGTTCGATGAGCGACTCCATGACCTCGTCGTATTTGCCGAGGGCCATGCGCGTGTCTTCGAGCGCGGCGCGCGCGGCCTCGTCGCCCGGATCGAGCGCGCAAATCTGGGCGAACACGCGCTCCGCGCCTTCTTTGTCCTCCGCGTGGTCGAACGCGTGGGCAGCTTTCTCCAGGAGATCTTTCGTCAGGCCCGCGGCGTCGAGGTCTTCCTCGGTGACCGCCTTGGCCGCCGCCTCGAACGCTTCGGCCACGACGGCGGGATCGGCTCCCTCTTCGAGCGCCTGCTCGAGGGAGACGACGGTGTCGGCGTCGTCGGGCGCCGCGATGAGCATGTCGACGAGTCCCGTGAGCTTGTCCTCGGGGTACGGCGCGCGCGCGACGCGCTTGCCCGCCGCCGTGCGTCCGAGCGACTCGAGCTCGGCCATCACCGCGAAGACGTCCTTCGGCCTCGCCGACGGGTCCTTCGCGAGCAGCGAGAGGACGAACTCGTCGACCTCCCGACCCAGCCAGCCGTGGGGTGCGCGCTCGCTGGGCGGCTCCGGGGCGCTCGTCAGGTGCGCGAAGGCGGCGTCGGTGGCGCTCTCGAACGGGAAAACGGGCTTGCCCGACAGAAGCTCGTACATCATGGCGCCGAACGCGTAGATGTCCGTCGCCGGCTCGGCCCGCTCGCCGCGGACTTGCTCCGGCGCGATCGTCTTGGGAGAGCCGTACACGGCCAGGACGCCCGTGTGACCGTTGGCCACGGTGGCGCGCTGCCGCAGCCGGTCGGTGCCAAAGTCGATGAGCATCACGTGGGGGCTATTCGCGTCGCGGCGGCCCGCGTCGTCGCCGGCCTCCGGCCCTGCCAGGGTGTTGGCGCGCTCGCGCGGCCGGACAAGCACGTTGTCGAGCTTCAGATCGCCGTGCGCCATGCGGGCGCGGTGAAGCGCCCCGAGCGGCTCCAGGATCCCTCGAAGAATCGGCTTGGCGTCTTGCAGGCGGATCGGCCCCGTACGCGCGAGCCGGAGGCTCAGCGGCAGCGCCTCGACGAGGTCGTAGCTGACCCAGTAGGAGCCATCGGACTCCCCCGCCTCGAGCCCGCGCGGGAGCCCCGGGTGCTCGATCGCGCCGACCATCCGGTTCGCCGTGAGGAAGCTCTGAACGGCGCGCCGGTCGCG
>Ga0302326_10030781_pt1 | contig 10732 bp, 7 predicted proteins | sample Palsa_T0_3_FD_202264 | JGI IMG/M metagenome (GOLD analysis project Ga0302326, IMG submission 202264) | Peat permafrost microbial communities from Stordalen Mire near Abisko, Sweden - Palsa_T0_3 | ecosystem: Environmental > Terrestrial > Soil > Palsa > Peat permafrost | place: Sweden: Abisko...
TCTATCGAGGCGAAGCGCAACTTGTCATCGGAACGCACGCGCTGATCGAGGAAAAGGTAGAATTCGCACGGCTTGGCCTGGTGGTCGTCGACGAGCAACATCGCTTTGGCGTCCTGCAACGCTTCCGGTTGATGAAGAAGCCAAATGAGGCTGAGCCTGACGTACTGGTCATGACGGCGACCCCGATCCCACGCACTCTGGCCCTGACCTTATACGGCGACCTTGACGCCAGCGTTCTGGACGAGCTGCCGCCGGGACGGACCCCCATCGTTACCCGGCGCGTGCCCGGCGAGCGTCAGGAGGATGTGTGGGATTTTGTGCGCAGGCAGGTGGCTCAACAACGCCAGGCTTATATCGTTTATCCCGTGATCGAAGGAGCAAAAGACGATCAGCCGGAGCTGGATTTTGCAGCCGCCGATCTTGAAGCCAGCGCTGCCTCCGAGCCAATCCCCGCGAAAAAGGCGAAGAAATCTCCAAAGAGCAAGAAGAGCCTTCTTTTTCCGGCGACGGCGGAACCGGTCGCGACAAGACCGGAACTGCGCTCTGCCACGGAGATGTACGACCAGCTTCGCAACGGCGCATTGCGCGACCTGCGCGTCGGCTTGCTGCACGGCCGCCTCGATGCCGACGAGAAAGATGTGGTCATGCGGCGATTCCAGAGGGGAGAGATCGACGTTTTGGTGTCCACCACGGTCATCGAAGTCGGCGTCGATGTACCGAACGCGACCGTGATGGTAGTGGACCACGCAGAGCGGTTTGGCCTCGCCCAGTTGCACCAACTCCGCGGACGAGTCGGGCGTGGCGCGGCGAAAAGCTACTGCATTCTGATGACCGGCGAGCGAGTCTCCGAACAAGCCGAGGAGCGCCTGGCCGCCATGGTGCGCACCCAGAACGGATTCGAGCTGGCCGAGCTTGATCTCGCGATGCGCGGGCCGGGTGAGTTTTTTGGCACGCGGCAGGCGGGACTGCCCGGCTTTCGCGTCGCCAATCTGGTCCGGGATCGCGACCTGCTGGAGCTGGCGAAAAAAGAGGCGTCCCGTTTTGCGGCCGCGCCGGAGGCCGGCGTTTCAGAAGCAGAACGCAAGCGGGTCTGGGATCACCTGCGGCAGGCGTGGCAGCGTCGCTACGGTTTGATGGAAGCTGGTTGAAGCCGCCTTCATCAGCTTTCTGGCCAGATTACCTAAGGACAGAATCCTAAGCGGCCCTTGTTCTCCCGGTGCGAACGGCATTCGTTTCTATGGGAAATCGATAAATCTCCAGGTCGACACTCACGATCTCATCACTGCAGTCTGCGAAATGACTGCGCGTGCATTGGCAAAGCTCAGTGAATCGCAGGTGAGCAAGCTGGCTGAGGTCGAGGCCGACGGCAATCAGCACTGTGTACATATCGAGGCATCTCCCACGTTCGAACTCGAAGAGCATGTTGATCGTGCCGGCATCATCGGCGCCACGGCTCAGCACCCAGCCTCCCAAACCCAGGATTGCGCCCGTGAGTGTCTGGATCAGTCCGCAGGGCTCTTCCATGGTGGTCGCCTTCAACTGCAGCGCCCAAGGCACGATCGCTCCCGGACCACCTAAAGATTTGCCGTTGAGATTCATCTCTGTGTGTATCGGATCGAATTGAGAAATTCTTGACCGATATCCCAGTTGCGACGAATTTGCTCGATTGCGGGACAGCGCGACCGGGAAACAGGTGTGTTAGCCTCCATGCAGGATGCTTGTCGGCACTGGAATTGACCTCACAGAGATCCCGCGGATTCGTGCTTCGATTGCGCGTTATGGCGGCCGTTTCATCGATCGGATCTTCACTCCGGGCGAAAAGGCGTACTGCATGCGCAAGCGCAACGCCGCGGAAAGCTTCGCCGCGCGCTTCGCGGCCAAAGAAGCGGCTGCCAAAGCTCTCGGAACTGGCATCAGCTTTGGCGTGAACTGGCTGGAGATCGAAGTGACACGCGAGCCGAGCGGACGTCCGGGCATCGAATTCCACGGCCGGGCTGCGGAGATCGCTTGCCGCCTGGGCGTGACGCATGTCGCCCTTTCATTGACTCATTCCAATACGCTCGCCATGGCCAGCGTGGCTCTTGAGGGGTCGAGGGAGAAGTCATTGCCCCATCCTGCCAATTCTCCGGTAACCTGATTGTTCAGTTCCAGGAAGCCGCATCGGTCACAGTTACATCCAATGAAAGCTACGTTTTATCCAAAGTTCCGTTTAATCAGGGTGATAACCCTTTAGAGGATGCGGCCGTTCAGCATCTGTCTGGTATTCTCACTCAATTGAGGGACGTCTGCGATGCCGAGCCAAAAAGAACTCCGTTGGTCGCAACTAAAGGTCGGCATTCTGACCCTTTGCGCCCTGACCGCATTGATCATTCTCGTTTTCCTCTTGTCCGGCTCCACTGGCGGGCTTTTTACCCGCAAGCTCAACCTTCGCGCGTACTTTGAGAATGCCAACGGGCTCAAAGTCGGGGCGCCGGTGACACTAGACGGCGTCACAATCGGCAATGTGATCAGAGTGCAAATCATTCCGCACCACGAGCCCGATGCCGTCGAAGTCGTTTCGCGGGTCGGAGCCAAGTATCTCCCTTCGCTGCATACGGATTCCACGGTAGCCATCAATCAGGCCGGCGTCCTCGGCGATGCGTTTATCGATATCTCCTCTGTCCACGCCACTGGCCCCGAACCAGCGGATAACGCCACGCTCAAGGTCGACGTCGTCCCGGGCATTCAGGATGTGATCCGCACCAGCCAGGAGTCAATCCAGTCCATCAACAAGGTTGTCGCCAAGGTTGGGATCCTGCTGGACACAGTCAACTCGGGCAAAGGAACTGCCGGGATGTTGCTGAACGATCCGGAGGTTGCCAAGAAGATCGCCCGAACGATCGATCAGTTACAGATCCTCACACAAAACATTTCCAGCGGCAAGGGCAGCATCGGCAAGCTGATTAACGACGACGAGCTCTACGACCGCGTCAACACGACGATTGGAAAATTAGAAGACATAACCACCCGGCTCGACAACGGGGAGGGTACAGCGGGCAAACTGCTGAAGGACGAGGCGCTCTACAAGAACCTCAACTCCGCAGTGGCCAATACCAACGAACTGCTGACCGGTATCAACTCCGGCAAGGGATCGCTGGGGAAACTGGCCAAAGATCCGGCTCTGGCGAACAAGCTAGAGGAATCACTTACGCACCTCAATGTCATCCTCAAGGGCATGGAAGAAGGCAAAGGAACGCTGGGCCAGATCGTGAACAATCCTGCTCTGTACGAAAGTCTCAACAAGACCCTCAACGATACCGGCCAGTTGATCACGGCGATTCGCAAAGACCCGAAGACCTATCTCACGATTCACGTCAAGGTCTTCTAGGCAGGATGGCGGGTGCGGGGCGCGACGGCGGGAGGGCGTTGGATTGGTTTGGGACTGAAACGAAAAAGACTGGCGGAAGAGGAGGGATTCGAACCCCCGATACCCTTTCAGGTACGCCAGTTTTCAAGACTGGAGCCATCAACCACTCGGCCACTCTTCCTATCCTGAAGTTTAGTACGCGTTACGCAGATAGCGCAAAGAGTTGGTGAAGGCATCCCCGAAAATGTCTTCAGCGGCATCTTCCATTCAGGCCGATTCCCAATTTGCGGTCTGAAAGTTCATTTGGAATGAATGACACAACTTTCGCATCCGCATGATAATTTTCATTTGAGCACTCCCCGCCCGACCGGATGCCATTGATTGCAAGGACAGCCCTGCCTGCCGCGGCTGTTCCCCTCGAGGATTCGCATGAAAACTTCCAGCACCGTCGTATCTCGCCGCGCATTCGTGCCCCGCGCATTCTTAATGGCCGCTTCCATTCTGCTCGCGGCAGCCGTCGCAACTTTCTCCGATTCGATCGCAAACGCTCAAACCAGCCTGACTGACCCGGGATTCGGTCCGGGGTCTGGTTCGGCTTTCGGGGTCGCAACCAACTCCGCTCCCACCGCTCCCGTCTCGGTAAAGAGCCTCGATTTAACCGCAATCGACAAGACAGCCGATCCCTGCACTGACTTTTACCAGTACGCCTGCGGCATCTGGGTCAAGAACAACCCCGTGCCTTCCGATCAGGTGCGCTGGGCTCGCTCGTTTTCTCTGCTCCAGGAGCGCAACCGGTATCTTCTGTGGCAGGAGTTAGACAACGCCGCCAAGGCGCCAAAGACTCCACTGGAAAAGAAGTTTGGCGACTACTTTGCCTCCTGCATGAACACGGATCTGGTGGAAACAAAAGGCCTGACTCCGCTGGCGCCAGCGTTCAAGGACATCGATTCGTTTTCCGATCCGAAACAGCTTGCGGCGCTCATGGGAGAACTGCTGGCCTCGGGCAATCCTGCTCCGCTCTTTCGATTTGGCGTCAGCCAGGACGACAAGGACTCCAGCAAACAGATCGCGGAAGCTTCGCAGGGCGGACTTTCCCTGCCGGACCGCGACTACTACCTGAAGGAAGATCAGCGATTTCAAACGATCCGTCAGCAATACGTGGCTCACCTTACCCGGATGTTCACTCTGGCGGGAGATTCTCCCGACAAATCCGCAACCGAAGCCGCGGCGGTGATGCGCATTGAGACGGCGCTGGCCAAAGGATCGCTCAGCCGCACCGATATGCGTGAACCGGAGAATCGCTACCACATCTACACCCTGCAAAAGCTTGAGGATATCTCTCCCAACTTCGACTGGCAGGTCTACTGGAAGGCGATCGAGATTGGTCACTTTGACACCCTCAATGTCGCGACTCCGGAGTTCTTCAAGACGGTCAACCAGCTTGTTCAGTCCGAACCTGTTGAGGCATGGAAAGCCTACTTCCGCTGGCAGACCCTGCATACCGACGCAAGTAACCTGCCCAAGGCATTCTTTGACGAGAATTTCGACTTCTTCGGCAAGACTCTGGCCGGCCAGAAAGAACCCACGCCACGATGGAAGCAATGCACCGCGATGACCGATCAGGCACTGGGCGAAGCCGTCGGTCAGGATTGGGTCAAGGAGAACTTTCCGCCTGCCGCGAAGGCCAGCATGGATAAGCTGGTCGCTGCTCTTGAAAAGTCACTGGGCGACGACATCAAGACTCTCGACTGGATGAGCGATGAGACCAAGAAGGCCGCTGAAGAAAAACTCAGCATGATCCGAAACAAAATCGGTTACCCGGAGAAGTGGCGCGACTACTCCGCGCTTAAGGTCGAGCGCGATGACCTGCTGGGCAACTTGCGCCGCGAGTCGGTTTTCAACCGCAATTACCGCCTGGCCAAGTTGGGCAAGCCCGTCGACGAAAAGGAGTGGACCATGACGCCGCCCACGGTCAACGCCTACTACTCCTCATCGATGAACGACATCAACTTTCCTGCCGGCATCCTGCAGCCTCCGTTCTTTGACTTCACCATTGATCCGGCGGTGAACTTCGGAGGTATCGGCGTGGTCATCGGCCACGAAATGACTCACGGCTTCGACGACGAGGGCAGCAAGTACGATGGTCACGGCAATCTGCGCGAGTGGCAGACGCCGGAAGATCGCAAAGCCTTCACCGAACGCACCGACTGCGAAGTTGCGGAATACGGCGGCTTCAACGCATCGCCTGCCCACGACGGGCTGCCAGCGCAAAAGCTCAACGGAAAGCTGACATTGGGAGAAAACACTGCTGACAATGGAGGTCTGCGGATTGCTTATATGGCGCTCCTGGATACGCTGGCATCTGAAAACAAGAGCATCGATGAAAAGATCGATGGTTACACCGAGGCGCAGAGGTTTTTCCTCGGCTTCGGGCAGGTGTGGTGTCAGAATCAGACCGATCAGTCGGCGCGCCAATCGGCTCTCACTGATCCCCATTCGCCGGGCATGTGGCGCACGAATGGCGCTGTGCAGAACTTTGAAGAGTTCGGCAAGGCATTTGGCTGCAAGAAGGGACAGCCGATGTATCCAGAGCATTCCTGCCGCGTATGGTAGTACCCGAGCCTTGACACTTTGGCGTGGGTTCGCGCGCTTTCGCGCACGTCGAACCCGCGCCTGCAAACCCTGGCGATCTTCCGCTCATTCGAGCCGGTATGCGTCCCGTCTCCGTTAAGGCATTTTCGGTAATACTGTGATCCGTCAAGATCTGCTAAGAGTGGCCGTTCCTTGATAGAACGGCCACGCGTGCTTATGTCGTTCGGTCTACACCTTTACCGAAAATGCTCTAGCGCAACTCTCGACTTTGCAACGGGATTTTCCGCGATACCGGATTTTTCTCTGATACGTCCAAAGCACAAGCAACCATACGGGGGAGACGGGTTTCCGGGGTCTGCCTCTAACCCGGAAACTATGCACAATGGCCCCCCACCTTCTACAATGCAGCGAGGGACCCAACCCCACCCAGCTCTGCTGCGGAACATGAAACCTGACGGCTCCAGGCTGGATCAGGACGAAGGAATCGCATGACGTTCAGGAAATTCGGCAAGACAGTGCTGACCGCTGCCCTTAGCTCGGCCATCGTATTCAGCCTCAGTTCTTGCGTTCGAAGTTTTACAGTTGGCTATCTGTATGTAACGGGCACAGTGACTGCAACACCTTCCGGACCCGGCATTATCAGCGGCTTCAAAATCAATAATGACAATGGTAAGTTGACCGCATTGGATGGCCTTCCGGTCGCCAGTGGAGGAGCCAATCCTGTACGCGCCGTCCTGCTCAGCGGTGGTAATTTCGTGTACGTCCTCAACCGGGGCGCCAATTCCAGCGGCGGCTCGGTCTGCACAACCGCCGACCCCTGCACCAACTCCAACATCACGGAGTTTGCAGTCGGTGGAAATGGCATCCTGACCCCGCAAAATACGTTCTTTACGCAGGGATCAAATCCGATTCGCCTGATTGCGGACTCTGCCGGCCAGTTTCTATTCGCACTGGATCATGACGCGCCGAGCGGTGCCTATTGCGGAGCGGCTATTCCCGGCGCGACTAATTGCGGCGACATCACTGTCTTCTCTATCAACTCAACAACCGGACGTCTCTCGCTGGTCACCAATGCTCAGCTGACGGCCTCCACAGGGACACAGGTTACTTACTTCCCTGTTCCGGCCGATCCGATCGATTTCACGATGGCGTCGGGTTACTTGATGACTCTTGCCGGTGCGCCCAGCGCAAGTCCGACCTCGGTCATCACTGCTCCAGCCGTCGGACAGACCGTTTACCCCTACACCTACAACTCCAGCAATGGTCAGTTGACTGTCAGCCAGAGCACGGTTCAATACATCACCAATGGACTGGGTAATCCAGTGGGCCAGGGCACGGCCATCGTCTACGCTTCGGGCAAGGTGTACGTACTTGACAATGAAGTCCTGGCCAACGCCACTCCTGGTCAGATCCTTCCCTACACGGTCGGCACCAACGGCGCGCTCCAGTCGCTGGTTGGCGGCGCCGTTGCTGACGATGCAAGCCAGACCAATCCCGTTTACATGCTGGTGGAATCCAAAGCCAAGTACCTCTACGTTGCCAACCAACAGGGCGCAAATATCAACGAAGGGGCAGGCGTGGTGGCATATGTCATCGATCCTTCCTCCAGCCAGCTCAGTGAAGATCCCGGCTCCCCTTTCATTGAAGGAACCGGCGCCGAGCCGCAATGCATCCTGGAAGATCCATCGAACCAGTACATCTACACGGCCAACGCGGGAGATTCCACAGTCACCGGCAAGGTTCTTGACCCCAACTCCGGCGTTTTAACTCCGATGCAAGGCTGGCCGGGACAGATCGGCATTAATGGACCTGCCACCTGGTGCATCGTCACTGGCCGTACAAACTAGCTGGTTCGCTTGTGCCTCACCTCACGGAAGGGCCCGCCTGAAACGCGGGCCTTTCTGCTAAACATCAAACCTGGCAGCACGGTTCAAGGTTTACGAACCGGAGCAGAAAAGCCAAAGTCAAAAAACGAAGGAAACACATGAAGTTCGGCAAAGTCGGCCAGGTCGTACTGGTCTCCGCCATCGCACTCTCAGTGGCCACCTTATTTACCGCCTGCAGCACTCTTACCGTCGGTTTTCTGTTTGTTGCCACCACCAAGCAGACCCCCGGGCAAATCGAAGTGTATGAGGTCAACTCGGAGTCCGGCGCCCTGCATACCATTCCGACCTCGCCCTTTCCTTCCGGCGGCAGAGATCCCATTGCCGAAGCAGTTTCGCCGAACTTTCTGAATCTCTATGTAGTCAACGACGATGACAACAACATCGTCCAGTTCAGTATCGGCACCGACGGCAAACTATACCCGCAAAGTACCGTGAATACTCCCGGCACTTTCCCGCTGGCCGTGGCAATCAATGCTGCCGGCACTTTTCTCTATGTTGTCGACACCTTGCAGCCGATAGCCGGATGCAGCCTGACCAACCCGTGCCCGGGAGATATCGCCGTCTACCCCATCAATTCGGACGGCTCCCTGGGAGCTCCAGTGGCTAATAACGGCACATATCCGACTTACTGGCCGCTGCAACTCACTTCCTCCAACGCCACAACCGTCCTCACGCCGACCGCCATGAATGTGCTGGCAAACGGAAACGACGTCTACGTGACGGCCTATAACGCCAATACAAATGCCGGGTATATTTTCGGATTCTCGACCAGCTCCACGGGAGCCCTGACTCCTCTCAACGGAGGCGCGCCGGTCAGCCTGGGGTCGGAGCCCGTTGCGCTTGCCAGCGATTCGGGCAGCCAGTACCTGTATGTTGTCGATGAATTGAAGAACGCTGTCGATAGTTTCTCGGTTCAATCTTCCGGCGCGCTCAGCCTGGTCGGGAGTACACCAACCGGCAACCAACCTTCGGCAATCACACTGTTCAAAGATAGCTACCTCTATGTCTCCAACTCACTGGACTCCACCGTTACGGCCTACACTGTATCGGCGGGGGCTCTGTCCAACGTCGGGACGTATGCATCGTCGACCAATCCGGTCGCTGTCACTGCTGACCCCAAGCAGATTGGTTTTCTTTATACAGTGAACTTCCTGGGTAATTCCCTGAGTGGCTATCAGATCAACCCGACTTCGGGCGCTCTGATCAACACTCAGGCGTCTCCTTACCTATCGTCGGCCCAACCTGTCGCTATCACAGGTATCCCGCACGGCGGGACTGCCAAATGAAGCAATTGAGTCGCGTGATTCGCGCAAGTTCAATCCGGGATGACTCCTTCCGCATGGCTGCGTCCAATCAAAAACCACTTCATTGGACTGCCTTTGACCAGTCTCCTGATCCATCGCTTACCGAACACGGCAACTAGCCGAACGCCGTCTTGAGCTTTTACAATCGAGACGGACACAACTTAAACCCAGTTTGCATACGGCCAAGCGACAAGTGGCCCACGATGAAGGAAACAGATGAAGTTCAGCAAAGTCGGCCAAGTATCTCTGGTCTCTGCCATCGCACTTATACTGGCCAGCACCTTTACTGCGTGCAATCCCGTCACGATTGACTACGTCTATGTTGCCGGTAACAAGGCAGCTCCCGGACAGATTCAGACCTTTCAGGTCGATCGAGTTTCCGGCGCTCTCAGCGTGCAAGGTTCAACGATTTCCTCCGGTGGTGCGCAGCCAGTCTCCATGGCTGTATCGACGGACTACAAGAATCTCTATGTCGCCAACCAGGATGACAGCACCCTGGTACAGTTCACCATCTCGACGGGCGGTAATCTCACTTCTGCGAATACCACGACTCTCAGCAGCGAGGGCAATACTCCGGTTGCCATCACAATGAATGCCGCGGGAACCTTGCTGTACGTGATCAATCTCTACCAGCCGGGCTGCAGCACGGCAACGACTGGTGCAAGCACCTGCAATGGGGGCGCGCTTGCGGTATTCCCTGTGGGAACCAACGGTGCTTTGGGAACTGCAGTCTCCAATGGCAGCCTCGACTACTGGCCGGTTGGAATCAATCCGACGGGTGTCAATCCCCTGGCCAACGGCGAAGCCGTCTATGTCACGAGTTATGACCCTGGCGCGGGACTTGGATACGTGTACGGCTTCACATCCTCGACGGCAGGCGCACTTGGAACTATCGGCGGCAGTCCGTTCTTCGCCGGCGTCAAGCCAGTTGGAATCGCCAGCACTCCAACCAGCCGGTTCGTTTACGTAACAGATTTCGCTCAGAATGAACTGATTGCATACAGCGTGCTCGGTGCAGGGACTCTGCATCCGCTGATCAACGGGCCATTCAAGACGGGCAACCAGCCGTCGGCCATCACCATTGATCCGCGCGGCATTTACATATACATCTCCAACCAGCTTGATAACTCTGTTTCGGCATACGCAATCGCTCTGCCAACCGGCACACCTTCCGCCGCGGTCAATACCACTGGAAGCGCAACCAATACCACCGGAACTCAACCTGTGGCGATCCTTGTCGATCCGGGTTTTGGACGCTTTGTATACACCGCGAATTTCCTGGATAACTCAATCTCAGGATTTCAGCTGAACCCCAGCACGGGAACGTTGGCGCCAGCTCAGAGCGGACCCTATCCAACGGTCGGTCAACCCGCCGCAATTGCTGCAGTACCACACGGCAACCACTCGATCGAGGTCGACCAGCCGTAAAGAGTACGTATGGCACTCAGGCAAGGCAAAAGGGCGGTTCCCATCGGGACTGCCCTTTTGCCTTGCCTCTCAACTCAGCCTTCTCATTTGTCCGGAAAATAAGCTTCGAATCAAGCTCCCATCCACTTTCGAAGCGCCTTCTGCGCTGGCTTCTCAACCAGGTGCAAGGTCAGCAG
>Ga0302326_10030783_pt1 | contig 10732 bp, 10 predicted proteins | sample Palsa_T0_3_FD_202264 | JGI IMG/M metagenome (GOLD analysis project Ga0302326, IMG submission 202264) | Peat permafrost microbial communities from Stordalen Mire near Abisko, Sweden - Palsa_T0_3 | ecosystem: Environmental > Terrestrial > Soil > Palsa > Peat permafrost | place: Sweden: Abisko...
GTACGTGGGGGGTCATTGCCGGTGATCTGGTCCTGCGGCGCGACAGATCTGCGCTCGAGGGGACTGCGGGGTCGGCGGACTAATGGAAGCTTGGCCACCCTGTGGTTCGAACGGACCCACCGATTCGCTCGTTTGCGCCGCGGCAGAGTGGCACTTCGCAGGTCATCCGCAAAATGGTCTCGTGCCGTGTTGAACTCAGAAAGCTGTTGGTAAAGCCATCCCTGGTTCATCTCGTTGTCGGACTCGATGACCGGCGCGTTCCACGCGTCGTGTGCAGCCTTGCCGACGCTGCGTCGCGCCATGGCGTAGAGATCATCGAAGGCATCAGAAAGTCGTTCGTTGCCGTCCGCCGCGAGGAGAACCTGGCATGTATCGAGCTCGGCTTTCGTATGTGAAAGTTCGTCTGAGAGGCGGTTACGGCAATCTGCTCCTGCGGCACGGCGGTGAATGCGGTAGGGCATTTCGCCGTAGGAGATGATCGCGGCCAACGCCCGCGCATGGAGCTCGCGGCGGCGTTGGCGCTCCGCGCGCGCACCACTAATCAGGAGCGTCGCGGCTACACCGAGCAGTGCGATCGCGGCGGTTGCGATCGTGTACCAGTGGGCGGCTATCGCAGCGGTCTGCATGCGGGGCAGCTCTCTGGGTGTCGTCGAGGCGCTTCAACTTTGGGCCAGGGATACCCGCGGCGGCAGCGTGCCTCGCAATATGCGTGATCAATTGCGTGGCACACCAGCGAGTAGAGGCCATCGTCGGGGATCCATCGTGAATCGTCTGAGTCTCGCCACCACCACATGCAGAGTCCGCCGTCCTGAAACCGGTGTCGCCGGCACTCAGGTCCGTCGATCACGACCAGCGGTCGGACCCCCGGGCGGGCAGACTGCGGGAGCGTGATCTCGACTTTCCGTGGCTCGTCATATACCGGCACGATGATCGGAACCGAGTAGATCCGACGCCGCGGTGACGCCGCGACGCGGCTCGTGAAGGGGAGGCCCACTTTTCGCGCCTCCCGTTCGAACTGCAGTCGGCGGCGTAGATCATCGTTGAACGATGATTGGCGCCGCCTAGACACCGTCGGAGCGTCCCGGCCGGTAGGACGTGGAGAGCAATGGGGCGCCGATTGCTGAACGTCCGCGGCGCATGCGGGCATCGATGGGTTTGGCCTCCTGTTCTCGCATCTCCTCGATCTGGGGACCGAACACGCCCTCGAGGATTCGGCGCGCCTCAGGCTCGGACTGGACTTCGACGCTTGCGTGAACGATGGTGCCGATCTGCTCGAGACGCTGGGCGGCATAGTCCTGGGTGATGCCGTCTGGGAGCTTGATCGGCCCGGATACGCCAGCGGGATCGTTCGTGAGCGCCGCAGCGATCTCAGCCGACGCCTCGATCAGGAACCTTGCCAGCGCTTGAGCGATCGGGTCGGTCTCGGTAATGAGTTGGAGTGCGAGCGCTTCAATATTGAAGGAGCACATCGCCTTGTGCTCGCCATCGTTCTTGATCGCGACCTTTGCAAGGCGAATGACCCGGGCCCGGTGAACCCGGAGGTCCTGCGCGGTGTCGACGAAAAGCTCGGTGTGGCGTTGAGGGTCAGATGGATCCCACCCCGGACGCTCGGTGTTTGGAATCCACAGACCGGGAGCGTCCCGGCGATCCAATCCGATGATCAGATCGACGCTCGGGTCGACCACGATCCCGCCCTCGAACGTCAGGGGCTGGTGGAATTCGAACAACAGCGCTCGCTTGCTGATTTCGCACGTGGCGCTCGGGTCGAACTCCCGGAGCTGGGGGAGGATCCAGTCTCGGAAGCTCTCCAGCATGGCGGCAGGGGCCTCCCGTCGCCGTCCGGGCCGTAGGACCAGTACTTTCGACGATCGAGCACGACACCGCAGTCGGTGTCGTTCAGCGGGTGCATTCGCGGTGCCGTGAGCGACGGAGCCCGAGTTGTAGCCGCTCCGAGCGGCTGGATGCTTCTGGGCGAGGTCGCGCACCAAGTCTCGACGCTCTTTCGCGGCCCGAAGGATCTCGTCCCTCACGGCGACGTGGCGGCGAATCGAGTCGATCACTGCGTTGGCGGCGCGCGCGGCGCCGATGATCACGGACATCACGCCAGCTCCTTCGACGTAGGGGTAGGGATGCGGATCTTCAAGGTGATGCCTCCTGGCGGGATCGGGCTCGAACAAGTGGCCATTCGAGCTCGGTGTGCGATTGACTAATGCCGACATAGTAGCTAAAGTCCACAAACATCATAAGCACACTATACACCCCATCCTTGACAATGTGGATAGAGTCCCCGCTCAACCGGGAAGTGCTGCAGTACTACGAGCCACCCAGGGGGGTTGAACAAATGCCTACAAAAGAGTTCATGAACGTTCGCGAGACGGCGAAACACCTTGGCGTGCACGAGAACACCGTGCGCAACTGGGAAAGCAGCGGCGTCCTACGCGGCTTCAAGCTGCCCGGCTCTGGGTTTCGGCGCTTCTCGCGCGAAGACGTGGAGCGGATGCGTAGAGAGATGCTCGGGACTTACGCTCCCGCCACGGAGCTTCCCGATCACACCCAGACGGGCGTGTCGGGCACCGTCGTCGACGACGACGAGCTGCTCTAGCTCAGAATCCGTCTCAGACCGCAGGTAGCCTCGCGCTCAATGAGTGCGAGGCGCCTGCAACGACCCGCCGACGATGACTACTTCGTCGAACCGTGGTCGGACACGTTCTTGCAGGGCGACCTTTTCGACGAGGTTCCCTTTGCGATGCCCGCCAGACGCAGTGGTGATCGACGAGGGCGAGCGGCGGTTCGTCAGCGGGCCGTTCGACGCGACCCCGGCGATGCTGATCTCGCCCTCATGTCTGATCGCGGCCCAGGGCAGCAACGTCCCAGCCGGCACATACGCACACCCGGCGAGAACGCTTATTCCCATCCGACCGATCGAAAGTCTCATCGAGGCAAGCGTGGTCACCGAGGCAAATCTTGGAAACCTCCGTGCTGACCGACTGCGCAACTACCTCTACCTACCCCCAGGCCCGGCCTGGCCTGAGAGCGCTGGGCTGCTGTACATGCCGATCACCATGCATCACGACGTGATCGCTGACCGTCGCGTCGCACAGCTCACCGGGACTGCGTACTGGCACCTCCGCGTCAAGCTGATGGCGTTCGCCGGCGGCTACCTGCTGGACCCCTCTGAACTTGGACCGATACCCGCGCCACAAGAACGAAAGAGCTAGTCGCTCAGCCTACTCCGGGCGTCCAAGGGCTGTCGGGTGATGGTGTTCCCACTGATCCACCAAGTCATCAACGGTTTCGAACGGCGGGATCAGCGCAGCCCCTGTTGACTCGCAAAGCAGCCTCACGGTTCCTTGCGAGATCGCACCCCAGACCAGCACAGGGAGGCCCCACAGCTCAACGATCGACATCGCCGTGTGGTCCGCAAGATTTAGCACGAACGCAAGAACACGATCACCGCAGCCTTCGGCATGAACATCGAGGGCGTCGCGGCTCAGGACCAGCATGCGCGTCACCCGTGCAATCGGACACGAAGTCATCGAGCGCATAGTAGATCCGACGCCGGACTCTCAGACGTCGTCTGGACGGTCGAAGGCTGCCAGACCTCGCGGGCGCCGAGGACGGCCGCGGCTTGAGCTTCGCTCACCGCGCGGCTAATCGTCGCTGCCCCCGACACCGACGGTCCCGCTTTCGCGGCTGCGCCGCGTCCGACGGTCGAGGTGATCAACAGGATGGACAGCTGGCTCGGTACGCTGCGAGCTCGGTCACGACACGTGCCGACTGGGCGTTACAGGCACGCGCTTAATGTACGTCGAGTAGTGCTATGTCGTCTAGTAGTGCTCCGTTAGGTTTTTGAAGGAGTTTGCGTTTTGCAGGCGAATTCCTTGGCGACGTTGCCGTCGTCGAGGGAGGTCAAGATGCACGCTGTGGCTGGCTTGTCTGAGCGGGAGCTCGCGCGGGTGCGCGGGCGGCTGGTGCAGTTCACGGGTGAGATCTTCGAGTCGATGCGGCGCAAGGACCAGCGCGGTTGGGGCGAGGTGTATGTGCGCGGGTTGATGCTGGATGGCAAGCGTAAGAGCATCGAGCCGATGGCGGCCAGGTTGCCGGACGGCGATGAGCAGTGCTTGCAGCAGTTCGTGAACCAGTCGCCGTGGGATGAGGCTGCTGTCCGCCGCGCGCTGGCGCGGCGGATGGGCCGCGAGCTGTCCGCGGAGGCGTGGGTGATCGACGACACGGGCTTTCCGAAGTTCGGGAAGATGTCGGCGGGGGTCGCGCGCCAGTACTCCGGCGCGTTGGGGAAGGTCGGGAACTGTCAGATCGGAGTGTCGATCAACCTGGCCTCGGCTGAGGCGTCGTGTCCGCTTGACTGGCGACTGTTCATCCCGTCGGAGTGGGACGATCCGGGCGGGTTCAACCAGGACCGTCGCGCGAAGGCCAGGCTGCCCGAGGACGTCCACCACACGGAGAAGTGGCGGCTCGCGCTGGAGATGATCGACGAGCTGATCGGCTGGGCGATCAAGCCGCCGGTCGTGCTCGGTGACGGCGCCTACGGCGACATAACCGAGCTGCGCACTGGCTTGGAGGACCGCGAGATCGAGTACGTGCTGGACCTCAAAGGCGTCACCTCGGCCTACCGGGAGGACGTCAAGCCGACCCAACCGCCGAAGCTCGACGGTCGCGGGCGCCCGCCCGGCTCGCGCTATCGCGAGGATCCATCCTCGCTCAAAGACCTGGCGCTCGCCGCCGGCAAGAACGCCGCGGTCACGGTCACCTGGCGGGAGGGCACGCGCGGGAAGATGAACTCCCGATTCCTCGCGCTCCGTGTCCGCCCCGCGAACATCGGCCTGCGCCAGACGGCCCACAAGAACGGTGAGGAGCTCCCCGTCGCATGGCTGATCTGCGAGTGGCCCTCCAAAGCAAGCGAGCCAACCAAATACTGGCTCTCCAACCTCCCCGCCGACACCGAACTCAAGCAGCTGGTGCACCTCGCGAAGATCCGCTGGCGGATCGAGCAGGACTACCGCGAACTCAAAGACGCACTCGGGCTCGATCACTTCGAGGGCCGCACCTACCGCGGCTGGAACCATCACGTCACGCTCGTCACGGTCGCGCACGCGTTCCTGACCCTGGAGCGACGACGGCGTCCTCCAACCAGGGCGGCAGCCTGACCCTGTTCGGGGTCGTCCGGGAGCTACAAGCGCTCCTGGCCTGCTGGCACGGGACATGCCCCGTCTGCCGCAGAGAGCTGCCGTCCGATCATCCACTACGAGCACACCAACATAACGGAGCACTACTAACCGGGTATCGAAAATACCATTTCCCAGAGCTCCATCGAGGGGTGCGTAGATGCGACGGACCGCGAGGCTGTGGGTTGGGGTGGTGGTAGTAGTGCTGGCGGGCTTGCTGGGCGCGGCCGCTCCGGCCCTCGGCAGCTCGAGCGATGCGAGCGTCGCCTACCAGCTCGACGCAGCTCATGACGGCGACTTGTCCAGCGCGGTCACGGCGCCGCTGGCCGAGCAGTGGTCGGTGAAGTTCGATGGAAGCCCCCTCCTATCCCCTCGTCGTTGACGGGACCGTCTATGTGACCGCCGGAGACTCGGGCGGCTCCTATGGCACGACGCTCTATGCCCTCGATCAGGCCACCGGCGCCGTCATCTGGCAGCACGGGCTCGGCGGCACGTACTACTGGTCCGGACTGGCGTACGACGCCGGACGTGTCTTCGCCGTCAATTACGACGGCCTGCTCAGCGCCTTCGATGCGGTCACCGGTGACGTGGATTGGAGCTATCAGCTGCCCGGTCAGTACGCCTTCAGCTCGCCGCCCACCGCGGTCGACGGGATCGTCTATGACGGCGGCGCGGGGTTTGGCGGCACTCTCTATGCCAACCGCGAGTCAAGCGGGGCCCAGGTGTGGACCAACGAGGTGGCGACCGGAGACAACAGCTCGCCGGCAGTCGACGGCTCCGACGTGTTCGTCACCTACCCTGACAACTACTACGCCTTCGATCGCACCACCGGTGCCTCGACTGGCTCGACGCCCTCGGCGGGAATGGCGGAGGGGGGTCGCACTCCGGTCGTCGCCGACGGGCACGTGTTCGTCCGCGACGGGGCGGCGTCCGCGCGCATCGTCTCGGAGGCCGACGGCGCGCCGCAGGGACCGCTCGCATCCACCACGGCCCCGGCGGTCGCCAACGGCACCGTGTACCAGCTCAACGGCGCAACGCTGCAGGCCGTGCCTGAGGACGGGCTCGGTTCGACCCGGTGGTCCTTCGCCGGCGACGACGGTCTGGACACGGCTCCCCTGGTCACCGGCTCGACTATATGGGGTCGGGTCAAGCTCCGGGGCGCTCTACGCCGTCGACGGCACGACGGGCGCGGCGCTGTGGAGCACCAACCTCGGCAGCCCCATTTTGGGGCCTGATGAGCAGAACGTCTCGCAGCCGCTGACCGGGATGGGCGCGGGCGGCGGCAGCCTGATCGTGCCCACGAAAGACTCCCTGGTCGCCCTCGCGCCCTCGGGCCTGCCGGCCGTCCCGGTCAACCAGCTCGTCCCCACCATCGAAGGCACCCTCCAGGTCGGCGACCTGGTCGCCGCCGACGCCGGTCTGTGGTCGAACCTGCCGACCGGCTATACCTACGCCTGGCAGCGCTGCGAGGTCGCGAGCGGGACATGCACGGCGATCCCGGGTGCCTCGTCGGCCAACTACGTCGTCAGCTCCGCCGACGCGGGATCGACCCTGCGAGTCCTCGTCAGCGCCAGCAACGACCATGGCACCTCGTCGGCGGTGGCCTCAACCGTTTCGGCTCCAGTCACCACTGACGGGGCGTTCCCGGTGGTCTTGGACCTGCCGCAGATCTCCGGCAGCCCCGTGTCGGGTCAGACGCTGACGGCGACCGCCGGGACGTGGTTGGACACGCCGACCGACGAGACGTACCAGTGGGAGGACTGCGACGCCGCCGGCGACGTGTGCACGGCCATCGCCGGCGCCGCTCAGGCGACCTACACGCTCGGCCCCGGCGATGTCGGGGCCGCCATCGAGGTCAGGGTCGCCGCCGTCAACGCCGCCGGCGCAGCCACCGCGGTGTCGGCACCCACGGCGGTCGTGTCCCCCGCCCCGCCCGGTCTGGTCCCCGCCCCGATCAGCCAGTCACCACCAATCGTGGCCGGGACGCCGGCCATCGGCGCGACGCTGACGGCCACTCCCGGCACGTGGAGCGGGTCGGGGCCGATCTCCTATAGCTACCTGTCGCTGCTGTGCACCACCAGCTGCAGCTCGATCCCGGGAGCGAACGGACCGACAGTCACCGTGAGCTACGCGGATGCCGGCGGTGCGCTCGAGGTCGTGGTGGCCGCAGCCAATGCGGGCGGCGCTGGCCTCGCGGTGTCCGCACCCACCGCGCTCGTGCCTTCGGACGGGCCCTCGACGCTCCTCCCCACCGCCGCAAGCACGCTTTCTTGCGGCGCAGCACGATCCGGCGCGCGTGCCCTTCGCATCGTGCTGACGTCGCAGGCCAACGTCAGCAAGGTCCTGGCGCGACACGCAGCAATGTTCATGTTGACCGTTCCCACCGGTGGGCGCCTAATCGTCGCTTGGTATCTGACGCGCGGCCACGCCAAGCACGTTCTCATCGGCACGGGCAACGTGACCTTCGCCCGGGCCGGACGGTGGGCGCTGGCGCTGCATCTCAGGAGGCGGGGTGAGCGCCTGCTCAGCGATCTGCACCACGGGGCGTCGCTGCTCGCGCTGGCCGAGTTGTTCCCCACTCACGGACAGACACAGACTGCCGAAAGTCAGTTCCGGCTCCGCGGGTGAGCTAGCCGAGAGCTAGCCGCGACTCAGCCGAGGCTGTGGAAGTCCGCTCCGAGCTTCCCGAAGTTCGGCGTACCGAGCCCGGTGGCCGGGTTGTAGACCGTCCCGGCAGTACCGCTGAAGTAGAGGTTGTCGTTGGTCGGCCCACTCGTGTCCAGGGGCGTCATCGGGGATCTGCTGCCGGTGGCGAACGAGTAGATCGCGGGGTTCCAGAACCCGACGCGGTGCCCGAGGTACGAGTCGATCACCGCGGCCGAGCCGTTCAGCTGCGGCGCCACGAAGCTCGTGCCACCCCACCCGCCCTCGAGCTCGGGCTGATTGACGCCCGCGAAGGACGGCTCGTAGAGCAGATAGCCCGTGAACGGGTCGGCGTCGGTCGAGAGATCGGGAACCGCGCGTGAGGACTGCGAGCCGCTCATCGTCGACGGCATCGGGTCGAAGCTCCACTCGGTCGGCTCGACGATCCCGCCGATGTTCTCGTATTTCTTCGGGGTCAGGTACGGCACGTCGCTGTAGCTGGTGGTGCCAGGGACGCGGTACTGGTACAGCGGCTGGGAATAGTCCGTGCTGTACCCGCCACCACCGCCACCGATCATGCTCTCGGCAGCATCGACCAACGGCTCTTGATCGATCGTGGCAGTCGGCTGCCACAAGTAGTCCCAGCCCCACGCGCGCTCCGCCGTGACACTGACCGGGGCGGTGACGCCCGTGGGGCCTATGAGCGTGCCGCGCCACGGGAGCGTCGTGCCCCCGGCCGCGGTGATGTACGCGCTGTCGGCGTTGGTGTCGACCGATAGGTTGGTGGTCCCGAGATCGTCGGAGGCATCGTAAGCGCCCGCGTCACCAGCGGCAGTGAACCCGGACTGCCCCTGCGCCGCAAGCTCCAGGAACGCCTCGTCGAACACCTCGTTGTAGGCGGGAGTCTCCTCGCCGCCTGCGACCAGGGCTGCGACGAGTGTCTCAGACTCACCCCAGCTCGTAGAGACACTGTCAGCCTTGTTCTGGCTGGCGACGGTGAACCACGCATCGGCGAAGCCAGGGTCGCTATTCGGCGCCTGGTAATCGATCACGTCGGCGTCGGGGGCGAGCGCGCCCGACTGCTCGAGGTCGAGGTCGGTCTCGCCCGTCCCACTCGCGTCAGTTGGCGTGCCTGGGCCTCCGTCGATGTTCTCGACCTTGAGCGTGCGACCGCTCGGCATCAGGTCGGCGATGTTCTTCCAGAAGAACTGCGGAGCTCCCTTGTCGACCGCGGCGAGCGTGACGATCGCAACTGTCTCGCCCTGTCCCTTCGCGCCCCTGCTGTAGAGGCCGTTCAAGTGATAGCGCGCGGCGAAGTCGCCGGGCGTGTTGCACGCGTCGGGCAGATCGGTGAGCTCCTCGCATTGCTGCTCGCCCGACGCCCCGCTCGCACGGGTTGCCCCCGCGGGCTCCGCGTTGCCCTTCGCATGGACGAGCTGCGTGGTGAACGGGCTGTAACTGCTCAAGCCGAGCACGGCGAGGACGTAGCCGGCGATCGGCGATGGAAGCGAGGGCGACGTGGTCGCGGCGTGAACGTTCTGCGCGGGGACCGTGTTCGTTCCTGTGGCCGGGGACTGCTGCGGAACGTGATACTGGTTCTGCTTGACCGCGAGCGCCTTGTTGAACTCGGCTGCGGTTCCGGTCGCGACGACGTCGAGATGGTCGGGGTAGGCCGTCGTCGAGATCCCGTATTCGGCCAGATACTGGCGCAGCGCGGCCACGTTCGCCGCCGGCTGGCCGTAGGCTTCCGCGAACTGGTCGACGGACAGATAGCTCGTCACGCCCTGCTCGACGCTCGACTCGAGCTGACCGAGGTTCTGGGCTCGGAGAATGAACGCGAGGGTCTCGATGGTGCTGTCTGCCGTCGTGCCGGTCTCCGAGGCACCTGGGAGCGCGGCCGGGCTCGGATCGCCGGCGACCTCCATCCGGTTGCGCGCCACCGACGCCGCCGGCATCACAGCGCTGAGCACGACGACGGACGCTGCCATCGCGATGACGCGAATCGGAACTCGGTTCGGCATGGAACGCATCAAGCCTTCCCTTTCGTGCCCAGGTTGACGGCAGGCGAGTCTACCGGTCGCCTGCCGAGCTCTTGCCGATCATCTTCATCTCGCACGGCGCGAGCAAACGACCCGCGGGTTTGGGCGGGAACCACGCGCGCAGACGCTACGTGACGTTGAACTTCGCACCGGTCGCGATCACTCCCTGGTTCTGCTGATCGATCGCGACCAGCGGCTGGAGGCCCGTAGCCACGCTCGGCACCTGGCAGTCGCCGTTCGTCTTATTGCCGATGATCGTCCCGTCTTCGCTGGCGGTGAGGACGCAGACCACCTCGGAGTCGAACGTGCTGCTGCCGATCTGCACGAACACGGTGTCGCCCGTGATCCAACCGGTACCGGAAACCGTCAACTCCGCGCCGGGCGCACCGGAGGTCGGGGAGACCGAGATCTTCGGGGTGTAGACCTTCAACGTCGCGCTGCCCTTGTTCGTGGAGCTGTCGGTCGCGGAGATCGTGTGGTTGCCCGGGGTCGTCGTGGGTACGCTGAAGGTCACGGGTCCGCTGAAGCTCCCGTTCGTACCGGTGCTGATGCTCGACGGGCCGGCGGCGAGCGCGGCGGTGTCGAACTTGAAGCCGGAGACGGTCGAGCCTGAGGCGAAGCCGGCTCCCTGCATCGTGATCACGGCCCCGGGACTGGCAGGGGTTCCGGCGGCCGCGCCGCTCGGGGTCAGCGTGAGCCCCGGCACGACCGGGAACGTCCCCAAAGCCAGCACACCCTGGTTCTGCTGATCGATCGCGACCAGCTGGCGAGAGCCCTGGGGCACGGGCGGGACCGCGCAATTACCGTTCGTCTTGTTGCCCGAGATCGTCCCGTCCGAGCTCGCCGTCAGCGCGCACACGACATTCG
>Ga0302326_10030788_pt1 | contig 10731 bp, 8 predicted proteins | sample Palsa_T0_3_FD_202264 | JGI IMG/M metagenome (GOLD analysis project Ga0302326, IMG submission 202264) | Peat permafrost microbial communities from Stordalen Mire near Abisko, Sweden - Palsa_T0_3 | ecosystem: Environmental > Terrestrial > Soil > Palsa > Peat permafrost | place: Sweden: Abisko...
TTCTCTGTAACTTATTGATTCTATGGAGCGGGAGACCGGGTTCGAACCGGCGACGTCCAGCTTGGGAAGCTGGCATTCTACCACTGAATTACTCCCGCCCATCGGCTTTTCTGCTCGTTACCTCACTTTAAAGCACTTACGTTTCTAAGACTCTGTCTGTCCAGTCTATAATGTCTATCGGATGCCCGTCTTCGGAGGCCAAACCGACAGGAAATGCGACAGTACTAAGCCTGAGAATCTGACTTCGAGCTTGGTCGTCTCAGCACCATCTGCCACGAAGTATATCATCCGCGAGCCGTGAGAAGGGAAGCTTAGTACTCCTCCGACGAAGCGATTGTAGGAACGGTGATCGTAATTCCGCTCCAGCCAAGGACTCAATCGTTCCCGTTAGAACCTTGAGGGCGTGGCAAAACAGTGATTATCTTTTCGGCCAACTTGTCACGTGTGCCAGCAAGAGCTACCTGAGTCGCCGCCGTTTTTTTCCCGAGAATCCAGTTGAGACCAAACCATCCGTCCTTGTCGAATAACCTGGCGAATCAGATTCCCGCCAAATTGATAGCCCAAGTGCCGGTAATCAGGCGCGTCGACCACCAGGACATCGGCCCATTTGCCAGGTTCTAGAGAACCGCAAACATTACCCAGGCCGACGGCGTAGGCGGCATTGATGGTACTGGCAACCAATGCTTCGGCCGGAGGCAATCGTTGATACCGGCAAGCCAGCGCCATTACGAATTGCATAGATGGGCAGGGCGCCGAGCCTGGATTGAAATCTGTGGCAAGGGCGACAGCCGCGCCGGCGTCGATCATGGCGCGCGCATTGGCGTAATGCGGATTTCCCAGATGGAAGTTGACCGCTGGAATTGCCACACAAACAGTCGAACTCCGAGCGATCTCCGCCATCTGCTCTGGAGTTGTGGTATCGAGATGATCGATGCTCACCGCTCCCAGTGCGGATGCCATCAGGGAGCCGCCCAAATTCACGAACTCATCGACATGGGCCTTCACGCGCATGCCGTGTTTCACGCCGGCCTCGAGCACGCGGCGTGACTGCTCGAGCGAGAAGGCGTTTTTCTCGCAAAACACATCAATGAAAAACGGAATATTCTGGGCCGCGAAGGAGGATGACCGGTACCAATCGGCGGCTTGCGGAATCATTTCGGCAACAATCAGATCCACATAGTCGCCCGCACGGCCGCTAAATTCCGGCGGAACTGCGTGTGCTGCCAGGAACGTGGGCACAAGTGTCAGTGGCTGGCGGCGAGCTAGTTCCTCTATCGCTTCGAGCATTTTTAGTTCGCTGGCAGCGTCCAGGCCATAACCTGTCTTAACCTCGACGACGGTGGTCCCGTGGCGCAACATTGTTTCCAGACGAGGCAGCGTCTGCTCAATGAGTTCCGCAACAGAGGCCTGGCGGACTTGACGAGTGGTGCTGATAATTCCACCGCCTGCGGCAAGAATATCGAGATAGGCCGCGCCTTGAATGCGCATTTCGAACTCGGCTACGCGGTCCCCTGCGTAGACAATGTGCGTGTGGGCGTCGACAAACCCAGGACACACCACACGCCTTGCGGCATCAATGGATAGGGCCGCCGTGAAGTTCGGGACGATGTCGGCGCTGTTCCCGACCGCGACAATTGCCCCTTCGTGAATGGCTATGGCGCCGTCCGGAACAATCCCCGGATAGAGCATCGCTCTGCCTCGGATCGGCCCGCCGGCTGGCGCCGCGCACGTCACAAGTTGCGCGGCGTTATGAATGAGCAGATCGACATGACTCATCTACTAGCGCCATTCTCCCATTGGAATGCGGATGCCGTGCTTATTGGCAAATTCAATCGCTTGCGGATATCCTGCGTCGGCGTGGCGCACGACGCCCATGCCGGGATCGCTGGTGAGCACTCGTTCGAGCCGACGCGCGGCCGCCGCTGTGCCATCGGCGACAATCACCATGCCAGCGTGAATACTGTAACCGATGCCAACTCCACCGCCATGGTGGATGCTTACCCAAGTGGCTCCGCCTACTGCATTGATCAACGCATTGAGCAGCGGCCAATCGGCAATAGCGTCGGAACCATCGAGCATGGCTTCCGTTTCACGATTTGGACTCGCCACTGAGCCGCTGTCGAGATGGTCGCGGCCAATGACAATGGGGGCTGAGACTTCGCCGCGCGCCACCATTTCATTGAAACGCAATCCCGCCTTGAGCCGCTCGCCGTAGCCAAGCCAGCAGATGCGCGCAGGCAGACCCTGGAATTGCACAAGTTTGGCAGCCATTTCGAGCCAGTTTTTTAAGTGGGCATTTTCAGGAAACAGCTCGGCCACTGCGCGATCAGTGGCGTATATGTCCTTAGCGTCACCCGAGAGCGCAACCCAGCGGAACGGACCTTTGCCTTCGCAGAACAGTGGACGGATGTAGGCGGGGACAAAACCCGGATACGCGAAAGCATTTGTCACACCGGCATCAAAAGCCCGCTGGCGGAGATTATTTCCATAATCGAAAACAATACTGCCGCGAGTTTGAAACTCGAGCATCGCCCGAACGTGATGGGCCATCGATTCCATGGACCGGCGCTGATAACACGCAGGATCGCTTTTCCGTAAAGTGGCGGCTTCGGTTACAGAAAGGCCTGCGGGAATGTAGCCGTAAAGCGGGTCGTGCGCGGAGGTTTGATCCGTCACCACGTCGGGTTTCACGTCGCGCTCCAGCAGTTGCGGCAGGATCTCCGCGGCGTTACCAATCAACGCTATCGATTTAGGCCGACCCGCACGCACGGCCGCATCGGCCCACTGCAAAGCTTCGTCGAGGATCGAAGTAGCGACATCCACTTGCCGCAAACTGAGCCGGCGCCCCACGCGCCATGGGTCTACCTCAACAAGAAGGCCAACACCCTCATTCATGGTGATGGAGAGCGGCTGGGCACCACCCATTTCGCCGAGACCGGCAGTCAGCACCAATTTGCCACGCAGGCTGGGCCAACCCATCTTTCGCGCCAGGGCGCCGAATGTTTCGTAGGTGCCTTGCAGAATGCCCTGGGTGCCGATGTAGATCCAACTGCCGGCCGTCATCTGGCCGTACATGATGAGTCCCGCCTGTTCCCAAGCGTCGAAGTTCTCCTGCGTGGCCCACTTCGGCACAATGTTGGAATTTGCCAACAGCACGCGGGGAGCATCTTCATGGGTTCGGAACACAGCCACCGGCTTGCCGGATTGAACAAGCAAAGTTTCGTCCGGTGCCAGGGTACGCAAGGTAGCCAAGATTGCTTCAAGCGCAGCGTGATTGCGCGCCGCTTTGCCACGGCCACCGTAGACAATCAAATTGTCCGGATCGGAGGCGACCTCCGGATCCAGATTGTTGTGCAACATCCGGTAAGCGGCTTCAATTTGCCAGTTCCGGCAGGTGAGACTGGTACCGCGAGGCGAGCGCATCACAAACACATTCTGACAAAATGATGAACGGCAACTGCGGCCAGACGCGCGGTCCGTTGATCAACGTCGTAATTCGGGTTGACCTCGGTAATTTCGAAAATTCTGGTCCGCGGATCGCCGCCCGCGAGCGTCGCAACATCGCACAATTCCGCAGCCGACAAGCCTAGCGCATTCGGCGCGGAGACACCGGGCGCATCGGCTGCACACACTGAATCCATATCAATACCCCAGAAGATGCTCGCCGCCTCGCTAGCGTGCAAGATGCTTTCGATGACCGATACGATGCCTTTCTGGCGGACCTCTGGCATACCGATAGCGCCAGCGCCGATTGCCCGGAGGTAGTCGAGGTGAGCGGCGGCAACCGCAAAAGGCTGGTAGGCGATTTCGTGGAAGCTTGCAGGATTCAGTAGCCCTTCTTCGAGAAGCATCCGGTACGGGGTGCCACTGTGGCGCACTGGATGCTGGCGCACGTCGAGATGCGCATCCACATTGAACGCGAGTACGCGCGCGGCGCCGGCAAACGCGGAAACCGCTCCGCAATCGGGATAGGAGATGTCGTTCCCTCCCCCTAGAACCACAAGCTTTTTGCCATCGGCTAGCACCTGCTGCACGACTTCGCGATGAACTTGGTGGGTTTCTTCCAGACTGCCTTGAATGGCGGTATCGCCCAAGTCGAACAACCCCGAATCCGCCGTGGCCACGAGGCGATAAAGGCAAGCTCGTATGGCGGCCGGGGCGCCCGACGCGCCGATACGTCCCCCATTTCGGCGCACGCCTTCGTCCTGCGGGCAGCCGAGCAGTACAATTTTCGCTTTTGCATAGTCGGGAGGAGCAAAGGAAACCCACTCGCCCCAGCGTGGATCGCCGGCTTCATCACGGCGAAAGAACAACGCTTGGTCAGGCCCAATTATATTTTTGAAGATCATGCCTGCACGGCAGGAATGCTGAGAAGGTCTCTAATGAATCGTGCGCGTCTTGCGATTCATGTAGTCCATCAACAGGTAGTTGCCCAACGTGTACGGCGTAGTGAAATACGCCTTGCCCTTACACATCTGCGTCACTTTTTGCACAAATTGGACCAACCCATAGTCGCTTGCCAGCATGAACGTATTAATCAAAATGCCGCGCTTCTTGCAACGCGCCACTTCTTCCAACGTCTGACTGATCACCAGCGGATCAAGACCAAAGGCGTTCTTATAGATCCTGCCGTCTTCCAGCGTGAGCGCCGAAGGTTTGCCATCGGTAATCATAATGATCTGCTTCATGTCCTTCTTTTCTTGAGCCAGAAGGCGCTGAGACAGAATTAATCCGTCGCGCGTATTTGTATAGTAGGGCCCCACCTGAACGCGAGCCAGATCGGAAATCCGCATTTCCTCCGCTGAATCGTGAAAGAGAACGCAGCGCAGCGAATCGCCCGGATATTGCGTCTTGATCAAGTGCGACAACGCTAAAGCCACTTTCTTGGCCGGTGTGAAGCGATCCTCGCCGTAGAGAATCATGCTATGGCTGCAATCAAGCATCAGCACCGTGGCGCAGGAGCTTTGATATTCCGATTGATGAACGTTCAAATCGGAATATTCAAGATTCAGTGGCAGCTTCACTCCTTCGCGCTGCATGGCGGAGAACAGGGTAGCACTGACATCCAGGTTCAGAACATCGCCGAATTCATACGGCTTGGCGCCGCCGCTCGAGTCAATACCGGTCGAAAGGTCGCGCGTATCATGCGCTCCAAAACTCGATTTGCCCAGTGAGCCTAACAGATCTTTCAGTGTCTTGAATCCCAGAAAATCGATGGCCTTATCGGTCACCTCGAAATGCATCTGATTTTCCGCGTCGCCTTCGCCGCCAGGGCCCGTCGCAGAGTCCGAAGGCGGGCTATCCATGTTGATGTAGCCGCCCTCTTCCAGCTTGTTTATCAATCGCTGAATCAGTTGCTCGCGCTGTTCTGCCGACATTTGCTCGAGCCGCTGGCGCATTTCTTCCAATTGCTCGGGGCTGAAAAGATCGCCGGCCTGCAAAGCCTGCTCGAGCGCGCGTCTTAGATCTTCGAGCGTGTGCTGGCCCAGTTCAGAGAACTGCATGTACGGGTCCTGAAAACCGCTTCCCAGCAGGTAGTCCGATAGCGCGCGCAACAAATCTTCCAGCTCGATCCCAAGATCTTCTTCGGAAAATTTCGAATAAGAGACGCGCCGCATGTGGTCAGCCTTAGTTCAGATTTCGGCGTCCGCCGCCGCCCGGTCCGCCTTTGCGTGGTTCGAAGCCGCTACGGCGTGGATCTTGTTCTTCGCGCATCCGTTCTTCGCGATTCGCCCGTTCGGCCACCACAAATTCCAATTCTTCGTTGCGGCTGATGCGCTTATGCGCATACAAACCTTCCAGGATAAATTCGGCAGCCGACGCTCGTAGCGCGTCGCTTTCGTTCTCGCTCAACCCCAATTTGCCGGTGAAGTGCAGCAGATCTTGAATCTTGCCAAGTTGGCTGATCATTTCCTGCGCCGGCAAATCTTCATCGAGCCGCAAGCTGCCGCCCAATTCAAACCACTGCACGACCTGGCGCAGATTTGTGCCGTCGAAATAAGAGGTGAAGACCTTGCCCACCGCACTCTTGATAATTTCGCGAGCCACCGCATCGCCGCCTTTGAGCTCGCCTTCGTATTCCAGTTCAAGCTTGCCGGTGATGGATGGCAGCGCTGCATAGAGATCCAGAATGCGCGGCACTGCCTCGCCGTCTTTCGACTTCAAGGCGCGGCGCTCGGCATTAGATATGACGTTTTCCAGTACCGATATCGGCAAGCGCTGCGAAACGCCCGAACGCTTGTCCACGCGCTTGTCCTCGCGCGCCAGAAAAGCAATGTGTTCGACCACTTCATGAATATACGGCGGCACCTCGATACCCACCGGCGATCGGCGCCTCGTCCAAGCTTCCTGCTTGGTGATAGCTATTCCTTGCGAGACATGCAGCGGATAGTGCGTGCGAATTTCGCTGCCGATACGGTCCTTGAGCGGCGTGATGATCTTGCCGCGAGCGGTATAGTCTTCCGGGTTCGCGGTAAACACCAGCATCACGTCAAGAGGCAGGCGCACTGGATAACCTTTGATCTGAATATCGCCCTCTTGCATGATGTTGAACAAGCCGACCTGCACCTTGCCCGCCAAATCAGGCAGTTCGTTGATGACGAAGAGCCCGCGATTGGCACGCGGCACCAAACCATAGTGGATGGTGAGCTCGTTCGAGATGTCCTGGCCGGTGCGCGCCGCCTTGATAGGATCGATATCGCCGATCATATCCGCAATCGTTACGTCGGGTGTCGCCAGCTTCTCAACATAGCGATCCGCCGCCGAAATCCATTGGATCGGCGTAGCATCGCCGAGCGTCGCGATGTTGTCCCGGCAGTGTTTGCACAGCGGCCGCAAGGGGTGATCTTTGATTTCGCAACCCGCAATGTACGCCATAAACGGGTCGAGCAGCGTGGTGAGCATGCGCGCCAAACGGGTTTTGGCCTGGCCGCGCAAACCTAACAGAATGAAGTTGTGGCGTGAGAGGACAGCGTTCACTACCTGGGGAATCACCGTGTCTTCATAACCCATAACACCTGGAAACAGCGTCTCGCCCCGCTCCAGTTTGCACAGAAGATTCGAACGCAACTCTTCTTTTAGCGTTCGTTCGGGGCTCAGTTGTTCGATCAAATGACTGGTGCGCAAGGCGCCCAGCGTTACCGGCAAGTCGGGTTTAGGCATGTTTAGAAGACTCGCAGTCGGGGTTCTGAGTAAAGTCTAGCAGTGTAGGTTTGAAACAAGGGAGCAAATGGGGACGGACTTCTCTGTCCCGAACCCACAACCCCCTCAAACTTCCGAAATCCCAGTGTGTGGAGAGCGCAAAGGGCGCGGCTGCGCGCCGCCAAACAGCAAAGGAACTCTCTGACACTTCGGGCGGTGCGCCCGACACCGCGCCCGTTTTGCGCGAGTTCCTCCAAAGATCTGTCCGTCCCTATTTGCGGTCCACGTGTAAACATATACCCATGCATCTCACCGCGGAAGAGGTGGAAAAGTTAGTGGATTTGGATGAACTCATCGCTGAGATGAGAGATGCTCTCATTGCCCTGTCGGCTGGAAAAGTTATTCAGCCAGTTCGCTCGGTCCTCACCACTGAAGAGCCTCCCGGTTGGTTTGCAGTGATGCCGGCGATTCACGGCGACGTGATGGGGGCGAAGCTGGTGACCGTCTTTCCGCGCAACGCCGGGACACATTTGCACACGCACCAGGCTTTGATTGTCCTGTTTAGCGCGCGCACGGGCGAGCCGGTCGCCACACTGGACGGCCGGGTGATCACGGCTTGGCGCACTGCGGCCGTGTCCGCGCTGGCAACGCAGGCATTGGCTCACCCGGAAGCGCGGGTACTCACCATCCTTGGCAGTGGCGTGCAGGCGCGGACCCACTTTACGGCCCTAAGTAAGGTGCGCCAGTTCTCAGAAGTCCGCGTGTGGAGTCGAACTCCCGAAAACGCCGCCCGCTTTGCTCAGGAGATCGGGGCAAAAGTCATGGATTTAGAAGAAGCAATTCGCGGCGCCGATGTCATTTGTTCGGTGACCAATGCAGGCGAGGCGTTCGTGCGCGGCGAATGGCTCAAAGAACGCGTGCATGTGAATGCGGTCGGCGCGGTTGGTTTGGCGGCACGGGAATTGGATGATGCGGTCATGCAAGGTGCTGCCATCGTAGTGGAACAGCGCAAAGCAGCGGGGAGAGAGTCGGCCGAGATCATGTGTTCGGGGTCGGCGATTTATGCCGAACTGGGTGAAATTTTGGCACAAACGAAGACCAAGCCGCTACAGAGTAAAACGGTGTACAAATCATTGGGGGTCGCGGTGGAAGATGTCAGCGCGGCACGCTTGATTTGGCGAAGAGCGGTTTCCCGATATACTTGAAGGACGGGCTAAGTTTATGGCTAAAGACTACGTCGAAGAACGCGACGGCGGTTACTACGTCGCTGGCAGCCGTGTCTCGCTCGGTTCAGTCGTCGAGTGCTTCAACGAGGGGCTTTCGCCCGAGGCGATCGTCGTCGAATTCGAAACACTTACCCTCGCCGAAGTTTTCGGAGCCATCGCATATTATCTCGAAAATCAGCCGGCGATTGACGCTTATCGGATACGCCAGAAGCAACGATCCGAAGCGCTGCGGCGCGATGCCGAGCCTCTGCCTGCCGGGTTACGGCAACGGCTCGAAACGGCGCGCGAACAACTTCGCTCGGCTGGTCGCACCGATTAGGTGAAGCCACGGTTTCAGGCCGACAACGACTTGCGAAGCTCAATTCGCAAAGGTGTGCTTCGCCAGGAACCCTCCGTTGATTTTCAGAGCGCCCACGCCGCCCGTCTCGACAGTGTTCCTGATCCAGAGGTATTGCAACTTGCCTCTGAGCAAAAACCGGATTCTTGTCTCTCACGATGGCGAGGGGCATCGCTTAGACCGCCTGACAAATGGCACCCACTTGTGATATGTTCTCGGTTCGATGAGTAGCCGGGACGTCACGCCAGTAGATTACCAGTTAAACTGGCGGAAGTTGCAGCAAGTCGGGTTAAACGCCTACGAAGCCCGATCCTATATGGTGCTACTGGGGCACCCACGCTTCAAGGCATTGGAGCTAGCTGCGCGCGCGCATGTGCCTCGCCAGAAAATCTATGAAGTGCTCGACAGCCTGGTAGAGAAGGGCTTCGCGCAGGTGGTACAAGAACGCACCAAGCTTTTTTCCGGCATCGATCCCAGCTTGGCCATCCCCTCTTATCTCGGCCGCCGCAGCAAGATGCTGCAAACCGAACTAACGGAACAATCGCGTCTGGCGAGTGGGTTGATTGAGGACCTGCGCACATCATATCTGGAAGGCCAGGACGGCCGCGGCACGCTCGATTTTCTCAGCTTGGTAAACGACCCCATGCAAACGGCCGTCCATTACCGCCGAATGCTCGCCTCCGCTACTCGCGAGTATGTCGAGTTCTCTCGCCAGCCTTTCGCGGTCGATCCGCTTGACGAGCAAATGGTAAAGGATTCCGCCACGCGCGGAGTGAGTTGCCGATTGCTGATCGAAGCCGGTCCCATTGATGAGGAGCATCGCAACCGGCTGCTTGAATATCGCGGCGTCGGCATCGAAATCCGCTTTGCCGAACGCCTGCCGATGAAGCTCGCCCTGTTCGATAGCAAGTGCGGATTAGTCGCGTTGCTCGATCCAGTACTGACCCGGCCGGCCTGGACCGCTGTGGTCTTCGAACACGACGGCTTCGCCGAAGCAATGGCCGGCCTGTTTGAATCTTATTGGTCGCGCGCTCCGAAAGAATTCTAATTCGGTGTCAGACACCTCAACTCCCGAATTCCCCCTACTCGAACGGCAACTCCCCATTCTTCGTCTCATCCCCCGTATCCGGGATGCAAGACGCCGCCGCCACCAGGTCGCCTTCTTCCATGCGCACCAGCCGCACACCTTGCGTCGACCGGCCCGCCTGCCGAATCTCGCCCGATTCAATACGAATCATCTTGCCGTCCTTCGTAATAATCATCAGGTCGGTATTCTCTTTAACCGAAAGCACCGCCACCACTTTGCCCACCTTAGGCGTGGTCTTCATGTTGATCACACCCTTGCGTCCGCGGGCCGTGAGCCGGTAATCCTCGAGCGGCGTCCGCTTGCCGAACCCATGCTCCGATATAGAGAGGATCAAGCCTTCCTTCTCGATCACTTCCAGACCGACCAGGTAATCGCCCTTATCCAGATCCATCGCCCTTACGCCTCGCGCCTGCCGACCCATGGCGCGAACTTCCTCTTCGTTGAAGCGGATCGCCATCCCTTCATGACTGCCCAGGAAGATATAGTTCTTGCCATTGGTAATGGTGGCGCCTAAGAGTTCGTCTTCATCGTCCAGCGCCAGCGCGATAATGCCGCGCGAAAGAGGATTGTCGAATTCGGTTAGCTCACACTTCTTGATCACGCCATGCCGCGTCACCATCACGATGAACTTTTCGGCCACGAACTCCTTCACCGCCAGGAACGCCTTCACCGATTCATCCGGCTGCAAAGCGATCAAGCCCGAGACGTGTTTGCCCTTGCCTGTCGTGCCCGCATCCGGAATCTCGTAAATCTTCAGCCAGTAAACGCGGCCCTTGTTGGTGAAGATCAGCATGTAAGCGTGCGTGGAAGCGACGATCAGATGCTCCACGGCGTCTTCCGAACGCGTGCCCATGCCGATGCGGCCCTTGCCGCCGCGGGTCTGGCGCCGGTATGTGTCTACCGATGTGCGCTTCAGATAGCCGCCGCGCGATACCGTGACC
>Ga0302326_10030789_pt1 | contig 10731 bp, 8 predicted proteins | sample Palsa_T0_3_FD_202264 | JGI IMG/M metagenome (GOLD analysis project Ga0302326, IMG submission 202264) | Peat permafrost microbial communities from Stordalen Mire near Abisko, Sweden - Palsa_T0_3 | ecosystem: Environmental > Terrestrial > Soil > Palsa > Peat permafrost | place: Sweden: Abisko...
GGCCAGCCTGGCCGAAGAGAAGGCCCTGGACGGGGTCCTCTTCGTCGGCCCCAATGCGGCGTTGCCACCCCAACTGTCCCGCCAGGTCGAGCTGGAGGAGCTGGCCGACCAGGGCATGCCGGTGGTCATGGTGACGGGCGGGGAGGCGATGGTCAGGATCGGGATGGACCTCATGAACCCCGCCCTGCGCGCCATCGCCGTCGAGGCCGGAGTCGCTGACGGGCGCGAGGCGGCGGTGCAGTTGAAAGCCCTGCTCGGCTAGGTCACACCTGGGCCCGGGACGGACACCTCGACATGGTGGCCCACCGGATCGAACGGACCGAGGCTCTTCAACTCGAGTGGACCACTTTGACGCTCAAAGAGCAGAAGAGGCGAAGCGTCCTGTCCGCAAGCACCGGGTCCGCACGGCACTCCTGGTGCTGCTCGCGCTGGTCATCCTGTTCGTTGTGATCTCGGTCGTGCTCACCATTGAAGGGCGGGGCCGCCCGGTGAGCGTGAACCAGGCCATCAGTCGATACCACTCCGTCCCCTCGGCCGAACCGGGCACCCACCCGCCCCCGGGCGTGTACTCGTATCAGGGCACGGGCACCGACAGCCTGAGCCTCCCGCCCCTCTCACAGGCCGAGGGGCCCACCTTGCCGGGAACCGTCGATTTCCAGGCCGATGGGTGCTGGAGCTTCCGCATTGACTACTCCACCAACCACTGGCAGAGCTGGACCTACTGCGCACGCCCCGCCGGCCTGGTGGAGACCGGAGAAATGGTCTGGCAGCGCTGGTTGGTCGGTCCGGTGACCGAGACCAATCTGACGAAGTTGCGGTGCTCGCTTCCGTTGGTGAGCATCCCGTCGGTGCCGGCCGTGGACAAGGTGTGGCCTGCCCGTTGCACGGGGACGTCGACGCAGATACACGGCACCCTGGTCACGGTCGGGACCACCCGCTTTCTTGGCCAGCCGATCCTGACCATCGCAGGGCACAAGATCCGCTCTGTCCACATTGAGGTGCAGTGGAGGCTCAGTGGGCCACAGGTGGGCACCGAACGCGACGATCTGTGGTTCGACGCCCAAACCGGGCTCCCGCTCCAGAATCGCCGGAGCATCGACGTCCGCACCCAAACCCCGTTTGGTTCTTCCACCTACACCGAGAACGGGGAGTTCGCGCTCCGGAGCATGACACCGAGGACCTGACGGCAACCGATGGTGCCCGCCTATGCTCGAATCGCGTGTTCGCGATTACTCACGCAACCGGACTCAAACTCGCCGAATTCGGATTCCTGCTCATCTTGATTGCGGGAGTGTGGCTCGTTGCAGCGGAGATTCCAGCCCTGGGACTCCATAGGGCTCGAACGATCGTCGCTGGCGCAGCTCTCGCAGGAGGCGGCGTTCTGCTCATCATTGCCATCCATTGGGGCCATTTCGGCTAGCCGTCTTCAGCCGATCGATCGCCCGATGAGAGCTCCATGATCGTCGATGTTCCGATGGGCACGGCCCAAATCGGCAGAAACTGCAGACTGATCACGAGGGCCTGCCTTCGTCGGTACGCTCCGACAGTGAATCGGGGCCGACGCAGGCCAGTGCGCCAGACGCTTCGCTATCGTCGTCGATCGACACGACGCTGGGAGGAACTGTGACCGAGGTAGGTGAAGCACGGCGGCTCGAGGTGGCAGAGCGCAACGCTCGAAACCTTCCCCTCATCGAGGAGTACCGGGCCAAGGGTGGTCTTCCCGACAATCCGCGGTTGCTTCTGCTTCACCATCGTGGTGCAAAGACCGGCGCCGCTCGGGTGAATCCAGTGGTGTTCCAGTCGGTGGGCAACAACTTTGCCGTCTTCGCGTCAAATGCGGGACGTCCGGCAAATCCCGATTGGTTTTACAACCTCGTCGCCCACCCGGACACGTCGGTGGAGATCGGGTCGGAGACGATCGAGGTCGTCGCTCGGGTCGCTTCAACCGAGGAGCGCTCGGCGATCTGGGAGCCATGGAAGGTGGAGATGCCGGCATTCGAGGAGTACGAGAAGACCGCCGCTCCGAGAGAGATTCCCGTCGTCATCCTCGAGCGCGCATGACAGCGGGCCCAGCTCCACCGAATTGGAGCATGTGGGACCGCAACTATTTCTCCAGATAGTCGGCGAGATTCAGCAGCGATGACGCCAGTCCTGCGGCATGGTCCTCCAGAGACACGGCATCGGGCACGTCCTCGGCTGTGATATCGACACGGGTTCCTCCGTCCACGGCAGAGACCTCCCAGGTCATGGTCATCGGGCTGGCGTACGCGGGATGATCGGAGACGAAGTCCACCGCATACACGACTCGCACGCCGGGCACGATGGCGACAATGCGCGCTTCGACGACGTCGGAGTCCACCGTCGACTTGCCCGGTGAACCAGAGGGGTCCGAGTACGTCAACACCGTTCGGTAAGATCCTCCCGGCCGCAAGTCGAATCGTTCGAACTGACCTGTCATACCCGCGGGGGGCAACCATGCCGTCAGGGCCTCTGGGTTGACGAGGGCCGAATAGGCCTTTTCAGGTGGAGCGGCGATCACTCGCGAACCCTTGTCGATACGAGGCACTCCACGACCATATAGATGTTCGCCGTTCCCGGTTGACGGGCGTATCGGGAGGTCGGTATCAGATGCCGTCGGTAAGGAGGTCAAACAGCTTTTCGGCGACCGGCCATCAAGGTGTGGCCGAGCCGAGGCCCGGCGTCGACGAGGACGTGGACGTCCCGCTCGACCGGCGCCGGGCTGCCGCGGCCAAGCCGGCCAGGAGGGATAACGAGGCCAACACCAAGGTCGGGAGATCCCCATAGCGCTCGTAGAGGGTCGCGCCGCGCCGCAGCGGCACGCTGGCGACGAGCACCTGGCGGGCCGACAGTCGCGACTGTTGGCGCACCACGCCTCGGTTGCTGACGAACGTCGAGTAGCCGGTCGGCGCGGCCTGCACGAGGTCGCGTCCCTCCTCGACCGCCTGGACCCGATCCGCTGCCACCTCCTGGCTCGGCATCTGCTCGCTCGGGTACGACGAGGTGTTGGTCGGCACCACCAAGAGGTCGGCGCCGGCGCGCACCGAGGAGCGGCCCCGATCGGCGAAGAACACCTCGTAAGAGACGAGGATGCCCAGCGGGCCGGCCGGCGTCCTCATGAGGCCGCTGCCGCGGCCTGCGATGGCGTCGCGCGGTACCGCGGCCAGATTGGCCAGATGGGAGAAGAAGCCGCGGAACGGGACGTACTCGCCGAAGGGGACCCGGTGGACCTTCTCGAACACCGAGAGGACGCGGCCGGCGGGACTCCACGCGACGATCTCGTTGCGGAACGCGTTCTGAGGTTCGGTCACGGTCACCCCGGCCAGCACCGTCGCGTGCAGGTGGCGGGCCAGCGCGGCCAGTTGGGCCGCTTCGGGGCTGCCGGCCAGCGGTCGCTCGAGGGCCACCACGTCCTCGGGCCACACCACGAGGGCGAGCGCTCGGGATGACCGCTCGAGCGCGGTGCTGGCCTCGAGCTGTGTGGAGAAGACGCCGGCCTGGCCGATCTCGAACTGGTTGAAGCCGCGCCGGCCGCCGCCCTGAACCGACGCGACGCCGATGGTCCTGATGGCCGGCCCGCCGTCGGGGGCGAAATCACCCACCGAACAGATCGCGACCACCACCAGCAGCGCCGCCAGCCCCACCCACGGCATGCCGGCGCCTTGCCGGTCGCGCCGCCACCGGGCTGCGAGTCCAGCCAGCTGACCAAGGGCCACCCCGCCGGTCCACACCATCGCCGTCATGAGCAGCGGCCCGCCGAGCCGAGCCGAGGTGAGCAGGGGCCCGTTGGTCTGGCCCAAGAACACGCCCCCCACCGGCAGGCCGCCGAAGGGCCACGACATCCGGACGGCCTCCATCAGGGTGGCCGCGCCGACGAAGGCGAGGGCCCGGCCACGCCGCGGCGGGGTCAACGCGGCGGCGATGGCGGTGGTCACCGACTCCACCACGATCAAGACGACAGCGCCGTACCAGTTGAAGTTCTGGGCCCAGAAGAGCCCGATGGCGAAGCACCCGACTCCGGCCACCCAGCCGGCCAGCACCCGGTGCCACACCCCGAGGCCGGCCAGTCGCCAGAACAGGAGAGCCGCGCCCACGAAGGCGACGGGCCACGCGCCGAACGGGGGCAGGGACAGCGCCAGCAGGACTCCGGCGGCCAAGGAGGGAAGGACGATCCCGCCTCGGCGCACGCTCATGCGGGCGGTCCGGATCCGGTGCTCGGTGCCCCCGGCCGGCCACCCAGCGCGCCGAGCACGCTCCGGGCGGCCTCCCGCCCGCTGCCGATGCAGGCCGGGATCCCGACGCCGCGATAGGCCGACCCGGCCACCGCCAGCCCGGGCAGCCGCTTCACCGCCGCCTCGATGCCGCTCACCCGGAGCAGGTGCCCCACCCGATACTGGGGGAAGGCGCCGGTCCAGCGCGAGACCATCGTCTCGGTGGGGGTGGCGGTGATGCCGAGGATGGCCGACAGCTCGGCGGCGACCCGGTGGGCGAGCTCGTCGTCGTCCATGGCGTCGGCTCGTCGGTCGGCGAATCGGCCCACCGACGCCCGCAGGAGCACGCTGCCGGGACGGGCCAGGTGCGGCCACTTGTGAGTGAGAAAGGTGCACGCAGTGATCAGCAGGCCGCTCCCGTCCGACGCGGCCAGCGGGGAGGGGGTGTCCCGGGGGACCAGGAACCCGGTTCCCTCGGGCAGCGAGACGCCGTCGGCCCGGTACGAGAGGGTGATCACCGACACCGCCGCGTACTCGATGGTCCGCTCGAGGGTGGCCGCGTCGGCGTCGTGAGGGGCCAGCAGTTCGGCCGCCACCCCGGCCGGGACGGCCAACACCAGGCCGTCGGCCGGGATCGTTCCGGCGGCGGTCTCGACGCTCCAGGTGGGGCCGTCACCGCGGGCCTGGGTCAGGCGCTCGGCCGACCGAGCGGTCCGGATGTCCACACCGCGCGAGCGCAGCTCGGCCTCCAGGCGATCGACGAGCGATCCCATGCCGCCGGCGAGCGCCCAGAACAGCGGTTGCTGTTGGCCCCCGTCGGCCGGCGTCGGGGCGGGGGTGGCCCGCCTCAGCGCTCGCATCAGCCCCCCATGACGCGCCGCCGCCGCGAGGAGCTGCGGAAGCACCGCGGCGGTGCTCATGTCGGCGACCGACCCCGCGTGGATCCCGCCGACCAGCGGATCGACCAACGCGTCGACGACCCCGCGGCCCAACCGGCGCTCGACCAGCGGACCGAGCGCCCGGTCGCCGAGCGGCCCGCGTCGGTCCGGTCGCGGCACCACCGCGTCGCGGAGCAGGCGCAACGATGCCTTCGGGCCGAGCACGCCCGACCGGGCGACCGGCCGCCAGCGGGTCGGCACGCCGAGCACCAGCCCGTCGGGGAGGGCCCGCAGCCGGCCGCGCGTGTAGACCCGGGCGCCCGACGCGCCGATCGGGACCAGCTGGTCGCCCAGGCCGAGCTCGCGGCACAACCCCTCGGCCTCGGGCCGCCGGCCGAGGAAGCCGTCCGGGCCGACATCGACGATGCGCTCCGCGAAGGGCGCCGAGCGCATAGGGCCGCCCAGCCGAGTCGACGACTCGAGCACGACGATCCGCGGCGCCGCCGGATCGGGACGCTCGCCCCCCGACAGCTCCCACGCCGCCGCCAGCCCCGCGATGCCACCGCCGATGACGACCACCGAGTGCCCCGAGCGGTCGGTGGTCGATGCGGTCATCGTGGCGCCCGGCCGGCCGCGTCCTGCACCACCGCGGCCAAGATGGCCAGGAATTCCGGGTCGTCGTTGAGGGACTCGGTCCGCGCCAACGCCAACCCCGACGATCCGGCCCTGGCCCGGGCCTCGATGTCGAGGTCGTAGAGGATCTCGAGGTGGTCCGAGACGAACCCGACCGGACAGACGACCACCGACCGGCACTTCTCGGCGCCCAGCTCGTCCAGGGTTCCCAACAGATCGGGGCCCAGCCACTGCTGGTCGGTGCGGCCGGCGCTCTGCCAGACGACCCGCCAGGGCACCGCCGCCGCCTCGAGGTCGGCCGCCTTGGCCACCAGTTCGGCCGATCGCCCGACCTGATCGGGATACGGGTCGCCGGCGGCCCGGACCGATTCGGGCACCGAGTGCGCGCTGAACAAGACGGTGGACACCGACCCGGTCCGGTCGTCGGCCTCGCGCAGCGCGGCTCGGACCCGGTGGGCCAAGAGCTCGGGGAAGCCGGGCGCGTCGAACCACTCGTCGACCCGAAGGAACGGCAGTTCCGGCGTGGCCGCCCCGATCGCGTCGGCGGCTCGGTCGAGGTACTCGCCGGACCCGCGGGAGGAGCGGTGGGGGGTCAGCACGATGCCCACCACCGCCGACACCCCCCGGTGGGCCAGCTCGGCCGCCGCGTGCTCGACCGACGGCTCGGTGTGCTTGGCCCCGTAGGCGACCACATAGCGCCCCGGTTCGGCCGCCTCGAGCAGCGCGGCCAGCCCGTCCACCTGGGCCCGGGTGCGCTCGGTGAGTGGCGAGAGCCCCCCGATGGCCTCGTAGCGCCGGACCAGGTCGGCCAGCTGCTCGGCCGAGGGTGGCCGACCCCGGCGGATCCGCGTGTAGAAGGGCTCGATCTCTGCGGCCGACCCCGGCGTGCCGTGGGCCATGACGAGGACCCCGATCGACGCGGTCATCGCCGGACCCCAGCGCGGCCCTCGGCATGCACCAGCTCGACCACCTGACCGAGGATGCCCGGATCGGTCTCGGGGAGGACCCCGTGGCCCAGGTTGAAGATGTGGCCCGGTTCGGTCCCGGCCCGGGCCAGCACCGCCCGCGTCGCCTCGGCCACCACCTCGAAGGGGGCCAGGCAGGCCGCCGGGTCGAGGTTTCCCTGCACCGCCCGACCTTGGCCGACGCGGCCTCGGGCCAGGTCGAGCGGGACCCGCCAGTCCACCCCGACCACGTCGGGCCCGGCCGAGCTCATGAGTCCCAGCAGCTCGCCGGTGCCGACCCCGAACAGGATCGTCGGGACGCCCAGCGCGCCGACCGCGTCGAGGACACGCCTCGTCGCCGGGAGGGCGAAGCGCTCGTAATCCGACGGCGATAGCGCGCCGGCCCAGCTGTCGAAGAGCTGGATCGCGTCGACCCCGGCGCCGATCTGGGACACCAGCGAATCGATGGCCAGATCGGCCAGCCGGTCGACCAGAAGGTCCCACGTGGCCGGGTCGGTGTGCATGAGCCCCTTGACCTTGGCGAAGTCTCGCGACGGCCCGCCCTCGACCAGATAGCTGGCCACGGTGAAGGGCGCCCCGGCGAAGCCGATGAGCGGGACCTCCGGCGGGAGCGACCGGGCGAGGATCCGCACGGTCTCGAGCACATACCCGGTGTCGCCTTCGGGGTCGAGGGGCCGGAGCCGGGTTAGGTCGGAGGCCGAACGCACCGGTTCGGCGACCACCGGACCGCGACCGGGCACGATCTCCACCCCGAACCCGGTCGCCCAGACCGGCACGATGATGTCGGAGAACAAGATGGCCGCGTCGACGCCGTACCGGCGCACCGGCTGCAAGGTGATTTCGGCGGCCAGCTCGGGGTGGGTGATGGCGTCGAGGATGTTGCCGGTGCCCCGCACGGCCCGGTACTCGGGGAGCGAGCGCCCGGCCTGGCGCATGAACCAGACCGGCGTGTGCGGCACCGGCTCGCCGCGGCACGCGGCGAGGAACGGCGAGGACGGGTCCCCGGTCCCCGGCCGGCTCGCCGGTCGCGGGTCCAACCCGACGTCGGGCTCCTCGCTCAAGCGGGCTCGATGAGGACGGCGGTGCCGTACGCGCAGATCTCGGTCCAGTTCCCGCCCATCTCGGAGGTGTCGAACCGCATGGCCAACACCGCGTTGGCGCCGCGGGACTCGGCCTCTTGGACCATCCGGTCGATGACCACCTGTCGGCTGGCTTGAAGGTTCTTGGTCATGCCGACCAGCTCCCCACCGAAGAGCGACTTGAGACCGGCGCCGAACTGAGAGAACGCGTTCCTCGACCGGACGGTGAGTCCGAAGCACTCGCCGAACACTCGGGTGACCCGATGGCCCGGCACATCATTCATGGTGGAGATCAGCACGGGGGTTCCTTTCATCCGGATCACTTGGTCGCCCGGATCACTGTTCGTCGGGGCGAGCCGGTCGTCCCGGCCGGGCCCGCGACCGACCCGGGGTGCCGTTTCTGGCTCGATCATCGCAGGCCGGTCACCCCGGGACCAACGTCGGAGCCTGTCATTGCCAGCCCGTAGAATGGACCGCCTCTCTCCGCGGGGCGAGGGCCGGCCGGCCCCCGCGATCTGGGGGGTGGTGGCCCCGGGACGACCCGAACGGGTGGGGGCAGGAAGGGACAGCGTGGTGACGGATTCCGAGCTCGAGGAGGAGCAGCGGTTCCTCGAGCTCGCCCATTCGGGTCTCGACGCCATGCGCGACGAGTCCCGGGCCATGCTCGAATCGGTCCTCGACCTGGGCAAAGGGGGCACGCCGCAGTCCCGGACCGAGCGGGACATCGTGGTGCGGACCAGCCTGGCCCGCCTGGCCCAGCTCGACATCGGGGACCAGGGGCTGTGCTTCGGGCGGATCGACCAGGTCGGCGACGAGGACCATCGGCTGGGCGAGTCGTTCCACATCGGCCGGTTGGCGGTGTCGGGTCCCGACCGCGAACCGCTGGTGGTGGACTGGCGGGCCCCGGTGGCGGCGCCCTTCTATCGGGCCACCGGCCTCGATGCGCAGGGGTTGGCCCGCCGGCGCCACCTGGCCGTGCGGCACCGGACCGTGGTCGGGTACGAAGACGAGTACTTCGGCACCGCCACCCCCGGACCGAGCGGGCACTCGACCGACGCCGGCGACGACGCGTCGGGGGGCGAGCTGCTCGAGGGCGCGCTGTCGCTCGGGGGTCCCGCGGCGCTCTTGGCCGCGCTGGGCTCGGTCCGGACCGGGCGCATGGCCGACATCGTCGCCACCATCCAGCGCGAGCAGGACGAGATCATCCGGGCGCCGCTGGCCGGGCTTTTGTTGGTCCAGGGTGGCCCGGGGACCGGTAAGACGGCGGTCGCCCTGCACCGGGCCGCCTACCTCCTCTACACGCACCGGTTCCCCCTGGAGCGCCAGGGCGTGCTGGTGGTCGGGCCCAACCCCCTCTTCCTCCGCTACATCGAACAGGTGCTGCCCTCACTCGGCGAGACCGGGGTGACGCTCTCGACCATGGCCGGACTGGTGCCCGAGGTCCGGGTCCGCGCGTTCGACCTTCCCGAGGTGGCCCGCCTGAAGGGCGATGCCCGGATGGCCAAGCTGATCGCCCAGGCCGTCCGCGCCCGCGAGCGCCGGCTCCGCCATCCCGTCGAGGTCCCCTTCGGGGCGACGGTGGTGCGGCTGGAGGTCGAGGACTCGGCCCGCATCGTGGCCCGGGCCCGCCGCCGGCCGGGCAACCACAACGCCAAGCGCCGTTTCGTCGAACGCCAGGTCACCTCGCTCTTGGTGGACCGCTACGAGCAGTTCCGCCAGGCCAGCGCGGAGCGGATGGGCCCGATGACCGCCGGCCGGGGGCTCCTCCAGGCCTGGGGGGCCGAAGAGGCCGAAGAGGGAGAGCCGTCGGCCGACCCGGAGGAGGTGAGCCGGGCCGACCTGGCCGCCCAGTTCCGGCGGATCCCGACGGTCCGGGAGGCCCTCGACCGCATGTGGCCGCGCCTCGCCCCCCACGAGCTCGTCCACGACCTCTTTGGGGCCCGACCGCTGTTGGCGGCGTCGGCCCAAGGCATCCTGGGCGAGACCGAACAGGCGATGCTGCTCCGGCCGCGCAGCACCTCGCTCGACGAGGTGCCCTGGACGGCCGCCGACGCGGCACTGGTCGACGAGGCGCGCGACGTGCTTGGGCCGTGGCGCCGGCCGGCCCGTCCCCGGGCGTCCGATCAGCGCGCCCGGGCCGACCGACCGGCCGAGGTCGGGTTCTGGCCGGCCGGGCTGGATCCGTCGCCCGAACCGGCCAACGCGGTGCCGGTGGTGCTCGACGAGGTGCGGTCGTTCGGGCACATCGTGGTCGACGAGGCCCAGGACCTCTCCCCGATGCAGCTGCGCATGCTGGCTCGCCGATCGCTGTCGGGCTCGATGACGGTGGTCGGTGATATCGCGCAGGCGACCGGCCCGTGGACGCCGACCCGGTGGGACGAGGTGGTGGCCCACCTCTCCCCAAAGCATCCGCCCCGGCTGGTCGAGCTGACGGTCAGCTACCGGACCCCGGCCGAGGTGGTCGAGGTGGCCGCGCGCGTGCTGCGGGCGGCCGTTCCCGAGCTGGACCCGCCGGTGCCGGTCCGTCGGTCCGGTCACGAACCGCTGATCGAACAGGTGTCGCGAGGTGCCCTGGCCTCGCGGGTGGCCGAGGTGGCGGCGGACCAACTGGAGGCGGTCGCACCGGGACGGGTCGCCGTGCTGGCGCCGGGGGTCCTGGTGGCCGAGCTGCAGCGGGCCCTCGTCGAGCGCGGCCTGCACCCGGTCGACCCCCGGGACCCGGCCGGCCAGGGGCTGGGGGCGCCGCTGGTGCTCCTGTCGGCCAACGAGGCCCACGGGTTGGAGTTCGACGCGGTGGTGGTGGTGGAGCCGGCCGGGATGGCCGAGGACGCTGGACCAGGCGGCGAGCGGCCGCCGTCGGTGGACAGCCGGGGCCTGCGTACTCTCTACGTCGCGCTGACCCGTCCGACCCAGCTGTTGGCGGTCCTCCACGCCCTCCCGCTGCCGG